>Ga0325410_1000499_pt1 | contig 40986 bp, 22 predicted proteins | sample PopdelMetagenome_16_FD_206182 | JGI IMG/M metagenome (GOLD analysis project Ga0325410, IMG submission 206182) | Populus deltoides microbial communities from Bellville, Georgia, United States - Xylem-PdIQD-R3 | ecosystem: Host-associated > Plants > Phyllosphere > Stem > Wood/Secondary xylem...
ATTAATTTTGTTTGCTAGTTTAATTGCTGCCATAGTTTAGATAATCACAAACCAAATCCCCCCAATTACATAACGTACAACATAAAAATCTGACTTGAAACTTCCTCGTGGGATCGACCCCTTGCTTCCTCTATACTATCTTGTGTGTTGTATTTGAAGGTAGGGTAATTAATTTGTGCGACCGCGACATCGCAACAAAACTAACCTTGTCTTGAACTATGAAAAGTGTTATTTTATGGTAGAAACAAGGAATAGTTTTTGGGCATGTTGTGTCTTTGTGTGGATTAAAGATTGATAAAGCTAAAATAGATGTCATTTCATCATTGCCTTACCCCTCATGCGTGAGGGAAGTTCGTTCTTTTCTTGGCCATACAGGTTTCTATCGACGCTTTATCAGAGATTTCTTGAAGATTATAGCACCCTTGTGCAAATTATTAGCCAAAAAAGTGGATTTTGTGTTTGATCAAGAATTAAGAGGCGTGTCTCATTTGCCCCTATCATTCAACCACCAAACTGGGATGAGCCTTTTGAGATAATGTGTGATGCAAGTGACTATACGGTAGGGGTTGTACTTAGGCAAAGAATAGGGAAGAATTTGCATGTTATTTCCTATGCTTCCCGCATGTTGGACGAAGCGCAATGTAATTCCCATACAACTAAAAAAGAACTTTTTGCAGTGGTGTTTGCTCTTGAAAAATTCAGGTAATATTTACTTGGTACAAAAGTCGTTGTTTTTACTAACCATGCAACTTTAAGGTATCTTTTGAAGAAAAAGGAGTCCAAACCAAGATTGATTAGGTGGATCTTGCTTTTACAAGAATTTGATCTTGAGATCAAAGACAAAAAAGGTATTGAAAATCATGTGGCTGATCAATTAAACCAATTGAGGATTGAGGATATACAAACAAAAACATTAAGAGAGACATTCTCCAATGAGCAATTGTATGTGTTACATTCCTCTATAAGACCATGGTATGCTAATTTGGTGAACTATGTAGTCACCAAAGAATTCCCTCCAGGTTTGTCTACATCCCAAAAAGACAAGTTACGAGCCGATGCTAAATATTATTTTTGGGACACTCCTTATCTGTGGAAATTTTGTGTGGATCAAGTAGTTAGGAGGTGTACCATAAGATGAATTTCATTTCATTCTCACCTTTTCTCATTCTTATTCTTATGATGGGCATTTTGGAGCAAAAAGAACAGCCCACAAGGTACTTGAAAGTGGTCTATATTGGCCTTTTATTTTTAAGGATGCATATCACTTTTGCAAATCATGTGAAAAATGCCAAAGAACAGGTAATATCACTCATAAGAATCAAATGCCTTTAACAAATATTTGTATAAGTGAAATTTTTTATGTTTGGGGTAGTGATTTTATAGGTCCATTTCTTTATTCTTGTGGTAATGTTTATACCCTTCTTGTTGTTGATTATGTGTCCAAATGGATTGAGGCGAAAGCCACATAAACTAACGATGCTAAGGTTGTTTTAGATTTTGTCAGGACTCATATATTTGAGAGGTTTGGAATCCATAAAGCTATCATTAGTGATCGTGGCACTCATTTTTGCAATCGTTCAATGGAAGCATTACTCCGCAAATACCATGTGACTCATCGGACTTCTACAACTTACCACCCTCAAACAAATGGCTAAGCTGAAATTTCAAATCAAGAAATCAAGTTCATTTTCGAGAAGACAGTGCAACCTAACCGGCGAGATTGGAGTCTGCGACTTGGTGATGCACTTTGGGCTTTTTAGACTGCTTACAAATCACCTATAAGAATGTCACCTCATAGGATGATTTATGGAAAAACATGTCATCTACTAGTGGAGCTTGAACACAAAGCATTTTGGGCCATTAAACAATGTAACATGGATTATGATGCTGTTAGGATTGCAAGGAAGTTGCAATTGCAGGAGTTGGAAGAGATATTGAATGATGCTTATGAGAACGCAAGGATTTACAAAGAAAAGACTAAGAGTCTTCATAACCGAGTGATTGCAAGAAAGGAGTTTCATGTTGGAGACAAAGTCCTTCTTTATCATTCCCGTTTGAAACTTTTTCCTAGAAAGTTGCGCTCTCGTTCGATTGGACCCTTTGTTGTTTCTAATGTTTTTCCTTATGGTGCAGTTGAAATTACAAGTTTAGAAACAAACAAAGTGTTCAAGGTCACTGGGCATCGCTTGAAACCTTTCTGTGAAGGTTGGAAGGCAGAAATCACCGCTTTTGTGGAGTTAGCTGAACCAATCTATGAAGCATGAGCATACGATGTGTCGAGCCAATGACATAAAACAAAAGCACTTACTAGGAGGCAACCCAGCACAAAAAGAAAAAATATCAGATTTGCTTTCTTTTTCCCTTATCTTTTATTTTTGCATTTTACTTTATTTTTGTCATTCTCTTATATTCCTTTTCTTTTATTTCAACATTGAGGACAATGTTGTGTTTAAAGTGTGGAAGTATGAAGAGAATTTTGGTTTTCTTTGTTGTTTTTCAAAAAAAAAAAGTCTAAGTTTTATCTTTTAAACTCCCATTGGTTTATGAGAATATGAGTATTATGTATGAGAATTAGTTGAGAGAGATGAAAATATAAATTGAATGAATGAGTGTGCATGCAAGTTTTAATGTTTAATTAGTCTAGGGATTGACTTTGAAAATATATCATGTTGACTTTATAGAGTTATACCAATGCAAGCTTTTGAGTCTTCAACATTATATTTTTTGATTTTGTATTCTTTCAATGATATGTATCTCTAGAACTTGCTTCATATCTTGTTGAGATTACATTCACATTACATGTGTACATGAAGATGATAAAGGCATTAAGAATTTTAACCACTTGAGCCAAAAAGCCAACCTAAAGCATATTATCCTCAATGAGCCCTTTTGAACTTGTTTATCTTTTCTTTGCTTTATCAATGTGTAAGCCTTAACTTTTTATATGTTTTCCTTTTCCCCTGGCCAAGGATTAGTAGAGCATATACTTGTTGATATCTCTTGGATTATGGTTGGAAATTATGTGAAAAGAAAAAAAATGATGCTTGATGAAAAGATGGGCAAAGTTGCCAAAGGGGAAAGGAAAAAAAACAAAAACAAAAACAAAGAAGAAAAAGAAAAAGAATAGAAAAGAAAAGTGTTCCTTTGTGTTATTAAGATTTTATGTTGATGGAGCTTGAAATCAAAAGAAGTTAAGCATTGGTGATTAAAGAAGGAAAATTTGTGTGCTTTGATGGGATATCTTGTTTCAAAATATCTTCTTTTTTAGAATGCTCTGTTTCCTTTGGTTTTAGCCTTTTCTTTTCCTTTCTTTTACCTCATGTTAACCTTAGCCCCATTACAACAAAAAAAGTAAGACCTTTTGATTCATGCATTGTTTGTAATATTTTAGTAATGGAGAAGAGATTGAAGAGCAAGTATATGGTAGAACATATTCATGATTGAATTTGAGAAATTTAAGTACATAAGCTCTAAACACGTGAGTGTTGGAGTGTGTATTAATGAGAAGACCTATAACTTTGGCCTGACATAGATTTCATTTAAATCCCAATGATTAATTTAGTTTTGAATTTCGCATGTAAATAAATTCATGAAAATTTATGTTATTTATCCTTCTTAATTGTACTCTTGGACATTGATGGGAGATTAAGAGATTAGTCATAGTTATTTTACTTATTTAATTTAAGTTTGATTTCATCTCTCTTTTCTCGAGGACGAGCACAACTCAAGTGTGGGGGTATTTCATGCAACCATATTATTTGATAGTTCTACCTATGTTTACCTAGTGTTTTGCCTATATTATATATATAAAATGCCTTGATATTCTTTGTTTTATGTTTTGAAGGCACTTTTGGATGTAAGATTCAAAAAGAAGTCAATTAGAGATAATTGCTAGATTTGACCTCTAGTCGATGTTTTGTGGAGAGCTTGATCTCTAGAGGTCGAAACGAAGTGATTCTAGTGGAATTAGAAAGCTCACATCCATACCTTTCTACAAATATATGGCATGAAAAATAAAAAAAGAAAGAGAATGAAAATCGCAGCCTTCAAAGTCAAATCTTGTATTCTGCCAGTGATGACTTTCGACTATTCCGACTTGAATATCTTGAGCTACAGAAGTCCATTTGATGTAAACTCAATTTTTTATGGATTCCTGACTTAAAGACCTGTCAGCCTACCAAATTTCAATAGAAAATTAGCTCATATGAGAGATATATGATTTTTCTAAGATGACACATGAATTCTGTCAGCAAACAGGTTTTATGAAGAAACAAGTTCAAATTACATCCCAAAGCATCCAAACCGACATCCAAGTCTTTATTTCGGCAATTTAGCTCCTCTAAGTCAAAAGTAAAAGCTTGAAGATTTTATGCAAGGCTATTTCTCCTTTTTTTAGGAAAATAGTTATTTAAATGTAAACTGTCTACTTAGGAAATGACTATTTTTTAAAAAAAGGGATTAGGGTTTCCTAGGATATAAAAATAAAGAGAGAAACGAAGAGGGGGCAGCCAGCCAAGAGAGAGAAAACGCCCCTTTCCTCCACAAACCCGAATTCATGCATTCTTCTTTCTTTTTTATTAGGTTTTCAATAAACATGCAGGACTAAATTCTTTTTCTTGGTTGCAAGGACATGGAAACCTTCAGATTTCAAGAACTATAAGATTTATTTTATCTCTTCTTTTTATTATGAATATGATTGTTCTCTTATGTTTGTTCTCTTTTTTATTAGGTTATTATTGTGAACAATATATTACTAAGTTTGCTATCAAAACCAGAGTTGTGAGATATGAACTTGTGAAGCAACTAAGTTTAATAATTATGGCGGATCTACATTATTAATCTTAGGAAGAACATTCGATCAAATCAAACATGGACTGCAGACAATTATGTTTTCTTGATCAATCAACTTTTCTAGTTCTTAAGGCTACCATTGAATTAAATTACTAGTGCGGACACTATGGTTGTTTGATGGTTAGGATTAGTTATACATCGGATCTGTTAACTAATCAACATAAGAAAAGATAAATATTCAGAGTAAAAATTGGCGTTTTATTTCCATGATCAGTTCTGATTTTTATAGGTGGACGTTTACTTGTGACCAAAGTTTGTTTTCTTGATAAATTTTGGTTTTCTTTGATTTAGCATTGATTGTTTCTTTTTGTTTACTATAGCCATAGATAACTTCACAAATCCCCCCTATTTGCACATCATATAGCATAAAAATTTGAACTAAAACTTCCTTGTGAGATCGACCCCTTGCTTGCACTATTATATCCTGTGTGTTGTGTTTGAAGCCAGGGTAATTAATTTGTGCGACCGCGACATCGCAACAGGAGACAAAAAACAAAGAAAAAAAGGGAGGAAAGAGACCGAAACAGAAGAGAAAAGAAAAGAAAGAAAAACAGGGAAAAACGGAGAGTAGAAAAGTGAAGAAAATAACTAAACAATAGGGGAGGAGAAGACAAAAAAGGGAGAACAAAATGAAAGACAGAAAACAGAGAGGGAAAGAAGATGAGGAAGGAAAAAAACAGAGACAAGAACAAGAAAAAAAAAAGACCAAGGATAAAGAAAACAGATGAAAAACATAAACAAGAGAAGAGAAAGAAAAGAAACAAAAATAAAAAAAGAAAAAGAAGAAACTTGTGCCTCTGCACAGGGAAGAGAAATAGTAGCAACCACCGCCAACCTTTCCTCATTGCCGCCACAACAGCTCCACCGTGAGTCACCGTTAACAAAAGCATCACCACTGCCAAGTGCTCTCCTCTTTCTTCCTTTAACATTGCACTTGAAGGACATCTCCATGTCTTCATCTGGGTTTACCCTCTAAAACATGGTTATGACTCCCGACACATGTTATCACATAGTTGCATTTGAATAAATGTCAGAAAGATGCACACCACCAAGACTGATTGTAGGACAATCTGTTTTGAAGCCCAAGGTGCATTTCACCAACATGAGCATGGCTAATCATGGAAATGCATTTCTTTTCACGATATGATTAGACAAGCTTAGAGGAGTTCATTGAGAAGAATATTGAGCATACAACAATGAGCCTTTTACTGCAAGCTATGAGATGCATATCTGGATGACATGACGTTTCCATGAAGGTTGATGATAACATATACTTGAAGGTTGTGTTTCAACTGGAGGCAAGTTCATGGTTGATTGACAATCTAGGATGAGATCGACACTAGAAAACCTTTTGATAGGTGTTGGCAACATGCACACAACTAATCAAAGAATAGATCCTTAAAATCCAGGAGATGAATGATTTGTTAAGCTCCTTCATGATGAATCAAGCAACACCACACTTGGGGGCATAGTTATGCTTGATAAACAACAAAAGCAATAATCATCATGGACAGCCTAAGATGGGCACTACAATTACATCTGAATAGAAGATTGGCACATGGCAAACTCGAATGAGCTAGTACATCGAAAGAAAAAAGAAGGCTTTGGATAGCAAACAAAGGCACTCTATGACAATGGAGCATCAAAGAAGGCGGCCTGTATTTCAAACCAGGTAAGAACGCATGCATGTTATCTAACCTCAAAGCATTGCACAAATGTTTTTGAATTATTACAAAAAAAATCCCCAATGAAATCCAGCAAGATTATGATGAGTATGAGCAGACAAAGAAAGAATCATTGAGTTGATAATAACGAAGAATAATAGTTTTGACCCTGGAACGAGAAAAAAATAAGATAAACCCTACCATTAGGAAAATCTCAAAGAAACAAGAAGATCAACCTTGTCATTAGGAAGCGTCTTCATGTCAACCCTACAATCAAGAGGCACAAAACCTCGCGATCAAGAATTATTAGGTCAACCCTGCAATCAGGAAGCATCAAGTTTTCAACTGTATCATTAGGAAAATCCAGTCATCAGGAAGGACAGATGTCAACCCTACAATCAGGAAGCACCGAGTTTTCAAACCTCACGATCAAGAATTATCAGGTCATTCCTGCAATTAGAAAGCACTAAGTTTTCCAACCCTGTTATCCAGAAAATCTAATCATCAGGAAGGACAGATGACAACCTTGCAATAATGATAAAAAAAAAAATATATGTTTCAATCTTATCATTAAGAAAAAAGAAAATGAAAAACCCTGTAATCAGAAAGAACAGTGAGAAGAACCTTACTATTAGGAAATTCTCAAATAAAGAAGAAAGTTCAAACCCTGTCATTAGGAAGAACGAGACTTTGGTTCTGGTTAAAGGAGATCGCTAGATGGGATCTCAAGTTGACCAAGCCACCAATAAGGATTTTAGCTTTAGTTAAAGTGAATCTCCAAATGGGATTTCAAGTTGACCAAGCTACATACAAAAATTTTAGTTATGGTTAAAGGAGTGATGCAACCATATTATTCGATACTTTCACCCATATTTAACTAGTGTTTTTCCTATGTTTTATATATAAAATGCTTTGATATTTTTTATTTTATGTTTTGAAGGCACTTTTGGATGAAAGATGCAAAAAGGAGTAAATTGGAGGTAATTGGCAGATTTGACCTTCAGTCGATGTTTTGTGTAGAGCGTAAGCTCTAGAGGTTGAAATGAAGTGATTCCAGTGGCATTAAAAATCTAACATCCATACCTTTTTGGAAACGCTAAGGCAAGAAAATAAAATAAGGAAGAGCATGGAAATTGTAGCCTTCAAAGTCAAATCATGCAATCTGTCAGTGTTGACCTTCGTTCATTCCAACTTGAATATCTAGAGCTACAGAAGTCCAATTGATGCAAACTCAATTTTTTTGGATTCCTGACTCAAATATCTATCAACGCTCCAAATGTTAGCCATAAACTATGTCATATGAGGGAGATATGATTTTTCAAAGATGACAACTGAATTCTGCCAACAAATAGGTTTCATGAAGAAACGAGTTCAAATTACGTTCCGAAGCATCTAAACCAACATCCAAGTTTTTATTTCAGCAATTTAGCTCCTCTAAGTCAAAGATTGAAGATTTCATGCACAATTATTTCTCCTTTTTCAGGAAAATAGTTATTAAGTACTTAAATGTAAATTGTCTACTTAAGGGAGGACTATTTTGTAAAATAGAGACTAGGGTTTCCTAGGATAGAAAAAGAATGAGAGAAAAGAAGGGGGGAGCCAGCCAATTAGAGAAAAACACCCTCTTTCTCTATGAAACCTGAAATCATGCATTCCTCCTTTTTTATTAGTTGTTCAACAAACATGCAAGGCTAAACTCTTTTTCTTGGTTGCAAGGACACGGAAACCTTCAGATTGCGGATAATTATGTTTTCTTGATTAATCAACTTATCTAGTTTAAGGCTGCCATTGAATTAAATTACTAGTGCGGACACTGTGGTTGTTTGATGGTTAGGGTTAGTTATACAGCGGATCCCAATGTTAAGAAGAGATAAAATATTTAGAATATAAATTGATCTCTCATTTCCATGATCAGTTCTGATTTTTGTAGGTGGATGTTTACTTATGACCAAGGTTTGTTCTCTTGATTATTTTCTGATTTTATTTAATTTAGCTTGATAGTTTTCTATTTTCTTTTGTTTTAGCCTAGATAACTTCACAACCCCCCTAGTTGCATATAATACAACATAAAAATCTGACTTGAACCTTCCTCGTGAGATCGACCCCTTCCTTGCTCTATACTATCTTGTGTGTTGTGTTTTAAGCTAGGGTAATTAATTTGTGTGACCGCGACATCGCAACAAGGAGATCGTCTGATGCGATTTCAGGTTGACCAAGTCACGAACAAGATTTTAGCTTTGGTTAAAGGAAATCAGTAGATGATATTTTAGGTTGACCGAGCTACACACTAATTTTGGTTATAGTTAAAGAAGATCACAAGATGGGATCAGGTTGACCGAGCCACCAACACGGATTTTCGCTTTGGTTAAAGGGAATTGCCGAATGGGATTTCAGGTTGATCGAGCTACACACATCTTTTGGTTCTAGTTAAAAGAGATCGCCTAATGGGATCTCAGGTTGACCAAGCCGCTAACACAGGTTTTGATTCTAGTTAAAAGGAATCGCCAGATTAGAATTTCATGTTAACCCAACCAAAGATAGAGATTTAGGGGATTGCCAGATTGGGGTCTCAAAATAACCAAGTTGTACATAGTTTTGATCATAGTTTCTGGTTAAAGGGATTGCTGCAATGACAGTTTTAGATCAATCGAGCTAAAAACTTTGAGAAGTTTAGTTTCGAAGAACATTTTGATTGTCTTTACAAACTTACCACGCAAAGTACTTAACCAGTCTTTGCTCCTTGAGTATCGTAAAGAGGGGGCATCTATTGTTACCCATTTTGGGGCCCCGCATAAAAATAAAAAGAAGAGAAAAAGAAAAAAAATTAAAAAAATTGTTGGAAGAAAACCAAAAAATATATAGCAGTGAGAAGAAGATATAAGGGCGCGCAGAAAATGGTCAAATATTGGTTGAGGAAGTTCAAAAATACAAAGATTGAAATTTGACATTGTATTTTTTACTGATGAAGGCCCTATTGATAAAAAAAATTCAATTTAAGGAAAAAAAGTCCAAAATCATATATTTAAGGACTTCATTAAATTTTGTTGAAAGATTAATTGAGTTTATGAAGGGTTTGATTGCAAGAAAAATTAATTTTTAAGTCAATTTATGCTTTAATTGGAAGAAATTAAAGTTTGGGGGTCGAATTACAATTTTAAGAGTTAAATTTGTCAAATCAAGGGCTTAATTACATAAATATTGAAGTTTAATGGGCAATTAAAGGCTTGATCAAAGAAATCCAAAACTAAGAACCAAACCGGAAAAGACATGTAAATATAGGGGCTGAAATTGACCAAATCAAGGGCCAAATTGAAGAAATTGAAAGTTTATTGATCAATTGAGGGTCAAAATGCACAAATTTAAAACCAAGGACCAAAATGAAAAAGGTGGTCAACTTTGGGGCTGACTTTTGGATTTGGCAGGGATGCAATTAAATTGATTCTTAAAATCAAAATCTCAATTAAGGAGTTGATTGAATAAATCAAAAATTGAGGACTGATTTGGAAATAAACACTTTTTGGCGCTTTTTTCTTTTAAATGAAACAACACGTTTTAAACAAAACAATGTTGTTGGATTCACTATTCATTAAAAAAAGAAGCTTAAAACGGTGTTGTTTTGACGACATTATACATCTTCTTCTTCCCCAAGACGCGTTGCAGTGTCTCGTCTCTCTCTCATCCCTAAATACCCAAAATCTCGACACAACCCATACCCATGCCCTACGACCAAATGAAAAAATAGAGGGGATAAGCCCTGCAAGCAGCCTTAAGATGGATGCCCAACCACCCTACCCATTCAACGTGATTGGACGAGAGAATGAAAAGGAGATGAAAAACCAAAGAAAAAAAAGGGACGAAAGAGACTGAAACAAAAGAGAAAAGAAAAGAAAGAAAAACAGGGAAAAACATAGAGTGGAAAAGAGAAGAAAAGAACAAAACAACAGGGGAGGAAATGACAAAATAGGGAGAACGAAAAGAAAAACAAAAAATAGAGAGGGAAAGAAAAAGTGGAAGGACAAGAACAAGAAAAAAAAAAAGGACTGTGGACAAAGAAAACAGATGCAAAACAGAAACAAGAGAGGAGGAAGAATATAAACAAAAACAAAAAAAGAAAAGGAAGAAACATGTGCCTCTATATAGGGAAGAAAAACAGCAACAACCTCCGCCAGCCTTTTCTCATTTCCGCCACAACAGTGCCACTGTGAGCCACCATCAACGACAGCACCACCACCGCCAGGTCAGCGTCTTGATTAGTACTTAAAAGTGCATTTTTACCAAGCTTTTATATCATCATTTTGCACTTGAAGTATCAATAACTCCTTAACTAGAGCATATTTTATAATAACATGTCTAATAACATAAGATACCTTTAATTTATGATAAATGTTCATCTTAAATGCAAGCCTATCACATAAATCAAAGGATTGATTGATGAGTTCAACTACTGAAATTGAGAAGATAAAGAGAGGGTTAAGCTTAGAAAAGAGATTTTGGTTCAGTGCAAACTGGAACATTGTTCAGTCATTGGGTCATATCTGGAGCTGTAGATCTTGGATTTTAATTTGGTTTATATGGCTAGAAAGCTAAAACATAGGCCTAAAACATTTATGTGAAGTCCAACACTCAATTCTGCTATCTGGAAGTCCAAATCTTAGCAACAATGGAGAAGTTGAAATTTATCCTGCAGCCCAGACATTGTTCATTGTTCAGCCCATATCTCGAGTTCTAGAAGTCCAAATGCATCGATTCATTTTTTGTTGGAAAGCTGAGACAATTTCCTAGAACTTTCATGATTTAAGTTTGTTCGAATTCTGATGTTAGCAATGACGTTTTGTTCAGACATAGTGTTTAAAGGGGAAAGAAAAGTAATTCCAAGTTGTGTAATCTCAGTCTTAGTGGCTTTGTTCTGCTTGGTTAGCCCATGTAAGAGAGCTGGAAAAGGGTAGCATAGATTTGGCTAGTATTCCTGTTGTGAGAGAGTTTCGAGATGTATTTCCAAAAGAGTTGCCTGGATTACTTCCAGTTAGAGAAATTGAAGTTTCCATAGAAACTATTCCAGGAGTTTCTCCTATAGCCCAGTCTCCTTATAGGATGGCACCTATGGAATTGGCGGAACTGCAGGTTCAACGTTAGGAATTATTAGATAAAGGCTTCATTCGGCCTAGTAACTCGCCTCGGGGAGCTCCGGTATTGTTTGTAAAGAAGAAGGATGGCACCCTTTGTTTGTGCATTGATTATCGTTAATTGAATAAAGTGACGGTGAAGAACAGGTACCCACTCCCACGAATAGATGACTTGTTTGATCAGTTGAAGGGTGCTAGGGTGTTCTCTAAGATAGATATGAGATCTGGATACCACTAGTTGAGAATCAAGGAACAAGATATACAAAAGACTGCATTTCGAACCCGTTATGGGCATTACGAGTTTTTAATGATGTCTTTCGGGTTAACCAATGCTCCGGCCATGTTTATGGACTTGATGAATCGGGTGTTTCGGCCTTACCTGGACCAATACGTGGTTGTATTTATTGACGATATCTTAGTGTATTCAAACTCTCACTTGGAGCATGAACAACATCCAAGGGTTGTGCTACAGACTTTAAGGGAGAATCAATTACATGCAAAGCTGGATAAGTATGAGTTTTGGCTCCAGGAAGTGGTTGATTAGTACTTAAAAGTGCATTCTCATTAAGGCTTTATATCATCATATTGCACTTAAAGTATCATTAAATTTCCTAACTCAAGCATGTTTTATAATAACAAGTCTGATAATATAAGATAGCTTTAATTTATAGTAAATGCTCATTTTAAATACAGGCCTATCACATAAATCAAAGGATTGATTGATGAGTTCAACTATTGAAATTGAGAAGATAAAGAGAGGGTTAAGCTTAGAAAAGAGATCCTGGTTCAGTCCAAACTGGAACACTATTAAGTCATTTGGGTCATATCTGGAGTTGTAGATCTTGGATTTCAATTTGGTTTATATGGCTAGAAAGCTAAGACATAGACCTAAAACATTCATGAGGAGTCCAAAACTCAATTCTGCTGTTTAGAAGTCCAAATCTTAACAACAACAGAGAAGTTAGAATCTGTCTTGCAGCTCAAACACTGTTCAGTGTTCAGCCCATATCTCGAGTTCTAGAAGTCCAAATGCACCGATTATTTTTTGTTGGAAAGCTTAGACAATTTCCTAGAACTTTCATGAGGGCAATCTATTCAAATTCTGACGTTAGCAATGGCATTTTGTTCAGACAAGAAGATAAGGATTGTCACCAAGTCAAGATGTGGCCACCCACTCAATAATTAGTCATCAAATCAATAGTTTCAAATTTTGGCCTATAAAAAGAGGCATTCGCCATGCATTTAGGCATCTTGGTTTTCAGATCAAGATCATGTTCTTGCTCTCTCTTTATATTTTTGTAATGCTTAAGTTTTGTTTATATTAATCTCTTGTTTATGCTTTTCATTTCCTTTCCTTTACTTAGTTAACTTATATCTTATTTATGTTCTTATCTTGTTTATTTATGTTTCTCTTCTTCATTATATTTAGCTAAGTTTATTATGTCAAGGTGAAAAGGTTACACTAATGGCGTAAGAATAAGTATAGTATAAACTCAACATGGACCTTAATGTTTGATACTAACATGTTTTGTATTTGTTATCTTGTTTAGTTTTAATACTTTGCCTGTTAAATGGTTAATCTAAATTTATATTGTATAACCCTTGGTACAACAAATACTTGGCACTTTCATAGCCCAACCGTAAGGTAGAACCGAGACTTGTGCTATGAAAGGAACTTAATTTGTTGTCAACATAAGTTATAATCATGAATACCTGACAACATTTATAAGTATTAGCATTATTCGAATAAGATAACTAATGTAATCATGTTAACAATTTATAATCCGATTGGAACCTCCTTTGTGTGTGGTTTCTAGTTGAGTAATAAAAAGAGTTTATACTATACTTGTTTGAAATACCATTAATGGATTCTCTAACCTTGATAATTGTTTTATATTTGTTTAAATCCTTATATCAATATCACATCTCAAAGCTCTCTTCAACTCCTTTTTCTGTTATTATATATTTCTTTATTTGTAGTTTATACAGTTAACCTCCTTATGGTTCGACCCCAGTGTTGTCGGATTATTTATTACTTCGACACTCCTACACTTGAGAGAAGGCATCAACTCTTTGGTCGTGTCACCTCTCTTCTTTCTTTTTCTTCTTCTTCTTCTTCTCCTCCTCCTCTTTTGATTGCTCTATTGTTCTGCAAGTGAACAGTGGAGAGTGAATTAATTCACTCTTCACTATGCATGTTGCATGTGAACAGTGGAGAGTTTCTCCACTGTTCACTAAGTCGGACCAGTTCTGGCCCAGATCAAAATGGTTGCGTCGGGTCTAGCCCAGTCTCATAAAAAAAAGAGAAGGAACATCTATTGGGCCGACATCAGCCCAACCCCTTGTCTTGGGCCGATGTTGGCCCAACTCTTTTGGCCGACCTCAGCCCAATTTCTTATGGGCCTATTTCAGCTTATCCAATATGGGCTTAGCGCATATCATTGGGCAAACCCATCTCCATTATATATTTATAATATAAATATTATATTATATAATATAAAACACAAACAAAAAATTCAAAAATCCTTTCAAAACATTTGTGGTTTTCTTGCGTATTTTCTATCAATTTTGCTTAATATTGATTTGTATTTTTATATTGTAAAGATACAAATCCGATATTAAAATACCTAGTTTTCTCTAAAATGTTGCAAAAAAATTATATAGAAAAAACAATAAAAAAAAAATCTTGTTTCATGCATACGTCTCAGTCTCTAAAAAATATAAGAAATTCCATATATTATTTTCATACAAAATAAAAATTCAAAAAATTATTTATTAGCATGCATTTTTTGCTTTAATAACCAATTTATTAAAGACATGAGAACTAGGTCCATATTTCAAAAATACCAAAAAAAATTATTTTGTTTTCTTTTAGTATCTAGGATTATGAACTTATACGTAAGATGTTTTCCTAGGTGGCGACTCGCATTCCCTCTTTCCACTGATAAAAGACAAGAATTCCTTTTCCTGTCTATTTTCCCACGCCATATACACTTGGATTATACCAAAAGGACATTCGATGCGACACCGCATACGTGCGACATCTCCAAAGGTGAAACAATGGTACTCGAGGTTCCAAAAATGCAAAAAAGCTTTAATGGCTGAATTTTGGATGGGCACCTTTGTGATTTCCACCAATCTCCTAAATTTCTTAGAAAATTCATCTTTGCGGATATTTCTTACATGTGATAAGAGCTTTTTTATATCGTTTCCGGAGCTGCTTATGCTTTTAATGGGTGGAAACTTACTGTCATTTAGTCTCAGACGATTCCCTTCTAATAGCTACAAGGATTCAGGTTGCAACTTGTATTCGATAAAAGTCATTTTTCTAATGGAGGTCGTGTTATCAGTCCAGAATCCTACAAGGCAAGATGCTCAAAGTTAAGTATGTTTTAATGCAACAAGGTTTATTCAAAAGAGATATATCTTGTGGATAGGTTATAGTTTCTCTATATGAGATAGGAAAAGGCGCTATCTAAGCTTATAAGGGTCTCTTGTTGTCCTGGTGATCACCCTTGTGAAGGCAATATAGGGGCTCAGTAGGTAGTGGGATGGCTCATGTACCAATTACTACCAGTCCAAACACTCAACAAAAAGTTGGATGATTTCACAAACATAAATCCTAACTAAAAGTCATAGGGTAAGTCGTTACACCCCCACCTAACATGAAGTTTTCACATGTATCTTGAAGTAGTGAAAAATGTATGAAATGTGTGTTTACATTTAATATTTATGCAAGCATAGGCTAAAAACATGTTATGCATAAATAGAAATGAAGCAAACAAAAGAAAGTATGGAAATTTAAACACATTGCAAATACATACACCACATAAAACGCAAAGCTCGGTCCAAAACTGTAAAACAAATATGTTCCCAGTGGAGTCATCATTCTATCGCACGTTAGCGAAAGGCGGGGAATTAGAAAGGGGGTTGTTTGGAGTCACCACCTAGTTGTTTGGTTCGGGGTCGCTAAGAAACCTAGGTATATTAGTCTCATCAAAAATTCAAGGGTAAGGGACTAGTTGTGGCTAGAAAAGGTATTAACACCCCTAACGCACCCTATATGAAGTAGGATGCTTTATGGTTTGATGTGGTTTAGGGGTTTTGATGGTTTTCTAGTTGATGGTCTATCTGTAGTTTAGGATGAAGATTTACTCGTATGAATAAATCTGGTGTTTAAGAATTTATTATGGACTCGTGTACCCAAATAAATTCTTAGGAGAAAGTTCTTCATTTTGTGTATTATGGTGAAAAATACTCTCGATTAAAATTGATGAATATTTAGAATAATTTCAAAAAATTTCTGGTCAACTCTGATATTTTAAATTACAGTCTCCCTTGTAGGTCCACCATTCTATACTAGGATTTTTAACCATTAATTCTCATTAATAAAAAAAATAATTTATTGAAATATTGGCCAAATTCTCATGAATTTAATAAACTGGTTATTAAATCCTAAAATGCATGCAAATATGTATTTTGAATTTTCGTATGTAAATACCACGCAATATGATTTTCTTTATATTTCTTAGACACTTGGCCATATGCAACACAAAATATTATTTTAATATTTTTTTCTTTTTCTTTTTCTTTTTTTCTAAAAGTCTTAAGAAAAGTTAATGAAAAAAATAAAAAAAGAAGGAAACAGAAAAGCAAAAGGGCTTTTTTATTATTATATATATATTCTTTTTCTTCTTTTTTTAAGGAACCCGGTCAACTCAAACTGGTTGACCCGACTAGGGTTGAACCGATTAGGTTGACTTGATTGGGGTTGACCTGGTTGGGTTGGCTCGATTGAGTCAACCTATAAACAAACCAAAAGAAAGAAAGGAAACAAAAATAGATCAAAAAGATGAAAAACACAAAAACTTAAAAGTTTTCGAACATAAACGAATCAAAACAGAAAAAACAAAAGCAAACAAATGAATGTTCTTCGTCTTCCCTCAAAATGTTATTCTCAATCCAGAGCGGATTTTGAATGAAAAAAAGGCATATTCCTATTTGCAAACATTGCTAGATCAAGAATCAAGGGTTCAAAACTCTTGTTGATTGACGAAGTGACACGATTTTGCCCAAAAAGGATTTTAGTTTGAAAACGGAAACCCTAGGATTAAACCTCTTAAAAACTTTTATTGATGTTCCAAATTCCTAGATTGTTTATCAAAAATGAAAGGCGAGCCTATTTGAAACAGAAATTAAACCAAACAAGATTCGGGGCTAGCATTTAAGGCAAGATTCAACGGATGAATCTGCCTTAAATGCAGAAAAGCTACCCAGAAAACCGACAGCTTAGAAAGCGCCTAGAAATGTCATTTCTGGGCTCAAAAGTGTGCCCTTCCTATCCCCACAAACTAGGCTATTGATATGGAACAGGATTAAGGCTAAAGAAACAACAAAATAACATGAAAACTAAAAAAAAAAAGATCGATTCCCAAACTAAAAAAACTATTAACTCAAAACAGCATAAGGGTTTCACATGAAAGGCTTCAAAATCTGACCATTCTCACTTTAAATGGTTAGGTTTTTTACTTATAAGCAAGGGTTATCCTTTCATTAATAGAAGGTGCCTCTACCCTTTTGCTTCCATTTTTGGCAAGCTCTAGATCCAAGTTTAACATAAAAAAAAAAATGAAAGGAGAGTAATAAAAAATATGTCATGGCCATCAAAACTCAGTATTGAAAACACAAGAAAGATCCAGTAGGCCTCATGGACTCCATTTTCAAGGTAAGAAAGTGTATACCTTCTTGGTTTTGAAAATCTAAATCTAAACTGGTTCTAGGTATTGCCTCCCTTTCTTCTTGTTTTCAAACCTCCTTAGATCAAAGTTAGAGCTTAGGAAATGTTTTCAGTGGGACCCTTTCCCTTTAGCCTAAGTTTCTTTTCTCTTTTCTCTTCTTTTCTTTCTCTCTATCTCTCTCTATTTTTCTTTAGTTTTCTTAAACCTAATTGGTTTTGCCATTGGGGGTGCTGATTTTGGGTGTAGGTGGTTTTGTAAGGTGCTTGGGGACCAAGGTGAGTGTTTTTTGCCCTTGGATCTTAAGAGAAAGGTTTTAAACCCTTGATATGATCCTTCTAGAGGTTTCTAAATGGGAACCAACCAGAAGGTTGGGTGCTCTTCTACAACTGACTAACCCTATCAAGGTTGACTACATTTAAGACTTAATTAGAGCATCTCCGATGTCAATGTCGCCTAAGACCACCTAGACTTGATAGAGGGGTGCATGCCTTTCGACCGAACCCACTCTTGCTTAATTTGAAGGTCTATAACTCTATAGTCGCTCATCTAAAAGTGTCCACTCAAATAGCATAAAGTCTGACACTGTGTTTTTGGCTTACTAGGGACAAGATGTTGCGGAGATCCATGGAGAAAATGGGACATAAACATTTGATATTGTGGACGTGGGATTTTAGAGGGGGTGTTTTTTTAGTCGAATGATGGTAGTTTCATCCTTGGAGGTGGTCGAAAATGCCGCATTCGGTCATTTAAAAGTGCCCCCTCGACTAGCTCAAAACCAAAGAAGAAGAAGCACAGTACCTTGAACAGTGTTGTTTTGGCTAATTCCTGTAGATTAGGGTTTCCTTTTGATTTGGGGTATGTCATGGTTCAAAGCAGTCCTTCATCTCCTGATTTCTTTTTATTTTATCTTTAATTTTCCTCTTTCTTTCTAATTTCATACAATTGTGTCCCTGTCAACTTCATTTGTCACCCCTAAATTCAAGCGTCTTTTACAAGATGGTCCTTAATTTTTAAATTATTCAATTATCCCCCTGAATGACCACTAAACTTCCAATTTTTCGATCTAACCCCTGATTTCTTATTGATTTCGGTCCCTCAAGTTGCGCGCGTTTTGCAAGGTGATCCTTGGCTCATAGAAAGTTCAATTAAGCCCCTATTTTCTCACCAAACTTTAATTTTATGCAATTAAGCCTCTAATTTGACTAAATTAGACTTTTCAAACTTCCAATTGAGTCCTTAACAAAATTGACCTTCCAAGTTACTCTTCTTTGTGATTAAACCCTCTATTAAATAGATTAACTTCTTTAAAAACATATTGAGTCTTTAAAACCAAAAGAAGATATTTCTACAATTTTATTTTTTAAATATAGGTAGCAACAGTCTCCATATATTGAATAATCATCTGTCTCCTAAGTCTTTTTTTTTTAATTTTAGAAGGAAATTCTTAATTTTGACAAGGTTATTTCTTGGTATTTGGTAAATGATGTATGTATATAAATATAATTGTGTGTTTGGCATCAAAGTTATTTTTGGGTTATGGTTTAAAAATATAAGTTTAAAATAAATTTCAAAAAAGAATTTTTTAATAAAATTTATAAAAAAATGATATATTGATTAACCAACCACTGTTATTATTGAAATACAATGCAATAGCTCATTACACCAGCAAACAAAATCCAAGAGGTGTTTATAACTTATAACTGAAGTTGCCTTTTCATTTATTGTGCCCCTTTCAATTGAATTTGTCATTTTGTGAAAAGTTCAAGTCGAAACTTTGAAAGAAGTGCGAGGGCAACTACTCCTTGCCTTCTTTTATACTTGTGTTAGTCCAAAGAAACAGGATTGACCTTGCCGCTCTTCTCAAGCGCACTTGGCCAAGTCTGAGCACCCAGAATTCTTTACCTACTGTTTTATTACACAGAAAAGCAACAATTAACAATTCAACTGGCTTAGTTCTATAGGGATTGATATATTCCATAGAGGAATAAGGTAGTCTCTCATTGTCCGCAAGAAAATTGAAGCAAAATCACTGTCCTATACGATATTAAGGAACATTAAGTTGTTTTAATCAAACTGACAGCATGCGTCCACTTCCGTTCCGTTCCTTTGAGTTGAGGCAAGACATGTGAATTTGTCACGGTCCAAAAATAAGATGTCACGGTTTTGATTCCAAAGTAGCTCCCAATTGAGTACAGATGTAATGATCACATGAATACTTGCATTTTTTAGACCTAGGTAGAGAGTCCTATAAATGTTTGCGAAGAAATGATTGTCTTCAACAAAAGAGTGACAAACAGCTGTGATTACACATGGAGAAAAATAGAGCTGCACCTGAAATTCAAAATCATGGCAAAAGCAAGCACTCAATAGCCTTTATCTAGAATTATGTTGCTTCCTTCAACACTTCATCAATACGTATAGAAAGGGAAAATCTAGAGATAAATTAGAAAAGCAAAAGAGCAAGAGAGAGAGTGAGTTTATCACTCTTACAAGTATATTGAACTTCCTGGAAGGGAAAAAGGAGTACACAAGACCTTTTTTTTTCCATGTCAAAAGTATATAACCATCAGAATACATGACTGAGGATCTAATAAACCTGCTTAGGATAAATTATTCCCTATTTCTTCTAGTGCATTTCCCCACATGAACCTCCCTACAAACATCCCATAAAACCCGCTGTACAACAAACAACGCACAAGGAAAAACCCAGAAAAAATTGAAACCAAAAAAGAAGACTAGGGAGAAACGAAAATCTTGAGTATCCACTGAAAACTAGTCACAGCAAATGGGGCAGCGTATTAGTCCATTCTCATTGCAATCAGGGCAACGCTGAAACCCATATTCACCAGTCTCTTCTCCTTCTTCTAACTCTTCCTGTTCTTCATCATCACCTTCATAATATATCTTACAACTCCCTGAACACGTCTCACAAGGCACAAACCTGATATCCCCACAAGCTTCACAAGCCTCTCCAACTCCACCTCCACCACCATCACCCAACATTTCACATCCTTCAACCAGTTTCTCTAATTGTCCTTCCTCGTGCATTCGCCGAATTTCCTCTGCTCCGCCAACGTATTTTCTCCCAATAAACACTCTTGGTAACCCTCCCGCACTAAACCCTTCTCCCATTAGCTCTCTCAACTCCTCCTTGAACCCTGAATGCATTGATACATCTCGTTCATCAACGCGAACTCCTAAGCTTTTTAATATCAACCTCACATGGCAACAAGCCTCGTATGTTTTGCGCACCCCTCGCAAGCTTGTAAAATAAACAACTTACTTATCCTTACTGCGCACACAATCTTTTGCAACAAAATTTACCTTTACAACATCATTCACAGGCAATGACGAATCATCGCTTGCAAAATGAGGCCGTTTCTCGCTATCTATTGGCTTAATGTAAAATGAATGTGTAGGAGAGAGCTCTTCCAATGATTTTCTAAACGTAGAGATGACTTCAGGATCGAATTCCGGACACTTGGAATTAGCATCCTCATCTGCAACTTGAAGCCACCCAGGCGTGTTATTATCAGGAGACAATGTGCCATTCGGCTGCAAATTCATTTTGGGACTATCAGGTATTGATCTTGGATCACGAGAAACATCAAAAGAGAAACTGCGAAACCGATGAGACAAATGAGGAGGAGTCATCATATCTTCAAGCCCTGCCATCAATTCCCAAGTATTGATAGTTTCTGGCTCTCCAGGTGATGTCATAATTGGAGTCCTTGGAACAACTTCTGGGATTTTTTCTTGGATCATACTAGACCAAGTCTTGGCCTCAATTAGTCCCATCGAAAACTCCTCCTTGCTATTCAATTCTTTACTATCCTTCACAAACCCATTCGATCCATCAAAATCACTAACATTCTTCCTTTGATCATCGCCTTTCACAACAACATCAACAATCCCATTCTGATTCTGGTTCGCAGAATCAAGCGCGAGTGTACCTAATGTGGCGGAGGTGAGTGCCACCACATGGTAGCTATCGCCTTTTTGTCGTGGTGGATGAACAACATGCATTGAATAGCTTCGAGGCACCGGTGAATACAGTGTCTGGCAATGCTTGCATCGCTTTTGTTTAGAACTTGCGCAACCCATTCCTTCTTTTCACAATTCAAATCAATTGAATTTCAAAACAAGCAAAAGTCAAAAATTAAATGACAAGAGAACTAGTAAAACAAACATCCCCCTGTCTGGAGGATGAGTTGGATTGGAAGGTCTATTTGGTAGAGATTTTGATGATAAAATAATAAAAAAAAGAAAAGAAAAGGAGGATTATGAAGAGATTAAATGATTAAGAAATTGCTTAAAGTTGAAGAGAGAATCAGAAAGAAGCTTCTTTTCAGTTTCTAGTTTGTGACAGAGCAGAAGAAGAATAGTAATAGTAATAATAGATCATCACCTGCATTTATCTATATCATAAATAAGGAAAAACTGCAAAAGACAAGCTTCATCAAAACACGTTAAACAACATGAAAAAACATCAAGAAACAAGAAACTTCCTAGATGGGGTTTATTAATTGATGATTAAGAAAACAAACCCAGGTTTAATCAAAGAAAGACTTGTAAGGATGGAAATTAAGGTATGATCCCCTTAATAAACCAAAAGTTTGGAACCTTGAAGGAATGCTGGAGATTGGAAGAGGAATTTAATTCTGTTACGGAGAAGGAAGGTAAATTTAACGGGGGAAGGAGATTTTTTTTTTTTTTTTTTTTGGATTTAGATATCTGGGGGTTTCCAAAAATGAATGAAATGATTGGATAGAAGAAAAGAAAGGGAAATTATGGATGGAACGATGGAAAGGAAAGGAAAGGAAGAATGAAAGAAGAAATTTGAATTCTTCGAAGTCAAAATAGAAAGGCGCATGGCTTTATTCTTATAAACAATTTTTCTCTTTCTAGAATTTAAAAGGGTAGGAAAGTGAAGAAGTTAGTTTTGAAGGTTCTGTTGCTTTTAAACGTTTCTAGTTTTTGTTTGTTTGTTGTGTAGGAGAGCGAGGGGGGGAGAGAGAGAGAGAGAGAGTGTGAAATGAGGAAATTTGGAATTGTAGAAAGAAAGGAATCGCCAAATGCGGGAAATTATTGCTTGATTGTCTCTCCTCACCCCCACAAAATATACAGAGTGTGGACATCATAAAATTTTGTGAACGTCTTCTGCTGAGGAGAAAGATAGAAAATGGAATGGAAGCCTCTTTGTAAAGGTTGTTGAGGCCAATGCCAGTTTCTCATTGGATCGTGTGATAACTGATAATGAAGGGGCAAATGTGATTGTGCGGCTACCTGCCAGTAAGAGCTTGGGATTTTTCATTTTGGCTTTGCAATATGCTAGTGTGGGTGATCAAGATTTAACCAGCCATGCTTTGACCAATCTAGGCCCGAACCAACTGGAATTTATTAAATGGAAAAACCATGACGCCAACTCTGCTTTTGTAGCCTAGATTATTAAGGTTTTTTTTTAAAAAAAAAAAGAAAGAAAAAAGAGTTATTTCTAATATTAAAGAAATCCTTCCCTTTTTTTTTTCCTTTATTTGCAAAAAACATCTTCCAACAATATCTAAAAGACTATAAAAATGTAAAAACAAGGTAAAATAATCTAATTTCATTAGAATATTTTACCTAAGATTTGATCAATATTGTAAAAATCATAATAAAAAAACTAAATAAACTAAACATCTACACAAGTGTGCCTCTAACAAGTTATAGTTATACCACTAAATAGAAAATCCATGTTACACCGCAGGCTATGTAAATTTTTTTCTTGTATAAAAAATTATGCTTAGATGATTATTAATTTCGAATCCAGGTCATTGATTCAAATGAATTTAAGTTAATTTAATCATATAATTATAAAAAAAAGTCAACTACAATAATAAACCAAAAAAAAAACAATAATTAATTGAAAAAATAAATGTCTGTCAATATTATGAAAAGATAACCTCTAAATATTCTTAAATAGTCTCAGTGATCTTATTTCATTACAAAGCAAAAATTGAATAAAAATATGATAAACTCATAACGAGAAAAAAAAATTATGAAGTTCAATTACCAGTGAATTAAACACTAAAGGACAAATTGAAAAAAAAATTAAAAACAACAAAAAAAATCCTAACTCTAGTCAACAAAATTTCCTATCATCCAAAATTAAAAAAAAAAAAACGAATAGTAATCAAAAGAATGAGGAACAAATCTAATATAAAAACTAGTTAGGTGGTTCGGGCTACGCCGCGGGACAACTTTTTTTTCATAAAAAATATCAAAAGAATTTAAGACCTAAGAGTGTTGGGTCTGTCTGAAATGGAGATCCAAGAGACTAAAGCCCAACATTGCAGCCAGACCCAAGGCTCTTGAGCTTGGAGTTTCAGCCACACCCAACAACAATATTTATAATATTAATAATAATATATAACTTGTATGGCCCAAGTTCATATATTTTTTAATCTCTTCAAAAAACAATTATGGTTTTTCTTTGATAGTAATAAATTTTTTAAAAAAATTTATTAATGATAATAGTAATAATAATTTTTAATTTTACCCTTCAAATCAAAATCTATGGTTGTTTTTTAATATTAATAATATTTTTAAATTTTTTTTATTAATTATTATATTAATAATTTTAATTATAATACAAATAATAATATTTTTAATAATAATATTATTATTAAACTTGTCTGACCCAAGTTGAAGTGGATTTGGCTACAACACTAGACCCAAGAGATTTGGGTCCCTCTTAAATGCCAGACTCAAGAACATTCGATTTAACTACAACGTTGGACTTATTAGACTTGAATCAGGATATCGGACCAACCAAGTGTCTTAAGCCAGACGTGGCTGCAAGACCCAAGGGACTTGGATCTGCACCTCTGCCACCCCCAAGAAACTTAGGCTGGAAAGGGGAGCCTAACCCAAGTTAATAATAATAATAATAATAATAATAATAACAATAACAATAATAATTGATTTTATCCTTCAAATCAAATCTATATTTTTTTAATAATAATAAAATTTATTTTAAATTTAATAATATTAAACTTGTCTGACCCAAATTTTTATAATTTTTAATCCTTTCATATAAAATTTATTGTTTTTCTTTGATAGTAATAATATTTTTTTCAAATTTATTAGTGATGATGATGATGATGATAATGATGATGATAATAGTAATAGTAATAGTAATAGTAGTAGTAATAATAATAATAATAATAATAATAATAATTATTATTATTATTATTAATTTTACCCTTCAAATCAAATTTATGGTTGTTTTTTAATATTAATAATATTTTTTTCAAATTTATTAATTAGTGTATTAATAATATTAATTATAATAAAAAAATAACAATATTTATAATACAAATAATATTATTTTTAATATTAATAATAATATTAAACTTACCTGACCCAAATTTAAGTGGATTTGGCAGCAACACCAGACCCAAAAGCAGTGGGCCTCTCTTAAACACCAGACCCAAAAGCCTTGGGTTTGACTGCAATGCCGAACCCATTAGCCTTGGACCCGGACTCCTGACATGAGTGTCTTGGGCCAGGCAGGGCTGTAAGACCCAAGAGACTTGGGTCTCCACCCTGCCACTCCCAAGCAACTTGAGTTTGACTCCCCTTTCCAGCTCCAAGTTTCTTGGGTCTAGAAGTGGATGTCAGATCCAAGTTAATAATAATTTATTTTACCTTTTAAATCAAATCTATGTTTTTTTCGATAGTAATAAAATTTATTTCAAATTTAATAATATTAAACTTGGCTAACCCAATTGTTTATAGTTTTTAATCCCTTTATATAAAAGTTACTATTTTTCCTTAATAGTAATAATAGTTTTTGTCCCTAAACCATTCTTTCAATGCTAAATGCATCCCATGAAAAAAGACACCCCCCCCCACTGCATGCTTTGCAAGTTTATGTGGCAAGGACAACTTTGTCATTACACTACTCCAATCGATAGTGATTTGTGTCTAGGTAAACAGTAACAAGGGCATTGAGCCCTTTTAGTATATTGTATAACTAGATCCTTGGCTTGTGTTACGCCACAGGCTAGATCATTTTTCTTAATCATTAAAAAAGGCAAGGCGTTGCTAACACGTATTTTAACATAAAAAATAAAAAATAAATTAGAAATTTGATGCATCTTTAACGACACCCTTTTTAAATATTGAGACGATAACATATCAGATCGACTTGAATCAACCCTGACTAACCTGCAACCTGGATTATAAGAGCATGATAATATCATCAAAAACAAAATGAAATAACATAGAAAGCCTATTTTTCAATAAGCAAAAATATTGAAGGATGAAAATAAAAGGAATCAATTAAAAAAAGAAAAAAAAATAAAGTGGCTCGAGTCAATCCTAGTAAACCCACTAAACCTATCGCATATGGGTGCACAACGTCGGGGGGTCGTAAGACTCGCCACCTAGTTATTGGGTTCAGGGTCGCTAGGAAACCTAATTGTATTGGTTTTATCAGAGATTTTAAAGGTAAGAGACTAGTTGTAGGTAATTGATTAGTACTTAAAAGTGTATTTTTATCAAGGTTTTATATCATCCTTTTGCACTTGAAGTATCAATAAGTCCTTAACTAGAGCATGTTTTATAATAACATGTCCAATAATATAAGATACCTTTAATTTATGGTAAATATTCATCTTAAATGCAGGCATATCACATAAATTAAAGGATTGATTGATGAGTTTAACTACTAAAATTAAGAAGACAAAAAGAGGGTTAAGCTTAGAAAAGAGATGTTGGTTTAGTCCAAACTGGAACACTGTGCAGTCACTAGGTCATATTTGGAGGCAGTAACAGTTGGACAGTGATAGTCCAAATATAAAGAAAGGAATGATAACTAGGATTGGACAAAGAACGACAGTAATAATGAGTGAAATGAGAAAAACATAAAGTACTAAGAAATGATTGAAAGAAAAACTTATTGGTTGTTGATATGGTTATTATAAAACATATCCTTGAGTGAGGAAAATTTATGAGATAAACCTGTGATTTGCAGGAGGGACCACAGACGTGGTGCAACAGCAGCAGTAGGGGAGCACGAGTAGAGCTTCTATTGCAGGTAGGTGATTCACACCTATGCTCTCTAGTTAAATTCCATGATTTAATATATTTTTGATGTGAAATATGAATTACTGAATGTATGTGTATTCAAGGTGAAAAGTTGTTATGTGAATTGCCAAGTGATGAAATTCTCACTGATAAAGGAAATATGAGAAGTGTGATTTGAGGCATAAACTAGCATACATTGAGTGTATGTTAGGATCCCGAGTAAGGGGATCACCATGTATTGTCTAGCATACATTGAGTGTATGTTAGGATCCCAGGTAAGGGGATCACCCTGTATCGGCTAGCATACATTTAGTGTATGTTAGGATCCCGGGTAAGGGGATCGTCATGAATGGACTAGCATACATTTAGTGTATGTTAGGATCCCGGGTAAGGGGATCACCACGTATTGGCTAACATACATTCAGTGTATGTTAGGATCCCGGGTAAGGGGATCACCATGTATTGGCCAGCATACATTTAGTGTATGTTAGGATCCCGGATAAGGGGATCTCCACGTATTGGCTGACATACATTCAGTGTATGTTAGGATCCCGGGTAAGGGGATCACCATGTATTAGCCAGCATACATTTAGTGTATGTTAAGATCCTGGGTAAAGGGATCACCTTATATCGACTCCTATGGAGTGGTGATGACGATACCAGTGAAATTGGTATCGGTAATGTGATAAGCAAAAGTAATCACGTTGATCTTATAAGGTCTGGAATGAAGGTTGATAGTGGCAGAGGAAACGGTTATTAATAGTTTGAATAAGGAAGAGGTTTTAACAAAAAAAAAAACTAGAAGGGAGAAGTAAATGAATTATGAATGCATGTTACCCTGTTGAAATAATTAGATATTCATATTGTTATTTTTATTGTGATATTCACCTTGCAATAATATGTATTTTGTTTCAAGATCATCGCATGCACGACAGGAGTAGATCTTAGCTTATGTTCCCTTCTTGAAATCTAGGTTCTAGGGAGTATACCCTTGTATTTTATAAACATGAAAATGTTTGTATAATTTAATTTGTATAATAAATGTTTAAACTTGATTGGATGAATTTAACGCTGTAGTTTATATAACCATATTTCATGTTTATGTAATTATATTTATTTAAATTATCCATCCATAATGATATTTTTGTTATATAATGCATATCATAAATATTATGGTTGATAGGTGTGAGTATAATTGTGGAATTGAAACCCAGGATAATTGGGTCGGGAATTAAGTTATGAGATGCGAACTGTTAGAAGTGTAAACAAGTTACATGTCTTGGGATCTTCTGGCATAGGGGGGACTCCGTCGAAATTCTGGTAGATGTTAATACGAAGACCATGAATATGTATATACAAAAAAAAAAAATTTAACTACTCTATTTTTCTATTGACATGAGATTGTTGTTTTATCCCAGAAATAGGGGATGCTACATTTATGCTTTTCATTTCCTTTACTATACTTATGTTCTTATGTTGTTTATTTATGTTTCTCTTCTTCATTATGTTTAGCTAAGTTTATTTTGTCAAGGTGAAAAGGTTACACTAATGGTGTAAGAATAAGTATAGTGTAAACTAAACGTGGACTTTAATATTTGATATTAACATGTTTTGTATTTGTTATCTTACTCACTTTTAATAACTTGCTTATTAAATGGTTAATCTAGATTTGTGTTGTACAACCCTTGGTACACACAAATACTTGAAACTTTCATAGCCAACTGTATGGTATAACCGACACCTAAGTTATGAAAGGAACTTGATTTGTTGTTAACATAAGTTATCACCATAATTACCTGATAATATTTACAAGTATTGGCATTATTGAATAAGATAATTAATGTAATCATGTTAACAATTTAACAATACCATTAATGGATCCTCTAACCTTCACAATTGTTTTATCCTTGTTTAATATTTTCATCATTATCACATCTTAAAGTTCTCTTCAACTTCAATATCATTTTATTATTTGTAATTTATATAGTTCACCTCCCTATGGTTCGACCCCGGTCTTGCCGGGTTATTTATTACTTTGACACTCCTGCACTTGGGATAAGGCATCAATCTTTTGATCATATCAAGTTTTTGGGGCCGTTACCGGGGATGTAAATTACTGTATAAATTATATTTTTTCTTTTATTTTCTTTCCTTTTATCTAACTTTTATTTCTTTTATTTTGTTTTGTTTTGTTTCTTTTTTTCTTTTATTTTCTTCCATTTTATTCTCTTCCTACACGTGCATGAGAGTTTGGTCACGTACATTAAGTGGTAGTCTTTGTAGGGTATCCTCATCATTTTTAGAAAATATGGTCGAAGAAGATAACCAGTCACTTCATAATGAGAATAACCGTGTTAGAACACTTAGAGGCCATATGAATCTCACAAGAACAAGTGCACTGTCATGCATAGTTTTCCCTCCTGATGCATCTCATTTCAATTTTAAGTCAAGCGTTATTCAACTTTTACCTTCTTTTCATGGCTTATATCTAGAAAATCCATACTTGCATTTGAGAGAATTTGAAGAAGTTTGTAACACTTATAATGACTCAAATTATAGTATGAACACTATTAGATTAAAGTTTTTTCCTTTTTTGTTAAAAGATAAAGCTAAAACATGTCTACAAAATCTTAGATCAGGATCCATTCATGCTTGGGATGAAATGCAACAACAATTTTTAAAAAAGTTTTTCCCTTCTCATAGAACAAACTCTTTTAAAAGACAAATCACCACATTCACTTAAAAGCCAATAGAAAAATTTTACCAGTGTTGGGATAGGTATAAAGACTTGCTTAAAATATGTCCTCATCATGGTTTTGAAACATGGAGATTGGTTTCACATTTTTATGAAGGGTTAACATGTAAATCCCGAGAAAATTAAGGTTGGATTAAATTAAAGAAAATAAACTAAACTAAAAAAAAGTGGGGGCAAAACGAATACACTTAAAGAAAATTGGGCCTAAATGCAAATAAGAATAATTATAGAGCATAAATACTCCTCTTCTCACCAAAAATAAATCTGCAGCTACGTGAAGAAAGAAAAGAGGGAGTTTTTGTATCCATTTTTACAGATCAAGAGAGAAACACCAAAATTTCAAGAACCCATCCAAGATTAAGGGCTATAGGTAGAATAAACACTAGTGGGAAAGGGATTGACAAGAAAAATTAAACAAGAAGAGAAGAGGGGATGGCTGACTGTCATTAGAAAGAAAATGAGGGATCGAAACCTTGATTCATACCGGGTAAAGTATTCTAAACATGGTCTTATGAGTCGTTTTAAAGTCAATTATGCATTGATGCCTGGATGTTAAATTATAGATTTGAGTTCTATAACTCTAGATATAATTAAAAATATGGGAGAGGTTAGACAGTAACAATTCAAAAACGAGACAGTAACAATTGGACAGTAACAGTCCAAATCTTTGTTGATGAGCAATTTTGACTATCTTAGAGGCAAAACTAGGTTCTCCTTCCTTAGAGAACTTGTAGCCTCATGTCTTAGCTTTCGAACGAGACCAATCTCGCTTGAAACAGAGTTCTTTAACTCTAGATATAGTTAAAAATCTAAGGAGAGGTCAAACAGTAACAGTTAGACAGTAATAGTCAAAATATTTATTGATGAGTAATTTTGACTGTTTTAGAGGCCAAGCTGGGTTCTCCTTCCTCAAAGAATTTGTAGCTTCATGTCTTAGCTTTCCAATGAGATGAATCTCGCTTGAATCGGAGTTCTATAACTCCAGATATAGTTAAAAATCTGAGGAGAGGTCAAATAGTAACAATTCAAAAATAAGACAGTAACAGTTGGACAATAACAGTCCAAATGTTTGTTAATGAGCAATTTTGACTGTCTTAGAGGCAGAACTGGGTCTCCTTCCTTCAGAGAACTTATAACCTCATATCTTAGCTTTCCAATGAGACTAATCTCGCTTGAATTGGAGTTCTATATCTCCAGATATAGTTAAAAATTTGAGGAGAGGTCAGACACTAACAGTTCAAAATGAGACAGTAACAGTCCAAATGTTTGTTGATGAGCAATTTTGACTGTCTTAGAGGCAGAACTGGGTTCTCCTTCCCTCAAAGAACTTGTAGCCTCATGTCTTAGCTTTCTAACGAGACCAATCTTGCTTGAAACAGAGTTCTATAACTCTAGATATAGTTAAAAATCTGAGGAGAGGTCAGACAATAACAGTTCAAAAACGAGACAGTAATAGTTGGACAGTAACAGTCGAAATGTTTGTTGATGAGTAATTTTGACTATCTTAGAGGCAGAACTGGGTCTCCTTCCTTCAAAGAACTTGTAGCCTCATGTCTTAGCTTTCCAACGAGACTAATCTAGCTTGAATTGGAGTTCTATAACTCCAGATATAGTTCAAAATCTGAGGAGAGGTCAGACACTAACAGTTCAAAACGAGACAGTAACAGTCCAAATGTTTGTTGATGAGCAATTTTGACTGTCTTAAAGGCAGAATTGGGTTCTCATTCCTCAAAGAACTTGTAGCCTCATGTCTTAGCTTTCCAACAAGACCAATCTCGCTTGAAACAGAGTTCTATAACTCTAGATATAGTTAAAAATCTGAGGAGAGGTCGTACAGTAACAGTTCAATGTATAGACAGTGACAGTTCGGGATTTAAACAGAAATAATTCAAATATAAAGAAAGGAATGATAACTGTGGTTGGACAAAGAACGACAATATTAATGGGTGAAATGAGAAAAACGTAAAATATTAAGAAATGACTGAAAGAAAGACTTATTGGTTGTTGATATGGTTATTATAAAACATATCCTTGAGTGAGGAAAATTTATGAGATAAACCTGTGATTTACAGGAGGGACCACAAGCGTAGAGCTTGTATTGCAGGTAGGTGAATCGCACCTATACCTTCTAGTTAAATTCCATGATTTAATATATATTACCGATGTGAAATGTGAATTATTGAATGTATGTGTATTCAAGGGGAAAGGTTGTTGTGTGAATTGCCAAGTGATGAAATTATCACTGACAAAGGAAATATAAGAAGTGTAATTTAAGGCGTAAACTAGCATACATTTAGTGTATGTTAGGATCCCAAGCAAGGGGATCGCCATATTTAGACTAACATACATTTAGTGTATGTTAGGATCCCGGATAAAGGAATCAAACATGTATTAACTAGCATACATTTAGTGTATGTTAGGATCCCGGGTAAAGGGATCACCATGTATTGGCTAGCATACATTTATTGTATGTTAGGATTCCTGGTAAGGGGATCACCTTGCATCGACTCCTACGGCGTGGTGATGATGATACCAGTGAAATTGGTATCGGTAATGTGTTAAACAAAAATAATCATGTTTGATCTTATAAAGTCTGAAATGGATGTTAATAGTGGAAGAGAGAACGCGTATTAATAGTTGAATAAGGAAGAGATTCTAATGAAAACCAGAAGGGAGAAGTGAACGAAATATGAATGCATGTTACCCTGTTGGAATTGTTAGATATTTGTGTTGTTATATTTATGTGATATTCACCTTTCAATAATATGTATTTTGTTTCAGGATCATCGCATACACGATAGGAGTAGATCCTAGCTTATGTTCCCTTCTTTTAATTTAGGTTATAGGGAGTATACCCTTGTATTTTGTAAACATGAAAAAGTTTGTATAACTTAATTTGTATAATTAATGTTTAAACTTGATTGAATGAACTTAACTCTTAGTTCATATAACCATATTTCATGTCTATGTATTTATATATATATTTTTATCCATCCATAATGATATTTGGTTATTTAATGTATATCATAAACATTGTGGTTGATAGGTATGAGAATATTTGTGGAATTGAAACCCAGGATGATTGGGTCGGGATTAAGTTATGAGATGCGAGTTATTAGAAGTGTAAACAGGTTACATGACGATAACTTGAGACTTCCAGTATAGGGGGGACTCTGTCGAAATTTCGGTAGATTTTAATATGAAAACCATGAATATATATATATATATATATATATATATATTAATTACTCTGTTTTTTGGTTGACATGAGATTGTTGTTTTTATCCCGGAATGGGGGATGTTACAGTTTGGTATCAGAGCTCAGGTTGCTATTCCAGGGACAGTAATGATTATATGATTTTGAAATGTGTTTCAGGATGGTGAGAACAAGGCAAGGAGCCAGGACTGATCAATCCCCAGTTCGGGGAAGTGACCAAAGTTTTTGAAATGAAAGTGATCCAGACTGGGATCCCTTGGCAGACACCTCCTCTCATATACCCGCAACATCAGTGTACTCTGAAGCTGGCGAGTCAGTGAGACTTCGAGATGATTCATTGTCCTGTAAGGCAGATGTATCCATACCTGAGGTATCAGACAGACAGGGGGGAGATAATATACCCCCACCAGTGGTACTGGTAGCTGGATCAAACCCATTTTCAGATCCTGCTTTTATGGAACATATAGTGAGAGCTATAGCAGCTGGAATGATAGCAAGAGCCTCCAGTACAGCTCCTAGATCAGGGGGAGTAGTCACCATAGTGCAATTGGTGAAGGGTATGAGAGAGATGGGTTGTATGACTTACCATGGCGAAGAGGATGCTGAGGTTGCTGAGCATTGGCTGAGGAAAGTGGAAAGAGTTATAAATCATATGCAGGTGCCAAAGGAGCTACGGGTGGATTGCGTGACTCAGCTATTGGTTGATACTGCCTACTCTTGGTGGGAGACTATTAGAGAGAGGAGATCAGGGGAGGTATTTAGATGGAGGGACTTTCGTGAAGAGTTTGAGGAGAGGTACTGTAACAACCAGGCTTTTCAAGCCCAAAACAATGGTAAATTTTTTATTTTTTATTTTTTTTATTTCCGTGAACCTGTTCCCTCACATTATCAAGATATAATCCATACATCAACAACAATCAACCTTTCATTTAAAAGTGAATCTTACACAAACCCATAGTATTATGTTTGCATGATTAGAAGTTCACATTAAAAATATGCATACATAGACATGAGTTTGAATTCCTATCTTACTAATAGTCATCACGAATTTAAAGAAAAGAATCTAATAAAAGTTATATGTTCAGTACATTGATTAATACAAAATACATCGTGATTTAGAATACAAACTACATGATTCCTTGCAAAAATAGGTCCCCGTGTATTGGTTTCCTAGGCACCTCGTTGGTGTGACGTCCCTGCTGCAGGACAAAACATTTAAGAGAATGCTATTACTTAATAATAATAATGATAATTAAATGGTCTCGTAGTTTAATGAAGCGTTAACATTATCCCATGTTTGAAGCATGACATTTATAGTTTCTTCATGTACTTGGTATAATCAACTCGTAGTACATATATAGATACACCAATTTTTTTGCAATCAACCATAATCTTAAACCTGGTTATCCTCTTAAGGCATTGTTTGCTGAGGTTAATCATTCACACACCCCGGTCATCCACTTCGGATGTCATCAATCAAAATTAATCAATCGTTGTCCTGGTCATCCATTCGGATGCCTTTAGTCGAAGCTAATCAATCATTTTTCCTGGTCATCCCTTCGAATGCCATTAGCCGAAGCTAATCAATCATTTGTCCCAGTCATCCATTCGGATACCATTAGTCGAGGCTAATCAATTATTTGTCCCGGTCATCCAATCGAATTCCATTAGCCGAAGCTAATCATTCATTTGTCCTGGTCATCCATTCGGATGCCATTAGCCGAAGCTAATCGACCCTTTGTCAACATTTAAGCATTTGACAATCTGATATTTGTTCTAACACAATATGGTAACATTCATGATAAAGTATTTCATTATTCAACGTATGAAAAAGAAAGGTGAAAGTCACCTACCTGCTCCACGTGTGGGTTGTTTTTATCTTGACAATGGTCCAATCCCGACCATACCACCTAAGACATCAATGGTCATAAATCAGTACATTTGTATCTTTGAATCACCTTCGTCACCACCCTTATTCCAAGAGTTCATATATTCACATTCAAGTGTTCCACATTTTACACCATCATACCATGAAATTGTTACTAGGAATTAAGTCATTTCTGTCTAGGAGATCTATTGTAGAAATCGGCAGTGAAAACTGGTTTGCTGCAGGCTGCCAATTCAGCAGCGAAAATTGTTTCGCTGCTGGTGCTATAATTTTGACAACGAAGACTGGTTCGCTACAGCCAACATGTTTTGTGGTAGTGAATGCTACTTCGCTGCAGACAACTCAATTTCGGCAGCGAGTCACAAATTCGCTGCAAACAATACAACTTCGGCAGTGAATACTAATTCGCTACGGACAACTCAATTTCGGCAACGAATCACAATTTCCCTGTAGGACACACAATTCAACAACGAATGCTAATTCGCTGCGGACAACTCAGTTTTGACAGCGAATCAAAAATTCGCTGCAGACAACTCAACTTCGGCAGCGAATGCTAATTCGTTGCAAATGACATGGTTTCGGCAGCGAAATCACAATTTCGCTGCAGAACACACAATTCGAAAGCGAATGCTAATTCGCTGCAGGAACTCAGTTTCAACAGCGAATCACAAATTCGCTGCAGACATCTCAACTTTGGCAGCGAATGCTAATTAGCTGTAGACAACTCAGTTTCGGCAACAAATCACAATTTCGCTGCAGAACACACAAATTGGCAGCGAATGCTAATTCGCTGCAGACGACACAGTTTTGGCAGTGAAATCATAATTTCGCTGCAGAACACACAATTCAACAGCGAATGCTAATTCACTGCAGGAACTCAATTTTGGCAGCGACTCACAAATTCGCTGCTGACATCTCAACTTCGGCAGCGAATGCTAATTCGCTGCAGACGACACAGTTTCAGCGGCGAATCACAATTTTGCTGCATAGCACACAATTCGGCAGCGAATGCTAATTCACTGTGGACAACTCAATTTCGACAGCGAATTACAAATTCGCTGCAAACCACTCAACTTTGGTGATTCGCTGGAGACCATTCAACTTCGGCAGTGAATCACAATTTCGCTACAGAACACATGATTCGGTAGTGGATGTTACTTCGCTGCAGATAACTCAACTTCGGCTACGAATGCTAATTCGCTGCAGACGACATAGTTTCGACAGTGAAATCACAATTTCGCTGCAGAACACACAATTCAGCAGCGAATGCTAATTCGCTGTGGACAACTCAGTTTTGGCAGCGAATCACAAATTTCTTTATATAGGGTTATTTTAGCATATCTTATTTAGAATATCTTGGGAGGTGTCAGCATCACTATATGAATTGAAATGAAAATATTATAGATCTACTTACTAAATACTTGATGACATAGCTTGTGTATGTAGTTCATTTAAAAAATAGATTTAAAGCCTTCAAAGATAAAAGAGTGTTATGATGATAATTGTTGTTACCTATTTTTGGGTCCCCACATAAAAAAAATGAGGAAAAAGAAAGAAAATAAAAAAAAGAATTATCCAAAGAAAAACAAAACCAAAAAATATATATCAGTGAGAAAAAAAACATTGATGCGCCTAGAAAATGGCCAAAGATTGGTTGAGGAAGTTCAAAAAATACAAAGATTGAAATTTTACAGTATATGTTTTACTGATGAATGCACTATTAACAAAGAAAATTCAATTTGAAGAAGAAAAGTCCAAAATCAAATGCTTATGGACTCAATTAGATTTTCTTGAAAGATTAATTGAGTTTATGAAGGGTTTGATAGCAAGAAAAATTGATTTTAAGTCAATTTAGACTTTAATTGGAAGAAATTAAAGTTTGGGGTCGAATTACAATTTTAAAGAATTAACTTGGTCAAATCATGAGCTTAATTGCATAAATATTGAAGTTTGATAGGCAATTAGGGATTTGATTGAAGAAATCCAAAACCAAGGACCAAACTGGAGAAGGTGCACGAATATAAGGGCTGAAATTTACCAAATCAAGGGCAAAATTGAAAAAATTAAAAGTTTGTTAATCAATTAAGGGTCAAAATGCATGAATTAACCAAGGACCAATGTAGAAAAGAGGCCCAACTTCAGGGCTGACATTTGAATTTGACAGGGATGCAATTGAATTAATTCTTAAAATTAAAATCTCAATTAAGGACTTGATTGATTAAATTGAAAATTAAGGACTGATTTGAAAATAGACACCTTTTGGAGCCATTTTATTTTAAATGAAATGGCACGTTTTGTTCAAAATGACACCGTTTCATTCATTATTCTTTTTTTTTAAAAAAAAAAGCTAAAAACAGTGTTGTTTTGAACGGCACTGTACATTTGCTTCTTCCCCTAAACGTGCTACATGTAGGGAAAGAAGAAGATTGTTCCCTTACAGGGTCTCGTCTCCCTCTCTCTTTCCCATATATCAAAAAACCTAACACAACCCACACCCATGGCCTACCACCAGATGAAAAAATAGAGGGGACAAGCCCTGCGGGCAGCTGCCCAACCACTCTACCCTTTCGACGCGATTGGATAGGGTAGGGTGGCTCTTTCCCTCTTTCCCCCTTATAAATATCCCCTCACCAGAATGTGAAAAGGGGGACAACAAGAAGACAGAAAGAACAAAAAAATAGAGAAAAACAGGGGAGAAAGAGAACAAAAGCAGAAAGAAAAATAGAGGAAGCAGAAAGGAATAAGAAAGGAAACACAAAAGAGAACAGAAAGAAGAGAACAGAAGAAAAACAAAGATGAGAAGAAAAAAAGCAACCTCTCTCTCTCTGTCTCTCTCCGCTGTTTGGAACGGTCACCACCAGCGCCACCATCAACGTCAGCAACTACGCTGCCCCCACTCTAGGTAATCTTCTCCCCCTTTTTGTTCCATCTTTTACCTGTTTTCCTTCTCAATTTCATTTGCAAGCAAAACGTGAGCAATTCACATTCTACAGCAAAGGAATTATAATTAGTCGGTTATTGTGCTCAACACAGTAACCAGTTAATGGTTTCTTGGGTTGGGCTAGGTCTAGCCCTATAAAAAGAAAAAGGTTTTGTTGGGCTTTCGGCGGGCCCCACTCTTTCAAGCTGAACTCGGCCCAATTTGTTTTGGGCTAGTCTTGGCTCGACTAGGGTGGGCTTAGCCCATGTAACTGGGCTAGTCCCAACGCAATATATTATTATAATATAATAATAATATATTATATTATATATTAAATAAAAAACAAAAAAAAAGTTTTTCAAAAATCCTTTCAAAAAATTTATGATTTTAACATGTATTTTTCTAACAAATTTGCTTAAAAATACAACATCGGTATTAAAATACCTGATTTTCTCATAAATGTTACAAAAAATATATAGAAAAACATAAAAAAAAAATATTGTTTTCTTACATACAACTAAGTCTCTCAAAGATATAAGAAATTTCATATCATATTTTCATACAAAACAAAAATTCAAAAAAAAGTATTTTTTAGCTTTAATAACTAGTTTATTAAAGTCATGAGAACTAGGCCCATATTTCAAAAATACTAAAAATATATTTTGTTTCCTTTTAGTATCTGGGATTACGAACTTATACGTATGTATTCCTGATATAGACATTAGAAAGGTTAGGTTTTTACCCTTTAGAATAAGAATCTCCTTACTGATAAGGATTTTTCTCAAACCTTAAACAAACCGAAAATTAGAAAAAATAACAATACTCTAGTTATATAAGATAATTAAACAATGCAGTTTACCTTAGGGAAGGCGTATGAGGGGTGCTAATACTTTCCCTCTACACAACTAGTCCCCGTTTCCGATCTCTAAGACTAGTTAGGGTTCCTAGTTACCAAAATACTAGGTGGTGGATCTCATTCTCTCTTTTCACTGTTAAAGGACAAGAATTCCTTGTCCTGTCCATTTCCCCACACCATATACAATTCGTTATACTAGGAGGATGTTCGTTGCAACGCCGCATACGTGCGACAATCACTTCACCTAGTTGACTAGAGATTTCAAGATCTAGATTTAAAGGAAAAACTATGTCATGTGACATTCTTAGTAGCACTCATAAATAATTATTTCCTACATATTCTTATTATGAATAGGGTGCTACCTACAGCTTGTTAAGGGTGAGTTATGTTTTTAATGATTTTCATATCTTTGTTGACCAAATATAGTATAACAAATACTTTTAATAAAAAAATTCTCTATATAAGTGAGAAATATGGTTATTTATTTAAGAATTTTAAAAATTTGAATTTTATAACGTACTGAAGAAATTTGGAGTTGTTTAAAGCCAAAATAAACACAAAGGTAAGAACTAAAGGAAAACTCTTGGTAGATAACTATGTGAGTATTATTGTCTTTGTTTACACAAAAGGCTAAGCAATGCAGAACATCATGTTTACTAATTATCCAAGTAAATCCAATAATTCTTCACCAAAGATCCAGAGCTAAAATATTCCTATGCTGACACAGTGATCTACCAATTCATTATCTCTTTATGAATCTTCAAGTCTTCGTATAATGATTAGACAATTTACATTCATGAGAGATATTGTTATAATTTATTTTTAAAAACATCATTAACGAGTATATTTGCGATCAAATTAAAAGAGGAATTCACTCACTTTTTTTGTTAATACTTCGTAGAAATTATTTTCCAACAAAAGTATTTTAATATGGAGCATTAACATGTTTTAAATAAAATTATTTATGACTAAGAAATTAATTTTAAAAAAAAATTTCTTGGCCTTTTTTTAACTCAAAGCCATCAATCCCATATTGCAAGATTATAAGATTTCTTATATATAGTGAGAAATTGACTTAAAATTAGACCCACATGAAAAAACAATTAATTTGAGAAAAGTATATTTAAATTGATAATAAAAAACAACAAAACATATGTCTTATTCCCATGTAATATTCATGAGTAATGTTTTTTTTTTTTAAACTGTGCATGTTACTTTAATCCATAATAATTCATAAAGTAATTGCTAATATTAACATAAAAAATTCTTATCTAATTTAAAAATTATGGCACAAACAGTTTTTCAAATATCATTTTAATAATTTTATTTAAAGAAAAAATTATTCTAAAATATAAAAAATAAAATGAAATGAAAAAAAGGAAATGTGAAGGACCAAAACAATCAACCCTAGGCATGCTTGGGGCTTAAAGGACGACCCAGTCGATTTTGGTCTTGTAAGGGCAAGATAAGTGCCCCTAGGGCCTAGGTGACTAGGCCCATAAAAAAACCCAGACGCGTTTGGTTTTCTCCTTTAATTGAACGAACAACATGTCATCCACTTAGAATGATAACATGATCTTCACTACAATAAATTTCAGCCACCTTCAATGGATGGAAAATTGGGTTTCAAGTTATTTGGAGCTTGAAAATCCAAAATTCAACTATGTTCAACCTAGGAATACCTAAGAAAACATTTTAGAAACTTTAATAATTCCATTTACAATCTTAAAATACCCTCTATTAATTCTAAAAACTTTATCAAACCCCTCTTCAATACAAACCTTTTTTAGTCCAAATTAACTTTTTTTAGCATGATTAATGGCCTAAACCACCTCTATCAAACTCTTTTCAAGACAAACCCATTAACATCATATTGATTTTTTTATGGTCAACCAAAAAATAATAGCCCGACCCAACTTGCTATATATTGTTCGTTTTGGGCCTTAACGCCCTCACGGTTTTGTTCCTGGTGACGCGAGCCTACATTTGAGCCTGACGCCCCAAAACACGTATGACAAGTTACAACCAACACTCTTAATAAGAACAGCTTCCAATCCCTCACCCGCTGATGTGGGATATGAAAATCCAGCCCACTTAACGAGCTCGATGCCCCCGTCGGTACAACCAGACAACAGTAAGGTTTGGCTCTGATACCAAAAGTAACAACCCGGCCCAACTTGCCATATATTTTCCACTTTGGGCCTCAACGCCCTCACGATTTTGTTCTTGGTGACATGAGCCTGACACCTCAAAACGCGTATGACAATTGCAACCAGCACATAAGAACAGCTACCAATCCCTCACCCGCCGATGTGGGATATGAAATCCAACTGTAACATCCCCCATTCCGGGATGAAAACAACAATCTCATGTCAACTGATTGTGCATCAAAAGTATCATTAAGTCTCTTATTTTACATATGTATTTATTATTTTTATTTGGGTTTTTTATAATAATTGATGTGCTTTTTTAGTAATGAAGTTTCTTTTAATGTTTCGATAGGTTTTTGGAGCTTAAATGAATTATTTCAGAAAATTCAACGTCGGAATTCGAAACAAAGAATTGAAGAGAAATTTAGTTAAAGATTGAAGAAAATCTTGGTTCAAATAAGTGCTTCAAATTTGCCCCAAAAATCAATTATATTCCAATTCTAGAAAAGAATATCATATGATCCATTTCAAGCCCAAACTTGTCTTATGTTGTGTGCAAACTTCAACCATCAAACACTTAAGGTTTTAATGTCAATCTTAGCCCAAATAATAGGTACATTTGTATTCTTATTTGATGCTTAAATTCAGCCCCAAATCAGCCTCAAATCAGCCTCCAAATCAGCCCAAGCACAATCCATGATCTTACATGTCCACACAACAAATAACATTTGATTTATTTTGGATAATTCATT
>Ga0325410_1000500_pt1 | contig 40946 bp, 11 predicted proteins | sample PopdelMetagenome_16_FD_206182 | JGI IMG/M metagenome (GOLD analysis project Ga0325410, IMG submission 206182) | Populus deltoides microbial communities from Bellville, Georgia, United States - Xylem-PdIQD-R3 | ecosystem: Host-associated > Plants > Phyllosphere > Stem > Wood/Secondary xylem...
TTGATATGAACCAGTATATATTTTGAATTGAATTCTGAATTGATAGCTCCTCATTTGATTGATGTCATGAGTTGAGCCTTGAGATATGAATATGTCTGTTTGATTATGATTATGAACCTATGGTATGTCAGTCAGAATACCCATGCTAACAGGAAAATGTTAGTCTTTGTGCACATCGTATCTGAACCCTAGTTGGTCGGGGGAGTCACCAACCTGTGTGGACTGATCATCCCACAGTACGGAGCCTCATGCTCATTGCATTTTGATTTTCTGACGAGTTTTAGCATATGATCTTCTTGTTATGGCCAATTTGAGAACACTTTCATAAGAACCTAAAGCCATACTTGTATATATATTTCTCATTGTTGTATTACCTCGTGTGTGTGTACTGAACGTTATCTACTCACTGAGTTGTTGAACTCACCATCTCATTATTTATCCTTTTTCAGGCTTATAGCTTGATAGCAGGTCATTTTGTTGGACCTTTAGAACCTGCTTTTTGGTTGTACTTTGTACCTTTCCTTTATGTCTAGTTAGTGCTCCAAAACTCTGAACTTATATAAACTCTTGTATTAAGACAATTCAATTATATTATGAAGTTAATTTTGTTGTTACTGCTGCGTTGAACTCTGATTGACTTATTTGAAGAATAAGTTTGTGTGTAAGTTTGGGTTCGCATAGGTATGGAACCTTGGAGGAGAACCTTGCCTATGTGTCGGTTATGGATCCGGGATTCGGGTCGTGACACCAGCACTTGAAGAACTACTTGAATCCAGGTAAATTATTTATACTCCATCTTCTTCATTTTGTTTTTCACATGTAACTCTGGTTTGAATCTTTCAAGGAAAACACAAGTGGTAGAAATTCTAATGAGAAACTTTGGAGTTAGGATCATCAACAGTTTCCAAAAATAAATAATTTGATCTTTCTCAGTTGTAACAATCCATGCCTTAAGGAGTTCATACTAAATTGACCCCAAGTCAACCTTGAATTAATTGTTTTTCCTTCTTAGTTTCTTTGCTGTTTGTAACTTATTATTTTAGTTTCAACCTTCCTTTTCCAATTAATGTACTTCCATTAATTTTTATTCAATATTTTGACCCTTTTTGTCTATAGGACAAAATGGGTAGATCAGATGATCCGTTTTGGAATGAAGTTGAAGATATGAATGATGGAAGCATGAAGTGTAAGTTTTGTGGGCATTTATTTGCCAATGGTACTTCCATTTCGAGGATCAAATGGCATTTATCAGGAGAGAGAGGGCATGGTGTTGGCATTTGTGGTCAGGTGCCTAAAGAAGTTCAAGAAGCAGCCTTTCTAGCTATGCATGGTGGCAACAAAAGACATAAAAGCATAGCAAGTTCAAGCAATGTTGACATTTCCACCTGTCCACAAGAACAAGATAATGCAGTACTTGGTAATTTGGCACAAGGTGTTGGGCGTGAGAGAATTCATTCGCGTTTAGAAGCGGCAAATGGCATGGAATACACTGGTGAAGGATCTTTTCAGCATGTTGACAGAAGTGTCTCTCCTTGGAGACTCAGAGTTGATGCTCGTGAGAATAGAGAAGCAACACAAGGAACAGATTTAGTGGATCAATTTGCTGATGGTACTTGGGTTCAGATACACTCTGCCCTTTCAAAGGCGCAGAAGCTGAATGAAATCTCTACCTATTTAATGCAGGAAGATGAGGATGTGGAGCATCTGCATGATGCATTTGAAACTGTACCGAGAACAGAACAAGTGCAACATCCGGAGAGAGGTAGCTCTTGTGAGAGGCCATCAATTAATCAAGCTGATGAGCCTCGAGGAGATTCATCCCAACCAACAGATCCATTGTGTCTTGATCATGGAAGATATAATGACCAACTATTTGCTCCATCAGTAAACAATGATGTCATTATGAATGATGTGCAGAACATGGTTACAGTGATGGCAGAACCAGTGGAGGAGGATGTGGAGAATAGTGGAAGATTAGCGCGGCCTGACGCTAGAGCTAGATCTTCTATAAGCCTTAAATACAACACAAGTGAGACCAGAGGAGTTCCATTACCTACTAGCTCTACAAAGCCAGTGGGTCAAGCATTTGAAGAGAATAAGAAGGTGATATGGTCTTTGTTAACAGATGACAAAGTTCCAACCATTGGCATTTATGGGATGGGAGGAGTTGGTAAAAAAACAATAATGCAACATATCCATAATAAGCTTCTACAAAGGAAAGATATTTGTGATCATCTTTGGTGGGTGATTGTGTCTCAAGATTTCAGCATTAATAAATTGCAGAATCTTATTGCTAAACGTCTTAAATTAAAACTTTCAAGAAAAGATGATGATGTGCATAGAGCTGCCAAATTATCAGAAGAACTAAAGAAGAAACAAAAATGGATTCTCATTTTAGATGATTTATGGAATAATTTTCATCTAGACAAAGTGGGAATTCCTATCCCGTTGAAAGGATGCAAGTTGATAATGACAACTCGATCAGAAACGGTTTGTAATCAGATGACTTGCCATCAAAAAATCAAAGTGAAGCCACTTTCTGAGGGAGAAGCTTGGACTTTGTTCATGAAGAAACTTGGACGTGATATAACACTTTCACCAGAAGTGGAACGAATTGCGAGAGCTGTTGCAAGGGAATGTGCTGGTTTGCCACTGGGAATTATTACAGTGACAGGAAGCTTAAGAAGAGTGGATGACCTACATGAGTGGAGAAATACATTATTGAAAATGAGAGAATCAGTATTTAGGGACATGGATGAGAAGGTATTCCAGGTATTGAGGGTTAGTTATGATCGGCTAGGTTATCGAGCACTACAACAATGTCTCTTATACTGTGCATTATTTCCTGAAGATCATGTGATTCAGAGGGAGAGGTTGATAGATTATTTGATCGATGAGGGAATAATTAAAGGAATGAGGAGCAGGAAAGATGCATTTGATGAGGGCCACACGATGCTTAATAGACTTGAATATGTCTGCTTATTAGAAAGTGCTCAAATGACGTTTGATGGTAGAAGAAGAGTCAAGATGCATGACTTGATTAGAGACATGGCCATTCAAATACAGCTAGAGAACTCTAAAGGCATGGTTAAAGCAGGTGCGCAATTAAAAGAGTTGCCAGATGCAGAGGAGTGGACGGAGAATCTGACAAGAGTTTCACTAATGCAAAACAAGATCGAAGAAATACCTTCCAGTTATTCACCTAGGTGTCCCTTTCTATCAACTCTATTGCTATGTCAAAATCGTCTGTTGGGATTTATTGCGGATTCATTTTTCAAGCAATTGCATGGGCTCAAGGTCCTCGATCTGTCTTACACAGGTATTGAAAATTTGCCAGACTCTGTCTCTGATTTATTCAGTCTCACAGCATTATTGCTCAATGATTGTAAGAAATTAAGACATGTTCCATCATTAGAGAAGCTCAAGGCACTGAAGAGGTTGAATCTCTCTCGTACTGCACTTGAAAAGATGCCGCAAGGAATGGAATGCCTAACCAACCTGAAGTATCTTAGAATGAATGGATGTGGTGAAAAGGAGTTTCCTAGTGGGATATTACCAAAACTCTCTCACCTGCAAGTCTTTGTACTAGAAAAGTTTACGGCGCGAGGTGATGCTCCTATAACAGTTAAAGGAAAGGAAGTAGGATCCTTGAGAAATTTGGAAACTTTGGAATGCCATTTCGAAGGTTTTTCTGACTTCGTGGAGTATCTCAGATCTCGGGATGGGATCCTATCATTAAACACATACAAAATTTTAGTAGGAGAGGTGGTTAGATATATAGAGCAATGCATTGAAGATTATCCAAGTAAAACAATTGGGTTGGGTAATTTGAGTATCAACGGAGATAGAGATTTTCAGGTCAAGTTCTTAAATGGCATTCAAGGACTGATTTGTCAAAGCATCGATGCAAGAAGTTTATGTGATGTTTTGTCATTAGAAAATGCAACTGAACTGGAGCGCATCAGCATTCGGGGTTGCAATAACATGGAGAGCTTGGTTTCATCGTCTTGGTTCTGCTCTGCTCCACCACCATTGCCATCATATAATGGTATGTTTTCTAGTCTTAAAAGGTTTCGTTGTTATGAATGTGGAAGTATGAAGAAGCTGTTCCCGCTTGTGCTGCTGCCAAACCTCGTAAACCTGGAAAGGATTGAAGTGAGTTGCTGTGAGAAAATGGAGGAGATAATAGGAACAACAGATGAAGAAAGCAGCACCTCCAATTCCATCACGGAAGTCATTCTCCCAAAGTTAAGATTTCTGAAATTGTTTGATTTACCAGAGCTGAAAAGCATTTGCAGTGCAAAACTGATTTGCAATTCTCTTGAAGATATTACTGTAGACTATTGTCAGAAGCTGAAGAGGATGCCGATTTGTCTTCCGTTGCTTGAAAATGGCCAGCCATCCCCTCCCCCTTCTCTTAAAAATATCTATTCAAGTCCAGAAGAATGGTGGGAGACAGTAGTGGAGTGGGAGCATCCTAATGTAAAGGATGTCCTTCGTCCCTTTGTAAATAATTATAATTTGAAGTTTGATTAATATTATATTTTCATCCTATTGAGTTTATTTGTACTTAAGCAAGCCAGCTAGCACTTGAAAAAATCTTGAATCCAGGTAAATTATTTGTACTTCATCTTGTCTGAATCTTTAAAGTAATCCATGATAAATAAATCGATCGTTTTCTCGGATTTTGTAATCCATGCCTTGTGGTGTTCATACTAAATAATTAACCCTAAACCTTGAATTCATTGTTTTTGTCTTTTCAAAATTCTTTGCTGTTTTTAACTCATTCTTCTCTTTTCCAATTAATTGGACTGCCATTGATTTTTATTCAATAATTTTCAACTTTTTTTTTTCTTACAATGATTCAATGAATTAACAAAATAAGAATAATTAAAATATCAAATGTGTTCAAGGGATTCCGACTATCCATCTGCTGTTCGTAGAATTTAAGCACTTTTTTCATTAGTCACTTTTATTAAATCATTTAATATTTGCGTTTATTCTTTTAATTTGCTTCAATGTGGAATCGAGACTCCAGAGAATGTGAGATTATTTTCTGAAGGCTCTCTGCCCTCTCTCTAGTCAACTAAAAAACGGCAACGGGACTGCCAAGATTGTTATGCCCGTAGTCAAAACATAATTTGTTTTTTATTCTGAATTATGTTTGAGTGCATTTGAAAATCTGTTTATTTTGAAAAAAATATTAAATTAATATTTTTTGATATATTAATATTAAAAAAAAAAAAAAAATAGGCTTTTCTTTTCTTAGATTCACCCTTTTCTTTTCCAATTAATGGGACTGCCATTAAAATATGCTTTTCACCATTTATTTGTTTTTCTTTTATTTTGACTTACGTAACGTGTGTACCCAGTAATCCACTCATATATATATATATATATATATATATATATATATATTATATTATATTATTATTTTTCTTTGCTATGTGCTTTCTGTTCTTTTTTCACCTCAGTATGTACTAATCATCTTGTACTTGTGGTCAGATGGAAAGGTTCCCACCATCTTCTATGGATGACTTGACAGAGTTCGATCCTGAATCACTACTTCTCTCATACGTCATTCTTAAGCATATTTTATCAGAAGATGATTGCTTGCAATTTAGTTATTCTTCCGTTTATCCTAATAATGTCACTGTCCATGGAAGCAGGCTGCCACCGGAGGTTCCAGACAACCAAAGCTCCATATTATGCAATGATCAAGATGGACAGAACAATGTGACCATGGTGAGTACTAATTCTTACTCCAATTTGCTGCAATGTCCATTGAATTAGCAAGTGTTTGTATTATACAAAAAGTTTTTATGTTCTTATCTCGAGCATCTTCAAATTGTTTATTGTTAAACAAACAGACAACAATGGGAGATTTAGACATTTTTTTATGATATTTTTTTATCATTAAGTTTTATATAAAATTGGCCTCAAACTCTATCAAGGCATCATAATTCCTTTATTCATCAACCTCAGACGGGACATGGCTATATGACACAGAACGCACCCACATCACAACATGGTGAATTCAATCAACCTGGACCTTCTTTGCCCGCTCCCAGGTATCCAATTTTTCATGTTTAGTATTTTCTGGAAAAAAAAATTTAGTTTTTCAATCATTATTTAACTTCTTCTTCTTCTTCCTCTTGTCGTTGTACTTATCAGTGAATTCATTATGTTTGAATATAGGTATCAGCCTAATCCTAATTTATTTGATCCTCAATGTGCCAATCCCATGCTGCCTGGACCATCAATGCTAAAATGATATCAAATGCTTAGTGGATTAATAGCAAAGAATTATGCATGTGTATAAAGAAATTACTAACAACTGTTGCTAATTTAGGGACCAACAATTGACTAATTACCAATGAGCAATCGAGTGCCTACCTTAAACTTTTTTAATCAATGGTATTAACCTCGAATATATATACCCTTTTTTAATCATGAAAACAATGAACTTGACCAAAATTGACGAGGATCTTTCAAGTCTGTTTGAGCTCTCTATCTCTCTTTTTTTTGTGCACATAATGGAACTAGAAAATCAACCAAGTTAGAATAACAGTTCTAAGTTTAACTATTTGAATATTATTCAGGCATCAGTACTCCAATATTCATCAACCACAGCCGGGACATGGCTATATGACACCGAACGCAACCACTTCAGAACATGGTGGCTTCATTCAACCTGGACCTCCTTTTACTGCTCCCCGGTATCCAATTTTTCATGTTTAGTATTTTCTATATAAAAAAAAAAATAGTTTTTCAATCAGGAAAGAAACATCATAGCTTGAACATGAACCCAACAAGCTAAACATATTGTTTGCAAATGATTTTGGATTCAGGAGTCAATATTTTTCTAATCAAGGACAAGTCGATCGAGCTGCTGTAATTCCTAACATAGACAATGTGCAACAAGAGAACTTCGTGCCTAGGTACTGATTGACTTCTAGCTGTTGTGTTTTAACACCATTAACTTTTACTGCTTAAGAGAGACTACCAATTATGGAAAGGTTTTATAATATGATCACTTCATTTATATATAGGTCACAGATGGATAACCTCCAAGTTCGAGGATTGCAAAATCAAACTGCTAGGCCAAATGCCTCAAATCCCGGCCTTGGCACTTCCCTGCAAAGTCAAAATAGGGGTTTAAATGCTCAACAAGTAAGAAGTCTAACTGAATTATCGTCGTCTTTTTCCCTCCTATGATTGTGCAATAAACTAACTATCAATTTTAATAGCAAAATAAGGGTAACAACACTGAAGAAGTTGTTTCTCATCCATCTCTGATATGGTGCAACTTGCATCAATTTTTATCCTTTATTTTGAACACCCACCCCCCCTTCTTCTTTTTTCCTATAGGTTGAAATGGGTGGATCAATTAATTCATTTCGGAATTATGTTGAAGAAAGGGCTGATGATGGTAGCATGAAGTGTAAGTTTTGTACACATACATTTGCAATTAAAACTTCCATTTCAAGGATCAAATGGCATTTATCAGGAGAAGAAGGGCATGGTATTGCCATTTGTCCTGGGGTGCCTAAAGAAGTTCAAGAAGCAGCCTTTCTTGCTATGTGTGGTGGCAACAAAAGACAGAAAATCACAGCAAGTTCAGTCAATGTTAATGATTGTGGAATTTCAACAATGGAAGGAGGAATTGGAAGGGTACAAAGAGAAGTTCAGGTTGTAGAACCCGGAGTAGTGGAAGAGAGGATTTCTTCACATGCAATAGCAGGAAACGACGTAGTATGCATGACCGGAATGAGAGCACAAGAAGATGGAGTTTCCGAAGGGGCACTCGAGAGCAGACTGAGGACAGAACCAGTGGATCGATCGTTGGAACAAAGCAATGCAGTACTTGGCAGTATGGCAGGGGGAGCTAGAAGGATACAAGTGGGAGTTCAGGGCATGGAACAAGATCCAGGAGAAGAGAGAATTCAGTCGCATCTACAAGCGGAAAATGGCATGGAAAACACTGGTGAAGGATCTTTTCAGCATGATGCATTTGAGACTGTACCAAGAACAGAGAAAGTGCAGACTCTGGAGCCTCGAGGAGATTCATCCCAATTTTGTCATGGCATTGGAAGATGTTATGATCAACCTTGTGCTCCATCAGGAAACAATGATGTAACTAGTCATGATGAGCAGCATATGGTTAGAGTGAGGACACAACCAGTGCAGGAAGAGGAGGATGTGGGGAATAGTGGAAGATCAGTAGTGCAGGCTGGCGCAGGAGCTAGATCTTCTGAAAGTCTGAAGTACAACAAGACTAGAGGAGTTCCATTACCTACTAGCTCCACAAAGCCAGTGGGTCAAGCATTTGAAGAGAATAAGAAGGTGATATGGTCTTTGTTAATGGATGGGGAAGTCTTAAGCATGGGTATTTATGGGATGGGGGGAGTTGGTAAAACAACAATAATGCAACATATTTATAATGAGCTTCTACAAAGAAAAGATATTTGTGATCATGTTTGGTGGGTGACCGTATCTCAAGATTTCAGCATTAATAGATTGCAGAATCTTATTGCTAAACATCTTGATCTAGACCTTTCAAGAGAAGATGATGATCTGCATAGAGCTGCCAAATTGTCAGAAGAACTAACAAAGAAACAAAAATGGATTCTTATTTTAGATGATTTGTGGGACAATTTTGAGCTACACAAAGTGGGAATTCCTGAAAAGTTGGAAGGATGCAAGTTGATTATGACAACTCGATCAGAAATGATTTGTCATGGGATGGCTTGCCAGCACAAAATCAAAGTGAAGCCACTTTCTAAGGAAGAAGCTTGGACTTTGTTCATGGAGAAACTTGGACGTGATGTAGCACTTTCACCAGAAGTGGAAGGAATTGCGGAAGCTGTTGCAAGGGAATGTGCTGGTTTGCCACTGGGAATTATTGCAGTGGCAGGAAGCTTGAGGGGAGTGGATGATCTACATGAGTGGAGGAATACATTGAAGAAATTGAAAGAATCAGAATTTAAGGACATGGATGAGAAGGTATTCAAGTTATTGAGGCTTAGTTATGACCGGCTAGGTGATTTAGCACTACAACAATGTCTCTTGTACTGTGCATTATTTCCTGAAGATCATAGGATTGAAAGGGAGGAGTTGATAGGTTATTTGATCGATGTCGGAATAATTAAAGGAATGAGGAGCAGGAAATATGCATTTGACGAGGGCCACACGATGCTTAATAGACTTGAATATGTCTGCCTATTGGAAAATGCTAATGTGTATTATGTTGCTCGTAGACGTGTCAAGATGCATGACTTGATTAGAGACATGGCCATCCAAATACTGCTAGAGAACTCTCAAGGCATGGTCAAAACAGGTGCACAATTAAAAGAGTTGCCAGATGCAGAGGAGTGGACGGAGAATCTGATGATGGTTTCATTAATGCAAAACGAGATCGAAGAAATTCCTTCCAGCCATTCACCAATGTGTCCAAATCTGTCCACTCTATTTCTATGTGATAATGAAGGGTTGGGATTTATTGCGGATTCATTTTTCAAGCAATTGCATGGGCTCAAGGTCCTTGATCTGTCTTACACAGGTATTGAAAATTTGCCAGACTCTGTCTCTGATTTGGTGAGTCTCACTGCATTATTGCTCAAAAAGTGTGAGAACTTACGTCATGTTCCATCATTAGAGAAGCTCAGGGCACTGAAGAGGTTGGATCTCTATTGGACTCCGCTTAAAAAGATGCCGCAAGGAATGGAATGCCTAACCAACCTGAGGTATCTTAGAATGAATGGATGTGGTGAAAAGGAGTTTACTAGTGGGATATTGCCAAAACTCTCTCACCTGCAAGTCTTTGTACTAGAAGAGGTTTTTGAGGAATGTTATGCTCCGATAACAGTTAAAGGAAAGGAAGTAGGATCCTTGAGAAATTTAGAAACTTTGGAATGCCATTTCGAAGGTTTCTCTGACTTCGTGGAGTATCTCAGATCTCGGGATGGGATCCAATCATTAAGCACATACAGAATTTTAGTAGGAATGGCGGGTGATGATATTTGGTACGACAGGTATCATTATTATCCAAGTAAAACAGTTGCGTTGGATACTTTGAGTATCAACGGAGATGGAGATTTTCAGGTCAAGTTCTTAAATGGTATTCAAAGACTGGTTTGTGAATGCATCGACGCAAGAAGTTTATGTGATGTTTTGTCATTAGAGAATGCAACTGAACTGGAGCACATCAGCATTCGGTATTGCAATAACATGGAGAGCTTGGTTTCATCTTCTTGGTTCTGCTATGCTCCACCACGATTGCCATCATATAATGGTATGTTTTCTGGTCTTAAAGAGTTTTATTGTTGTGAATGTAACAATATGAAGAAGTTGTTCCCACTTGTGTTGCTGCCAAACTTCGTAAACCTGGAAGTGATTGATGTTGAGGATTGTGAGAAAATGGAGGAGATAATAGGAACAACAGATGAAGAAAGCAGCACCTACAATTCCATCATGGAATTAATACTCCCAAAGTTAAGATCTCTGAGATTGTTTGAATTACCAGAACTGAAAAGCATCTGCAGTGCAAAACTGATTTGCAATTCTCTTGAAGATATTGATGTAGAGGATTGTCAGAAGCTGAAGAGGATGCCAATTTGTCTTCCGTTGCTTGAAAATGACCAGCCATCTCCTCCCCCTTCTCTTAAAGAAATCATAGTATATCCAGAAGAATGGTGGGAGACAGTAGTGGAGTGGGAGCATCCTAATGCTAAGGATGTCCTTCGTCCCTTTGTAAAGTTTTTGTAGGAGGAGACTACTCTGCTGCCCTTAATATAATATAATTTAATATAGAACAGAGGGTAAGCATCATCTCTCTCAATCGAATTGTACCTTTCGTATTGTGAATCCTTTCGTTGTTTGTTAGAATACTTCTTTGTTGCATCATTTATCAATTCTATCCTAATGCAAAGGACCTTTTTCTCTCGAAATAATTAATATGTACTCCGTTAAATGTAATAATACGTATCCTTCTTTGTTGCATCATTTATCAATTCTATCCTTCTGTAAAAATACTAATCATTTTTGTAACCTTAAATTTGCTCTTATTCAATAATATATATTATTCTTATTCAATAATCGATTATAAGAAAAATCGAAGACTAACATGAACTCATAGAAAGAAATAGCGTTTATTAATATGAAATATTTCTTTTCTATATAGTGTGCTTACAATTACATAAATAATATTTTTTATTTGTTTTATTATTTTTTAAGACTATTAATGAATTGTCATATTATTTTTTTTAAGTCGATAGATAAATGATTATAACTTGAAGTTTGATTAATATTATTTTTCATCCTATTTAGTTTCCCCAAGATGAAAATCCAAAAAATAAAAACTATATTGATTTATCATTAAAGTAACCTAATAAAATAATAGATCTATTCACTAGTAATATCATTAACTAGCAATAAATTATTTTTTAAAAACATTTAATAAAAATTACAAAGAAAGAGAGAGAGAAGACATTTTAAAAAAAAATAATCAAGTTACATGACTTGAAATTTTAAAAATTTTATAAGAATATATTTAGAATAAAATTTCATACCTTTATTTATTTTTCTCGTGTCATCTTAGTTTTATTCGAAGGAAAAAAAAATTAAGTTCATCCTATTTTTTTAATTTTCCTTATGATTTTTAAATTTTTATTTTTAAGCTTTTTAGGTTTTATGAACAATATAAAAAAACTAAAAAGATTGGTTAATATGAACAATATAAAAAAACTAAAAAGATTGGTTAATCTACTATATTAAGGGTTTGTTTAAGAGTGGTAAAAATTGTATTGCAAAATGTTTTTTTGTTTAGAAATATATTAAAATAATATTTTTTAATTTTTTAATTTTTTTTAATATTATCATATTAAAATAATTGATAAACACACAAAAAAAAATAATTTAAATTTTATTTTTTCCAAAATGGTAATGAGCATTTTTCCAATCTGTTGGGGGTGATGTTGGCGGGCTTGGTGTTGCCTCAAATAGCTTTCCAAAGTTTTAACATTACAGTTAATAGCTCCAATTCTTTTGCGCATTACCTTGCTTTCCCTAAGCGGTGGCCTGACAATACCTATCGTTTTTTAGATGAAATGTTGTTTGAGAGTGTGATTATAATTATTATCCATTTAAAAAACTATCATTATCATTATAGTTATTACCCATTTAAAACGCAATAGCAAAGTGGGATTAAGCAACACAGAATTAATCAAATAGTTTTTTGGATAATGATAATTTTGTTGGGCCACGGAATTAGGTCACTGAAGAACTTTTTAGTAAAGGATTAATTACTATGCTCTTATCCACACAATCCTTCATCACCATCCAATCCCATCACTGGAAAACTTATCCTCTTTGATCTCAATGCCCTTTTGTCATCCCCAAATATATGCTTTTATCTCTTTTCCTTTGTATCTTGTCGTTTGTGTCTTTGTCCACTAGCTTAAGGGTGTTTACTAATTCTACGTACGGTTTTTTTAAAAATATTTTTCAAATCAAAATATATTAATATAATATTTTTAATTTTTTTTAATACCAACACGTTAAAATTAATTTGATATTTTTTAAATAAAAATAATTTAAAAAGTAATATCAATTACATTACCACCAACTCTATGGGTTGGTTTATTGGGATCAAAGTCAAGAGAAGCATAGGTTTACGCTAATGGATGATTACGACCAGAACAAGGGGTTTAGCAAGGATCGGAAGAGGGACAGGAGGGTTTAGAGGACACGTGTCAAGTCTTACCATAAAGGTTAAAAAATGATTCATGAGATAATTAAGCTCGTCGTTTGAACCAGCCGCCATCTTTGACCCTCTCCTCTGGCAATCTCACTTAATAAATAAACCTTATGTTTATTATTTGTGGTATATAGATGCGTTTTCTCAAATAAATTGAGGTGCGTATAAATATGAGAAAACATTATAATAAATAAAATCTTTTTAAAAATAATATACTTCATAATGGAATTAAGTTTCATTTTCAATACATGATCCTTGAATTTAAATGATAGCATGCTTTTAGTTAAAGGATTTATGATAATCAATTCAATATAAATGCGCTTAATAATCACTTTTTTTACCTTGACTTTTTTTTTTTGGATAAATATTTGATGTTAATATATTTACTTCGACTATTATTTTTATTATTCTTGGTCTTCAAAACAACAACTGAATTGTCATAGTATATTTTCAATGGTCTAGAAATAAAATCCATTATTCTAAGTTCATAAATGAAACTTTTTAACCATACACGCAGCAACCTCAAAACAAAAAAATAAATTTAGTTTTTATAGTAGAAGTAGCAATTAAATATATTTTGCACTTGAAAATATATCAAAATAATATATTAAAAAAAACATATTTTTGTTTAGTTTTTGTCTCTTTTTATAAGAGGGGAGCAGCAGGGATGTATCTGGTCACATGAACACTTGAATTGTTTTTATCTTTTTAATATTTTATATTCTAATCTTGTATTGCATATTTGCTTTACGTTAATGAACAAATCCCTTATATCCTTTCTCTATTTTATTTTAAAAAAATATTTTTATATAAACTTTATATTTTTTACACCGTAATATATGTGAAAGTTTCAAACAAACCTACGATTTAAATTATAGATTCCATTGGATTTAATAAAAATATTATTTTATTTTTATTTTTTTTGCTAAACATATAATAAATACTTTGAAAAAAAAAAATTAAATGAATTTTTTTTTTATAAAAAGACCAAGTGCAGCTGCATAGACTTGCCCTAACAAGCCCAACGTGCATGAGACATTAAGAAACCAAGCACAAACACGTGGGCCACTCATCTCAGGCCCGCATACTCGAGCCTCTTTATTTTTTTCAAAATTTGTAAGTGACGGACCCTTTTTTTTGAAAAAAAAAATTGGACGAATGATTCATTATTTGTTGTGGTTGATAACGCTTAGCTCAGAATTCTGCCACCACTTTGGTGGGCGGAAGATCAAGCTACAAAATGTTTTCTCCTAAAAAATCATTTTCAACACATTTCTACTTAAAAATATTTAATAAACACCCTTACAACATAAAAAAAAAAAAAAAACTCATCTATCAACCAAAGAAACACAAACACAATCAAAAAACACCAAATCAAACAAAGTAAGAATTTTCTTTCTTGATCTAGATCTGTTTTTTCAGGCAACATCAAGACTCAAAATAACCACTATCAAGTTTCTCTCATCAAACGGATCCCGTCGACATAAAGTTCAATTTTTTACGTGGTTGGAATCAGTATCAATCTTGATTTTCTTTTTCTTGAGTTAGAATTTAGCGACTCCCTTTCTCTTTTCTCTAACATAGGGACTGCAAAATAAAAAAAATAAAGTTTCATACCAGAAGTGAATTTCAAAAATCTATAGGGACCAAGAATGTATAATCAGAAAAGTAGGAGAACCAAAGTTAACTTTTTTCACCATCCATTCTCTCTCTCTCTTTTCTTTTTTTTTAATAAAAAAATTGGAAAGGCAAATATACCTTAGTCCATGAAAATTAAAAATGATTAAAATATTACTCTAATGATTATTTTTTAAAGTATATTTTATTTAGAATTTATTTTTATTATTAGCACATCAAAATTAAAACGATATAAAAATACTGAAAAAAATTTAATTTAAAACAAAATATTTTAAAGTTTTACAAAAAAAACAAGGTTTGACTGCCATAATCAAACCATGAGTCATATGTGTTTAGATGGGAGGTAAATTGTGCTTTTTTGAGTTAAAAGCATGTTTTTTAGCTTTTAAAGATATAGTTTGTGCTTAAAAAATATTAAGATCCCTGATGTAAAACCTGATGCAGCTACCGACTTAACACCTCAAATTAAATCTTGATTTTATAGCAGAATAATATGAATAGGATCAGCATTAAGGCCAACCAAGTATATATGTCTTCCGTAGCAGATTTAAAGTGAATGGAGATCTTATGCAAAACTATATATAAAAAAAAAAAATTAAGAAATATTTTTATTTTTTTATATATGTTTAACAAGTGGAGCTGGCCTTGATTAATCTTCATTTTATATTTTATACTTGGTGTCTTTTGTTAAGTGGAGTCAACTTTCATTCTATAAAACATAATTAATAAATATACTTTATTTAATCTTGAAATTTGTTATTAAATAAAAACCTTAAATTACTGTCGGAGGAGCCATTAAACTCAATTCCGAAATGATATCCGACAACAATAAGCTACTCTACAATCCATACGAAAGCTTGTTTGGCCCGTGCGACTTCTTCCGAGACTGATGATGCCATTCGTAAGCAATGGGCTCGTCAATTATTTGCTCGTTTATTAAAGGACATCATTGATTTTTTTTTTATTTTATCTTTTGGAAAGCAGACATGCTCTTTAGAATCCAGATAATCAGACATATATTGCCGCTATTGATAGATGGAATATTTATGTAGAGGATAGGGGCAACCGAGAACCCTAACAGGAAAACTTTGGCAAGCACATGATCATGATATAAAGAAGGGGAAAGGGGAAAAGCACTAGAGACAAAGATGATCAGTCTCGAGATTTGGCCAATAATTGAGCACTTGCCGCTTCGAAGAGGAACGTGAACACTCATAAATCCACTCATAAGGTCTTGGTCTTCCACCCACTCGTTCACATTTTCTCGGACACCCTCAACGGTCAACTGCCTCTTAAAATTATTTTAAAAAAAACATAACACTCACGTTAATTTTAGACTCGAGTTGCGCGCAAACTGGTTTGAACACCTATGTTAAACTAAAAACAAAAAAAAACATAACACCTCAAAACCATACCGGTGCTTGGCAATCAATTCCTGGATCAAGACGATAAGGTCCGCCAGAGGTAAAACCTGATGCAGCTACCGACTTAAATATTTTCATTTAAGGAAGTGCAGCGTTGTGTCCCGAGAGAGTCCACCAGGCAAATACGAAGATCATTTTTTATTTTATATTGTAAATGTATTTTTTAAAAAAGTTAATTTTTTTATTTTTTTATTTTAAATTAATTTTTTTCGTTTTTTTAGATTATTTTAATGTGCTAATATCAAAAATAAATTTTAATAATAAAAAAAATTATTTATATATATTTTTAAATAAAAAGTACTTTAATAATCAACAATGATCTTGATTTCAAACTAGCAGTGCCCTGTACCAAACTATATTATCAACAAGATTTTCCTCGTATTAATTAAAGTATTCTGCATTTGACACAGCTTGAAAACATGTTTCTTCTTAAATTATTATTTCCATGTGTTTTTTAAAATCTGAATATTTGAGAATTGGTGGGGTTGATTTTGTTAGCTTGATATGCTTTCGTCCTTGCTATCAATTTTTTTTTTTGGTTACTTTTGTATGCTTTCCTCTGTTGCTAATATCCACCTTAGCATGTAGCATCACTCTGTTATGAACAGGGGTGGAACCAGGGTGAGGCGGCAGGGGCCGGGCTCCTGTAAAATATTTTAAATTTTTATATTTTTAGGGTTTAAATATAGGATAATATAATATATTTTTATTTTAAATAGATATTTTTTAATAATAAATTATATCTTAAGTGTTGCCATTTTTATTATATAATTTCAGCTCCGCCCCTGGTTTTGAACACCTTGGGTATATTGGTAAAATAGAAAAACATTCACTATAATTTGTCTCGCAATAATTTCATGGTTAAGTAAAATCACTCTGCTCTAATATACACACTCAAAGGCAGAAGCATAAGAACTACCAAATACACCATGCGAATATTGGTAATGGCTTTGACTCAAATCCTTTAATTTATTTTCATCCCAATTAGTAATTGCTACGTAATTAGATTTGGAGCCTCACTCTCATTTGCACACTTAATCTAGCATTGTCAGAACTGGTTTATCTTTACCGTACGCAATGTGTTTTTTAAAAATAATTGAGCTGACTTTTCTAATATATAGTATTATTTAAGGAGCTAGCGGCTGTAACATTCTCTTCCACATCTCATTATTATTTTTCTAAACCATATATTCTTCTCTGATCTGTGATTTCTCTTCCTTTTCTTTTGGCTGATCACTGCTTAAGCAAGCCAGCTAGCACTTGAAGAACATCTTGAATCCAGGTAAATTAATTGTACTTCATCTTGTCTGAATCTTTAAAGCAATCCATGATAAATAAATCGATCTTTTTTCTCAGATTTTATAATCCATGCCTTGTGGTGTTCATACTAAATTAACCCTAAACCTTGAATTCATTGTTTTTATCTTTTCAAAATTCTTTGCAGTTTTTAATTCCTTATTTTAGTTTCACCCTTTTCTTTTCCAATTGTTGGGACAGCCATTAATTTTCATCCAATATTTTTCTGACAAAATGATTCAATGAAATAAGAATAATTAAAATATCAAACGTGTTTAAGAATTCCGACTATCTATCTGCTGTTTGTAGAATTCAAGTACTTTTTTCATTAGTCACTTTGCTTTATTTTAATCTGCGTTGAAAATTAATTTTTGTTCTCTATTTAATATTTTCTTCTATTCTTTTAATTTGTTTCAATGTCGAATCGACACTCCAGAGGTGTGATACAATTACCTATATATTATTCCATGGAAGCATATTTTTGTTCTCTATTCAATTATTTATTTTTGGTTTAAAATCAGGTTTAGTTATTTTCAATCACTATTTCTCTCGTACGTCATTCTTAAGCATATTTTATCAGAGATGATTGCTTGCAATTTAGTTACTTTAGTTTATCCTATTATTCCATGGAAGCAGACCGGCACCGGAGGTTCCAGTCAACCATGGCTCCATATCTTGCAATGATCAAGGTGGACAGAACAATGTGATCAACGATAGTATTCAACAAACAACTCAGTTTCCACTTTCATTTAGAAACTAATGAGTAATAATATTTAGAACATAAATAATAATATGTTTTATATGAATACTTTATATTATAAGAAAAATAATAATATTTACAACTCAAATTATAATATTTTTTATATTAGTATTTAGAATTGTTGACTATTTTTAATAAAACTGCAGCGCGGACTCACTTTTTATTTTTATAAAAAATATCATAAAAATTTATAATATAAATAATAATATGTTTTCAATATTAATAATAATATTTTCTTTCAAATTTATTAATTATTTCATTAATAATATTAATTATAATAAAAATAATAATAGTTCTAAAACAAACAATAATATTTAGAATCCTAGGACCTAAGAACCTCGAGCCCAGCGTCGTGACCCAAACTCCAGGTGTCTCCAGGTGGGGTACAAGCATGACTCACTCCCAGCACACCCCAACCGTCACATGTGCGCTGGGGGTATCCAGCCCCCAGGCAGACACCCCAAGCACCACGTGGGCACAGGGGTTTGCCTAGCACTGAGGAGGAGTCCAAGCACCACTTGTGCGCTTGGTCTGCCAGCACATAGGTATCAATCCAAATGCCACGTGTACGCTGTGGGTGCCCAGCTCTAGGCAGGAGCCCAAGCACCACATGTGAGTAGCCCTAGAGGGCGCGCCTCCAGCCTGACACTTGGGACCAATTGGCTGCAGCCTCACACATGCCCAAACCAAATAATGCAATTCACAGTAAATTCACTCGCAGTTCACAGTACCTGCGCTACAGTGCAGAACAGTGCAATCCACAGTGAATTCAATCACAGTACACAATAGCCCAGGCTACAGTGAAACACTAATTAATTTAGTTATAATTAATAAGAAAATAATTGTTAAACCGTGTTTATTTTCAAAAACTTAAAATTTAACTTGGATTGGGTTTGTAATTAAACTAAATAAGATATTGATTGGGTGGAATTTAATCGATCAATTAAACCAACCTAGTTCATATCTAATCAAATTACTAAAAAAAGAATGAAATGATATTTATTTTAATAAAAATAATTCATTTGAATTAACTTAATAAATAACTCATAAGTTATGAAATTATATTAAAAAATTTATCTTAAACAAAATAGATTATGCAACTTAAAAATGTTAATGTAATGTTACTTTTGATAATTTAGTAAGGATTTGGAGAATATATATTCAAAAACAAACTTTATCATAAGATTAAGTTATTCCAACAATCCCAGTCAATTAAGACGTCGTTCGGTAAGGTGGTAAACCATAACAAAAACATCATTTTTTTTTATTATTTTATTGGCAAAATGCAGGTATAACAGCAGTGCATCATGTTGCCCAAAAGATACAAGTCTTGAATTTTATTTTTTATTTTTAAAAAAACCGGAAAGGCAGGTAAACTGTGATTAAAATAGTATGTGATATTGTACTATAATTATTTCTTAAAGTTTCAAGAATAGGGTGGGTCTAACTCAGCCAGCAATTAGCTTCTGATTCTTTTGTTGAAGTTTTTTAATTATATGCAGCGCAAATTTGAGGTGTACAGCAACTTGCCATATCTTATATTATAATCTTTGGTGGGTAAAGTTTGTGGCTTCCTTCCTAACAACTTCCTTCTTCTCAAACAATACAATAATCTTCGCTGCTGTAACATTCTCCTCCAAATCTCATCTCATTATACCATTGATTTCCCGATTTCCCTCATCAAATTTCTTAAACCTTTCTGATGATCAGTGCTTCCTTTTCTGATTGAATCGAATCATCTGGAGCTCAACATCTTGTCCTTATTATTTTTAAACCGTATATTCTTCTCTGTTCTTGTCTTTTTTGCTGAATACTGCTTAAGCAAACCAGCACTTGAAGCACAACTTGAATCCAGGTAAATTATTTATAATCCATCTTCTTGATTTTGTTTTTCACATGTAACTCTGGTTTGAATCTTTCAAGGAAAACACAAGTTGTAGAAATTCTAATGAGAAACTTTGGAGTTAGGATCATCAACAGTTTCCAAAAATAAATAATTTGATCTTTCTCAGTTGTAACAATCCATGCCTTATGGAGTTCATACTAAATTGACCCCAAGTTAACCTTGAATTCATTGTTTTTTCTTCTTAGTTTCTTTGCTGTTTGTAACTTATTATTTTAGTTTCAACCTTCCTTTTCCAATTAATGTACTTCCATTAATTTTTATTCAATATTTTGACCCTTTTTATCTATAGGACAAAATGGGTAGATCAGATGATCCGTTTTGGAAGGAAGTTGAAGATACGAATGATGGAAGCATGAAGTGTAAGTTTTGTGGGCATTTATTTGCCAATGGCACTTCCATTTCGAGGATCAAATGGCATTTATCAGGAGAGAGAGGACATGGTGTTGGCATTTGTGGTCAGGTGCCTGAAGAAGTTCAGGAAGCAGCCTTTCTAGCTATGAATGGTGGCAACAAAAGACAGAAAAACATAGCAAGTTCAAGCAATGTTGACATTTCCACCTGTCCACAAGAACAAGACAACGCAGTACTTGGTAATTTGGCACAAGGTGTTGGGCGTGAGAGAATTCATTCGCGTTTAGAAGCGGCAAATGGCATGGAAAACACTGGTGAAGGATCTTTTCAGCATGTTGACAGAAGTGTCTCTCCTTGGAGACTCAGAGTTGATGCTCATGAGAATAGAGGAGAAGCAACACCAGGAACAGATTTAGTGGATCAATTTGCTGATGGTACTTGGGTTCAGATACACTCTGCCCTTTCAAAGGAGCAGAAGCTGAATGAAATCTCTACCTATTTAATGCAGGAAGATGAGGATGTGGAGCATCTGCATGATGCATTTGAAACTGTACCGAGAACAGAACAAGTGCAACATCCGGAGAGAGGTAGCTCTTGTGAGAGGCCATCAATTAATCAAGCTGATGAGCCTCGAGGAGATTCATCCCAACCAACAGATCCATTGTGTCTTGATCATGGAAGATATAATGACCAACTATTTGCTCCATCAGTAAACAATGATGTCATTATGAATGATGTGCAGAACATGGTTAGAGTGAGGACAGAACCAGTGGAGGAGGATGTGGAGAATAGTGGAAGATTAGTGCGGCCTGACGCTGGAGCTAGATCTTCTATAAGCCTTAAATACAACACAAGTGAGACTAGAGGAGTTCCATTACCTACTAGCTCCACAAAGCCAGTGGGTCAAGCATTTGAAGAGAATACGAAGGAGATATGGTCTTTGTTAATGGATGATAAAGTCCCAACCATTGGTATTTATGGGATGCGAGGGGTTGGTAAAACAACAATAATAAAACATATCCATAATGAGCTTCTACATATACCAGATATTTGTGATCATGTTTGGTGGGTGACTGTGTCTCAAGATTTCAGCATTACTAGATTGCAGAATTTTATTGCTACACAACTTCATCTAGACCTTTCAATAGAAGATAATCTGCATAGAGCTGCCAAATTGTCAGAAGAACTAAAGACGAAACAAAAATGGATTCTTATTTTAGATGATTTGTGGAACAATTTTGAGCTTGACGAAGTGGGAATTCCTGTCCCTTTGAAAGGATGCAAGCTGATTATGACAACTCGATCAGAAACAGTTTGTCGTCGGATGGCTTGCCACCACAAAATCAAGGTGAAGCCACTTTTTAAGGAAGAAGCTTGGACTTTGTTCATGGAGAAACTTGGACGTGGCATAACACTTTCACCAGAAGTGGAAGGAATTGCGAGAGATGTTGCAAGGGAATGTGCTGGTTTGCCATTGGGAATTATTACATTGGCAGGAAGCTTGATGGGAGTGGATGATCTACATGAGTGGAGGAATACATTGAAGAAATTGAGAGAATCAGAATTTAGGGACATGGATGAGAAGGTATTCAAGTTATTGAGGTTTAGTTATGATCGGTTAGGTGATCCAGCACTAAAACAATGTCTCTTGTACTGTGCATTATTTCCTGAAGATGATAGGATTGAAAGGGAGGAGTTGATAGGTTATTTGATCGAGGAGGGAATAATTAAAGGAATGAGGAGCAGGAAAGATGCATTTGACGAGGGCCACTCGATGCTTAATAGACTTGAAAATGTCTGCCTATTGGAAAGTGCTAAAATGGATTATGATGATATTAGACGTGTCAAGATGCATGACTTGATTAGAGACATGGCCATCCAAGTACTGCTAGAGAACTCTCAAGGCATGGTTAAAGCAGGTGCACAATTAAAAGAGTTGCCAGATGCAGAGGAGTGGACGGAGAATCTGACGAGAGTTTCACTAATGCAAAACGAGATCAAAGAAATTCCTTCCAGCCATTCACCAATGTGTCCCTATCTATCAACTCTATTGCTATGTAAAAATCATCTTTTGGGATTTATTGCGGATTCATTTTTCAAGCAATTGCATGGGCTCAAGGTCCTCGATCTGTCTTGCACAGGTATTAAAAATTTGCCAGACTCTGTCTCTGATTTGGTGAGTCTTACAGCATTATTGCTTAATGATTGTAAGAAATTAAGACGTGTTCCATCATTAAAGAAGCTCAGGGCACTGAAGAGGTTGAATCTCTCTCGTACTGTACTTGAAAAGATGCCGCAAGGAATGGAATGCCTAACCAACCTGAGGTATCTTAGAATGAGTGGATGTGGTGGAAAGGAGTTTCCTAGTGGGATATTACCAAAACTCTCTCACCTGCAAGTCTTTGTACTAGAATATTATCGTCCGATAACAGTTAAAGTAAAGGAAGTAGTATCCTTGAGAAATTTGGAAACTTTGGAATTCCATTTCGAAGGTCTCTCTGACTTCGTGGAGTATCTCAGATCTCGGGATGGGATCCAATCATTCAACACATACAGAATTTCAGTAGGAAATCTGAAATTCTTTTATGTCACTGAAAAGTGTCCAAGTAAAACAGTTGGGTTGGGTAATTTGAGTATCAACGGAGATAGAGATTTTCAGGTCATGTTCTTAAATGGCATTCAAGGACTGGTTTGTGAATGCATCGATGCAAGAAGTTTATGTGATGTTTTGTCATTAGAGAATGCAACTGAACTGGAGGAAATCAGCATTGGGGTTTGCGATAGCATGGAGAGCTTGGTTTCATCTTCTTGGTTCTGCTCTGCTCCACCACCATTGCCATCATATAGTGGTATGTTTTCTGGTCTTAAAAGGTTTTATTGTTTTGGATGTGAGAGTATGAAGAAGCTGTTTCCACTTGTGTTGCTGCCAAACCTCGTAAACCTGGAAAGGATTGAAGTGGCATCATGTAAGAAAATGGAGGAGATAATAGGGACAACAGATGAAGAAAGCAGCACCTCCAATTCCATCACGGAATTAACACTCCCAAAGTTAAGAACTCTGACATTGCATTCATTACCGGAACTGAAAAGCATTTGTAGTGCAAAACTGATTTGCAATTCTCTCGAAGATATTACTGTGAAGTATTGTGAGAAGCTGAAGAGGATGGCAATTTGTCTTCCGTTGCTTGAAAATGGCCAGCCATCACCTCCCCCTTCTCTTAAAAAAATCAAGGCACATCCAGAAGAATGGTGGGAGACAGTAGTGGAGTGGGAGCATCCTAATGCAAAGGATGTCCTTCGTCCCTCTGTAACGTTTGACGAGATATGGTTGTACGAATACTAATAGATTGTAACCTTAAATTTGCTCTTATTCAATAATATATCATTCTTTCAATTATTTTTGTTAAAAATCATGTGCAAAACATAATTATTTTGGATATGAATGATGAAAATAGTCCTTTAAATAAACAAGGATATTCTTATTAATTAATATTGAAATTACTTGTACAATGGGTGGATTTGGGTCGGTTTGAAATGGGATTGCCAATTCCATACTTCAAAGAAAAATCCAAAGAAGAACGGAAAGGATAAAGCCCAACACATGAACATGAGCAGTACATTAAATTTAGTTATTGTCATAGAAATTGTGATAATTAAATTAATACAACATAGAAAGTTTGTTAAGCAAACTTGATAAATCTAATTACACAAATCTAACTTAATACATATGTAAGTTTATGAAGATTGAAGACCTAGTCTTAATTTGCCCCATCAACTAGGCAGAGAGTAACAATATACGCCCTTTTAATATCAAAAGCTCAATTAGTAGTCTTTGAGGTTACTTAAATTAAATATTGGTACGTAGCTTTTGTTTATTTATTCATTTATTTCTAAATATTGACCTTAAAAAAAATATTGAATTTGTAATGAAACCAAATAAAATATTGTGCTTTTTTAAAAATCTGAATATTTGAGAATTGGTGGGGTTGATTCTGTTAGCTTGATATGCTTTCGTCTTTGCTATCCATTTTATTTTTTTAAAGTGGAGCCTCAATCTCATTTGCACACTTAGAGCGTGTTTGGCAGTGTGGTTAGGGGTGCTTTTCAAATAACTTTTCGTGCCAAAATGTATGCCAATGATGTTTTTTCATTTTTTAAAAATTATTTTTGACACCAGTATATCAAAATGATCCAAAACGTACAAATCATATTAAATTTTAGCATAAAAAAAATTCAAATTTTTTAGGAACGCAGCCACAGCCGCGTTCCCAAACTTGCCCTTAATCTAGCATTGCTAAAATGTGAATAGAAATAATAGAAATTAATGTGTATTTTTGAATTGAATTTCTATTTACTTTGATATACTCTTGAACAGGTCTTTATGTTTAATTTCAGAGTTTATAGAAGAGCAAGTTAAGGCCCCATCAAATTCACTTGGAACCAGGGATCATGGATCATGGAGACGTGATGAAAAAGGAGGGCTGCCTCCTTTAGAAAAAGGGGTATTTGTACGCAATTGCGCCAGAGAAAAAAAAAAAAGAAGAAGAAGAGAACAGGCAAGGAAAGGAATGGCGAATAGCCTAATACAGTGACGGGTAGCCGAATTGTTCTAACTCTTTTGTTTTATCATTCTCAAAGTCCAAGCAACAACGGTACTGTCAAGATTGTTATGCCGCAATTAAAATATAATTTGTTTTTATACTCAGAATTATGTTTGAGTTTTTTTTAAATCTGTTTATTTTAAAAAAATATTAATTTAATTTTTTTTAATATATTAATAATAAAAATAAAATAAAAATTTTGATTACTAAGAATCAGTAGGAAGCTTACGAATAGTTAAGAGATGTATTTTAAAGTTTAGTTTACTGGTTGACTTACATATTAACTAATTAATCTTATCATATTATTTATTTAATAAGCAAAAAAAAATATAATCCTAGTTGAGTCTATAACCTGGTTCATAGGTTTGATGTGCTAACTTAAGTTATCTGATTCATAAGTTTGACAGGTTTACACATTAATAAAATATGTTTTTTTCTGGTCTTTTAATTTTTTTAATTGATATTTTTTATTCTGTCCTTCAATATTAGATTGGTTTGGAAATAAATAATTTATTTTTGTTTGTTTTCTATAGAATTATCACAATCTTAAATAAATATTTATTTTAGGGATCATGCTCAATTTTATAAGCATCTATTTTTATCATATAATTAAATAAAAAAAGCTTATAAAAAATTATTAAACCCAATAGAATCCATGACCTAGGTCGTGAGGGACTGAGACTAATCAAATTTATCATTGTTTCAATATTTTTTTAAAAAATTTATTATCTATAATTCTTTTTAAAAGCTAAGTCATGTTTTACCGGTCTTTCAAGTTACATTTGAATATTAATCAATTTAAATTGAGTTAATTTTCATATAATTTAATTTAAAATTTAAATTAAATAAAAAAATAGGCTAAATTTTTTTAATATTAACTATCCTCATGAGGTTTAATAATATCGCCAACAAACTTTCTTCGTTCTTAACATCTTGCTGGTGTTTCCGTTCTTATATATGGTTTGAATCTTTAAAGTAATCCATGATAAATAAAGTGAACTTTTTCTCGGATTTTCTAATCCATGCCTTTTTAACTTCTTTTTTTCCTTGCAATTATTCAATGAATTACTTGAATCTTTTTTAATAAAACAATATCCTACTATTATTTTTGTGTGCGTTTTATGATGTGCAACAAAGGGTTAAAATAGAGGGAATTAATTTAAAAGCTATCAGAGTGCTGTGATTCTTGACGCATTGGAAACGTTTCTTAGTGGGTTTTTTAAAATGGATTATACTCGTGTTTTTAAAAAGTTAAATTTTTTTTTGTATGTTTTGGATCGTTTTGTTGTATTAATTTTAAAAATATTTTTTTAAAAATAAAAAAAATTATTTTAATGTATTTTAATATAAAAAATATTTTTAAAAACAATAATAACTACACTTTCAAACTTACTTTTAAAATACCAGAAAAAACCTAACTTTCAGTTAAGTTTTTTCTATTAAATGGATTAATTCTTTGATTATATTTAGATCATTTATTTATCTGTATTGATTTAATTTTTTTTTTACTATAATATTGGTCTTGAGTATATTGCTGTCGTTGATTTTTCGTAAAAGGGATAATCATTTGCGTATTTAAAAGTGATGAATGATTTTTCAAAAGGGTTACATTTGGTGTTATGTTGATTTAATTATGTATACCTTCCAAGTGGAAATTTAGGGATTCCCGACGCTCTACTGTTTGTAGAATTTCAGTACTTTCTCCATTAGTCACTCTGCTTTATTTTAATTTGCATTTAAAATTAAATTTTATTCTCTATTAAATCATTTAATATTTTCTTCTATTCTTTTAATTTGTCCCCATGTAGAATCAATGCTGTGCTACCATCACCGCATTATTCTTTGGATGTAATTAGTCATTTATTATTGGTTATTTTTTGGATTCACTTAAAAAAACAAACACAAAAAACAATAAGAATATTTTTCCCTTGGATTTTTCTTCTTCTAGTAGTATCTCTCTATTTCTTTAAAATAAATATAAAATAATAATTAATAAAATGACATTAATTAATTTATAAGCACTATCAAATTACTCTCCAATTATTTACCCTGGAATTTGGATGATCTATAATTCCAAGCGGGCATTATGCATTTCTTAGCTAGGGGGAGCAAAAATTGAGCTAGCATGTTTCTGGCTTTTGATTTTCTGGGTATGGTTTGTTTGGCTAGTTTATAGGGTTTTTGTCCTTTCTACTAATTTATCTATATATAGGATTTAGAATCCATACCTTCCTAGTTCAATCGAGAACATAGGTCACGATCTTAATAATTTATCTTTGAAGATGAAGATTGTTACGATAGAATCAAGACATCATTTATTTTTATATTTAAAATTGTGTTTGAATATATTTTTAAAAATTGTTTATGTTAAAAAAATATTTTTTAATATACTAATATTAAAAATAAAAAAACTAATTTCATTAATGAAATCTCCAAGCAACTTAAATCCATGCATTCTGAAGAGGAAAAAAAAACAAAAAGTAAGAGATATCAAACTACTTTCCAGGCAGCTTCTTCAAAGTTTCAACATTAGGGGGGTCCACACGTTAACTTCCTATATATTATAATATAATGTTTGGTAGGTAAGCGGCGGGTTCCTTCTTAGCAACTTCCTTCCTTACTATCAAACTAATGTGATTTCTCTATTATATATTTTTTTTCTGGTTTTTTATTTTTTTATTTTATCATTTAATTTAATATTAGATTGGTTTGGAAATAAATTATATGATTTATTTTTATTTATTTTTTATTAAATTATCATAATCTTAAATAAATATTTATTTTAAAAATAATACTCAATTTTATAATTATTTATTTTTATCATAAAAAAAACTTATAAGGATAAAGCATCTTAGCCATGATTTAGGTGGTTCCATTCCTTTATCTCTCTTCCCGTCAGCCCACATGCTGTCAGAGTTTGTTTAGCAGCGTGAGAATTGCACCCAAAAAAATAAAAACAAGAAAAGAAAAGGGATTAATGTAGTTTATGGATTCAGTAATGTTTTTTCTGTTAAATGGATTAATTGTTTGATTATATTTAGTTCACTTATTTATCTGTATTGATTTAATTTTTTTACTATAGTATTGATTTAATAAAAAGAACTCCTAAAGCATGTACGTGGCTGTCAAAAATATCTTAAAATTGACTCAATTGGAAAGTATCATGGTACTTACTGTCAAGATTATTATGCCTGCAATCAAAACATAATTTGTTTTTATACTCATAGTTATGTTTGAGTGCATTTAAAAATCTGTTTAATATTAAATTAATATTAATATTAAAAATAAAAAATATTTTGATTATTAAATCTACACCCAACTTAAATCCATGTATTATGAAGAGGAAAAAAACAAAAGGTTTTTTCTTTTTTTTTTCCTCAATGGAACTGTAAAACCTCTGGGCCAAAAAATAGTCATGTGTTTACATTTTCTAGGCATCTTCTTCTAAGTTTCATAATTGGGGCGGTCCACACGTTAACTGTAACTTCATTATATTTTGAAACCATATATTCTTCTCCGATCTGTGATTTCTCTTCATTTTTTTTGGCTGAATACTGCTCAAGCTAGCGAACCAGCACTTGAATCCAGGTTAATTATTTGTACTTCATCTTGTTGGTGTTTTTGTTTTTATATATGCAAGTTTGTTTTTATAAATAAATTGATCTTTTTCTCGGATTTTATAATCCATGCCTAGTGGAGAGTTCATACTAAATTAATACTGAATTCATTGTTTTCGTCTTTTCAAGATTCTTTGCTGTTTTTAACTCTTTATTTTAGATTCGCCCTTTTCTTTTCCAATTAATGGGACTGCCATTGATTTTTATTCAATATTTTTCAACTTTTTTTTTTCTTACAATGATTCAATGAATTAACTTGATCAGTAATTACCTGAATCTTTTTGAACAAAACAATATCCTATTATTATTTTTGTGTGTGTTTTATAATGTGCAACTAAGGGTTAAAATAAAGGGAATTGATTTTTGTAATTAACAAAAATAATCTTGCATTCGTTTTGCTCTTCTACCTTCCTTCCCCTGCTTTCTTCAACAGTTATCCTCTTCTGCATCTTTCTATCTATCATTCAATCAGATAAATAGGAGTTGAAAGAGTTTTAGGATAGAATTTGAGTATGATAATTCAGCTTTAAATACAAAGGGTTAAATCATTAACAACAACATTTATATTTCCTATTTTTCATCCTTATTTCTTTAACAAATAAGCAAGTCATAATTATTTTTTTAATATATATATTCTTTTCTGATCTGAGCTTTCTGTTTTTTTTCCACCTCAGTGCATACTAATCGTCTTGTACTTGTGGTCAGATGGAAGGGTTCCCACAATCTTCTATGGAGGATGATGTCAACGTGACGTCGAATCTGTTCGATCTTCAATCACTAGAAGATACATTCATGTCTGAGCTTCTTTTGTACGTCATTCTTAAGCATATTTTATCAGAAGACGATTGCTTGCAATTTAGTTATTCTTCGATAGTTTATTCCCAAGAAACAATAATGTTACTGACTATGGAAGCAGGTCGCCACCGGAGGTTTCAGGCAACCAAAGCTCCATATTATGCAATGATCAAGATGGACAGAACATGGTGGTGGATAACAATGTGATCAACGATAGTATTCAACAAACAACTCTGTTTCAACCTTCATTTCCTCAAACCATGGTGATTACTCATGCCCACTCCAATTTGCTACAATGTCCATTGAATTAGCAAAGTGTTTGTATCACCCATTGGATCAAAAAGTTTTATGTTTTCGTGTATCAATTTATCTCGAGCATCTTCAAAATGTTTATTGTTAAACAAACAGACAACAATGGGATATATATATATTCTTTTCTGATCTGTGCTCTCTGTTCTTTTTAGACCTCAGTTTTTTTCGTCTTTTCTGATCTTTTCTGGTCAGATGGAAGGGTTCCAACCATCTTCTATGGAGGAGGTTGACAACATGACATGGGATCAGCTGGATATTCAATCAGAAGAAGATGCATTCAATATGTCTGAGCTTCTCTCGTACGTCATTCTTAAGCATATTTTATCAGAAGATGATTGCTTGCAATTTAGTTATTCTTCAGTTTATCCTATTATTCCATGGAAGCAGGCCGGCATCGGAGGTTCCAGTCAACCAAGGCAATGATCAAGGGAGGTTTGGATGGAAAAATGTGATCAACGACAGTACAACTCAGTTTCCAACTTCACTTCCTGAAACCATGGTGAGTACTCATGCTGACTCCAATTTGCTACAATGTCCATTGAATTAGCAAGTGTTTGTATTATACAAAAAGTTTAGTGTATCGATTTATCTCGAGCATCTTCTAATTGTTTATTATTAAACAAACAGACAACAATGGGAGGTTTGGATGGAACATCATCATCATGGATCAACCAAAATGAACCAAATTGGCATCAAACTCCATCAAGGCATCATAATTCCTTTATTCATCAACCTCAGCCGGGACATGGCTATATGACACCGAACGCAACCACTTCACAATATGGTGGCTTCAATCAACCTGGACCTTCTTTTCCTGCTCCGTGGTATCCAATTTTTCATTTTTAGTATTTTCAGTAATAAAAACAATTAGTTTTTCTACATAGTAGATACACCATTGATTTTTAGTGCTTAAGAGAGACTACCAATTATCGAAAGGTTTTATAATATGATCACTTCATTTTTATATAGGTCACAGATGGATAACCTCCAAGTCCGAGGATTGCAAAATCAAACTGCTACGCCAAATGCCTCAAATCCTGGCCCTGACACTTCCTTGCTAAGTCAAAATAGCGGTTTAAATACTCAACAAGTAAGAAGTCTAACTGAATTATTGTCGTCTTTTTTTCCCCTATGATTGTGCAATAAACTAACTATCAATTTTAATAGCAAAATAGGGGTAACAGCACTGAAGTAGTTTCTCGTCCATCCAGATAGGATTTTTATTCTTTATTTTGACTGATTTTTATTCTATATTTTGACCCCCCCCCCCCTTTTTTTTTTTCTATAGGTCGAAATGGTTGGATCAAATGATCCGTTTTGGAATTATGTTGAAAAAAAGGCTGATGGTAGCATGGAGTGTAAGTTTTGTCAACATACATGGGCCAATAAAACTTCCATTTCAAGGTTCAAATGGCATTTATCAGGAGAGGAACGACATGGTGTTGCCATTTGTCGTGAGGTGACTAAAGAAGTTCAAGAAGAAGCCTTTCTAGCTATGTGTGGTGGCAACAAAAGACATAAAATCACAGGAAGTTCAATCAATGTTAATGATTGTGGAATTTCAACTTGTCCACAAGAACAAAACATTGAGATTGAAAATATGGGAGGAGGAATTGGAAGGGTACAAAGAGAAGTTCAGGTTGTAGAACCCGGAGTAGGGGAAGAGAGGATTACTTCACATGCAATAGCAGGAAGCGACGTAGTAAGCATGACCGGAATGAGAGCACAAGAAGATGGAGTTTCCGAAGGGGCACTAGAGAGCAGACCAAGGACAGAACCAGTGGAGGAGGATGTGGAGAATAGTCGAAGATCAGTGCAGGTTGGTGCTGGAGCTAGATCTTCTGAAAGTCTGAAATACAACAAGACTAGAGGAGTTCCATTACCTACTAGCTCTACAAAGCCAGTGGGTCAAGCATTCGAAGAGAATAAGAAAGTGATATGGTCTTTGTTAATGGATGGGAAAGTCTCAACCATTGGCATTTATGGGATGGGGGGAGTCGGTAAATCCACAATACTACAACATATCTATAATGAGCTTCTACAAAGACTAGATATTTGTGATCATGTTTGGTGGGTGACTGTGTCTCAAGATTTCAGCATTAATAGATTGCAGAATCTTATTGGTAAACGTCTCCATCTAGACCTTTCAAGTGAAGATGATGATCTGCATAGAGCTGCCAAATTATCAGAAGAACTAAGGAAGAAACAAAAATGGATTCTCATTTTAGATGATTTGTGGAACAATTTTGAGCTACACAAAGTGGGAATTCCTGAAAAGTTAGAAGGATGCAAGCTAATTATGACAACTCGATCAGAAACGGTTTGTCATCGGATGGCTTGCCAGCACAAAATCAAAGTGAAGCCACTTTCTAAGGGAGAACCTTGGACTTTGTTCCTGGAGAAACTTGGACATGATGTAGCACTTTCACCAGAAATGAAAGGAATTGCGAAAGCTGTTGCAAGGGAATGTGCTGGTTTGCCATTGGGAATTATTACCGTGGCAGGAAGCTTGAGGGGAGTGGATGACCTACATGAGTGGAGAAATACATTGAATAAATTGAGAGAATCAGAATTTAAGGACAATCAAGTATTCAAGTTATTGAGGTTTAGTTATGATCGGTTAGGTGATGTAGCACTACAACAATGTCTCTTCTACTGTGCATTATTTCCTGAAGATGATGATATTCAAAGGGAGGAGTTGATAGGTTATTTGATCGATGAAGGAATAATTAAAGGAAAGAGGAGCAGGGGAGATGCATTTGATGAGGGCCACACGATGCTTAATAGACTTGAAAATATCTGCCTATTGGAAAGTATTAAAATGGATTATGATGATATTAGACGTATCAAGATGCATGACTTGATTAGGGACATGGTTATCCAAATACTGCTAGAGAACTCTCAAGGCATGGTTAAAGCAGGTGCACAATTAAAAGAGTTGCCAGATGCAGAGGAGTGGACGGAGAATCTGACGATAGTTTCACTAATGAGAAACAGAATTAAAGAAATTCCTTCCAGCCATTCACCTAGGTGTCCCTATCTATCAACTCTATTGTTATGTCGAAATCATTGGTTGGGATTTATTGCGGATTCATTTTTCAAGCAATTGCATGGGCTCAAGGTCCTCGATCTGTCTTGCACAGCTATTGAAAATTTGCCTGACTCTGTCTCTGATTTGGTGAGTCTCACAGCATTGTTACTCAATGATTGTGAGAAATTAAGACATGTTCCATCATTAAAGAAGCTCGGGGCACTGGAGAGGTTGGATCTCTATTGGACTACGCTTGAAAAGATGCCTCAAGGAATGGAATGCCTAACCAACCTGAGGTATCTTAGAATGAATGGATGTGGTGAAAAGGAATTTCCTAGTGGGATATTACCAAAACTCTCTCACCTGCAAGTCTTTATACTAGAGGAAATATTAATTGGTCGAAGATATGCTTCGACAACAGTTAAAGGAGAGGAAGTAGGATCCTTGAGAAATTTGGAAACTTTGGAATGCCATTTCGAAGGTTTATCTGACTTTGTGGAGTATCTCAGATCTTGGGATGGGATCCTATCATTAAGCACATACAAAATTTCAGTAGGAATGGTGGATGAAGATTATTGGGCATACATTGAAGATTATCCAAGTAAAACAGTTGGGCTGGGTAATTTGAGTATCAACGGAGATGGAGATTTTCAGGTCAAGTTCTTAAATGGCATTCAAGGACTGGTTTGTGAATGCATCGAAGCAAGAAGTTTATGTGATGTTTTGTCATTAGAGAATGCAACTGAACTGGAGCACATCAGCAATCAGCATTCAGCATTGCAATAACATGGAGAGCTTGGTTTCATCTTCTTGGTTCGGCTCTGCTCCACCGCCATTGCCACCATATAATGGTATTTTTTCTGGTCTTATAGAGTTTTATTGCGGTGGATGTGAAAGTATGAAGAAGCTGTTCCCACTTGTATTGCTGCCAAACCTCGTAAACCTGGAAAGGATTGAAGTGATGGATTGTGAGAAAATGGAGGAGATAATAGGAACAACAGATGAAGAAAGTAGCACCTCCAATTCCATCACGAAATTCAATCTCCCAAAGTTAAGATCCCTGACATTAGATTGTTTACCAGAACTGAAAAGCATTTGTAGAGCAAAACTGATTTGCAATTCTCTTGAAAAAATTATAGTAATTTATTGTGAGAAGCTGAAGAGGATGCCAATTTGTCTTCCGTTGCTTGAAAATGGCCAGCCATCTCCTCCCCCTTCTCTTAAAAAAATCCAAACAGATCCAAAAGAATGGTGGGAGAGAGTAGTGGAGTGGGAGCATCCTAATGCAAAGGATGTCCTTCGTCCCTTTGTGGAGTTTCTGTAAGAATACTAATCGACTGTAACCTTAAATTTGCTCATATTCAATAATAAATCATTCTTTCAATCATTATTGTTAAAAATCATGTGCAAAACATAATTATTTTCGATATGAATGATGAAAATCGTCCTTTAAATCAACAAGGATGTTTTTATTAATTAATATTGAAATTACTTGCATGATGCTTTTGGATTAAAGATGCTCAATGGGTGATTTGGGTCGGTTTGAAATGGTATTGCCAATTCCATATTTCAATGAAAAATCGAAGCCTAACATGAATTCATAGAAAGAGCGTTTATTAATATGAAATATTTCTTTTTTATATAGTGCTTACTGTCGTACGTCCCCGCGCGGTGTCAATGGCCATTTTTTGTTTGATTGATTGGTTCTTTTGGGAGTCATTATCTAATATTTAGTTTATGGTTATTGTCACACATGTACAGCGTCGCGGCGTAAACATCCACCCTCAATATTCGTAGCATCTAAAAATGTGGCAAATGTGGGGAGACAAGGAATTCTTGTTTTTTATCAGTAAAAAAAATTGAAATGGGAGTCGGCACCTAATATTTTGGTCACTAGGAACCCTAATTGGTCTCAGAGATCGGGTACAGGGCTGGTTGCGTAAAGAAAAGGTATTAACAGCCTAAATACGCCCTACCTAAAGTAGACTGCATTGTTTTATTGTATGATAAAATCTAAGGTCTTGTCGTGTTTTTTAGTTGTTAGTCCATCTGTGATTTAAGAAAAGTTCTCTTAGGTAAGGAGTTCCTTATCTTATCGGATAAAACCTAACCGTTCTAATGTTAACAAAAGAATTTAATATTTGGAATACGTCTTACGTATAAGATCGTAACCCCAGATATTAAAAGAAAATAAAATAAGTTTTTTGAAAATTTTAAAATATTGGTCTAGTTCTCGTGACTTTAATAAACTGGTTATTAAAGCTAAAATGCATGTTAATACTTATTTTTTGAATTTTTTTTTGTATGAAAATATGATTTTTTATATATATATTAGCATATGAAAACTATAAAAAACACTAAAAAAAAATTAATATAAAAAAATTTCAAGCGTTTTTAAAAAACACGGTAGTACAGCGAGAACAAATAATGTCTCAGTCATATAAGACATCAAAAGTCTGTTTACTGTACAAAGTGATTGTTGGCAATCAATTCCTGGATCAAGAAGATAAGATCCAGCCATGGAGTCCTTTAAATTACTTTTAAAAAAATTGAAATTAATTTTGAAAACTTTAAATTACTTTTTAAAAATTCCAAACATGTTTAAAATCATATTATCATGTACAAAACTATATTATCAACAAGATTTAGAATCTTGATGAATGAAACTAGCATTCTTGATTTCTTGGGACAGAAAGAACATAATTATTATTAAAATTAAAAAAGAAAAAACTGCCCAGGCTTTTACCATGTCCCAGGAGAGAAGACACTATAGATTAAAATAGTCTTTTATCTCTCAGTTTTTTTTTAATCACTGATTATTTTATTTTGAATTTTATCTTTATAGATTATGTTGATGGAGATTTGAGGCTGATGACTTGTTTTAATTAACTTGTCATGGAGAGTTCTCAAGCTCTAAAAAAATAAAAAATAAAAAATAAAAAGGCTTCAACGTTAAGTTGACGTTTGACTTGACAAAATTTTATTTATTTTAATTCATTAAAAATAATTGAAACTTTGAAAATCAAATATGATACCTGAAACCAGAAAGTAGCCTATGTGTTTTTTAAAATTCTGATCCTACAGCTTTTGCATTTTAATTTTTAATTTTAAGATCTGAGGCAAAGAGTTAGCAGGGAGTAGTGGAGTAACGACATACGCCCTTTTATTTATCAAAAGCTAAATTAGTAGTCTTTGAGGTTACTTAATTTAAATATTGGTACGTACGTAGCTTTTATTTATTTATTTCTAAATATTGACCTTATATAAGAATGATAAATGGGTGCACTGGTTATAGCTAATCTGTAATATAAATGATTTATAGGTATTGTTTGATTTATTATTTTGATTTTCTTTTTAAAACCAAAATTTAAAATAGACACATAAAGTTTATTGGTTTGAATAAACGTTTAATTATTTGATAATCTAAGATTTTAAATACTAGGAAGCTCGCCACATATATGTCACAAGCAATTATTTGGCTGAATAATATATACACACACACTGAGTGTGAAAGTTTATACACTTCAAAGTTTAGTTAAGGATAAGAAAATAATTGTTAAACCTTGTTTATTTTTAAAAACATAAAATTTAAAATTGAACTTGGATTGGGATTGTAATTAAACTAAATAAGATATTGATTGGGTGGAATTTAATCAATCAATCAAACCAACCTAGTTCATACAATACAAGATTTAACAGTTTTACTGACGGAATTTTTTCGTTTGCGTAAGACACATTTTCCGTCGGTAATTAATTTATCGACGAAATCATCGACGGAAATGATCTGTCGGTGAATCTTTCATCAGTAATTTTTTGTTCGTCGGATTTACTCACGGAACAAACGCGTCGGTAATAATATTTTTTTATTATCAACGGATTTACCGACGGAATTATCGATAGAAAAATAAAATGATATTATTTTAATAAAATAATTAATCTGAATTAACTTAATAAATAATTCATAAGTTATGATATTATATTAAAAAAATTATCTTAAACCAAATAAATTAAGTAACTTAAAAATGTTGTAATGTTATTTTGATAATTTAGTAAGGATTTGGAGAATATATATTTAAAAACAAACTTTGTCATAAGATTAAGTTATTCCAACAATCCGAGTCAATTAAAACCTCGTTTGTTAAGGTGGTAAACCGTAACAAAAACAACAATTTTTATTATTTTATTGGCAAAATGCAGGTATAGCAGCAGTGCATCATGTTGCCCAAAAAAACACAAATCTTGAATTTTATTTTTAATTATTTTTGAAAACTGAAAAAGCAGGTAAACTGTGACTAAAATAGTGTATGATATTATGGTAATAATTGTTTTTCAAAGTATTTTTTATTCTAAAATATATTAAAATAATAATTTTTTATTTTTAAAATTTATTTTTAATATTACCAGGGCAAATCAATAAAAAAATTAAAATAACAAAATATCAAGTTATTTTAAAAACATGGTTCAACTGTATTATTATTATTATTATTATTGCCAGGGGTTTGGTCGTTCCAGGGAGGGCCGGAAAAGTCACGGGATGAAGAGTTGTTGATAACCATTAACCAATAACAGGGCTGAGATGAGTGAGGCTAATCAAAAGCCTGTAAAAGTGTATTATCAAGTGATTGTTTGCTATTAATATTTATTTAATTTTTTTTTTTTTTTTTTTTTTATTTACATGGGGTGTCCGGGCCAGCTTGCGCGCACCACGACTATTCCCCATGGCCCACTGAACATCCTGCAAGCCCAGGGGCAGGTAAGGCACCGCGGGGGTGACAGGCGTGCACATAGAGGGTCGAACCCGGGACGGGGGCGGAACAAGTCACACGATTGACCACAGCAGCTAGGCCCTCAAGTGCGCTATTAATATTTTTGAATTGTTTCGAGGTGGTAATATAAAAAAAAAATAAAAAAATTATTTTAATTTATTTTTAAATAAAAAATATTTTTTAAAAAGAAACTTGAAATATGCTATTCTTTCTCATATTCATGTGTTTACATTTTCTTGGCAGCTTCTTCAAAGTTTGAACATTGGATGGGTCCACAGATTCCACACGTTAGCTTTCTATATCTTATAATATAGTTTATAGGATTTATAATCTTGATGAATGAAACTAGCATTCTCGATTTCTTCTATATCTCATTATACATTTCAAACCATAGTTATTAAACCCACACCAGTATGGCAGGTTGACCCTGGGGTCGGTCTGGGTTTGTCAAAAGACCGACCAGTACAATGACTCAGCCAAACTCGATCGACCTAGCGGGTCAACCCGTGACGCAGGCGACCCGGGCGAGACCCGGTTTTTTTTTCAAATGTGAGATTTGAAATCTATTAGTATATAAATACTCTATATTCTTAAGAAAAAAGTTATGTTTTTTTAATGTGGGATGAAAAATCTTTTGGTTTAAATATTTCAATTTAAAAGAATAACATAATATCCTTTTAATGTAGGATTTGAAACTCATTAATATATGTACTCTATGTTCACAAGAAAAAATCCATGTTTTTTCAATGTGAGATTTGAAACTCATTAGTATATATACTCTATGTTTCCAAGAAAAAAACTATTTTTTTAAATATGGGATTTAAAACCTATTAGTATATATACTATATGCTCACAAAAAAAAAGCTATGTTTTTTCAATGTTGGATTTGAAACTCATTAGTATATATATTTTATGTTCCCAAGAAAAAAATTATGTTTTTTCAATGTGGGATAAAAAACTTTTTAAAATATTCTTTTAAACTTCATTTATTTACAATATGTATAACCTATATTTACATAGATTTTTTTTTAATTTTTTCATATAAAATATTAAAATTTTATTTTTTTGTAATTTTTCCGAGTTGACCCATGAAACCCGGAACCTGGCTCCTTGGCTGGGTCAACCCCCGAGCCGGATCTAATAACCATGGTGCGAATTAAGAACTAGATTTATATATGTCGCACGGGACCAACATGGTGTTGATGATAAGTTTTGTTTGTTTATTTGATTACAAGTTGTTATTTATTATTTGGTTCATTTGATTTGTTTAGGTTCGCTAGAAAATCTAAATATATTAATTTTATCATAAATTCATGAATAAAAACTTAATTATAATTAGAAAAAATATTAGTATTTCTTAACACACCCTACCCTACCTTATATAAATTGCTTTGTGACTTAATACAATTTCAAGATTTTGCAATTGTTTTATTAACTAACTTTTTATTTAATATCAAAACATATCTTACATATAAATACATAATTCTAGATATTAAAAAAAACCATCTGTTAATATTTTTTTAAAATATAAATCAAATTCTCAAAACTTTAATAAACAAATTTTAATAAACTAATTATTAAATTACTTTCATGTGGAGTGCCATGCAATTTTTTAATATTGTTTGAGAGATTTGGCCTGCAATTAAAACATTTTATTTCTTTTTTATCTTTTTATATTTTTTAATCCTTTTGATTTTAACATTAAAAGCAAACACAAATCACATCACTTTTTACTATATTCACTCACACACTCACACTTACATATTCACATTTACATATTTATAAAATAACTTAGATTTAGATTTACAAAAAGAGGCCTCAAAATAAAATCGGGAACAGTGCTGGAAGCCTCTGGTACAGTTGGAAAAGTATCGGTGCGTCTTCTCCACGCGCCGCCACAAAAACTCCATGCGACCGGAGGATCTGTAACGGCTTCTTTCCCGTTTTTTTTCCTAACCGGTGGTGACTTGCAAAACACCCAAAAACGCAACAAGCAGTCTGTTTTAATTGGTTTTTTAGATCTGTTTTCTGGGGTCTGTTCTTCTCAATTTTCAGATCTAAGTTTAGTTCTTCCTCTTTTTGGTGGCTGAAGGCTCCGAGGTGAGGGTGGAGGCTGCTGTGCTAGGTCAAAGTGGGTTGATCTTCGGTGGAAGGAGGCGGTGAAGGACACCCTGCTGGGGAGATGATTTTTAAAATTTTGATCCCTAGAGTTTTTGCATTTTTTATTTTTTATTTTTAATTTTAATTCAAAATTTCATTTTATTCATTTTCATGTTGTTCGTTTTTTGGTTCAAGATGAAAGAAAGAAAGTAACAAAAAAATAAAAACTTTGAAAAAGATAAAAAATTATTGGTCGACAACTTTCCGGCATTGCATTCCAAATGTTCTATCATTGGAATAAAATGCAAAAATGTGAATAAAAATAATTGAAATTAAAGGGTCCAGAGTCGTGAAATTCACTTTGAGGACGCTCTTAAAGTAGTAATGTTTTTTTTTTCTTGGAAACAGCCTGAATGCACTTCAAGTATTTTAATCACAACTTTCCACTCACATGTCGGATTGCTGTGATTCTTGACGCGTTGAAAAGGTTTCTTGAAGGGCTACAAATTAGTCTCTGATGAGGATTTCAAAAAAAGAAGAACTAAAGCATGTACGTCGCTGCCACAGAAGTCCTAAAATCTAGGTTTTTGATGAAAACGTGATGAGAAAGTGGGGCTGCCTCCTTTAGAAAAAGGAGGGCTGCCTAATTTGAAAAGAAGGGCATTTGGCGTAAAGAAGACGAGTGGGACATGCACCAGAGAAGAAAAAAAAAAACAAGAAAAGAAAAGGGATTTATGTAGTTTATTGATTCAGTCATGTTTTTTCGATTAAATGGATTGATTCTTTAATTATTTTTGGATTATTTATTTATCTGTATTGATTTAATTTCTTTACTATAATATTGGTCTTGAGTATATTGTTGTTGAATTTTCTTAATAGGGATAATCATTTGCGATATTTAAAAGTGATGAATGATTTTTCAAAAGGGTTACATTTGGTGTTATGTTGATTTAATTTTGGGAATTGAACTTCCAGTTGAGTTATTAAACGAAATAGGAATAATTAAAAGGATTCCCGACGCTCTACTGTTTATAGAAATCCAGTACTTTCTCCATTAGTCACTTTGCTTTATTTTAATTTGCATTTTAAATTAAATTTCATTCTCTATTAAATCATTTAATATTTTCTTCTATTCTTTTAATCTGTATTTTAAAGTTTTTTCTGTCTTTATAAACAAAATAAAAAAAAAAACTAAAAGGATTGGTTAATCAATTCCTCAAGATTTTTTAATTTGTATTTTAAAGTTTTTTCTGTCTTTATGAACAACATAAAAATAAACTAAAAGAATTGGTTAATCCAAAGGTGCGTGTTTCTAAAGGTTGTGTTTTTATTTTCATTTGATGTTTATGAAGATGTTAAGTTTAGTTATTATCATAGAAATTGTGGTAATTAAATTAATATCAAAATCTAAATTAGTAGTCTTTGAGGTTACTTAAATTAAATATTGGTGCGTAGCTTTTATTTATTTATTTATTTATTCATTTATTTCTAAATACTGACCTTAAAAAAATATTGATTCAGTGAAATTTTATTGATTCAATCAAACCAATCTAGTTCACATCTGGGCAAATTAATAAAAAAAATAAAATGAT
>Ga0325410_1000501_pt1 | contig 40933 bp, 25 predicted proteins | sample PopdelMetagenome_16_FD_206182 | JGI IMG/M metagenome (GOLD analysis project Ga0325410, IMG submission 206182) | Populus deltoides microbial communities from Bellville, Georgia, United States - Xylem-PdIQD-R3 | ecosystem: Host-associated > Plants > Phyllosphere > Stem > Wood/Secondary xylem...
ATACTTTATTTATTTGTATTATATTAGAGAATTTGTTTACAATAAAATCAATTACAAAACAATTCATAAATATTATAATATAATATTATTTCGGGTAATATTATCAAGATATTGGGTCTGGATTCGTTACCAAACTCATGTTTACTAGATCCTACTGCCTTGCAGGACTCAAAGACAGTAGGTCTTTTACCCAGCCAAGAACGCATAGCAACATAAGGCAATGGTGGGCAAGAAGACCCAGGAATATTGGGCCTTGGTGTCAGTAGAACTCAATGACGATGGGTCATGCTCTACTAGGACCTAGCAACAGCGGGTTCTGCTACCAGCATAATTCAATAATGTTAGCCAAATCTATTTTAAAAAAATCCATCATCTATCTTTCTTTTAAAAAAATCAGCAGTGCGACTGTCGGTGGTCGATTCCATCTTCGAGGTGTAACCTGGTTGTTCTATGTGGTAACCCTATCCATATTTATTATTCTATTTTTTATTTAAAAACAATATTGTATATTTACTGTATATATAAATTTATTGCATAAAGTATTTATACTATAAACAATATTGTAGCACTTGTGAGAGGTGTTTTTTATATATATATATATATATAGTTAACAAGTATTGCTAGGTCGCTCAGTATTGTTGCCACTGGGATCTAACTGTTGCCACTACATGGGGTTGGGCATGCGGGCAGCAGAACCCATTAAATGATGTTGGGTCCTGTTCTTAGTAGGACAAATCAATGCTAGGTCATGCCCAGCAAGACCCAGCATTTTAATTTTTTTTTATTTCCTCTTATTTGTTTTTTATATTGTAACAAGGAAATAAAATAATGAGAGTTTTATTATATTGTATAAAAGTTAGGTGAAGATAAATTCTTTTCATTTAAAGTTGCGTTAAATTTTTTTATAAAAATATATTTATTTTTATGTTTTAAAAACACTAGCACTATTGTTCATATTAATAATAGTGGTGAATATAGTATATGTATAATATATTTTAATAAAAAAAATAAAAAAATAAGTAAAGTTGTCTCACCTGAAGGATTATTCTATTTTTAATGGACACAAACGGGAATTCATTTAGTAATATTATTTTTAAAAAGAAATCTTGGTAATTGTATTATGTTATTTTTATTGTTTTAGCTTAAACTAAATGATTTATATATTTTAACAAACTTTATTAATACTTAAAAAATAGTTAAATAGTGGCATAAAAAATTTATTTGTACATATTCTTAACACATGTTTACATATAATCGTAATAAATTCTTTAAGATAAAAACATTAAAAAATATATAATTATAATATTATCATATTAAAGTTGATGGAGCTCTAAATAAATTTTTTATTCACATCATATACTTTATTTATTTGTATTATATTAGAAAATTTTTTTAAAATAAAATTAATTACAAAACAATTTATAAATATTATAATATAATATTATTTTGGGTAATATTATCAGGATATTGGGTCTGAATCCGTAACCAAATCCATGTTTACTAGGTCCTGCTACCCTGTAAGACCAGAAAATAGTAGTTCCTGTACCCAGCCAGGAGGGCCCAACAACATTGGACAATGGTGGCCTTTCTGTCAGTAGGACTCAATAGCGGTGGGTCGTGCTCGTGCTCCACCAGATCCATCGACAGTGGGTTCGAAGGAGATTCATCAGGTGACGGTTCAAAAAAAGAAAACAATTCCATCCAGGCATTTTGGGCACCTTTTCTACTCCTGCACCTTGGTGGCCCGGACACAATCACTGCATACTCGATTGAAGATAACGAGTTGTGTTTAAGCCTTTAAGGCATTTACTTGGTCTTGCAGTCCAAGTAGGAGTGGCTTTTTATGTCTTCTCAAGGTCTTGGGGTAGCGGTATCCTCACATTCATAGCAATCCCAATGTTCATTGTTGGCATTGTAAAGTACGCAGAGAGGAATTGGGTGCGCAGGTCTTCATGCTCCAAGAGTTTGAAAAACTCTTCTCTCTCAGATTTTTGGGGTTCTTATAATCGTTCGAGAATATCAAAAACTCCTCCACAAGACCTCCAGTGAGAATATCTTCTTCAAGCTTATGTTTTTTCTAATATATCCAAGTTCATGATGCAGGATCTTGTCCCTGACATTCTTTCACTAATAAGAAGCCGGGAGCTGATTTCCAAGAATAAGGCAGACGGTGCCTTCAAGGTGGTAGAGGCTGAGCTTGGATTGATATATGATATGCTTTATACTAAAGCGCCCCTGATTTACTCCCGTGCCGGAATCATTCTTCGCTGTATCAGCTCTCTGCTCTCTGTTACTGCGTTTATTACCTTCCAGGTCAAGATTGATAAGCATGACTACTCAACGACCGACATTGCAATTACGTATTTATTGTTTGCGGCCGCAGTTTTTCTCGAGTTTTATGCTTTTTTATGCCTTCGTTTTGTCTGACTGGACAATGATTTGGTTGACTGAAAAAGGAGGGAACGCCCTGACTGGTGCAATTTATTCTCCGACAAGGAAGTTAACTAGAAGCGAGAGGTGGTCGAGATCCATATCACAGTATAACCTAAGAAGCTCTTCCATTGAAAGAGAGCCACCTAAATTGCTGAGAATCGATGAAATGATGAGGCAGATGCATGTGAATCAGAAAGATTTGAATGTTGGACTACAAGGTCTTATTTTCAAACATCTCCGAGAGAAAGCTGAGAAGATTAAGGAAGATTTGAATGTCTTTGATAAATATGTCAGAAGTAAAATAATTGGTCAGAGGGGAAATGGTGTGCTAGAAAGAGAGGGACTGTTACAGGACTACAAGTGGTGCACAACTGAAATAGAATTCAGTCGGAGCATTCTTGTATGGAATCTCGCAACAGAGATTTGTTATATTGTTGATAAAGATGCAAGTAATGTCTCCACAGAATATGAAACAAGCAGATGCCTATCTGAATACATGATGTATCTTTTGGCGGTAAGACCAAATATGCTCTCTAAAGGATTCGGTGATGAGGGATATCAACGTACCTTGCGAGTCTTGCGGGGTCTAAAAGATCGTGGTCCTGATGATGAGGAATATCAACGTACCTTGCGAGCATTGCAGGGTCTAAAAGATCGTGGTCCTGATGATGAGGAATATCAACGTACCTTGCGAGCATTGCTGGGTCTAAAAGATATCGTGGTCCTGATAATGAGGAATATCAACGTGGTACTGGTGATGTAGAGTTTCAATTTCGCTGGAAAACAGAAAAGTCAGTGTCAAGTGGTGTGGAAACGCTCGCCAGGCAATTGCTTTTATTGGAATCTAAGTAGCGATGGGAGATGATAAAAGAAGTTTGGATAGAAATGCTTGCTTATGCAGCAGCTCATTGTCCATGGAAAGAACATACCCATCAATTGAGAAGAGGTGGAGAGTTACTCATTGTCCATTGATATTCTTTTTTAAGATAGTCCCAAATACTTTTTGCTAATTTCAAATTCATGATTCTTGTGAATATTGTGTTTGACACCGTAGCATATAAGCAAGCTTTAGCTTTGAATTTCCTTGTCTTCTTTTCCTTGTGAATCTTTAGTTGAGCCACTGTTGGATTTGCAGGCAAATCAGGAACAACATAATTTTCTTTCACAGCTTCCCAGAGGTCTAATGCCTCAAGATGAACTGTCATTCTAATGAACCAAGTTTCATAGTTTTCACTATTGAAGATTTGTGGTGAACCGTGTAAGATGATTGATTCAGAATCCATTTTTGTGTTTTTTGGTTGTGTTTGTGGTTTAGTTTGGTTTGTGTTTTTGTTTCTCTCAACTCGCAAGTCCCTCAAGATAATCTAAACTCTGAAACCAATTTGTTGGTTTTAATTCTCTAGTTGCAGAGCACAAGATGAAAAAGAATAGTTCAAGGGAGTGGCTATTAGTTGTAATATGCCATAGACAAAGAAACTTAATTAATTGTTAGCATATAATTATCTCATGATGTGACCAAGTTTTTAAACCTTGGCTAATTTGGTCTGAAAACTGTTATGTGTTCTGTTTCAAGTGACTTGGGGATTCACTAATATTACTCCTGCTTTGAAACACAGCTTAAATTCATTGAAAGCAATGGATCAGAAGCCAAATGTGCTCAAAAGTGGCATTTTCTTTGAACTGGAGCATCGTTTGTCTTTTGGTGAATTCTTTTGAACTAGATTCCAATTCTTGATACCATTTAACCCAAAATAATAATGGTGTAATATTCAATAAATCCTCTCGTGAAAGTAACCTCCTAATAAAATCTCTTTTTAAGAAAAATCCTTTAAAGAAAACCAAACCTCACAAAATTACCATAAGAAATCATGTCCAAAAAAAAAGAAAACTTCGCCATCAAGAAGAAGGATCAAGAAAAAGGATAGCCAATTCAATCTTGCTAGCTGCATCTTTTTACTATTTAGCATCTCTTCTTTGCTTGGTATCCAAGCCAATGCACCCTAAAGTTTCCCAAAAAAAGAGGCAATCTCTGTCTTTCATGAAATGAATAAGCAACTAATTTAAAGTTTCTTCATTCTTACAACCTGCTCTTATTTGCTTCATATCCTAGCCAACTACCCTATCTTACGTAATAATGATTTGCAAAGTTGGTCACACATGCTCTGAAATAATAAAAAAAACCTCCTTAATCACTCATTCAATCTCTTAAAATTAAGATGTTATGAAAAAAATAACAATGCTAAGCAAAACTCTCTTTTAAACACTATTTATTTAAATTATCAATATCATCATTAAATTAATTTACTTGCAAGCAACACTCTCTTATTATTATTATTATTATTATTATTATTATTAGTATGGAATTGTGGAAGCCAACTCATAGGGACAACTCATAGGGACAAGGCTAAATAAATATCAAAATTATTAGCTATATATCAATTAAATTTAACTTCAAGAAATTGGATCTCCTAAGGTTAAAAACTTCACAATTGAGTTCTTCCATCCACATTTTCTAAGAGATTTCATCAAGAATGCACATTCTATGCAATGAAAACGATATCGTTAATGTGAAGGAAACATGATGTTTTTCATTATGCAATATTGGCAGGAGATCATCTGCTAATCCGAGCGGAGATAAAGATCCTTCGCAATTAGTCAAGCTAATTTTACTCTCACTTCGGTTCCCAGGCAGTTAATGGCTAAAAATATTACAAGCTCTCCTACAACTTATACAGGTAACATTTACGAGCTCCTTTTGTATACTAAAACTAAAACCAGAACAGCTAGAGGGGCGCAGCACATTTACATGCTTATTGAGAGCCTCGTTGCCTTCCCAGCGTCAGAAACGTTCCTGCATCCATGATTAAAGAATTAATCTCACGCGAATTATGCAGACAAACAAGAATGACCACTTAAGGAGGCCATTTCTGTAATTCTCATAAACGAAAAATAATTAGGGAAGTTCAGTGCTCAAACATCATATTGATATTCAGAATTCCTTCTTTGAGTGTCCAGAAAGCGATGCCTATTGTCTATCAAGAAAAGAAAAAGGGGGGGGAAAGCAACTAATTTAAAGTCTCTTCATTCTTGCAGCATCTCTTTCTTACTATTTTGCATCTCTTCGTTGCTTTGTACCCATGACAGGTACCAAATTCTTGCTTGTACATGTAACTATGGTTTGCAAAAGCTGGTAATGCAAGCTTTGAGTTAAAGGAGATATATCCCAGAATTCACTTCCAAATATTAATTTGTAATGCATCCCATACCTTTTTCTTTGCATGCTGCAACTAATTTATGATACCTTACCCAAAATCTACTGCAGAATTCTTTTCTCATAAGAGCCCTTTCGCTATTCATTTTAAGAGATTTTTTCAAAGATATCCACATTTACTTTTCCATCTTACAAAATAGTTTTTTCAAGGGTTCATCGAGAGAACTAGTTTCCACAGTTGAGGAAAAGATGACAATGCTTAAAAAATTGCCTGAAGAAGTCTTAAATTTATGGAACAATTGGGAGATTCGAGGAATGGTTTTGCTTAGTCTCTTACTACAAACCATCCTCATCGTATTTGGGTCTCGGCGAAAGACCAATGCCAGCAGCTGGATCAGGATTCTCGTTTGGTCTGCATACCTATCAGCAGACGTGGTGGCAACTGTTGCACTGGGTACTCTAGCCAGGAGCCAAGGAGATTCATCAGGTGACGGTTCAGAGAAAGCAAACAATTCCATCCAGGCATTTTGGGCACCTTTTTCTACTCCTGCACCTTGGTGGCCCAGACACAATCACTGCATACTCGATTGAAGATAACGAGTTGTGGAAACGGCATTTACTTGGTCTTGTAGTCCAAGTAGGAGTGGCTTTTTATGTCTTCTCAAGGTCCTGGGGTAGCGGTATCCTCACATTCATAGCGATCCCAATGTTCGTTGTTGGCATTGCAAAGTATGCAGAGAGGACTTGGGTGCTCCGGTCTTCATGCTCCAAGAGTTTGAAAAACTCTTCTCTCTCTCAGCTTTTCGGGATTCCTATAGTCGTACGAGAATATCAGAAACTCCTCTACAAGACCTCCAGGGAAATTATCTTCTTCAAGCTTATGTTTTTTCTTATATATCCAAGTTTATGATGCAGGATCTTGTCCCTGACATTCTTTCACTAATAAGATGCCGGGGGCTGATTTCCAAAAATGAAGCAGACGGTGCCTTCAAGGTGGTAGAGGCTGAGCTTGGATTGATATATGATATGCTTTATACTAAAGCGCCCCTGATTTACTCCCGTGCCGGAATCATTCTTCGCTGTATCAGCTCTCTGCTCTCTGTTACTGCGTTTATTACCTTCCAGGTCAAGATTGACAAGCATGACTACTCAACGACCGACATCGCAATCACGTACTTATTGTTTGCGGCCGCTGTTTTTCTCGAGCTTTATGCTTTTTTATGCCTTGTTTTGTCTGACTGGACAATGATTTGGTTGACTGATGAAGGAGGGAACGCCCTGACTGGTGCAATTTATTCTCTGATAAGGAAGTTAACTAGAAGCGAGAGGTGGTCGAGATCCATATCACAGTATAACCTGATAAGCTCTTCCATTAAAAGCGAGCCACCTAGATGCTTGAAATTGCTGGGAATCGATGAAATGATGTGGCAGATGCACGTGAATCAGAAAGATTTGAATGTTGGACTACGAGGTCTTATTTTCGAACATCTTCGAGAGAAAGCTCAGAAGATTAAGGAAGATTTTAATGTTGTTGATAAAAATGTCAGAAGTAAAATAATTGGTCAGAGGGGAGATGGTGTGCTAGAAAGAGAGGGACTGTTACTGGACTACAATTGGTGCACGACTGAAGTAGAATTCAGTCGGAGCATTCTTGTCTGGCATCTTGCAACAGAGATTTGTTAATAAAGATGGAAGTAATGTCTCCACAGAATATGAAACAAGCAGATGCCTATCTGAATACGTGATGTATCTTTTGGCGGTAAGACCAAATATGCTCTCTAACGTAGTCGGTGATGAGGGATATCAACGCACCTTGCGAGTCTTGCGGGGTCGTCTAAAATATCGTGGTCGTGATGATGAGGGATATCAACGTACCTTGCTAGAATTGCGCAACAGTGAATCACGTGGTTATGATGATATAGAGTTTCAAATTCGCTGGAAAACAGAAAAGTCAGTGTTTCGTGGTGGGGAAAAGCTCGCCAGGCGGCAATTGCTTTTATTGGAACCTGAGAAGCGACGGGAGATGATAAAGGAAGTTTGGGTAGAAATGGTAGCATATGCAGCAGCTCATTGTCCATGGAAAGAACATACTCATCAACTGAGGAGAGGTGGAGAGTTACTCACTCATGTCTCCCTTCTCATGCTACATCTTGGCTTGAGCGAACAGTACGAATATAATGAAACTGACAACTATCGGGCATTGAGAGGGGTAAGTGTACCAAAAATCCTTCTCAAGTACGTAGATAGATACTGCATGTCTTTAGGCGTCAGAATAAAATAACAAATCAGATTATTTCAATTTATATATGTTTGTTTAATTCATTATTTTGGAAATTCCATTTGAATGTTTTCATTTCTTTTTCTTCATTTTATTAATAAAGTGATTTTAATTGGATGTCATTTAATTTAAAACGGTTGGATGATGGTTAATATTAGATATTTGCTTTTATTGATGCCTTCGTGTCTAAGAAAAAATTGGAATAACTGATTAATATTAGATACTTGCTTTTATTAACTAATAACTACTCCAATTTCTGATAATAAATTGATTGATGTTTCACTGCAATCTTTAACGAAAACAAAAAGGAGGAGTATGAAGAATATTCCCAGGCTGAAAGAAAATATTTGAGGAAAAAAACTTGAGAATTACAACAAAACCATATCAAAAGGATAAAAACACCTTCGCTAATAGACTTAATATTTTTAGGGTCAAAGGGTATGAATGTAAACACGCTGTTTTTATTTTTTCAAAAGAAAAAAGAGCCCCTTTCCCAAAGCCTAGTTTTTCTTGCTTTGAAGGACAAATAAGTTATTACACTGTAGTAAAAGAAATATATCCGGATCATTTTGTCCTTGATAAATTTTATAATGACTAATGCATTCTTTGGTAAAGGTAATTGTACCTCTAATTGCAAGCATAACTATTTTTTTAATAGAGGTAAAAGAGTAAAAATAATATGTCTAGAAGCACAATAAATCACTAGTGTCTTTTTAATAATTTTTTGTAATATTGATGCCTTTGCGTCTAAATGTTTTTTTTGGAATAAATGATTAATATTAGATATTTACTTTTATTAACGGATGACTACTTGAATATCGGATAATAAATTCAATTAATATCACAAGGAGGAGAAGGAAGAAGAATATTTGAAAGGTAATACAGCCATGTCAGGGTGGAGTACCGATGAGGTATCAATTAATTGTAGAATACCCAGAAGATAAACATAGATTCACAGCATACCCAGATCATTTTTTGTCTCTAATCACCACCATTAGACAGAAAAAAACAAAGCTTGGATTGGGAATCAATTATTACCTTCGTCTCGCCAAGAACGCTCCAGATCGGGGGAAAGTGATTTCTTAATTTGCTGGGGAAAGGGGAAAGGGAAAAGGGGAAGGGAGTCAGGGACAGGGAGAGTGTGAGACAGGGAGGGGAACGATTGGACGAAGTCTGGACTCTGGAGTCAGGGAGAGTGTGAGAGTGAGACAGGGACGAAGTCACAGGAGGGTGGTCGGGGACTCGAGTGGGAATTGAGAAAGAAAATAGATTAGTGCTCAAGGAGGGTCCCTGAGTCAAAATTTTTTGGATTTCTAATTTTCCATTCGGTGACCGTGACATTTTGGTTAACTCGTGAAAACGTAACGTTTTTAACGTTTTTTGCGAGTTGACCCGTTTTTTACGAGTTTGACCTGGTTTTATACGATTTTAATGATTTTCAAGTTTTGCTTTCGTTTCTACATGTTTTATGGGTTTTAACTCGTAAAATCGTACGATTTTACGAGTTAAAACGTATTTTTAACAACAATGCGCTCAAAGTCATATTGATTGAACATTGTAGTGTTATTAATGAGTGTTTCTAATCCTTTTATCTTCACTAATTTATTTTGTAATCTGATGATTAAATTTATAAATCCACCGCATTTTTTTTTATTTCTCAATACATTTTTAATTGTGCATTTTTAAAAACTTTACACCATGCACGCATTTTTTATTTATAAAACTGTTACACTCTAATTTTTGTACTTCTTCCAACAAAAATTAATTAGATATAACAAAATTAGTCATATTACCTCTGTATATTGTGGTGAAAATGAAATGATTTGCAATGACTAAACAAAAGAAATGATTAATAGTTTGCATAAATGTCAATTAATTGATAAAATTCTTGATAGAATGAATTTTAAGGATGCAAAATATTATTTTTAATACAACAAGCAAAAGAGCAAGAGAATAATATAAATCTCTTTTAGCTGAGATTGTGCAGCTGAGATATCTTTTAGCTGCTTTAACACAACATCAACAGGTGTATAGAGCATTTCTAGGAGGTTTGTAGACACAAAATGATGATCAAGGGACATATTAACCTTAATAAAAAAAATATAGATTATTTTTTTGTTAGAGAATAATATAAATTATATTTTAAAACTTCACCTAATAAATTAAGCTATTGAGTTGAAATTGTTCTTTGACATGGTATTAAAAGCCTTAATGACCAAGCAGTCACGAGTTCGAATCTCACCATTTCTATTTATTTGATAAAAATTAAACACAAGGTAATATAGATCTGTGCAAAAAGCTTTTACTTGAGGAGATAATATAAATCATATCTTAAAATCTTTTCTAATAGCTTGTATGTAGTTATATATTTAAGAGTCCTAGCTCCTGATTCTTTTACCGTAACGAATAATACGAATAAATTGTTACCCGACTATTTTCATAACGAATAATACGAATAAATTGTTACCCGACTATTTTCATTGGCAGTATCAACAAATATAAATTACTGCAGAATGTGTCGTATCAAGGAATAAAAAAAGAAAAGAAAAGAAAAAAAAAGGCTATGCATTAAATTAGTACCCTCCTTCTTCTTCTATTGCTGTTTTTTTTTAATATAAAACGACATACAAATTAAATTAAGCAAAAAAAGGTAGCTAGCAATTTATTATTAAGTATTTTTTATTTAAGAATATATTAAAATAATTTTTTATGTTTAATATTAACATATCAAATTAATTAAAAAAATACTTAAAAATTATTAATTTAATATTTTTAAGTCAAATACAATTTCAAATACAAAAACAAATAGTAAATAAGACAAAGGCTAAAGAATAAACAAAACAAAGAGTAGCAAAAAAGGAAAATTAGATGGACTGATGTGGTTTGATATTTTTTTCACATTATTTATATTATTTTATATTTTAGGTTAGTTTTCTAGCCTTTTTAAAGGCACTATAAACCTTAGAAAATTTTATGATGCTATTTGACCCTCGCTCTGTCATAGATCAATTTTTTTTCCTTAAAACAATTATATACGAAAGCTTTTCCAATGTATTTTTGTATATAAAAAAAATCATAAGTGTAAATAAAAAAACTTACATATGGTAATGAAATTTTTATTTATTCAAAAATTAATATAAATAGACAAACATAAAATTGATTGAATTAAAAAAAAATTATGCAAGGTTACATATATTAAAAATATTATTTAAAAATAAATATTTGTTATTTAAAACATAAAAACAATTATATATGAATTAAAATAATCTCTTTAAAAATTAAATGCATACAAAATAATAACAAATAATTGCTATTTAAATGAAGATAAAAAAAAAAGAGAAGATGTGTTAATTTAAATATAAATTTAAAAATCATTTTGAAAAAACATATATTAAGAAAAGACATTAATTAAAAAAAAACATTTAAAAAAAAAAAAAGAAGAAGAAGGAAAAGACCAGATATTGTCCCAGCGCTTGGCCCGTTTAATAAAGGCTTTGCGTGTGGGCCTGCAATTTTCAAAAAAAAAAATATATAAAGGAGGAAGAAGAATATCGTGAGGCCATTGATAGATATCTGAGAGGTAATGCAGACATGTCACTGTCAAGTTCCATGAGGTGTGATGCCAATTTCCTTTCTCGCTATCCTTTTCCTCAAGTAAAGTGTAGAATGGAACAGTGCAAAGCCAATTATTTATATGGTCAATGCCTTTTTACTGCACAAGTCTTTGTTTAACAGCAATGCATGACTATTTGTCAAGTCCGAGGCAACAATTATTGAAAAGTTTTTCTACGGCTATAGAATCCAAACTTTTTTATGTTTATTGTTAGGAAAGTTCCTTTGAACAATAATTCATAGTTAAAAGAAAATTTTAGTAAAGTACTCTCTCTCCCTCTCCAGATTCCTTCAAATCCACTTATCCAACATAAACCCATCTCAAGAACCTCCCATAAATCAAAAGAAACCCAAATTTGATGAAACCAAATCGCATTTAATTGATCACTGAGGGAGGAAGACTTCATGACGGTGATCTGATGTGGGTAACGGCAGTGGCTGTTCACTGTCTTCCTCCATATGCACCTCTTATTGCCACTATTTTTGGTGGGTTTTAACGCTGGTCGTGCTGCCGAAGCTTCAGAATTGTGGTGGCTGTGCTTGTTTCAGAATTGCCGAAGGCTTCAGAATTGTTCACTGTCTTCCTCCATCTGCACCTCTTCTTTTCTCATAAGAGTCTTTAATTTTCGCTGTTCATTTTAAGAGATTTTTTCAAAGATATCCACATTTACCTTTTCATCTTACAAAACTGTTTTTTCAAGGGTTCAGCGAGAGAACTAGTTTCCACAGTTGGGGAAAAGATGACAATGCTTAAAAAATTGCCTGAAGAAGTCTTAAATTTATGGAACAATTGGGAGATTCGAGGAATGGTCTTGCTTAGTCTCTTACTACAAACCATCCTCATCATATTTGGGTCTCGGCGAAAGACCACTGGCAGAATCTGGATCAGAATTCTCGTTTGGTCTGCATACCTATCAGCAGACATGGTGGCAACTGTTGCACTGGGTACTCTAGCCAGGAGCCAAGGAGATTCATCAGGTGACAGTTCAGAGAAAGCAAACAATTCCATCCAGGCATTTTGGGCACCTTTTCTACTCCTGCACCTTGGTGGCCCGGACACAATCACTGCATACTCGATTGAAGATAACGAGTTGTGGTTAAGGCATTTACTTGGTCTTGTAGTCCAAGTCGGAGTGGCTTTTTATGTCTTCTCAAGGTCCTGGGGTAGCGGTATCCTCTCATTCATAGCGATCCCACTGTTCGTTGTTGGCATTGCAAAGTACGCAGAGAGGACTTGGGTGCTCTGGTCTTCATGCTCCAAGAGTTTGAGAAACTCTCTCTCTCTCTCAGATTTTTGGGGTTCTTGTGATCGTACGGGAATATCAGAAACTCCTCTACAAGACCACCAGCGAGATTATCTTCTTCAAGCTTATGTTTTTTCGTATATATCCAAGTTTATGGTGCAGGATCTTGTCCCTGGCACTCTTGAACTAATAAGAAGCCGGGTGCTGATTTCCAAGAATAATGCATACGGTGCCTTCAAGGTGGTAGAGGCTGAGCTTGGATTGATATATGATATGCTTTATACTAAAGCGCCTCTGATTTACTCCCGTGGCGGAATCATTCTTCGCTTTATCAGCTCTCTGCTCTCTGTTACTGCGTTTATTACCTTCCAGGTCAAGATTGACAAGCATGACTACTCAACGACCGACATTGCAATTACGTATTTATTGTTTGCTGCCGCTGTTTTTCTCGAGTTTTATGCTTTTTTATGCCTTGTTTTGTCTGACTGGACAATGATTTGGTTGATTGGTAAAGGAGGGAACGCCCTGATCACTAGTGCAACTTATTCTCTGATAAGGAAGAAGTTAACTAGAAGCGAGAGGTGGTCGAGATCCATATCACAGTATAACCTGATAAGCTCTTCCATTGAAAGGGAGCCACCTAAATTCTTGGAATTTCTGGGAATCGATGAAATGATGAGGCAGATGCATGTGTATCGGAAAGATTTGAATGGAGAACTGCAAGGTCTTATTTTTAAACATCTTCGAGAGAAATCTGAGAAGATGAAGGAAGATTTGAATTTCTTTGATAAAAATGTCAGAAGTAAAATAATAGGTCAGAGGGGAGATGGTGTGCTAGAAAGAGAGGGACTGTTACGGGACTACAAGTGGTGCACGACTGAAGTAGAATTCAGTCGGAGCATTCTTGTCTGGCATCTCGCAACAGATATTTGTTATCGTGTTGATAAAGATGCAAGTAACGCTGATAAAGATGGAAGCAATGTCTCCACAGAATATGAAACAAGCAGATGCCTATCTGAATACATGATGTATCTTTTGGTGATAAGACCAATTATGCTCTCTAAAGGATTCGGTGATGATGAGGGATATCTACACGATACCTTACGAGAGTTGCTGGGTCTAAAAGTTATAAAACATGGGGACTCCGAAAAATATCAACGTACCTTGCGAGAATTGTGGGGTCCAAAAAATCATGGTCCTGATGATGAGGGATATCAACGTATCTTGCGAGAATTGCGCAACGGTGAATCACCTGGTTTTGATTATGGAGTGCCTACATTTACCTGGAAAACAAAAAAATCAGTGCTAATCGGTGTGGAATTGCTCGCCAGGCAATTGCTTTTGTTGGCACCTGAGAAGCGATGGTGGATGATAAATGAAGTTTGGGTAGAAATGGTTGCATATGCAGCAGCTCAGTGTCCATGGAAAGAACATACTCAACAACTGAGAAGAGGTGGAGAGTTACTCACTCATGTCTCCCTTCTCATGCTACATCTTGGCTTGAGCGCACAGTACGAATATAAAGGAGTTGAAGACTATTCTAATGAATTTGTTAAATTGAAAGGGGTAAGTATACCAAAAATCCTTCTCAATTAAGTACGTAGATAGATACTGCATTTTTTTAGGCGACAGAATAAAATAACAAATCAGATTATTTCAATTTATCTATGTTTTCATTTAGTTTTCTTCATTTTATTAATAAAGTGATTTTAATTGGATGTCATTTAATTTAAAACGGTTGGATGATGGTTAAAGAGAGGTTATACTAATTCTATGTTTCCGGCAACACTCTACTTGTTATATGTTGCCAAATCAATGATTAATATTAGATATTTGCTTCTATTAACTGATAACTACTCTAATTTCTGATAATAAATTGATTCATATTTCACTGCAATCTTGAACGAAAACAAAAAGGAGGAGAAAAAAGAATATCACAGCGCTTCACGCAAATATTTGGAAGGCATTGCAGCCACGTCAGGGTCAAGCCTCGATGAGGTATGTTTCACTTCCATATTAATACTTTAAAACCTTCCAAGTTACCTTATAGTTTTCTTAAATAGTTTCCATTTTTTTTTCTTTTTTTAAATAACTATCAAAACTTTCAATTTTCCTTACATCTTTCTTTTACTTCCTCTCATATACCCACTCTCATACACCCATAGATGTTATTATTTGCTTAAAAACATTTCCAAAAAAAAAAAATATTCAAAAACCAATTTTAAACAGTAAGCTTTTTAACGATTAGGGTAACATTGGTAATTTTAAAACTAGAGGGATAATATTGAAAAAGTTTAAGCTATATGAGTATAAGCATAGCATTAACATCAATCGAAGCTAATTTTTAGTTTTCCATACTTATCTTTATTGGATACAATTCTTTGCATGGTACATTTTCATTAAAACAAGTCTATTGTCATAAAAAAATCAAAATACTTTACACTAATTATCTCAAAAATTATTCTTAAATAATATAAATAATAATTAAATATACATGTAAATTCAAAAATGGAGATCCAATATATATATAGGTCAGATATAATACTCTACCTATCTTTATATTCAAATTGTTTGATTGTATTACCTCCCATGAAAAACAAAGTACACCCATACATATATCCTTTCAAATAATGGAAGGTAGAGCTTTTCCAAGTCAGTACAATTATCGTGTCCAGCCTTGTTGATTTTTTATCCTTGATAAAATGAATTTTTTTTAGTAACAAACCAGACATAAGGCAGACGCTTTGCTGTGGGCTGATGCTTTGCTGTGGGTCGGGCTGATTATTTTTTTTTATAGTGTAAAAAAACAATGTCCAAGCACTGTTATTAGATTTTAAAGAACAAAAAAAAATATCCAAGACTCAACATCTTAGAAAAAGAGCTAAAAAAATAATGACAGTTAATCCCTTAGAATAAAAATGTAGAAAAATAAAATCAGAAAAAAATCAATGAAAAAAATATTTATTGATTTTTTATACTTGATAAAATGAATTTATTTTTGGTAACAAACCAGACATAAGGCAGACGAGGTTTTCTCTCTCTGTTTTTTTTTAAGGAAAAGACAAATTTAAGACCTGTTAATTTTCCATGCTTTGCACTTTGCCACTCTTTCTCTTCCGCTAAATTCAATGTCTTTAATAGTCTGTCTAACTAATAATCTTAATATTATAAGTTATTTTTGATATTCACGTTGTGTTGTTTTATTTTCTAAGAGTACATTTTCTTTATCCAGTGTTGCATAAGTTTTTACACCACACATTCTTTTATTTAAACCTTGTTTATTTTTATATTTTAAAAGCATATTTTCAAAAAACAAAATTAATTCAAATTAATTTTTTTTTTTGGTTTTGATATGCTGATGTTAAAAATAATTTTTTAAAAATAAAAAAAATTATTTTAATATATTTTCGAGTAAAAATCACTTTAAAAACAATCATTATAACATTTCCAAACACTCTCTTGAACAATGATGTACTTAATTTGCGCACTTTGAACAACATACATGTATATAAAACAAGATTGTACTTAATTAGGTAGCATGTTTTAATCAATTAATATCAGGAAATTAGTCAGATTACCTCTATATTTATTGCAACGAGAAATTAAATTGAAATTCATGAGACTCCTAATTTCTATTTTTAAATAAGAATAATTTGCATTGATTAATCAAATATTTGTTAATTACTCATGTCGAATTAACAATGTTGCTATTTTGAAGGAGTTGAAAGAACTTAAAAAAATTGTAGCAGATACACAGCGAGAGCTTGAGCGTGAAAAGCAAGAGCGAGAGCGTGAAAAGCGAGAGTTTAAGCATAAAAATCAAGAGCTTGAGCGTGAAAAGCAAGAGCTTGAGCGTGAAAAGCAAGAGCTTGAGCAATTAAGATCTTATTTAACAGCATCAGCTCCACAACAAGGAATTGATTCACTTCCAAAAAGTTTGCTAGCACAAACAGATGATCAAGGGACTGGTCAACCACCATCAAATAATGATATTAGTTTAAGCATGGAATAAGAGTAATAGCTTTTGTTATATTGTATCCATATATAATTATTTAAGTGAATTAACTTAAATAAGTTCCTACTGGCAACAGTACTACTGTTGGGCTTCATTTTGCATGCATGTATTTAAAAAATTGCATTGATGGCTGTTAATTAGTGATTGTGTTTAATTGTATTTATAATTTATATTTGCTTTAAATTGTTCAAGCTGTTGGGTAGGGACTATAATCCCTTTGTCAGCCTTTGAAACGTAATTACCAGGGGTTCAACTTACTAATTGTAGATTTATGGAAGAGCCATCACATCATCATGTGCTTATGATGATTCATTCAGCTTCTTAGACTAGTTCAGGTACGTATTTAAAAATTGAAAAGTTTCTATGAGGTTAATATATCAATTTAAGAGTATGTAAACAGTGATTCATTTGTTTTTAAGTGCCGGATAGAGTTTAATGTGAGGTTGATAATCCTCTTGACAAAGTTTGTGGAGTGACATGTCCAGGTATAGGGGCTAGAAGAGTGGCACTTTCACCCTGTTTTCACTCTCAATCACTTTATTAGTTCTATCTCTTTCAAATAAATTATTATCTGTAGGCCTAGCTACTGAGAAATTAAAGTTCAGAATATTTTCAAACAAAGTGCTTTTATCAGTGGTATGGAAAATTCACATCTTAGGCCAGCACTTGAGGGTTTAACTGCTGTGGTCCATCGTGGACTTGTTCCGCCCCCCTCCCGGGTTCGACCCTCTATGTGCACGCCTATCACCCCCGCGGTGCCTTACCTGCTCCTGGGCTTGCAGGATGTCCAGTGGGCCGTGAGGAATAGTCGTGGTGCGCGTAAGCTGGCCGGACACCTCACGTGAATCAAAAAAAAAAAAAAGTTTGCATGACATTTGATGTGTATCTCAAGTGACCTTACAATGACCATCACTGTCATTTAAATTGTTGATTCGGTAGCATTGTCCTTGCATTGATGCTACGACAGCTACGAAGCTCTTTATATTTTCTTAATGCACAATTTTCTTTAGTTATAATCATATATAAAAAAAAACTAGTTTCTATTAGCTTTAGTTGTAATCTCAAATAAATATAATGCTGACACAAACTTGTCCTTGCAGATTTAAAATGAAACAAAGAATTTGTTGAATTTATGCGTTTCGCTTCAATTTCCTGATCATCTGCAGATTTGTAATAAATTCGAAGAGTGAAATTTACTGTTTTCTATATATATAAAGAAAAAGAAGTATTGTGATTAATTCTTAAGGAAAAAGGAACATCGTATTTCCAGAAATAAAGTCAAAAGATACGACTCATTACTGCACTGATGTTCAGTGTTCTTTCCCTAAAACAGAAAGCGAACTCTGTCATGAAGAAAAGAAAACGCAATTGATTTAAAGTTTCTTCATCCTTGTAAACTGCCATCTTTAGTGCCAGGGAAGGAGTGGAAAACTCACCAGCAAATAATAATAATAATAATAATAATAAAAAGAGTGGAAGAGAAGAGAAGGGAATGGCTAGTAATTAATTATTTGCCAGCAGAGATGGCTTGCGTAGACACTAGATAGAGGAGGTAAAACACAGACCAGAAATGAGAGACGAGCCGGCTGGCTGGGGCCGCTACCCTTATGGTCTGGTGCAGGGTTTGGAAGAAAATCAGATATTTATATTTTATTAAAGAGCTGGTTGAATCGGTTTGGTCTGGCTCATTAGATTTTAGAATTTTAAAACCAAAACCAAAACCAAAACCAAACAATATTGGAATTTTTTAGTTTTTTTTTTATTGATTAATTAGGTTTTTTTTTCAGCTTTATTTTTTTAATTAAATTTTTTAATTTTCTCAACTTAATAAATATTTTAGTTTTTATTCTCACCCCTATCAGTGGCGGCCATGCTAAATAATCATTAGTATTGGATGAATTTTTATATAAAAAAATCATTTTGCTAAGTGCCGAAAGTGTTTTTAGATTTTTTATTTTAAATTAATATATTTTTTAATATGTTTAGATTGTTTTGTTGTGCTATGTTAAAAATAAATTTTAAAAAATAAAAATTTATATTTAAATATATTTTTAAATAAAAAATACTTTAAAAATTAAGTATTATTATAATCCAAAACATGCTCTAAATTGTTTACCGACTACTTTCATTGACAGTATTTTTTGGTAAGGTATCAACAAATAAAAATGACTGTAGAAGGTTTCATATCAAGTGAAAATAAAAGGAAAGAAAAGAAAAGAAAAGGCTATGCATTAAATTAGCACCTTCCTTCCTTACTTTCTTCTTCTTCTTCTTCTTCTTCTTTTTAATATAAAACGACAAACAGATTAAATTAAGCAAAAGAAGGTGGCTTATTATGATTAAATATTTTTTCAAAGTATTTTTTATTTAAAAATATATTAAAATAATTTTTAAGATTTTTTTATGTTTGATATTAACATATCAAAATAATTAAAAAAAACATTAAAAAATCATCAATTTAATATTTTTTAAACCAAATACACTCAAATGCAATTACAAATACAAAAGCAAACATTAACTAATACAATCGCTAGAGAACAAACAAAACAAAGAGTAGTGAAAAAAGGAAAATTAGATGGATTCATGTGGTTTGGTTTTTTTTTTTTTTACATTATTTCTATTATTTTATATTTTAGGTTAGTTTTTTAGCCTATTTAAAGGCATTGTAAACCATAGAAAATTTTATGGTGCTCAAGCTATAACTAGTGGTATTTTATTAGTCACTCTATGAGTTTTACTTTGATAAAAAAAAAACATGCAAAAAGAAGAGAGAAAATACAATTTATGTCCCACCAAAAATAATAAGAACACCTATATATAGGATTTCTCTCCCTTATTTTATCTATTTTTATTTTTATAATAGGTTTCAAAGAGTAACTCATAGAATATCATTAGTTATAGATTAAACACTATAAAATTTCTCATAAGCCTCGTAGAGAGGCAAACTTTGTTAGATTAATATTTTAAAAATAAAAATAAAATTTTAAGGTTCTTTGTGTTTTAACCCTATTTTATCATATTCAAGATGATTTTTTTTTAATATTAAAATGACGACATATTTGATCAACTTTGGCTTTGCGACTTAACCTGTCAAATTCATGGTTTGAGTTAAGAACTCGACTAAGTCTAAGAATTTTGTTATTTAAAACTATTTTTTACTTAATTATATGATAATAAAAATAAAATCATAAAATTAAGCACAAATCAAATGCGTGTTGTTTATTTGAGATCATGATAATCTAATATAAAGTAAACCAAAACAAATTAAAAAAGGCTTGTGTGTGGGCCTATAAAGGTAGGCTCATACATGATTAATACTTAAAAGTGTATTTTCATTAAAGCTTTATATAATCATATTGCACTTCAAATATCATTAGATTATCTAACTTAAACATGTTTTATAATAACAAGTCTGATAATATAAGATAACTTTAATTTATGGTAAATGCTCATTTTAAATTCATGCATATCTCACAATTCAAAAGATTGATTGATGTGATTAACTATTAAAAGTGAAAGGACAAAGAAAAGGCTAAATTTAATTTTTAAATAAAAAAATATATTATTTATATAGTTGACCTCCATGTGGTTCGACCTCGGTCTTGTCGGGTTATTTATTACTTTGATATTCTTACACTTGAAATAAGATATCAACTCTTTGATCGTGTCAGTGCATATTCAAAATCAAGCAAATGTTAAAAAATTTTAAGGATAAAAAAAAAAAAGAAAAAGGAAAAGACAAGGTATTGTTGGGCCTCACAAGAGTGACCTATTTAATAAAGGCTTATGTGTGGGCTTGCAAAGGTAGGCTTGTGAACTTGAAAATATAAAGGCAGACAACACGTCCTCTGATTTTGCTTAGATTCCGGCTATTATAGTGGCTAGAAAATCATAATTGAATTTTTTTGACCTAAAAACCTTTTTTCAACCCATTTTGTACCTAAAAAATCTTGAAAACACCACAGAACCTTGACAAACCAACCAATGACTTAAAAAAATCCAAAAAACTATCTCGAAACCTGAAATCAACTCAAAACCAAAAAAAATCTCAAACTCAGATTTATTTCTTAAGTAATTTCAAGATATAAAAACCACCTAAGATGAATTTTTCTCACCAAATAGAACTATTTAATACAAAGATCTATTGTTTTAATGATTAGAATATGTATAAATGATAATGTTCTCTCTCTATCACTAAAATCTGGCAATTTTCTCTCTCATTTTTAATCTAGAAACTAATAAATAAGAAAAATAAAATTCTTTCTTTTAAGAGTCCAAAAAGCTTTGTCTATTGTCTATCCAGAAAAGAAAAGGAGTGAAGACAACAACTGTAAAGTCTCTTTATTACTGTTTAGCGTCTCTTCATTCCTTCGTATTCAAGCCAAGTACCAAATTCTTACTTGTATATGTAACTATGGTTTGCAAAAGCTGGCCATGCAAGCTTTTCACTATCCGTTTTCAGATTTTTTTTAGAGATATCCACTTTCACTTTTCGTCTTACAGAACAGTTTCTTCAGGGTTCATCGAGAGAAACTAGTTTCCACTGCTGAGGAAAACATACAATGCTTAAGCAATTGCCTGAAGAAGTCTTAAATTTGTGGAACAATTGGGAGATTCGAGGAATGGTTTTGCTTAGTCTCTTACTACAAACCATCCTCATCGTATTTGGTTCTCGACGTAAGACCATTGCCAGAAACTGGATCAGGATTCTCGTTTGGTCTGCATACCTATCAGCAGACATGGTGGCATCTGTTGCCCTGGGTAATCTAGCCAGGAGCCAAGGAGATTTATCAGGTGAAGAGAAAGCAAACAATTCCATCCAGGCATTTTGGGCACCTTTTCTACTCCTGCACCTTGGTGGCCCGGACACAATCACTGCATACTCGATTGAAGATAACGAGTTGTGGTTAAGGCATTTACTTGGTCTTGTAGTCCAAGTCGGAGTGGCTTTTTATGTCTTCTCAAGGTCTTGGCCTAGCGGTATCCTCGCATTCATAGCGATTCCAACGTTCATTGTTGGCATTGTAAAGTACGCAGAGAGGACTTGGGTGCTCTTGTCTTCATGCTCCAAGAGTTTGAAAAACTCTAATCTCTTTGATTTTTGGCGTTCTTATCATCTGAAGAGAATAAAAGAAATTGGTCTACGAGCTCTGCAGGGAAACTATCTTTGTCAAGCTTATATTTTTTCTTATATATCCAGGTCTATGATGCAGGATCTTGTCCCTAGCCTTGTGGATCTAATGCTCAGCCAGTTGCTTATGTCCAGATATTCCGCTGGCGGTGCCTTCAAGGTGGTAGAGGTTGAGCTTGGATTGATATATGATATGCTTTATACTAAAGCGCCCCTGATTTACCCTCGTGCCGGAATCATTCTTCGCTCTATCAGCTTTCTGCTCACTTTCACTGCGTTTATTACCTTCCAAGTCAAGATTCAGAAGCATGCCTACTCAACGATCGACTTTACAATTACGTATTTATTGTTTGTGGCCGCTATTTTTCTCGAGTTTTATGCTTTTTTATGCCTTGTTTTCTCTGACTGGACAATGATCTGGTTGACTGATGAAGGAGGGAACGCCCTGACTAGTGCTCTTTATTCTCTGATAAGGAAGTTAACTAGAAGCGAGAGGTGGTCGAGATCCATAGCACAGTATAACCTGATAAGCTCTTCCATTGAAAGCAAGCCACCTAAATGCTTGGAATTCTGGGAATCGATGAAATGATGAGGCAGCTGAATGTGAATCGGAAAGATATGAATGGTGGACTATAGGATTTTATTTTCGGACACCTCTAAAAGAACTCTCTGACGATTAAGGAAAATTTCAATTTCATTGATAAGAATTTCAGAAGAAAAATAATTGGTCAGAGAGGAGATGGTGTGCTGGAAAGAGAGGGACTGTTACAGGACTTGAAGTGGAGCACAACTGAAGTGGAATTCAGTCGAAGCATTCTTGTCTGGCATCTCGCAACAGAGATCTGTTACTGTGTTGATAAAGATGCAAACAATGTCTCCAGGATAGGCTCGCCAAGCAATTGCGTTTGCTGGGATTTAAGAAGCGATGGGAGATAATCAAAGAAGTTTGGATGGAAATGCTTGCTTATACAGCAGCTCATTGTCCATGGAAAGAACACGCTCAACAACTGAGAAGAGGTGGAGAGCTGCTCACCCATGTCTGCTTTCTCATGCTACATCTTGGTTTGAGCGAACAGTATGAATACAATTCATTCAAAGACTACAATTCATTAAATGACTACATACGTGGTCATGATCTGGTATTGCCATGGGTAAGTCTACCAAAAACCTTTATCAAGTACATTATCTCCATCGATTACCATATATTGATCCGTTTGTCTAAGAAAACTATGGAATTAATTATTAATATTAGATATTTGATTATGTTAACTGATGAATACTTTAATTCTTGACAACAATCTGAATGATGTTTCACCGCAATTTTCAACAAAAAAATATAAAGGAGGAAGAAGAATATCGTGGGGCCATTGATAGATATCTGAGAGGTAATGCAGACATGTCACTGTCAAGTTCCAGTGAGGTATGATGCCAATTTCCTTTCTCGCTATCCTTTTCCTCAAGTAAAGTGTCGAATGGTCACTGCCTTTTTACTGTTTGGATTCTATGGCTATAGAATCAAACTTTTTATGTTTATTGTTAGAAAAGTTCCTTTGAAAAATAATTCATAGTGAGAAGAAAATTTTAGTTTGGTTTTTAGTAAATAATTTTTTTATTTGAAGTAGAAAATACTTTTGAGAAGTTGTAAAAATTTCAAAAATATCTTATTATTTATTAATCCTCAATCTTTTGAATATTGCTATATATTTTATTTTGATTTTTTTAATTGAAATGTTTTGATTTTAATCTTTTATCATAAAAATTGTTTGATTTTAAACCAAGTTATATCTTTTAATCGAAATTAATTTTCAATCCTCTATATTTATTTTTATTGGAGGTAGACTTTTAATAAAGATCCATATAATTTTTAGCAACAGAGGTCTGTATTATTCCTTAAATAAAATACATTCTTCATTAGAAAATTATATCTTAATGTATTTTAAAATAAAAAATATTTTTGAAAAATATATTTCATCACAATACTAAATACTTAATTTTTAAAGCCATATTCATATTGCGTTGCAGAGTTTTTAAAGCCATTTTTACTTAATTTGCGTACTTAATTTGCTAGCAAACGTTGATTGATTAACAATAGGGAATGAGAAAATTAACTTGAAATTCATAGGACTCCTAATTTTTATTTTCTGAATAAGAAAAAGTTCCGTGCGTAGATTAATAAAAAAATCTGCCAATTATTCATGCTGAGTTCCAAAATTACAACTATTTTGAAGGATGTGAAAGAACTGAAAAGGATGGTAGCATATAAAGATGAAGAGCTTGAGCGTAAAGAGCGACAACTTGAGCAGTTGAGGTCTTTTTTAGTTGCATCAACTCCATAGCATGGGATTCATGCAGGTTCACCAGCATGCACAAACTGATGATCAAGGAATTATTCAATCTTTATCAAATAATAAGATGAGTTTAGTCTTCAAATAAGAGTACTATGTTGTATCCGTATATAGTCAGAAAAAACATGAGCAAAACATTTGTGTTTATCAATTGAAGAATAAAAATACTAATTTATTAATATCATAATTGCTTCTGAAAATGAGATTTTGTTTTTTTTTGGCCAGTTTAGCTTAGAATTTCTCGAGAAGGAATATGGTGAACTGAGCATCTCGTTGCGTTTGGGTTTAAAGGCTCATTTTGTATTGATTTTTTTTTATAAATTTAATCTCGTGATTCTAATTTTTTTTTTAGTTTAACGTGGGTGTCCGGACCAGCTTGCGCGCACCTCGACTAATCCCACGGGCCCTGAAGTTAACGACCATGTAAGCTTCCAGTGGCCATCATATGAGCAACCACAAGGCTCGAACTTGAGACCACAGAGGGAGCAAACCTCTTGGTCCCAAGCTCTTACCACTGAGCCACCACCTAGATGACGATAGTGTTTTTAATATCATCCATGTATCCTAAAACAATCTTTAAATACTCTCTCCCTCTCCAGATTCCTTCAAATCCACTTATCCACCACAAACCCATCTCAAGAACCTCCCATAAATCAAAAGAAACCCAAATTTGATGAAACCAAATCGCATTTAATCGATCACTGAGGGAGGTAGATCGACTTCATGATCGCATTTAGGCTCTAGACAGAGAGGTGCCAAGAAGCAGAGCTTAATATGACAATCCATTAACGTAAGAAAAGCCAGCCTCCTCTGATGCTTCACATGTCAATCCGTTTATTCAACTGGACAAGGTAAGCTGCCTTGTTTCTGATCTGCTATACATCTGGATAAATATATAACTATGATTCTTGTTTCAATTTCAAAGAGTACTTCATCGTATTCATGCAATTAAGTTTCCATGAAATTTGATGTGTCTATCAAGCCACCTTACAATGCTCATCACTCTCATTTTAATTATTGATTTGGTACCATTGTCCTTGCATTGCTGCTATAACAGGCATGAAGCTCTTCTTGAAATCTTTTTGATGCGGAATTTTAATCTTTTCTTGAGTTGCCTTCTAACATGGTACAGGCAAAGGATTCCGAGTTATACAAGCCAGTATTGATGGAGTCTTGCACCTCACCGGGTGGGTTTTTACAAAATTTTCAATGTGCCTATTGAGTTGAATAATTTCTGGGAATAGTTTTGATGATTGAACCAGATTCCATTGTTCATGTATCAGGGGCTTCATATCCTGCATTAGTTTTCTGGTTTGAATTGCTAGTAGTCGCATTGAAGTTCAAGAGTAGTCTCACACATCATCAGGTACATTTTCTCTGTTTTGAGGTTGCAGTATTGATAACACACCAATCCAAGGGTAAATGTGAGCTACAGATTCAAACCTTTCGGGAGTTCAGTGCTCGAACATCATATTCCCAGAAATGAAGTCAGAAGATACGACTCATCACTGCATTGATGTTCAGTGTTCCTTCTCTAAGACAGAATGCGAACTCTGTGTATGAAGAAACGAAAATGCAATTAATTTAAAGTTTCTTAATCCTTGCAATCTTGGTTCTTTACTATTTAGCATCTCTTCTTTGTTTTGTGCCCAACCCCAATGCCCCTTTAAGTGTTCAAGAAAAGGAAACCAAACTCTGTCCACCGAGAAAATAAAAATAAAACTAATTTAAATCTTTTGTTCCTCGCAAGCTGAATATCTCTTTAATATTTAGCGTCTCTTGCTTGCTCTGTATCAAAGCAACCTAATTTTAAGATTTCTACTCACACATGTTGATTTGCAAAAGCTGATTGCAGGAGCTTTCGAATTATAGGCAATACATCTTGGTCAGAGGGGAGATGGTGTGCTAGAAAGAGAGGGACTGTTACGGGACTACAAGTGGTGCACGACTGAAGTAGAATTCAGTCGGAGCATTCTTGTCTGGCATCTCGCAACAGATACTTGTTATCTTCTTGATAGAGATGGAAGCAATGCCTCCACAGGATATGAAGCAAGCAGATGGCTATCTGAATACATGATGTATCTTTTGGTGATGAGACCAAATATGCTCTCTAAAGGAATCGGTGATGAGGGATTGCTGATCTTCAATCCTCCATACTTAATTTTTTCAAAAAAATTAAAATGCCTTACATGTATCTCATAAAATCAATCTTGAATGATACTAAGAAAACAATACAAAACTATACAATTATGTTGGATATAAATCGATAAAGTATTGATATTTTTTCAATTAAAATAAATTATCAACTCTAAAACCCATAAACATATCATATAAGAACTAAAAACATCAATAACCAGTGTTGTTATTTTTCTTTGTATTTTAACTTTTTTTTCCTTTGGTTATTGATTTATTTTAGTTCTTATGTGATATATTTATGGGGTTTATAGTTGATAATTTATTTTAATTTATCTTTTATATGGTTATTAAAATATCAAAAAAATATCTTAGCATTGGATTGGTATCAAAACAATATCCTAGCATCGCGGTATGATCTATTTTTTAAAAAGTTTAGTTAAATAAAAAATAATTTAAAAAAACTAGGCTAATAAATTTTATGGAGTGAATAACTCGACTTGCGAATTTGACAAAGTAACCCTGATTGTTTCGGCTTGTAGGTTTAGCAGGGTACTTTTTTTTTTTTCTCTAATTAAACATGATTATGTAATTGTCTATTTTTTTATCATATAATTAAAAAAATAGTTTTGGAAAATAATGTTGTTAAATTTTAGAAAGTTCATGGGTTTGTTGACAAATATGACGAGTTTAATTTTTTTCTTATAATTTTTTTTTTATTTTATCATTTAATATTGAACCGATTGAAAATTGAGTTTCATAATTTATTTTGTTTTGCTTTCTATAAGGTTATAATAGTCTTAAAAAAAGTCTCAATATTGATTTGATGATCGATTTTGCGATCATTTATTTTTGTTATCATATAGTTAAATAAACAATAATTTAAAAAATAAAAAATAGGTTATTAATTTCAATGGAGTTCATTGCTTGATTATTTAAGAAATAATTGATGCCATATTCATATCTTCTTGTTTTATTTTCAGAAAATCCATATGTACAACTTCTTCATCTAGTGTTGCAGAGTTCTTACAATACATGTCCTTTTATTTAAATAATGTTGCCCTTAATTTACGTAATTCGAATAACAATCAAATAAAACAAGATTAGTGTACTTAATTTACTAGCAAACTTTAATTAATTAATATCAGGAAATTAGTCTCTTTATATATTTTGGAGCGAGTAATGAAACTGAAATTCAAGAGACTCCTAATTTTGATTTTTAAATAAGAATAAATTACGTTTATTAATGAAATATCAACTAATTACCCCTACTGAGTTCCAACATGGTTATTTTAAAGGTGTAGGTGGAAGAATTTAAAAAGATCGTGGCAGCTAAAGAACAAAAGCTTAAGCACAGAGGATTGGCGCTCTTCCAGGAGGCTCGCCAACACAAAGTAATTATGATCAATGGAATAAGAGTATTAGTTTTTGTTAAGTTGTGTCCATAATTATTTAAGTGAGTTAACTAAAACAAATTAGGACGTGCAAATCGCTAAATTTCTCATCGGATAATTTATTAATCATTTTTATTCATTATTTACATGTGTTCATCTATTGAAGACTTAGATTAATAATTTATTAATTTCATAGTTGGTCCTAAAAATGAGCAATTTCTTTCTTTTCTTTTTGCCAATTTTGCATAGAATCTCTCAAAAGGAATATGGAGAACTAATTATCCCTTTTTGTTGTTTCTTTGAATGTGGGTTTAATGGCGCTAAAGCGTTAAGTTATTAATAGATGCTATGACATTAGTTTTTTTAATATAATCTTGCAAATGCCACTGTGATGTACACCACAACACTTGATCATACATTTAATTAGAAGCGATGATAGATATCCATTTGAATCAATCGAGATCATAATTGAACAAAAGGCGCTAAAGCCATAAATCAATGGGATGCCTTCACCTTTGTGCGCATCAAATGCCATTAAGAAAATCTCTATTTTCATCAAGATTGCATGGCAGATTAATAGACTAAAATAGAAAGAGCATCAAAGCTCCTATTTGGAGAAGAGCAGACAGGATAGCTAGCAGGACACCCCCAGCACCCAAACCAAGGAATTTAAAGCAGCAAGAAGATCAGTATTGTTAGTATGCAGGTATCTCAACAGAGTATTTGAAGATATCATTCCTGGATTTCTCTCTATGTGCAAGTAAGAGATTTCAGTAAACTAACAAAAAAATTTCAGTTTTTGGCATATTAATCTTGAAATTCTTTGGGGAAAAGGCAAGTTAATTGTAAACAGGAACAAAATTATCATGTGCAGAACAATATACCTCTGTTCTCCAGATATAGCAGCTTCATGTGAAGATCATCATCCATTGTATGGGAAGTGATGGAGGCACTCCCAGCCATTGGATTCCTTCTCATCTCCCTCTCTTAGATATCAATGCATAACCTGTCTATTAAAATATAGTTTTTAATAGAGAAGGTAAGGGTCTCATACTGTTGAATTGAAACCGAATACTAAAGTGAGCAGTGAAATCAAAAGGTGGTAGGTATTTGAACTTGATACCTTTTGTCAATATCTTTAGTTCTTGATCGAAATTCAATTGTTCGAGCTAGGTGTCCTGTCACGTCCAACTAACCATAAAATAATAAAAAAAAAAAGTTAAAGAGAAACTGATGCCTCACAAAGTTTTTGGGCATTGCTCCCAAAAGTATAATGAATAAAAATCTTTGCTTGAAAAAACAGAGTAAATCATATATTTCTTTGAAGAGATGTTGTTGAAGGTTGGGTGAGTTGGACGGCCATATACTGTCGCACCATTGACTCGCGCTGCATGTTATCCATTCTTTGTTTTATCAGGATTTGAAGCAAAAAGTGAGAAGAAAACAGTACCAGGTTGTCCCACATCGAACAACTAAATCAAAGGGCTTTTCGTTATCTTCCCACTTGCAGGTCGTGCTCGTTTTCGTTAAAAATTACTTAAATCCAGTAGGTAAACAAATTTGATTGAAAATAATTTTAAAATAATTTTAAAAAAATATTATTTTAATATAAAATATTTTTTAAAAATAATTGTTATTATACTTGTATTTATGCTATTATTTTTTCTAACACATTATGTATTTGTTTGTTTTATGTATTTATATCATCATCAAAATTTATTCCATGGTCGACAAGTATCTTGATATTGTTTTGTTATATTTTTTATATATTAATAATTATATATTTATGTAATTTAACATTATAAAATATATGTTTATTTTAGTTTTTTTATTATCAATAACATTTTTAAAAACAATTTTAACTAAACATCTTTTAAATATATATTATTCAATTATAATTTCAATCACAATTGAAAAACACATTTTAATCCAACTGAAAATAACTAATAATAATTTTTTTAAAAAAATTATTTTTTGCAACCATGAAATTTAACGCAATGACAAATACACTTGAAACAAATTTCTGTTCCCACATCAGAAACCATCAGCGAACAACGACCGTGTGATCATAGCATGATTGATGGCTCGCTGGTCAATGTCTGACAGACTAAATAAAACACAAGACATGATATTTCCTAGCCCCGGTTCACATGGCCATTGAGATACAAGAAGTGTTTTTATTATTATACATATGCACTGTTGTTAACCTTTTCACAGTTTATTTTTTTTATTATTATTAACATGATATTCGGGTCAGATTGTATACATCTTGACTAATCTCATGAGTCCTGAAGTTAACGACCATATAAGTCTATAATAACTCTGAGGTTTATAAGACTCGAACTGGTAATCTGTAGAAAGCAGACCTAGAGTTTGACCAGTTAAGCTACACTCCTCAAAGTTTTTTCACGGTTTATTTTGGATTTACTGTTTAATTTTTTTAATTTTAGATTTTTTTTTGTACGGTAGCATTTTTTTTAGCCAAATTAAATAATAGTTAAGTCAAATTTGTTAATTAAAAAAAAAATGATCAAAGTATAAAAGACACTACAAATAGATAATGAATTCAAAGTTATCATAAAAAAATTATTTTAGTTCTTGAACTTTACAAATTATACCTATTCGATCCCTCAATAGTTTTGCAATTCAATTTTGGTACTGAAATCTATTTTTGTTATTTTTTTAATCCCTGATTTGATAGACGAGAGAAATCACTGAATTTTAGGGGTAAAGAGAGAAAATAAACATTAATATCAATTTCCACTATCAATATAGTAGATCTTGGTATTAAAAAGTTTCATTTGATGATGAGAGTTCCACTTAAATGTTTTTTCATCTTAAAATTGCCTAAAAATCAAATCTAAACAAGAAAAGATTTTTGGTTTTGGGTTGATTTTGATTTCTTGTGTAGTTTTTTTTTTTGTTTAATGCCATCTATAGATTTGGTTGGATGTTTAAGGTATTTTTTAGATGTTCTGGTAGGTTAAAAAATAGGTTTTTGAATAAAAAAATATAATTTATTTTTTAAGCCCCCTTAACAATTGAAATTTTAGGAAAACCAGATGAAGTTTTTTTTTTCCGTAAAAATATTAGGGTTAATGATATGTTGTTCGCTCAATTTTTTATTTTTTTAAAAGAAATAGGGCTCATGTAAGGGCCTTTCTAATTGACCCGATGTTGGCCTTTTTATATATATATATATATATATATATATATATAATTTTGTTTTTTTTTAAAACGTTTATATGTGTTTTAATAAATAAATTAATAATTTATATTTAAATTATCATCACTCCTGATTTTTTTTTAATTATTTTGTAAGAGATTATTTTAATTCGTATATAATTTTTTTTTATGCATTATATAATTGAGATTTAGTTTTAAAATTAATATAATAAGTGCAACTTGTTTGATATTTTTTTCCTTTTAACTCTACTGTCATTTGAAGCTGTGAGAACTTTGATTATAGTGATGAAAACTAATCCTTTAATTCAATAAATAACTTCAAATAAGATGATCTATTACAGATCCCTCGATGACCTAGCCAACGATACTATATAACAGATCATGTTCATATACGGCAGTGTTAGTGTTAGCTCCTCGGACAATTTATTAACTATATTGGTTCTTCACTCCTTTTCGATATGGGACAAATCTGGTCCTATGTGTTTTTATCCTTGAGGAAAACACTCTGTCCGTCTTTTTGCTTCGAGCCCCGGTAGTATTCAGGGGGGGAGTAATATGAAAGTACAAGGAAGACCCTCAGCAGCTGAAACTACATGTAGTTAAAATGCAGGTTGCAAACACCGAAGAGCTAACCAAAACTTTTTGAATATTTATTGTATTCTCGTTATTAGAGCATCCACACTCATGCATGAATATTTTATTTTTATTTTTAAAATTAATTATTTTTTTTTAATTTTATTCTTATTAAATTTTATAATTTTTTGTAATTTATTTTATATGAAAATATCTTCTCTTAACACAAGTTATATATTTAACTGATTAATTCAAGTTCGCTCATATTTTTTTTCCAATCACATCTTTTAATATTGGATTGGTTGAAAATTATGTTTTGTATTTTTTTTCAATGATATTACCCCATCCTCATGACTCAAGTTGTGGGTTTGACAGATTATACCGAGTTGATTTTAATTTTTTTTAAAATAAATATTTTTTCTTTAATTTTATCTTTCGATATTAAGTTGATTCAAAATTTAATTTTATAATTTATTTTTATGTGATTAACATGGTCTTATAGCTCAAATTGTTTATTGAACAGAGTAATCTACTAGTCAATATAATAAATCATCATCTTAATATTATTTTTTTAAAAATATTTCTCATATTAAAATCTCAATATTTAAAAAATATATAATTCAATACATATCTATTTTGATATTAAATATATTTTTTTTTATCTTAAATCCGGACCTGCAGTGTAGCCCCCCTTTCCGACCCCTTCTACAATGTGATATCTGCCCATGTAAACAAAACAAATCTCAAGAGAATGATCTTTTATGTCAAATTTTATACATGTTTCTTAATTTGATATTTACTTTATTGTATCCCTTAAAGTACCCTTTTAAATTCAAATCTTGGAGCTACAATTACGAAAAATTTATCATTATGTTTTTAATATATAAGGTCGATATGATAAATGTATCCTTGAATTAAAATTTAATTACTGTTTTGAAATAGAAGAAATGGATATAATTAATACAAGAGAATATGTTTTTTTTTCTTTTTTCTTTTTTTTTGTTGAAATAACAAATCTCAATATAATTATTTTTATATTTTTATTTATATCTTTTTAACCAAATATAATTATTTCTTTTTTATTCCAATACACTAATCAAGATCGCCTAGAAAGAGATTTAATTTCGGTTAACACACTAATTATATATAAGTGACCAGTCTTTTCTTTTTATATTAATGTGGGTGTTCGGGTCAGTTTGCACACACTTTGACTAATTCCATGAGTTTTAAAGTTAACAACAATGTAAGCTTTTAATAACTCTAAAATTTATAAGATTTGAATTAATAATTTTAAAAAAACAAATCTAGAATACAACTAGCTATTCAATTCAAGTTAAATAAAGTTTTTTAAAATATTATTTGCTAGCAAAGATGGCTAGTGTAGACACTAGATGGAGTAGGTAAAACACATACTAGAAATGAGAGATGAGTCAGCTGGCTGGAGCGACTACCCTTTTGGTTTGGTGCAAGGTTTGGAAGAAATTCTGGTATTTATATTTTTTTAAAGAGGTGGTTAAACCGGTTTGATCTAGCTCATTATGTTTTAGAGTTTTAAGACCAAAACCAAACAGTATTGGATTTTTTTAGTTATTTAATTGATTAATTCAGTTTTTTTTCAGCTTCATTTTTTTAAATAAATTTTTTAATTTTCTCAATTTAATAAAATTTTTAGTTTTTATTCACACCCCTATCATTGGCGGCCAGCTAAGTAATCATTAGTATTGGATTAGTTTTTATATAAAAAATCATTATACTAAGTGCCTAAAGTATTTTTAGATTTTTTATTTTAAATTAATATTTTTAGATTGTTTTACTGTGTTATGTTAAAAATAAATTTTAAAAAAATAAAAAATTTTATTTTAATATATTTTAAATAAAAAATACTTAAAAAATTAACTAATATCATAATCCAAAACATGCTCTAAATTGTTTACCAACTACTTTCACTGACAGTATTTTTAGGTCAGGTATAAACAAATAAAAATGACCGTAGAACATGTCATATCAAGGGGAAAAAGAAAAGAAAAGACTATGCATTAAATAAGTACCTTCCTTTCTTTCTTCGTCTTTTTCTTCTTCTTCTTTTTAGTATAAAACGACAAACAGATTAAATTAAGCAAAAGAAGATGGCTCATTATGATTAAATATTTTTTTAAAAGTATTTTTTATTTAAAAATATATTAAAATAATTTTTAAGATTTTTTTATGTTTGATATTAACATATCAAAATAATTAAAAAAACATTAAAAAATCATTAATTTAATATTTTTTTTAAACCAAATACACTCAAATGCAATTACAAATACAAAAAACAAACATTAACTAAGACAATGGCTAGAGAACAAACAAAACAAAGAGTAGTAAAAAAAGGAAAATTAGATGGATTCATGTGGTTTGGTATTTTTTTCTTACATTCTTTCTATTATTTAATATTTTAGGTTAGTTTTTTAATCTATTTAAAGACATTGTAAACCTTAGAAATTTTTATGGTGTTCAAGCTATAACTAGTAATATTTTATTAGTCACTTTATGAGTTTTATTTTGACAAAAAAAAGACATAGACAAAAAGAAGATAGAAAATAAAATTCAAGTCCCACAAAAAATAATAAGAACACCTATTTATAGGATTTCTCTCTCTTATTTTATCTATTTTTATTTTTATAATAGGTTTCAAAAAATAACTCATAAAATATTACTAGTTTATAAACACCATAAAATTTCTCATAAGCCTCCTAGAGAAAACTTTGTTAGATTAATATTTTAAAAATAAAAATAAAATTTTAAGTGTCCAGAAATTCCTTCTTTGAGTGTCCAAAAAGCAATGCCTATTGTCTATCAAGAAAAGAAAAGAAAATGGAGGAAAAGCGACTAATTTAAAGTCTCTTCATTCTTGCAGCATCTCTCTTTTCTTACTATTTAGCATCTCTTCGTTGCTTTGTACCCATGATAGGTACCAAATTCTTGCTTGTACATGTAACTATGGTTTGCAAAAGCTGGTAATGCAAGCTTTGAGTAAAAGGAGATATATCCCAGAATTCACTTCCAAATATTAATTTGTAATGCATCTCATACCTTTTCTTTGCATGCTGCCACAACAACATGCAACAACTCCTATTTTATGATACCTTACCCAAAATCTACTGCAGAATTCTTTTCTCATAAGAGCCCTTTCCCTATTCATTTTAAGAGATTTTTTTAAAGATATCCACATTTACTTTTCCATCTTACAAAATAGTTTTTTCAAGGGTTCATCGAGAGAACTAGTTTCCACAGTTGAGGAAAAGATGACAATGCTTAAAAAATTGCCTGAAGAAATCTTAAATTTATGGAACAATTGGGAGATTCGAGGAATGGTTTTGCTTAGTCTCTTACTACAAACCATCCTTATCATAATTGGGTCTTGGCGAAAGACCAATGCCAGAAGCTGGATCAGGATTCTCGTTTGGTCTGCATACCTATCAGCAGACACGGTGGCAACTGTTGCACTGGGTAATCTAGCCAGGAGCCAAGGAGATTCATCAGGTGACAGTTCAGAGAAAGCAAACAATTCCATCCAGGCATTTTGGGCACCTTTTCTACTCCTGCACCTTGGTGGCCCAGACACAATCACTGCATACTCGATTGAAGATAACGAGTTGTGGTTAAGGCATTTACTTAGTCTTGTAGTCCAAGTCATAGTGGCTTTTTATGTCTTCTCACGGTCCTGGGGTAGCGGTATCCTCACATTCATAGCGATCCCAATGTTCGTTGTTGGCATTGCAAAGTATGCAGAGAGGACTTGGGTGCTCTGGTCTTCATGCTCCAAGAGTTTGAAAAACTCTTCTCTCTCAGATTTTGGGGATTCTTATTATCTTATGAGAACTCCTCCACAAGACCTCCAGGGAGAATATCTTCTTCAAGCTTATGTTTTTTCTTATGTATCCAAGTTTGTGATGCAGGATCTTGTCCCTGGCATTGTTGAACTAATAACAAGCCGGGAGATGATTTCCAAGAATAATGCATACGGTGCCTTCAAGGTGGTAGAGGCTGAGCTTGGATTGATATATGATATGCTTTATACTAAAGCGCCTCTAATTTACTCCCGTGGCGGAATCATTCTTCGCTGTATCAGCTCTCTGCTCTCTGTTACTGCGTTTATTAATTACCTTCCAGGTCAAGATTGACAAGCATGCCTACTCAACGACCGACATTGCAATTACGTATTTATTGTTTGCGGCCGCTGTTTTTCTCGAGTTTTATGCTTTTTTATGCCTTGTTTTGTCTGACTGGACAATGATTTGGTTGATTGCTAAAGGAGGGATCGCCCTGACTAGTGCTCTTTATTCTCTGAGAAGGAAGTTAACTAGAAGCGAGAGGTGGTCGAGATCCATATCACAGTATAACCTGATAAGCTCTTCCTTCGAAAGCGAGACACATAGATGCTTGGAATTGCTGGGAATTGATGAAATGATGAAGGAGATGCATGTGAATCGGAAAGATTTGAAGGTTGATCTACAGGGTTTTATTTTTGAACATCTTCGAGAGAAAGCTCAGAAGATTAAGGAAGATTTTAATGTCTTTGATAAGAATCTCAGAAGTAAAATAATAAGTCAGAGGGGAGATGGTGTGCTAGAAAGAGAGGGACTGTTAAAGGAGTACAAGTGGTGCACGACTGAAGTAGAATTCAGTCGGAGCATTCTTGTCTGGCATCTCGCAACAAATATTTGTTATCGTGTTGATAAAGATGTAAGCAATATCTCCAAAGAAGATGAAGCAAGTAGATGCCTATCTGAATACATGATGTATCTTTCGGTGATAAGACCAAATATGCTCTCTAAAGGATTCAGTGATGAGGGATATCAAGAAACCTTGCGAGAATTGCGAGAATTGTGGGGTCTAAAATATCCTGATCCTTTTGAAGAGGCATATCGACGTAACTTGCAAGAATTGTGGGGTTTAAAAGATCGTGATCCTGATGATAAGGGATATCAACGTGCCTTGCGAGCATTGCGCAACGGTGAATCACGTGTTTATGATAATGGAGTGTTTCAACGTCTCTGGAAAACAGAAAAGTCAGTGTTACGTGGTGTGTATGCGCTCGCCAGGCAATTGCTTTCATTGGGACCCGAGAAGCGATGGTGGATGATAAATGAAGTTTGGGTAGAAATGGTAGCATATGCAGCAGCTCATTGTCCATGGAAAGAACATACTCATCAACTGAGAAGAGGTGGAGAGTTACTCACTCATGTCTCCCTTCTCATGCTACATCTTGGCTTGACCGAACAGTACGAATTTAATGAATTTAAAGACTCCTTTTCTGATTTGAAAGGGGTAAGTATACCAAAAATCCTTCTCAAGTACGCAGATAGATACTGCTTTTTTTTTAGGCATCAGAAAAAAATAAAAAATCAGATTATTTCAATTTATATATATGTTTGTTATATTCATTATTTTGGAAATTTATAACTAATAGTAATTATATGTTTCCGGCAACATTTGTTTAGGCGCCAGAATAAAATAACAAATCAGATTATTTCCATTTCAATGTCTTCATTTCGTTTTCTTCATTTTATTAATAAAGTGATTTTAATTGGATGTCATTTAATTTAAAACGGTTGGATGATGGTTAATATTAGATATTTGTTCTTATTGATGCCTTTCATGTCTAAGAAAAATTTAAAATAAATGATAAATATTAGATATTTGCTTTTATTAACTGATAACTACTTTAATTTCTAACAATAAATTGATTGATGTTTCACCGTAATCTTCAACGAAAACAAGGAGGAGCAAGAAGAATATTACAACGCTAGAGAAAAATTTTTCAAAAGTACTGCGGACATGTCAGGGTCGAGCTCCAATGAGGTATGTTTCACTTTCATCTCAATACTTTAAGACCTTCCAATTTACCCTATAGTTTTTTTAAATAGTTTCCATTTTTTTCTTTTTTTAAATAACTATCAAAACGTTCAATTTTCCTTACATTTCTCTTTTACTTCCTCTCAAATACCCATAGATGGTATTGTTTGCATAAAAACACTTACAAACATTTCCAAAAAAAAAAAAATTCAAAAACCAATTTTAAACAGTACTAAGCTTTTTAACGATTAGGATAACATTGGTTATTTTAAAAACTAGAGGGATAATATTGAAAAAGTTTAAGCTATAGGAGTATAAGCAGAACATTAATTAATCTATAAATACAAGAATAAAACTTACCAAATAATATTTTTTTATATCATATATGTTATTCAATATATTCATTTTAAGTCACTGATAAATCACCATTAAAGGCACCGTGATTGGGGATGACAGTGAAGGTTTAAACTCTCCCCTTCAGCATTGCTTCTAAATTAATTCTATAATTACATTAACATCCATCGAAGCTAATTTTTAGTTTTCCATACTTATCTTTATTGGATAAAGATTCATACGATTCTTTTCATTGTACATTTCCATTAAAGAAAGTTTATTGTCCATAAAAAAAAAATCAAAATACTCCACACTTATCTCACAAAATTAATCGTAAATGATATATATATAACAATTAAATATACATGTAAATTCAAAAATGGAGATCCAATATATAGGTCAGATATATAATACTCAAATAGCCGGAATATCTTTTTTCAGATATATTCGAAAAGTCTATTGTCCTATCTTTATATTCAAATTGTTTGATTGGATTATCTACCATGAAAAAAAAAAAATAGAACTTTTACATATCAGTACAATATCTCCTTTCAAACAATGGAAGGTTTAACTTTTACAAGTCAATACAACTGTCGTGTCCAGCCTTGTTGATTTTTTATACTTGATAATATGATTTTTTAAAAGTAACAAACCAGACAGAAATACAAATTTATGACGAGACCATCATCCAAGGCCTTGTTAATTTTCCATGCTTTGCACTTTGCCACTCTTTCACTTTAATAGTCTGTCGTCTAACTAATAATCTTAATATTATAAGCTATTTTTGATGCCATAGTCACGTTGTTGTTTTATTTTCAGAAATACGTTACGTACATTTTCTTTATCTAGTGTTGCATAAGTTTTTACACCACACATTCTTTTATTTAAACCTTGCTTATTTTTATATTTCAAAAACATATTTTTTTATAAAGAATTTTTTTATTTCAAATTAATTTTTTTTGTTTTGATGTGCTGATGTTAAAAATATTTTTTTACAAATAAAAAAATATTATTTTAATATATTTTCGAGTAAAAATCACTTTAAAAAATAATCATTATAACATTTTCAAACACTCTCTTAAACAATAATGTACTTAATTTGCGCACTTTGAACATCATGCATGTATATAAAACAAGATTGTACTTAATTAGATAGCAAGTTTTAATCAATTAATATCAGGAAATTAGTTAGATTACCTCTATATTTATTGAAATGAGAAATTAAATTGAAATTCATGAGACTCCTAATTTCTATTTTTAAATAAGAATAATTTGCATGAATTAATAAAAAATTTGTTAATTACTCATGTCGAGTTAACAATTTTTCTATTTTGAAAAGGAGGTGAAAGAACTTAAAAAGATTGTAGCAGATACAAAGCGAGAGCTTGAGCGTGAAAAGCGAGAGCGAGAGCGTGAAAAGCGAGAGTTTGAGCAATTGAGATCTTATTTAACAGCATTAGCTCCACAGCAAGGAATTGATTCACTTCCAAGAAGTTTGCTAGCACAAACAGATGATCAAGGGACTGGTCAACCACCATCAAATAATGAGATCAGTTTAAGCATTGAATAAGAGTACTAACTTTTGTTATGTTGTGTCCATATATAATTATTTAAGTGAATTAATTTAAATAAGTTCCTATTGGCGACAATACTACTGTTGGGCTTCATTAAGCATGCATGTATTTAAAAAATTGCATTGATGGCTGTTAATTAGTGATTGTGTTTGATTGTATTTATAATTTATATTTGCTTTAAATTGTTCAAGCTGTTGGGTGGGGACTAAAATCCATTTATCAGCCTTTGAAACGTAATTACCAGGAGTTCAACTTACTAATTGTAGATTTGTGGAAGAGCCATCACATCATCATGTGCTTATGATGATCCAGTGAGCTTCTTAAACTAGTTCAAGTACTTATTTAAAAATTAAAAAGTTTCTATGAGGTTAATATATCAATTTAAGAATATGTAAACAGTAATTCATTTGTTCTTAAGTGCCGATTGTTGACATGAGTCGTCCACAGAAGATTTTGTTTGAGAGAGATTATGGGGATTTTTTTTAGAATAGAAAATGCAGTGATGAATGAATAACTGATTAATTCAATGGATCCAAGGTAACTACATCAGATTGCCAACGCCGTATGGAATGCTATCTCTACAACATATTTTGATGTCATTTGCAACTCGCAAGCTTATGATCTCCAGAAGAAGGTGATGAGACTTAAACAAGTTTGGAGGATAGACATGCTACAACAATTTTCAAGGTTTATGGAGAGAAATCGATTTTTGCTGCCCGAATCCAATGAAATGTGAGGTTGATATACATAGGTATAATTCTGTTTTACAGGAGGATAGAGTTTAATGTGAGGTTGATAATCCTCTTGACAAAGTTTTCGCTCTCAATCACTTTATTAGATCTCTTTCAAATAAATTATTATCTGTAGGCCTAGCTACTGAGAAATTAAAGTTTCAGAATATTTTCAAACAAAGTGCTTTTATCAGTGATTCAGTGGTATGGAAAATTCACATCTTGGGTAATTAAGTTTGCATGACATTTGATGTGTATCTCAGGTGAAACAAAGAATTTGTTGAATTTATGCGTTTCGCTTCAATTTCCTGATCATCTGCAGATTTGTAATAAATTCGAAGAGTGAAATTTACTGTTTTCTATATATATAAAGAAAAAGAAGTATTGTGATTAATTCTTAAGGAAAAAGGAACATCGTATTCCCAGAAATAAAGTCAAAAGATACGACTCATTACTGCACTGATGTTCAGTGTTCCTTCCCTAAAACAGAAAGCAAACTCTGTCTATGAAGAAAAGAAAACGCAATTAATTTAAAGTTTCTTCATCCTTGTAAACTGCTTTCTTTAGTGCCAGGGAAGGAGTGGAAAACTCACCAGCAATTAATAATAATAATAATAATAATAATAATAATAATAATAAAAAAGAGTGGAAGAGAAGAGAAGGGAATGGCTGGTAATTAATTATTTGCCAGCATGCGTAGACACTACATAGAGGAGGGAAGACACAGATCAGAAATGAGAGACGAGTCGGCTGGCTGGGGCCGCTACCCTTTTGATTTGGTGCAGGGTTTGGAAGAAAATCTGATATTTATAATTTTTTAAAAGAACTGGTTGAATCGGTTTGGTCTGGCTCATTAGATTATAGAATTTTAAAACCAAAATCAAATAATATTGGATTTTTTT
>Ga0325410_1000504_pt1 | contig 40805 bp, 25 predicted proteins | sample PopdelMetagenome_16_FD_206182 | JGI IMG/M metagenome (GOLD analysis project Ga0325410, IMG submission 206182) | Populus deltoides microbial communities from Bellville, Georgia, United States - Xylem-PdIQD-R3 | ecosystem: Host-associated > Plants > Phyllosphere > Stem > Wood/Secondary xylem...
TTAGGCCAAGAAGCTAATAAAAAAACTTTATGATTTTAAAAAATTATTACACATCAGAACTTATTAAAATATTTTTATATAAGAAAATATAATTTCATTAATACTAAAAATAGTGTAGAGTCATTAAAATTTGCATAAAACTCAAGTAAACAATTGGTCATTTTGTTAATTTGAATGACATTTAAACTCTTTGAAATTCCTAAACACATGCTCGCAAAAACTAAGCGTAGACAACGGTTAATAGGCCTTGAGAATCATACAATCTCTTTTGATGCGTGTAAAATATTAAACTCCATACTTAAATTATCCATGAATAGCCAGAGTAGTTCAATGTTGCTTTCACCGAATTAAAACATGTGTTCATTAATGTTATTAATCAAGAAAATAAATCCCAGGTCCTTTCCTCCGGGGGAAGGACGGCCCGTGTGTGGCTGTCGTTGATGAGTTTGGTAAGGGCTAAGCCCATGCGAAAGAATAAAGTTGGTGTGCAGCCACGCCAGATCAGATGTGGGCTTTAAGTGGATCCCAAGACGGGAAGAACAAAATTATTTATAAAAATGTGAAAAACAATTGGATAATCCAAGTCCAATAAACAGGTAGAGGGGTTCAGGCAGGCGCACAACAAAAAGATAAGAAGAAGAAGAAGAAGAAGAAGAGAGAGGAGTGGCCAATTGATTGATTGATTCAAAAAACAAAAAATGATGTCTGCATCTTCATTCACTACAACGTTAATCTCTTCTCTTACGATCTCAACTTCTCCTTCATTTCCTTGTAAAACAACAAAGCTCTCGACTTCTTGTTTTTCTTTTAACAACAATGTCTTGAAGACTACCCTTAAACCCTCCTCCCTTTCAACATGTAGAGTTTTTGCTGCTCCTGAAGCTTTGGATTCTCTAACCACTCTAGACCCACTTCCAGATATCCTTGACGGACCTGAATCTGATACCTTTCAGGTCTCTCTCTAACTCTCTCCTTTCACTCTCAACAATCAAGTAAAGTTTACATTATGAAGAGAACGAGCTCTCTGCTTTCCTGTGATGAAAAAAATACATCAATATTATCTTTACTCAATTCACTTGTTAATCCTGGATCTTGTAGGTTGGGGATTCTGAGACTCCCAGTCATCAATCAGTCAGCATTGCTGCAGATGCAGACATGGTATATATTTCTACCTGCCTTATTGTTTTAGATGTTTTCACAGAATGTAGAAAATTAATGAGCTTGTGTCTCTTGGGGTATTCTGAGCTTGTGTTGTTGTTGTATTCCTATTTGGGATACCAAAATACTTCAACAATTAGATATGTAGTTTATTTCCCTATTTATTTCTATCTTCAATTATCAATGGATCAAAAGTAATTTTAGTAAGAGTGCATGTTTTCATAATGTTTTCCATGTTGAAATATTTACCCATAGCACTTATTGTTTTGTGCTGAGTAAAAGTGCATGCCCTCTCAACTCAACCCTCTGTTCGGCTGCTTATGAAGTTTCTCCTGGCTGGTGGGAAGTAACATTATTTCTGGGTTATAAGTTGATAGGATTTACTGCAAATGGTAGCCTTTCTTTGATATACACGCCTTGAGTGAGCCTACTTGTTCAAATATCTTTGCATCTGTGGTCAATTGATTGCCTGAATGATCCTCATCTTATTACTTATGATCTTTTATTTTTGCCTCCCTTAACTATGTAATCACTCTTCATATCCACGTGCATAGAGTTTTCATTTTGTCTTCATGTTGCTTATAGATGGCACCAAAGCAGAAAATTAGAATCAAGCTAAGATCTTTTTGGGTCAAATTGATCGAGGACTCCTGCAAGCAGATAATGGATGCTGCAACGACCACCAATGCAAAGACCATGGGTCCTGTGCCATTACCAACCAAGAAGCGTGTTTACTGTGTTCTTAAATCCCCCCATGTGCACAAGGATGCAAGGTTCCATTTTGAGATTCGAACTCATCAACGTCTTATAGATATTCTGTACCCAACTGCACAAACAATAGATTCATTGATGCAACTTGACCTTCCTGCTGGAGTTGATGTGGAGGTCAAGCTCTGAAGTTAGTGAATCTGCAGTTAGGTAAACTTCATGACACTTTTTAGTTGCTCCATATCACTTTCTTAGCTACGACTTGGCTTTTCTCCATAAACCAATATCACAGAATCCCATGTCCCCCCCCCCCCCACTAATATGAATGGTGCACTGTTTATTTTAAAAGAAGAAATATTATTTATGGCAAGTGCGAAGTAACAACTGCAATGAATTTCATGAATCTATTTCAGGGTTTTTATTTTAAAAACATTTTCATAATTAGATGCCTGGACAAAAACATTCTGACACATTCTTTTTGGTCATGGTTTGGATTTAATTATGTTAGTTTCTCAAAAATGAAACCCTGAACCCCATAACTGGTACTTTCTATTATAAATCCCATCTTTTGTGCATTGTTTTATGCTGGTTCATTCTTTGCGGGGCTGTGCTTGAAACTGGAGAATGGTTAATGACCTCAATCATCTACATTGCTTTGCATTTTTTATTATTTCATCTTCTGCACTACTGTTCCTCTTCAAATAGCTAGTCTAACGTAATATTCTCATTGACATTGTAGCTATGGTAACTTTAACATTGTGTTCTGAGGTCTCTCTTTCAGCATATTTTCTTTCTTTTGATTCCCTCTTCTTGATTGAACTTTTAACAGTTCCTGATGTGTATGAAATGAACATTGTTGTACTAGGTGCTGGATTTCTTCCTAGAAGACTAGGCTAAGAAAAGTTGATGTTTCATTCAAGCCAGTGGATGGTGATTGCATGAACAAGATTGTGAAGATTGTTTGCCCATCCATCAACGGTTTCTTTTACCCCTTTCCCTTCTGGTTGGTTGATTTTGTAAGCAATATCATGCATGAAAAGTCACCAATGCTGGCCAGATATTGGTAGTGAAATGTAGGTGTATAGAGCTTTTCTGTCTGATTTTTAGGTTCTGATTTATGTTTTCATTTATTCAAACTTAACAGCTAATGAATCAATCAACCTCAATTTATTTCCCTTTCTAATTCAAGCTTTCTTTTGTCTCTTTGTACAGCACATGTGTGAATTTCATTCATTAGTTGTCTTTAATCTGCAAAGCATGCTGGGAATGACCTCAGTAAACAATTTTTTTTTTTTGTTTCAGCACATTATTTCATTTACTACTGGGTAAGTTACTTGTGCATCCCAGAGGTCTTATGAACATTGAATTTTTGTCTGAATTCTTAAATAGCGCATATATAATAGTGCCTGGAGTTTTATGTCAAGGTAAAATTTTAGTCCCTCCATAGTTAATCTATTTTTTTTATGTCAGGGGAACTTCTTAGGATTTCTGTTGCATCAGTATGGTGGAGAAAAACAAAGCAAAAGCCATTATGGAAGCACAACCTCTATAAAATAAGAAACAATTACAACACTCTATTAGCAAAATTAATTTCATTAGGAAGTTATCGAACACTATAAGAAAGATCATGCCATTTAATACAACTATCTCGAATGGTCTTCTCTTTTTGAGTTTTGGGACTAAGATTAGCTGTTGCTGATCTTCCTCAAACTTCTCATTAGAATCCGAGTCAATAATTGAATGGGCCATTACAACCTCATTCAAGGAGCCAATTCAAGTAGCCAACTGGGTAAGTTCCTTATAATGGCTACTTTTTTGCTCATTTGCCCAACATCTTTTTCATACCGAGCAGCATTGTTTATAAGGATATAGATAACAATTTATTTTTTTTTGATAAACCTCTATTTAATATCTCATTACATCCTCGCTAGAGTTAACTTGTTGCACTCTTGTTCTTTTATAGCTATAGCGAGTCCTAAATTGGAGTGCATAGCTACCTATGGTTTTTCTTGGGTTGTTAATAATTCTGGTTAAGTTAGCTAATGTTACCTCTTGTTTTGTTCTATAAAGTGCTTATGAAAATGTGCCTTTATTTCTTCATTTATTTCCTCTCAACTATTGATTGAATTGGGGAGCATTATAGAGAATGTTACCGCTTGTTTTGTTTTATAAAGTGCTTATGAAAATGTGCCTTTATTTCCTCTCAACTATTGATTGAATTGGGGAGCATTATAGAGAACAAGTGGAAGGTAGTTTTGGTTAATGAACAACCAAACAGCCTTACTTTTATGAAGGGATTACCAACACCACCACCACTCAAATATGTGAATTTAGCAATATGTTCCCTTGTTGACACTGGTATTTCCTAGAGAACTACTTAAAAATCAACAATTTTATTCTTTTATGAATTAGATAGAGTTGATCAACCATTCAAGGTATGGACAATGCTATGTTGGTTGTGTTCTAGGTCTAATATCTAGCTATCATCCTGCTATATGCTATGTTGGTTGTGTTATGACTAGTTCAATCATATCGATCCTTTTCTTTGTTGTTGGTCAATAACAGGTCCTCGAGGCATAGGATTATTGATATTACCTTAATTGACCAAGAGTTATGATCAATCAAGAGAAAATGATCGGTTGTACCAGTTAGAGTTTGTGTAATCGATTAGAAGGTTTAGTCCTGTTATGAGCAAGAGCTTGTAATAAATTAAATTGATTAGTGTTATAAATTAGTTAGGATTTATATGGTTATCAACAAAAAGAGATAAGATAATGTTCAATTTGTATTAGGATTTATCATTTAATTTTCTTATTTGATATGAATAAAACTATATAGGATTGGATTTAAGTGTTTGCATAGAACTCTTAATTGTAACAGTATATATAGGTCATGCTAGCTATTAGGAAAAAGGGTTAACTTTATACATGCAATTTCAACACAATTTATCATTCTTTCTAGTTCTTATTACCTTTTTTTCACTAATTTCTTTCTTTTTTTATATTCCATCATGTTTATTTTCTTTCTTTTTTAAACACTTACTTTCTTCTATACGTGATGGATGAAACAAATACCTTTTTTAAGGTTTGAGGTTTGGTATCGCCATATTCTATTTGATTTTGCAAGGCTACTACCTGATTATGCTAATAATTAAATTTCTAGTTGTAGTTTCTCTTTGTTGGAAACAAGAAATGAAAACCAGGTAGCTTAATTAACCAAAAATTATCTTTCTAGGTCAACATATTAGCATGCCCAATGGGAAAGACTTAATATTTATTCCATTAACCAAAAAATATGCCACCAAATAAAAATACAATAAAATCATTATCATTGTTGTTACACTTGATGAACAATGAGTATAAGAGATATAGATGGGCTTGTTTCTTAACCGTGAGGAGCTTGATATTTCATCTCTATAACCATCTCTACATAACCTTATGGGTCAACTAGGGTTAGAAGTAGCATAATAGGGGTCTTTAACATCAAACTTATAGGTGTATTTGTATATCAAACATAATCACACATACACACACCTCTTATATGGACTAGATAGTGTTGTAATGTGCTCACAATTAGCTGTGACAAGTGTTAACCAGCCAATAACAATAGCTCTTAAAAGGGTTTTTTTCAATTAGCTTTTAAACCTTTTTAATGTTGATATGAGGGTCACTTAAATGGAGATGAAAAGCACAAAACACAGCTTACCATAACAATATCATGGTAGCTAATATGAACCATGCATGCCATATTTGATCAATTGAATAATGAACTATGGCAAAACAAGTATAGCGTTCCTAAAGCTTTATATATTTGGAGGCATATTCTAGAAAATTCTATAGCTATAATCATTGTAGTCATTATAGTAAGGGTTTTTGAAACTAATATTCTTCGTATAGTGGAATATATGTCAATGTATCAGACACAACAACAAACCTAGACATAATAGCCTCTAATACACTAATTCCCCTATAAATATATAGGCAACGACAAGCCAATTGTATGGCCCAACAACCCTATTATCATATACAACTTATTATTAGGTAGTTTAATGCTATATAAGTTATTTTACAATTCAAAAACTGAATCCCCTTTGTATAACAAGCAATTGTTATTCATCAGCAAGTATAGGGAAAGATATATGTGGTGGAACTAGCTTAACACACAAGAGAAGAGAGAAGGGGTTAGAAATTGGATGAATAGTAACACCTGTAACAATTACTTATATCCTAATTGGGTTAACAAGTTGCACCTAATTCCTAGAGGAATAAAGATTGCAAATTGGAAGCAATTATCTACGGGAGCCAATCAATCAACAAGGAAACACATCACCAAGTTCATAAGCTAATATGACAATGATGTAATGAATCCTTTCATAAAGCTAAGGTTGTTTAGTTCATCACTAATAAAAAGGGGGGGTTTCCATTGGTTCTCTACGCTCCCACCAAACTTCATCAATAATTAAAAAGAGGTAGAGACACTTAAACAAGCACTTATATAGAATAAAACTCAAAGTGATACTGATTAACTTAGCCAGGATTGTTCATGACCCAATGAGTCAATTAAAAGTTGTCTTTGGATTTAAGATGTTAAAAACTAAGTGCATTGCAGCTATTACAGAGCATAAGTGCATTAAACTTATTTTAGAAAGGATGTAGTGGAACATGAAGAAGTGGTTTATAGAATCTATATACTTAGATATTTATGCCTAACAGGTGATATTGTTTCTTAAAAAGTGATGTTGGTAAAATAAGAAAGAGGAATATATTTATTTGGCTATTCAGACAATGCCACGAGCATGCATTCCCTAATTGATTAAGAGTCAAATGAGAAGTTTGAGAACATTTAACAATTCACATTAATCATTGAAATAGAAGAATGAAGATCATTTTGAGATTGTGATATTAAAAAAGCCTAGAAAGGCTATTAAATCTAGTAGCATGGACATATAGGCTATCAAAGTGGTTGAAAAAAATGAATAATATTTTAACATAAAAAAGACCTTAGAAAAATTTTTAATCAATTGACACGCATGGGGAAAATTAAGCTCTTTAGCAATCATATCATCTTCGCTACTAACCAAATTAAGGGAAATAAGTATAAGTGGCATGGAACTAATAGTTGTGTCGTCTTCAAAAACTAGATTCAGAAGGCATTAAAAGCTAGATATATTTGTTTTCTAGACAAAAAGATGAAAGTGGATAACCATCCATTCCCCCAATACAACAACAATATTGGGAGAGCTATAAAAGTTATGGCTTAATCAACTATGAAAAAGGTTAGAATTGGTCACAGATACTAGTATTGAGAAAGGTATACAGATTATAAAAAAAATAAAGAGGTGGTTTGAGAAATCTAGGATATGCCATATAATGAAGTAAATAAATGTCTTACCTACTATATAACTTTACCAAAAAGGAAAGACTTAGGGGACAAGGTGTAGCAAGCAGTGTCTTGGTGTCAGGTCAAAACATTTAGGCCTAAAAGACTAGCTAACAATGATTGGCATAGACACCAGCCACGATAGAAATCATCCAAACCCAATGATTAAAAGGATGATAATTTTATTATAAACAACCAATATCTTCTAGATTTAAAAAGGATATGCAAATAAAAATAGTTATCCAAAGCCTACATTAGAAGAATAGAATGCCTAAACACTTTAGTAAAGGGATATGGTGCATAGACATACACTTTGCTAAAGATCATGTTTTGAATGTTAAATAGATCAATAAAATAGTCAATAACAGATAACTTCAAGCACTATTCAAGCTACTAACAAGAGGCACCTAAGATCGATTAGTGTTAGATAAAATTTTTCATATCCTATATAGACAAACAATAGTACTAATCAGACGTTGATTTTTATAAAAGACAGAATCACACAAGATATAAAAACCTCAGAGAAAATAGTGAAAAAATACCATATTTTGACACCATCTTCATCTTAGGAGGTTGTAATATACCATGATGTATTAAGGAGATAGATTACTAAAAAAAAAATCTTCAGAAAAGTAGATAAGGTTATCATTAAGATAATGAAGAAGTTTGTGAAAAGTAATCATCCAAAAGTTAAAAAATATAAAGACTAAAACTAGTAAATATAAAGACTAAAACTAGTGCCAAAGTAAAACTAGAGATCGAATAACAATGATACAAAGTTATCCAATGTGTTAATCCAATGCATAAGAAGCTTGAAAAAAGAAACAAACATCTTAACATTGATCTAAGTCATCGTCTATAATATAATAGAATAAGAAGATAATATTAGCTCTTCAACAACAACAACAAGAGAATGTTGCTAAACAAGTTGTTCGAGAAAATATCTTATAAAAAAGAAAAGCAACTCAAATAGTGGTTGAGGACAACAAAAATATCCAGACCTGTGATAAATGCTTTCATCTAAATAAAAGACCTAGTAGGAAAAAAAATATATTATATATTGATGGCTTCTTAATTATTGGTATGGTTGATGAAGATATGAAAACTCTTCTTAATGATAATAGACAATAGAAAAAAAGAAAAGAAACTAAATTTCTCAGTTCTAATACAGTAACTAAAAAAATACAGTGCTTTAAAAGATAAGAGAGGAAATACATTTTGATGTAGAAGTAAGAAAACATGAGAAAATTAAATTCATAAACATAGTTTTCACTTTTCCATACTCATTTGAAGTCAAACATCGCCAACTACTTTATTTAGATAATGATTATGAAGATAATGTAGAAAAAAAATATAGATATCATTGAAATCAACTAATTAGAACTAATGATCGACTAACATTCAAGTCTCGCATTTCCTAAATCAATATTGTCTATAAGTTACCATTTGAAACCTTTGTACACTATAGTAAATTTCAACGATGTATCAATATAGAGGGTTTTAGTTGATAATGGTATATCACTCAATATTATATCTCTAACCTTGATCACCAAGATTGATCATAATAGAATTGACATAATCTTATTAGAAATGGTTTTATCATATTTTAGAGAAGGCATTAAAGACATTGTGAGTTGCTACAAATGAAAGAAAAGATGAGTTACAACGCCTCACTTAGATGAGATAGGTTACACGCTAACATATTTGTCGTCGTCTTTACATCAAGATTTGAATTTTTTTAGTTACTAGATGGATCAACTAAAATAGTTAAAATAGACAATAAATAATTTATGGTTAATTCAGTGATGGTAGATGCATGGTTATACATTGACAACATAGTCCTAGTTCAATTCATGGGCATGAATAATATAGGTCACTTTATTGAATTCTTAGTAAGTTAAAAGATAATACATACAGGAAAACTAACAGTAGATTTTGCTAGGCCAAATAACTTGTAACTAGAACGTAATGGCCAAAAATTCAAAGTACAAGACATTTAAGATTTTGGGAAATTAATTTGAGTCATGGATAGCCAGTTTTGAGCTAACATTTATTGCTTGACCTATATTTTGTCAATTATCAACAAAATACCTATAAATTTTAATTTTAGTGTTGAAAGATGCGTCTTGAGGTCTTGACCATAAAAAATGCTTTTCAATTTACATCTCAACAATTTCATTTCAATTGTGAGATACACAAAGATAAAATCACTAAAATTTATGAAGTGATCTCAAAACATGAAAATAGATTTATTGAAGAATTTCCATTGACTGATTTTGTAAAGTTCTTTATAGAAGATTATGTATGTCTTTTCATAGTCTTTGTAAGAACATGTATATTTAGGTCAACTGGGGGTAATATTGCTTAAAGAAGTTTATTGTGATGATAATAGTCAAGTAATGAAAAATCTCCGATAAGGATATTCCCACATGATGTGCATAACTTAAGAAGTTAAGGGGTAAGTTTGTTTAAAATAGTCTATGAAAGTAGATAATTTGATAAACTTCTTTATAAGTTGAGTATCGTTTCTCTATCAAGACAAGACGATGAGTAGGTAATGGCCCTACAAGACCACCTTTAGGAGGCAAGATTGGCTATATATATATATATTATTTTCTTTTCATTTTTACTTAGCATTTAGATTCCTTGACATTACCCTTTTACCTTTTACCCTAGTTAAGAATTTCATACTTTCCTTGTTTGCTATTTATTGATTGAAATGAATAATTAAATCAAAGGCACATGCATTTTGCAATCCTTTTAATTTAAATTCTTAATTAGTATTGATATATTTCAAAATTGTATTACATAATTTTAATTTTTTATTAGTAAAAGGTTTAGTAAAAAATAATACAGATGTAAATGCTATATAATTTAACTTTTATATACCATTACAATTTTTTTAATAATTACCTTTTTTAAAGAATTAGAATTCTTTTTTTTTTTACCTTGGTGTTAAAATTATGACTTAAGCTTACAACTAGTTGAAAAACAACAGGTAAAAATCTTGATTTAAAGTTTTCGTATAAAATTTTTTCTTACTTTCTTTTTCTCTTTAAAAATTATTGTTTTATTGAAATTTTATTTTTTCAATTTGATAAGGTAATTATTTTTGGCGTATCTTTTTAAGATTTAAAAAAGTCTATAATAAAATGGGTCTTGCATTAATGTCACCGAAAACAATGAACTTTTTAGTCATTCTCTTCTCTTAAAACGACAATGTTTAATGGGTATAAATTGTTAAAGTAATTCAGATCAAACATAAAAGGAGGCTAGAATTTTCAATAATCTGTTTATTATGAGTGTTTAAGTTAACCTAAATACAAAGAAATTATATATAGGTTAAACTGAAAATATTATTCTACCTTTAATAAATAAGACTAGATAAATATTATTTAACATCTCCCCTCAAACTCACAATGCGACAACTAAAAGCATCGAGAGTTTGCCAACTAGAAAACGAAAACGAGAGATGGAATGCGCAAGAAATCTGCAATCTGCAAGGAAGAAGGAACAAAAGGCAAAGTAATGGTGTCATGCTTGAGATGATGACGAATAAGATGACAATCGATCTCAAGTGCTTAGTTCGCTCATGAAAAACCAAGTTGTGAGCAATCTGAATAGAACTCTGGTTGTCATTATACATAGGAGTAGGATGAGAAAAGAAAACTCTCATATCAGCAAGTAACCAACGTAACCAAATAATCTCTTTGGTAGTAGATGTCATGGTAGAAGCTGAAGGAAAGTCAAAATTCCAGATTTTGTAGAAGCGGAAGACAAAATATCATTCAAAAAAAATATTGCAGAAACTGAACGCAAATACCAAATTGCAGAAGCTGAAGAGAAGATGAAATACCGAAACAATTGTAGAGACAAAACATAAATACCAAATTGCAGAAGCTGAAGGAAAGTCGAAATACCAGATTTTGCAGAAGCGAAAGATAAAATATCACTCCAAAAAACATTGCAGAAACTGAACACAAATACCAAATTACAGAAATTGAAGAGAAGATGAAATACCAAAACAATTATAGAGACAGAACAAAAATACCAAATTGCAAAAGCTGAAGGAATGTCGAAATACCAGATTTTGCAGAAGCGGAAGACAAAATATCACTCCATAAAACATTGCAGAAACTGAACGCAAATACCAAATTGTAGAAACAAAAGAGAAGACGAAATACCAAAATAATTGCAGAGACAGAATAGAAATACCAAATTGCAGAAGCTGAAGGAATGTCGAAATACCAGATTTTGCAGAAGTAAAAGACAAAATATCACTCCAAAAAAAATTACAGAAACTGAATGCAAATACTAAATTGCAGAGACTGAAGAAAAGGTGAAATACCAAAATAATTGTAGAGACAAAATAGAAATACCAAATTACAGAAGCCGAAGAATCCAAAATAAAAGTTCAGATATTAATTCTTCAACCGCAAGCACAAAACTTGATCTTCATCCTCCATCTTTTAATAGGTCAAACAACCCATGTCTGATGTTTTGAAAAATAGATTTGAAGTTAAGCTTCAAAGGAATGCATTGAGTGTGCTGGAACATCCTACAGGGAATGAAGTGGATGATGATAAAGATTTTGATACCAACAGTGGCTCTGACATTGGTGAACATGATTTCTACAGGGGCAGTGAGTTCCATAAAATTAGCAAGACAAGGGTTCGACAAACCAGGTTTTGATACCATGTTAAAGTAATTCAGATCAAACATAAAAGAAGGCTAGAATTCTCAATAATTTGTTTATTATGAGTGCTTAAGTTAACCTAAATACAAAGAAATTATATATAGGTTAAACTGAAAATATTATTCTATCATTAATAAATAAGACTAGATAAATATTATTTAACATAAATATCCCTTGAACCATTCAAGTAAAGATTTAGAACCTTTTTTATTTTCTAAGAGTTTGGATGTATTTCAGAGTATTAATTACCCTGAGAAACAAGAGCAAACATAATTTGTTCTAGGAAGTTAAATTTTTTTAAGTTATTTATTGTTTTTCTCATAAAAATACTGATTTTATTATTAAAAAGTTTTTAAATCTTTTCGATTAAGACTATTTTATCTGGTCACAAACTAAATAACATATTACATGAACATTATGGGTTTTTGATGCATGATTACAATTGCACATGGCGAGAGGTACCTAGGATATATATTGTTAATTTTTAACATGTGATTAAAGCTTATGATTTAAGTGGTTGGAAAATAATATAATTTGATTGCTTTCAATTGATTAGCTCTGAAAAGTCCTGTACGCATGGCTAGTCTACGTATCAAAACCATACAACTTACCACGTCCATTTTACTAGTGTTTATAGAAGATAGATCGATAACAAGGTAGATTAACTAGACCGGTTAAGCACGGTGGGTTAACCAGGTAACCCGCCCTTGTGAGTTTTCCGGGCCTGCTAGTTAAGCAGAGTCGGGTTCGATTAGCCCGGAACACCCGGGCAAGCCGGTTAAAAACCGTGAAAAGAAAAGAAAACTCGCCGCCTGGTTGTTGAGTCAGGGAAAAAAAGAAAAAGACTGAAGTCGTCGAAAACGTAGCCGTTTTAGAGGAAGAAACAAAGAATACATAGCAGGAGAAGGAAGGGGTCTGCAAAGTGAAAAACAGACTACAATCCACCTTCACCTTAATAAGCTTTGTATGTGGTCTCTCTCTACACTTTGCAATAGTTAGCTGCTCCCCTCTGCTCCACCGCCACACTGCTTCTGTTACAAACGAACAAACTAAAAACTGTTTAATTCTTCCCTGTTTAGGTAGGCGCTCTTTCTTTTTCTTATACACGCATAAAACAGCTGTCTTTTTTCTGTTCAATTTCAATGGGGAATGAAAGATTAGTTGATATCACTGGGAATTACTATTGCTGTCGATAATTGGGTGTTTTTAATTTATTAAATTCGATTAATATTGAAAGATTAGATTTCTTTTCAGTTTCAATTTGGGTTCTTTTTAATTAGAAGTAATAGTAATAATCTCGAGCTCACTGATTTTTTTATTATGATGTATAAATTTGGGTTTGGATTAGCTTAGCCTCTTTTTAGAAAATGAATTGGTGGTTCAATCTACTGTTTTTGTTATGGATTTAGTTAAGTTTCGAGTCAGCATGTTAAAGCATAGGCCATCTTTGTTTATTTTTGTGCTTATGGTACTGCATCTAGGAATCTAGTCAATGTGCTATTGTGGATTGCATTGTTGAATGAAAATTGTAAATTCTATCCCGATATTAATGTGGTATGCATGCCAACACAGACCCTAGTTGGACTCTAATGGTTGTTCAGGCACCTCCAAAGCCAATTCTCAATAATTTTAATGACGACGACGATGACGACGGGCCCATAGTTTTCAAGAGAGGTGGTAACTCAACCTCTAAGCAAAATCAACCAAACCTTGAAGCAAAGAAACCATCTTCATCTTCTCAGAATTCCAATGGTCAAAGCTTGAATGCCCACAAAGGCAAATCACCCATTTCATCTTCCAATGCATCCCCTGTGAAATCTCCTATAGGGAGCCCTAAAGCATCAGCTTCATCTGCCAAGGCATCCCCAATGAAGCCACCAGTGACATATTCTAGAGTGCCAAGTTCTTCAATTGATCAGTCGAAGCAGGCATCTAAACAGGTTGTCTCAAATGCCGTTAAGGAGGAGACCAAACTGATTGTGGATGATGATGATTCTGAGGATGATAAGCCCTTGAGTTCTAGATTTAAGGGGAGCACTAACAATGCCAACAAAGGGGTTACTGTACCTGCTCGTGTCAAGGATGAACATTCAGATGATGATGAAGTCCCTTTATCCTCGAGGTTTGCAGCAAAGTCAAATGCAGGGTCATCAAGCTGTAAGACTATCAGTTCTAGTGAGAAGATATTGTTGGTTTCAAAAATTCAGCTAAATGGTTCTACTGCAAAGGACAAGCAACAAAAATCTTCTGCTGTGCCAACTAAGAGACCTATGGATAATAAGGTTCCTTCAAACCAGTCTTTTGCTAAAAAACCAAAACTTTCAGATGCGTCTACAACGAAGCAAGTTACTGTCAAGGCTGAGCTGAAGGCAGATGATGATGACCACCTTACAATTTCCCAGAGAATGAAGAAAGCAAGCTCCTCATCTAACAAATCATTGTCTGTGAAGCAAAAGGTAACAAAAGTTGTTTCTTTTTCATCCAAGAAGACGGCCAAGAATAACAAGAAACAAATGAAAAATTCAAAATATTCAAAGTCAACAAAAGTACAACCTGGCTCCAGTGATGGGCAGAAAAAATGGAAAACCTTGGTTCACAACGGTGTCATCTTCCCACCTCCATACAAGCCTCATGGGGTTAAGATGCTTTACAAGGGGAAACCAGTTGATTTGACTCCTGAACAGGAGGAGGTGTGTTTCAATTAGTTTATGGTGACTTACTATGTCATTTGTGTACATAAGTTAATTTCTATCGCTTGCTCCTAGTCTGTTTGAATTTCTGTACATTGGAAGGTTTCAAATTTCTCCCTATATGTTTGGTGCTAGCTGCATTTAAACTTCGATCTTTTAACCACAGGTTGCAACCATGTTTGCGGTGATGAAAGATACAGAATATGTTCAAAAAGCACAATTCCTTCAAAACTTTTGGAATGATTGGCGTCCATTACTTGGGAAGAATCATGTAATACAGAAGCTAGAGGCCTGTGATTTCAACCCAATATATGAATGGCATCAGAAAGAAAAGGAGAAGAAGAAACAAATGAGTACTGAAGTAAGTTGGTAGATGTATGGCCTTTTGTGTGATTGAGATGCAAAGCATTAGTATGTTGTGAAAGTGAGCAATTACCATCAATTGCACGTACCTTTGAACTTGAATGCCAACTCAAATGCTTGATATATGTTGTTGGAGTGTTGCTATTGTTGTGTAAAATTGTAGAAGTACACCCATTCCTTTGTTCTCTGCTGAAGAGCCTTATGGAATCTTTTCATCCTCTATCTGTAATGAAGCAGTAACCGTGGCAGTTTCAATTGCTTCATGGAAATAACCCGCACTAAAATATGCCATCCTGCATCTTATTGATCTCTAGTGTCTTTAGAGATTAATTTTGCATGTATGTAATCCCTCTTTAGACTTGAGAAAAAAAACGTAATCCCCCTTTCTAATGTATCATCATTTCAGTTTCACATGTGACCAAAGGTAGCTTTTCAGTGTAGAAGCCCAGTACTTCCGCCATATTCTTTGAGAATAAGTTTCACATATTGTCATTCTCTTTGATTATCAGTGTTGTCTGACCATGTAGGAGAAGAAGGCTGTGAGAGAAGAGAAATTGAAGCAAGAGGAGAAGTATATGTGGGCGATTGTTAATGGGGTTAAAGAGAAGGTAAGTATCTGTGGATCAAGTGCTTTTATTAGCATTATAAGGGAAATGCTATATCTAGTGAACATTTGTATGCAAAAGAGCGTGCGTGCTCTTGTGCACATGCGGGTTTCTGCTTCTATGGCATACATTCTAATCAATAATGGGTTCCTTATTGCTGATTTTATTATTTGAACTCTGTGCATTTTGTTTTCTTAATGGACTTCTCATCTCCTGCATTTTAACTGTGCCAATTCTGATGGTTATCTCAATCTCAGGTTGGGAATTTCAGAGTTGAACCACCTGGTCTATTTCGAGGACGGGGAGAGCATCCAAAGGTTCCAGTGACATCTTTCTAACCGTTAACTGAGATATAGAGCTTTCAGCTTTGACTAAATTTTATTTTGATGTTCATGATGGTGAATGACTAAATTTCCTCTACCTCATTTTTTCCCTTTGACTGACTGTTGGTATTTACCAGATGGGAAAGCTGAAAAGCCGTATTCGTCCCAGTGACATTACTATAAATATTGGAAAGGATGCCCCAATCCCAAAATGTCCTATTCCTGGTGAAAGGTTTGGGTTCATACAGTCTCTTTCAAATTGGGGAAATAGAAGGGAGACACCACTTTAGCTTCTGTTGATAACTAAGTATTGTTTGGATTTAGCTGAAAATTGTGAGAATTTGGGCTTGGCAGGTGGAAAGAAGTGAAGCATGATAACACTGTTACATGGTTGGCATTCTGGAATGATCCAATCAATCCAAAGGAATTCAAATATGTATTCTTGGCTGCCAGCAGTTCCTTGAAGGGGCAAAGTGACAAGGAGAAATATGAAAAAGCAAGGAAGTTGAAGGTATTGATCTATGAGCTTCTGGTTGTTGTAACCTGTCATATGATTGAGGAGCTTGCCTTTAGCTTCTGTATTTTGAGTGCAGGACTATATACACAACATCAGAACAGCTTACACAAAGGATTTTGCAAGTAAAGATATTACAAAGCGGCAAATAGCAGTGGCAACCTATCTTATTGATAAACTAGCTCTTAGGGCGGGTAATGAGAAGGTATAACAACTGGCTAAACAAGCTTCTTGACCCCTTGGCAGTTGATTTGGGCCTTTTAGATTGGATGTAGCACCTTTTATTTGGAGAATGTTTTATTGCCTTGTGATTGGAGTCTTCTTTCACAGATGAGGATATAATTATTGAAGACAAATAAGGCTTTTACTCACATAATGAACCTGGTGCTTTAAATTTACCAGTTAATCTGAGCCTTCGGGTATCAATATGGTTTGTAGAAAGCCAAATGATAAGAATGGATTCAGGCCTTAAATTAGTTTGATTTTGCTCATGTCACTTGCTCAGTTTATCAAGAATTGTATCCTTCAGATTTACATGCCACTTTTGCTTTTCAAAATGCCTCGAATCTTTCTTATCTTCCCCTTTCTCTGTGGAAACTCAATCTTGAATAAATTATATGCCTGTCTTTGGACAACAATTTAGGTTTATTTCTGTTAAGAGGTTTTCCAATGTGAAGTTGAATAAACAGCTATTTTTTTGGATTTTTGTGAACAGCACAATAATGGAAACATGTGATCAGATTCTAGAAATTTAAAATTGCATTTGATTCTGAAGAAATGTTACCAAAAGTCATACCTCTTCCTAGGATAATTGAAACTCATTGGATGTTTTTCATAGACCTAATTGCCAGAATAGTATATTCAGTATGTGTTCTATTTTACTTTTAGAACTTAGCAAGTGTTTCTGAGACATTTTGTTATGCTGGTTTGTGTTTGCTTGTTACCATGTTTCTTTAGCAGAATTGAGGATTTCCTGTGGCAATTAACTTTATAGATCTTATATACACTTCAAGTGAGAATGTTATCACATTTCCGTCATTCTGTAATTGGGAACCTGCAGGACGATGATGAAGCTGATACTGTTGGTTGCTGCACATTAAAAGTAGCAAATGTTGAGTGCATCCCTCCGAATAAGTTGAAGGTATGATGGTTTTTATATTTATTAACCATAGTTTTCAAGTGTAGTGTCTCTGTACTTGGTAGCTGCAGTAGTGGGCCTAATTTTGGAAGTGTACAAGCGAAACAACATACTTTGAGTTACCTAAATATGATTGGCTATATACATATAACAGTGAATTACTAGAATTAACACTTGCTTCTGCATGATTGTTCAGTTTGACTTCCTTGGTAAAGATTCAATTCGATATGAAAACACAGTCGAGGTTGAGCTTCCTGTGTACAAGGCAATTAGACAGTTTCAAGTTGGTGAGTAAATGGCTGTTAAGATTATGTTACTAAAGGTAATTATCTTATGTGAGGGCTGATGAACAATTTTTTCTTCTTCAGCAAAAAAGCCAACTGATGATCTTTTTGACTCTCTGGATACAAGTAAACTAAATGCTCACCTAAAAGAACTCATGCCTGGCCTTACAGCAAAAGTTTTTCGTACATACAATGCATCTATCACATTGGATGAAAAGGTAAGTTGCAAACTGGGGTCAATTACTACATTGAAGTTTTTCCTGTGGGCCACTTGGAAGTATGTGAATTTATATGCTCTGGGGTTATGTTTGGTCTGATAACAGTTATATGAGGAGACAGAAGATGGTGACGTTGCTGAAAAATTTGTCATTTATAACCAAGCAAACAAACAGGTGAAGCCAGTTTGTTGCAAGAAAATTTCACTGAATATTTGGTTGCAATATTTAGCTGCAGCTCTTGCACCTCTAATATTGGCTTCTTGTTCTTCTGCAGGTTGCAATCATTTGTAATCATCAACGTACTATTTCAAAATCTCATGATGCACAAATGTCAAGATTGACCGAGAAACTTGAGGAACTTAAGGTAATTAATTTTAGAACTCAACAAGAATTTCGGGCCCTCATTTTTGAGAAATTTGGGGAAAATCTGCCATGAGGACTTCCTGGCATAATGGAAACTTTGCCCATTTCTGGCTGCTTGTTTTGTGTATATTGCAAGCCAGCTATCTTCAGCGTATTGTTGCCCCTTTGCATATGGAAAATTTGCCCGTTCCTGGATGCTTGTGTTTGTGAAGTCCATGCTTTGAGCTGATTCATCATTCTGCTTGCAGGGCACACTGAAGGAGTTCAAAACTGATCTGGACAGGGCCAAAAAGGGGAAGCCCCCATTGAAGGATGCAGATGGAAAGCAAAAGAGGAACTTGACTCCTGAAGCGTAATACAACTTGTGCCCTTTTGCTCAAGTGTTATGTGCATGTTTTGATGGTTCATTTTGATTTGCTGAATTGATTTACAGCATAGAGAAGAAGATAGCAACAACCAATCAAAAGATTGAGAAAATGGAACTGTCCATGAAGACCAAAGAGGATCTGAAAACGGTAGCATTGGGCACGTCCAAAATTAATTACCTTGATCCTAGGATTACAGTTGCATGGTGCAAGCGGCATGAAGTTCCTATTGAGAAGGTGAACTGCTTCTAAAATTATTTTTGAGGAATTAGCTCAACTTATCCTTATTTTTTAAGTCAGACTCTGCGGTATCCTTACAAATCTAATTGCTTTCTATCTAGCATTATATTTTAGGCGGCCATTCTAATGGATATTTTTATGCAAACTGATGCAAATACCCTCATTTGAGAACTCGAACCCTATCTAATTTATTAAAAAAATAATTTGAAAAGGTACACCAAATTGTCATATTGTGAATTTCCTTTTAAATAAATTAGGTTAGATTTGAGTCTTGCTTGATGGTATGGTGTTTTTTTTTTTTTTTAGTTTAGATGAAAATACCTGATACAGGATAGAAATGGAGAGTGGCCCACTATTTAGTACAGATTGGAGACTATACAAAATACGAGGATAAATTGAGCTAATTGCTTTTTTAATGCAATAGTTTAATCAACAGTTATGCCTCTTAGTGCCCTCAATTTGGTACCGCAGCAGTGACTGTTGAAGTGAAGTTGTTTCTTACCATATGCCTTTGTTACAGATATTCAACAAGTCTCTCCTAGCGAAGTTTACTTGGGCAATGGACGTTGACCCCCAGTTCAGATTCTGATCGTGGTAAGTGATAATTGGTTATCCAAATCAATCTACCAAAAAAAAAAAAAGAAAAGAAAACAAACACAGAGAGAGAGAGAGAGACCAACCCCTGTTCTTTTTTCTCCCTCGTTACAGTTTTTTCACATTTTTGTCCTATTATTCTAGCGAGAAGTCAATGTTGTATGTTCGTCTAATCTAATTCTAGGGCGAATTTGCCCTTTCTTCTTCTTCTTCTTCTTCTTCTTCATGCTGTTTAAACCATTTAATTGCAGCAAGAATTGTTTACTTCAGCCTTCAACATTTGGGTGCTAACAATATAAATTTAGAGTGTTTCAAATTGAGGTAAATTTTGTTGGTTTTCCTGTTTCATCTCTCTCTGTATCCTATGTTAAAATGATTCAAACGGGAAGGGTTGAAGAATATAAAACCAAAATCAGGCTTGTTAGAGGCCTCTTGCCATCCTTTACTGCATTAGTTTGATTTGCTTGTTGATGAAAAAGTCTGCCCTTCAAAGGATGTCTCCAGCACTTGGTTTTATATATGTAGCTTAAACAACTTGTATTTGCAGACGGCATAGAACAAAGATGCTGGGACGGCTGATGAGAACAATTTTTAACGTGTGATGAACTCAGGGGGTTATTGGTGTTCTTCACGTTGTGATCTTCTTGCGTGTGATGGAGTCCATGTAGAGCATCATTATACAATTTTGTCTTGAATCTTTATTGAAATCGGATACTTGAATACGCTAATAAGAAGAGATTGTTAGTTGATGTTTGATATGAAGTTCAAATAATTGGAATTAATTATTTTAAGATTTTTTTTTAATAAAAAAAAATGTAAACTATTTTAGGTGTATTTATAAATTGAAGAGTAAAACTTTAATGCTAATGGAAATACGGGATACTGGCTTTTTCTATTTTTTAAGGAAAAAATAAATTTATTAAGTACTAAATGGTTTAAAAAACATGGGGATTAAATATTATAGTTGTTGAAACTATGGGGACTAGTTAAATTAGTTTTGCTAAAATATAGGGGCTAATTATAATTAACTTGCACCACAGGATATGGCCTGTTGTTTTTGTTTTTTTAAAGTGTTTTTAAAATAATTTTATTTTTATTTTATTTTTTTAAAATTAATATTTTTTTTATAGTTTTAGATTATTTTGATACGCTAGTATCAAAAATAATTTTAAAAAATAAAAAAATATATTATTTTGATACATTTCTAAATGATAAATACTTTAAAAAACAATCGTAATTACATTTTCAAACATGCTTAGATTATTTCCTACTTCTTGCTATGTAAATAAAAAAATTATTTTTTCAATATAAATTAGATCTGCGATCAAGATAACATGAAAATATTGTTAAATAATTAGAAAAACATATTAATTTGGTTCGTCAATTATATGAACAGTTAACCAACCCGAAAAACTTAAGAAAACAACAAACAATTGAGAAATCCCAAAATTACTAGAGGAAAAGATTTTGTTGACATCAAAGTAGGAGGAGGATCTGCTATGATTACTTACAAGACATTATAATTAAAATTATAGTGCCTTTAAATTTATAAAAATACTGGGATATTGTGTACGATAGAGTAAGTATATAATAATATTAATAATTTACATAATTAATTAAATTATTGAGTAGCAATATAAATTATTATGATAAAATAAATAAAATTATTTAGTAGTTTATAAATTGAAGTTGAGTAATGATATGAATTGCCATGAAGCAATGATATGGGCCTGAATAACCCAAATCACGCAAAGTCTGATTAACTAAGAATTGGGCCAGGAGTAATGGGTGGATGCAGTAATTAGCATGATCGCCTAAAATCCAAATGCAGAGAGAAAGACAGAAAAGCTGGATCTCGCAAGCAACAGCGAAGCGAGAGCCTGAACAAGAAGCTTCACCATCAAATCCCCAAGTAAGATCCGATACCGACTTTCTTATTAAACAAGTATTTCATCGTGGGTCAGAAAGCTGTCTGATGGAGTTGTTTTGCAGGAAGAAATCTGGATATCGAATAAAGAGAGATGGGGTTTCTGGTAACGACACTGATTTTCGTAGTGGTCGGAATAATCGCTTCGCTTTGTACCAGAATCTGCTGCAACAGAGGACCCTCCACTAATTTGTATGCTTCCTTTTCTTTATCACTTCAATTTATTTATTTGTTTTTTTTTTCTTAAGAAAAAGCATGGGATGCGAGTGATTCAATTAAACTGCTGCTATTGTTCTTTTCAAAAAGAAGAACAAAGAAAAGTAGTTACTTGTAAGAGGTTGCCATATCCATTTAATTGAATTGTAAATGCATTTCCAAATGCAGACTGTTTTCATAGGTGGTTCTGTTGGAATTGATTTTCTGCAACTAATAATAATATTACGCAGGAGCTTTGTTCAGAATTTATTCTATTATATATATTTCTAGTATTTTTATATCAGGGGTTACTTAATGCTTGTGACTTTTTAGAATATTTCCTTCCTGGGGCTTAAACTGATATAAATAGACTGCTGTAATCTCGGTTTTCTTCTGCTTCCTTCTCCCCACACTATATTAAATAAGAAGCAATGATCTTCCTGTATCTGTTTTAGTCCTTTTGATGTTGCGAATCTGTAATTGCATGTGTCAGTAGCAGTGATTTTGATGAGCAAAATCACTGCTTCCTGTCCAGTTATGTTTTATTTGTTTCTTCAATTCGTGGTGAAAACCCACATTTGATTGTATCTACTTTCTGTTTTTTCACTTGTCTGTGTATATCCAGTTCATCCATCAAGACAACTCCTCTACTGCTTTACATTGCAAAAGTCAAACTTTTGGATAGAGGGAAACGTCTTTATAAAATCATAAACCATCTCTTTGTTTTTTATTGACTAAACGCAAGTGCTTGTAGTTTTATGCTACCCCCCTGCATAACATCACACCTTTATGCTGTACTGACCCTGTGCATGAAGAAACATTTTCCGGGAATGCTCATTCTTGTAGCCCCCAATTCAAGTTCTGCATCCGTGTTGAAGCATGCATGATACAATTGCTCAATAAGAGATTGCATTAAAGTACTATCCACTGCCCATGCATTTTAAGTATCATTATCTCATTCACTGTGAGTAATTTTAATGGTCAGACCTTTGTATTTGTCTGATCTCTTTAATTAGCAGATAAAGAAGGCTGCGTGTGCATTAAGTTAATCAGATTTAATTAAGTGAATACAACTTCTGTACGGTAGCCTCTTGTTCCTCTTCTTCTTATGCAATATGGCTAATCTTGGGTTTTTTCATTGCAGGCTCCACCTAACATTGGTTTTGACAGCAACAGTCTGCTGCTGGATGATGTAAGTTTGTATTTGCTTGTATTTTTTTTTCTTTCTACAACTGTTTTGATTTTCCATGTAGAAGGAATTTCATTTATGAGCTTCTGTGTCTTGGATATATGTGGTTAGTGTTCAAGCTGCATGCATGCATCCATAAATTTAGAAGACTGATGATTATACTAGAAAGGTAATTTGTCAGGATGTTGCAAAACCATGACCATTACACAATATTATCGAGTACAAGTCCTGTTTATGCCTTTTCTCGTAAACTTTCCTTCAGGTTGACTGCAGATTTGCCTGTGAATTTCATTCCTCGTCAGTAACTGCTCAGAAAATTATTCATTTTTTTTTTATCCATTATGTAGTTTAGGTTAAATTCAAACTGCTGGATGTACAAATTTGAGTTTCTTCTCTTTTCACATGTTTCCTTCTCGGATAGCTTAGAATGAGTTAGGAAAGCTCCATTTGCTAACTTTGAGGGTTCTGCTCCTTCACCAGTGTAGCAACAATCAGCCTGATGGTAATAGAACCACACATAGTGTTGGAGGAGGAACTGCTATCAGTGTCATGTTTTTTTTTTTTTTTTTTTTCCATTTTAGCATAAGGAAACATTCATTCTTTTTCTCAGTGATTTGAACAAAGACACCCTAGTGCCATGGCATGTTTGTAAAATGGCAAGAGTTATGACTTGCATGACCTTTGAGAGGCAGTCATGGATGAACAGGTTCATGTAGATTAATTGCACCTTCAAATCGTCCTTAAGTTTACCAAATTATATTTTTTACCCTTTTCTTTTTTTTTTTGTTGGTTCAATAATATTTTCACTCCCGTCCTTGATGAAGGCGTGATGTTCATGATTATGTTGGAGTAGCAAAAGCATCAATAATCTATTTTATTCAGATTTTGCATTCAACTGCTTGCAATGCACCTTTTTCTTTTCCTGGAGCATGGTTGGGAAACCTGTTCATTCTATTTTCTTTAAGGCTCTTATTTCTTTATTGAGAACTGCATGCAGTTGTTTCCTATCATGCCTGCTATAATTTTTTATTTGTTGTCTGCTAGGTGGGCAATTGTGTATTTAGCACAGATGAAACCTCTCATAGTTCCGATTTTAAGTGAAGGGGAGTGAAGATATCCCAAATGAGCACGCTGTACCTTTTTGGTAAACAAGCATTGGTTGGTAGAGAAATTATGATTTTATGCTTCAATAATCGTCATGTATCTTCTCGTTTTGGGTTTGTATAATTTTATCAGTGTGGGCTTTGATTATTTCTTTTCCTTTTCCTTTTATATATTTGCCGTGGTTCTCTTTAGCTGCTTCGCAATCTGATTTAATTTAGAACACTTTAGCAGCCTGTCTTTCAGACCTTGCCTACAAATATGTAATTTGAATGAAATAATTGCTGCAAAAGAATATAATTGATGAAGATATTTCACCTTTGTACCTTTCAGCTGTCTTGTGTGCCAGCTTTAGAGAAGAGATTTCAGTTCTTTCCGAACATAATATTTCAAACATGCTGAGACATTGGCTGAGCAGCTTCAAGTATATTTGGCACACAAGGGTTTCTGCATCTGATAATGAAGCCTATCAACCTTTTGGTTTAAGCATATGATATAGTATCATGTGTTTCTGGGTCATTATGATTAAGAAATCGCCACCCAGCAAGATTGTTACTTGTGGCTCACAGCTTGCGGTAAAACATATCGTGCATGTAGTGTTATGTGGTTAAGCACAGCAAGCAAAACCGTAAAAGAACTGTTTTTAATGTTATGATTGTTTTTGTGTTTTAAAAATATCTTAAAAAAAATTAAAATTTTTTATTTTTACTTTAAATTAATTTTTTTTATGTTTTTAGATTTTTAAAAATAAAAAAAATATTTTTTAAAATATTTATGAGTAAAAAGCATTTTAAAAAATAACCACAATTATATTTTTAAGTATACTCTAAAATGATTCTTTACATTTTTATCATCAATAGGTTGTCAATATCATAAATGTAGGGTTTCAGTACACAAACTCAATTCCCTTCGTTATAGATTGAAATATGAAATAGTAAAATGATAATATGTTAATCCAAAAGAAAATCATTGAATTGGCTATTAGAAACTGTACAATTTTTTCACTAGATCCTTTAGTCATTACTAAATTATTTTAAAACAATTTGGTTTTTTTATATTTTTAAAATACAGTGAAATAACTAAATTGTACTTTTTTGAACTAGTATCAAGGGTTTTTTTTTTTTTACTTTTTTTAGGCACAATAAAATGACTTAGAAGCATAAATTATTTAATTAGTTTCCACGGGTGTTTTTGTATTTTTCACTCTTATTTTTTAGTTACAATTAATTTGACTAAAATGTAATTTGATATTTTAATGAATATAAAATAAAATTTAAAAATAAAATAGGCTAACATGTGCAAGTGGGTGGGCAATACTAGCGCTTTTTAGGCAGAGCGTAAGGCGTCTCTTGATGAGCAAACACTGTTTTCCACGATGGTGTTGGGATTTTCTTGGTGGCCCCACCATCACTAGATAGCGCGTGTGGCTTATTGGCCTCAAGTTTGGCGTTAAAAACCTTTTCTTTTTTCCCCTTCTTTTCCCTCTCCTTCTTGATTTTCATGTTTGACCCTTTAAATTTTCAAAATAACCCTTTAATTTGTTTTTTATTTATATTTGATCCATGTTATTTTAATTACTATATATTTTATTTGAAATAATTTATAAAATTAAATATTTTTTTTCAATTTCATCACCGTTCCATTTTTTTATTTATCAGATTCAGTCCTTATTTTTTTATTGCTATTTGTTTTATTTGAGATAATTTTTTAAATATAGTTTTTTTTATGATTTCATCCTCCTTTAGTTTTTTTTCCTATCAGATTTGATTTTTATTTTTTTATTACTATTTTATTTACTTTCTTAATTTTTTTTTAATTAATTGGGAATTGAATTTTTTAATTGAGCCCGTGTCTAGTATTTTATGGTTTGCGAGTTTGGAAGATTAACCTAGATTTAGGAGATTCATCAAGGTTTACTTTGTTTTTTTCTCTTTTTTCTAAGCTTACATTTTTTATGTTTCATCCTTCAGTATTTATTTAATTGAAGATTGGGCTCCATTATTTCTTTTATTTGCTTTCTATAAGATTTTTCACTAAATTTGAAAATGACCCGAGTTATCACTATTTTTTTTATTTGTTATTCTTCGTTAAATTAAGCTTTTCTTAAAGAAATTATGTTTTTGAATTAAATTAAATTTATTGATTAAATTTATCATGAGTATGAAATTGACAACTTATTTTTTATAATTAATTATTTTTATTTTCTTTTGTTCGCTTTATTTATTGTCGATGTTTTTTTCTTAACTATATTGTTAGATTAATTGAGCTTATTGAACTTATTCAAATCAATGATCTAGATCTCAAATGAAAATACAGTTTGAAACATGAAAAAAAAAGTACTAATGGTTTCCACCCAAAAATATTGATGTGGACCATACTTATTAAGCATAGTTCTCTAATTTTATAAGGTAATCTATTTTTCCTCCCAACAATTTCATTTGGTTGTAAAGTTCTTGGTATAGAAAACTCATGATTAAAACTATTTTCTATACAAAACTTATCAAAAGTAGTGCTATCAAAATTGTCATTATAGTCATTTTTAATTTTTAAAATAGCAAAAGCTTGAGAAAGTTTGAAATGTTTCATCCTTATACGCAATAAACAAAACCTATTTATATATAGATGAAGAGGTTAGTTACCCTCGTTGTATCAAATAGGTGTAGGTAAAGCAATTAAAGTGCAAGTTTTTTACACAATTGTTTTTAGCTTTAAATGAATATATTACGTACTTTATCAATTAGCAAATATCACATTCTTGTAAATGATGTTAGGAAAACTATCACCAAAAATTTCTTAGATAGCTTAGAAATCAACCCCACATTAGCATGACCTAGCTTCTATGCCAATACAAAAAGATTCAAGCAATGCACCGAAAAAACTTTTTTTTTCCAAGAAGTTCACTAATATCAATCATATAAGTGTTTCCAAATCTTTTTCTAATGAATATTTTTTTATCCAAATATGTATAACTAAGCAACACAATATATCAAAAACAATTCAATAATACTTAGTACACAATTGACTTACATTAGGTAGGTTGTATTCAAGACCATCAATATATAAAATATACCCAGTTATAAGGGGGTTGTCAATATTGTTAATACCTTTAACATTACCATTGGTATTGCCACTAAACATTATGTGTCTATTGTATTTCTTATTGAAGGACATGAATTTAAAATATATTCATTGTCTAGATACCTCTTATTATTCTTCCACTGCAAAAATAATTTAATTTCTTGATTTTGGTGTCCAAGTTTTATGGATTTAGTAAATATGCTTTTTCATAACTAAATCGTAATTTTTTTGTGTGTGCATTTGGATGCAACAAGTATTTTTTTCCATAACTACTACATAGTACCAAATAAGTAAGAAATCAGTGATCTACCAACAAAAAAAAAAGTGTTTATGATTTTATTGTTTTTTCATGGGATTATATTCAAGTAACTTTTCTAAAAAAATGTCCTATAAAGCAGTCTGATTATCTCTTCTTTTTATGAATTTAATTAAATTTGAATTCAAGTCATTAACTTAAGCTTTCAAGGATTCATTTTCTTTAGCCAATTTCTTATAAAGAACAAATAAACTAGACATGTTACTTGGCATGTTAAGTTATCTTTTAAAACAAATGTTTATTTTTAACAAGGATTTTTCTTTGGTAAAATCTCGAAATCTTATGAAATTATATCAAGGTTCTTTTGAAGACCTTTTTTTTTCTTGTATATTATTTTAAATATCATAAAATCTTTTGAAAATAGTACCTTCATGTCATTAGTGAAGCTATTTTCAATTAAGCACATCATCTATGAGGGGATAGCAAGGTTATAAAGAACCAAATGGGTTTGCCAGAATTATGGTGTTTGTGAGGGAAACCAAAATTATTATGGTAACAAAGTAGAATAGCTTGAAATATTAAATGTTAGATAAAAATATATGAGTTAAAAATGTTAATTTGATCAAAATATTAAGAAAAATAATGTGATATATACTTGGAAAAATATATTATTTATAATAGTAATTAAAATCTTTATATTACGATTTTTACATTATAGGTTCTTCACAAGCCATGCCGAAGTATTAGGTTTTAGTGTAGTAACTTTTGAATATGTAATTAAGTTTGAGTTTTTGTAACATGTATGTAACATAACTTTAACGTGGATGTTATAAGCTTTTAAATATGATAAGTATTTGTAGACAATATTGTGTAGGCTATGTTGACTAATATATATTAATGATGTGTTTTAAGTAGAAGAATTGTGTGTTTACTTGTAAATTTTACATATTTTTTTTATATTAAATACATGTTTAATGGATAATTCATGTTTTAAATTCCTTCACTTATTTTGTAATATGTTTGTTTGATATTAAGAAAGAATATTTATATATTGTTGGAACATTAAGAATGGAATTGGAATGAGATATAATCCAAGATGGTTGGATCAAAGGTAAAATTTGAGATTGAATGTGTGTTAGAGTAAATATCGATAACTTGGTATGCTTGAAAACAGGAAAAACTTTGTTGAATTTTCAGCAAGAACTTGCAAAAAAACAATTCCCTAGTTTATCTAATAATTGAGAATGTTCATGATATATATGATATTTAAATTTGATGATGTTACACCATGTGTTTTGAAGAAATCTATTGAAAGTCTCTTTGAATCTCTTAGCCCTAAGTCTTGTCACCAGACCAACTGAAACCTTTAATGGGTATCTTGGTGTTACTTGGATTGCATCATTCCCTCTCTTCTTGGAATTTCTCGGAATGATTCATCCTCGAATCATCACCTACTTCAAATAAAGAGAGATCAAAAGCATTGAATGTAGCATTAACATCATACTCACCTGGTAGATCCACTTTGCAAGCATTGTCATTAATTCTCTCTATAGTCTGAAAAAGATCATCTCTTCGAGGCATCAATTTTGATATCTTTTGTTCATGAAACATTTCCTTTTTATATGCACCCAAACTCAATCTTATATTTCAAACCTTACTAATTTGCGTCTTCTATTAGCCTTGAATGCATATTGCTCATTGTTTTTCTCTATCTATTGTCGTATCTTTGTATGTAAACTTTTCACCACTTATGTTTTTTTGTTACCATTAAGACTAATCCTTTCATATCATGTAAAGGAATCAAATCTAATAGTGTTAAATAATTAAAACAATAAACAATCTCAAATGATGAATAATCAATAGTAGAATGCACACTACGATAATATGTTAATTTAATAAATAGCAAACAATTTTTTCAATTTTTAAGATTATTTTAAATGATAGCTCTTAATAATTTAATTAAAATTCTGTTTACTATTTTAGTTTGACTATCTATAGAAAATAAAAGTTTAGTTTTTAACTTACACCACAAAACCTTCTAAAAATAGCTCAAGAATTTAAAATCTTGACTAGATACAATGCTCATTGCAACACTAAGTAACTGAACTATCTCCCTAAAAAATATATCTGTTATATTCATTGCATCATTGGTTTTATGGCAAGATATGAAATGCGTTATCCTAGAAAATTTATCTATAACAACAAATATGGAGTCTCTTCCTTTTCTTTACCTAGGTAAACCTAAAATAAAATCTATATAAATATCAACTCAAGGTTCATTAGGAATAGGTAAAGGTGCACCCATGACACATCAATTTATATATAGCTTGTTTACATGTTATACACCTATCACAAACTCTTTTCACATATCTTTTTATGTTAAGCCAATAAAAATTTTCATGTAAAAATTCTAATATCTTAGTAATTCCAAAGTGTCCCATTAATCTGCTACAATGAGCTTCCTTTACAAGCAATTCACGCATTGAGCAATTACGCATATAATCTTTTATCTTTAAATTAAAAATTCATCATGCCTAAAAAATTTATTAGTTGCCGCAAGTTTACATTGGAAATAAATTTTACCAAAACCATTATGATCAAAATATAATTATTTCACATACTCAAATCATAAAAGTCTAGTATTCAAAGTATTAAGAAGAACATATCTTCACGATAATGCATTTGCAACTATATTTTTCTTACCTTGAATTTGATGACATATAGAAATGTCTCAATAAATTCCACCCACTTGTAATGTCTATAATTCAACTTACCTTGATTTTTCAAGTGTCTCAAAGATTGGTGATCAGTATAAATCATAAACTCCTCAAGCTAAAGGTAATGTTGCCAAGTCTCCAAAGTCCTCACTAATTCATACAACTTTTTATTATATATATCACATAGTTTAGAGTTGCACCATTAAGCTTTACACTGAAATAGGCTATGGGTTTTTTATCCTACATTAAAACAACTTCAATACATATACCTGAAACATCACATTCAATCTCAAAAGGTTTTGTAAAGTTAGACAAAGTCAGTAATGGGGCCGAAATAAGATTTTTTTTAATAAATTAAAAGCTTACTCTTGTTCTATTTCTCATTTAAAACCTACTATTTTCTTTTTAATTTTAGTTAATGAAGCAGTTATTGCACTAAAATCTTTCACGAATCTTCTATATAAACTAGCCAATCCATAAAAACTTTTTACCTCATTTATCGTTTTATGTGTAGGCCGTTCTTTTAAAGCCTTAACCATAGCCTCTTTTATTTCAATACCTTTTTTACTAACAATATATTTAAAAAAACACAATCTTTTCTTAAAAAAAACAATATTTAGATTAGCATACAAACTTTTCTTTCTAAACTCATAAAGTACTTATCTTAAATGATCTATATGTTCATCTAATCATTTAATATAAATCAATATATCATTAAAATAAACAACTACAAACCTACCAATGAATTTATGCAATTTATAGTTTATCAATCTCATAAAAATAATAGGTGCATTAGTAAGTCTAAAAAGCATGACTAATCACTCATACAAACCATCTTTAAATTTAAAAGTAGTTTTTCATTCATCATCTTCTTTCATTCTAATCTAATGATGTCCACTTTTAAGATTAATTTTGGAAAACAAACAAGATCCATATAATTCATTAAGCATATCATTCAATATAGAGATGAGATATCTGTACTTTACAGTTATGTTATTGATTGCTTTACAATCAACACATATTCTCCGAGTATCATCTTTTTTAGGTAGTAAAAGTATGAGAACAACGCATGAACTCATACTCTCTCAAATGTACTCATTTGACATTAGCTCCTTCACTTGTCTTTGAAACTTCTTTGTTTCCTCATGATTACTTTTATAGGTTAGTATATTAGAAATAGCCAAACCTAATACTAGGTCAAACTGATGTTCTATTTCTCTTATAGGTGAAAATCCACTTGGAATTTCATCAAGAAAATACATATTCAAATTCCTGTAACAAAGAAACATAAACACTAGGAATACGAGAATCAAGTTTGTTAGTGTAAAGCATGTCTCCTAATATGAGAATAAAATCATAGACATGTTAGAAAAATAAGAGAAATACTGGTTGATATGGAAGAACTTGTTGGAGTTATAGTAGAAGAAGTGTTCGCTATAGTTGGCTCTCATGCCATGTGGAAAAATAGAGTTTAAGAAAAATATAAAGTAAACCTATGTTTCTGTACCTTTTATATTCGGCTCTATTTAAAGAGGTAAAATGCTGGTATCCTTAAAATTACAAAATACAAATATATATATATATATATAGCTACATGAGATAATAGCTATCTATCTTTCAAGTATGTAAAAGAATATGCAATAAACTTGAATTCAAACACCTATCTCCTAACACGAGTAGAGATTGATAGCAATGGCATTTTTCTTTTCTATAGAGCTAATAGATGAAATTTTTGATTAGCAATATCATTTTAAGGATAACAATGGATACCTATAAATCATATTTCTACTATTTTGACACCCTATCTATTAATGAATAATATATATATAAAGTCTACATGAGTAGTCATTATAAATTTATAAATGTTTTTATAGAACTGAGTTTGATAATATTTATATTTTATTCATCACTCCTTTGGGTTGATTTCGAATCGATACCCATCAAGTTTAGATGAAACTAAATATTTGACTCGCAATTCACCACGAGTCAAATATATATTTTTTAAAAAAAATATATATATACAAACTTTTACGTGTTTTTGAACATAAAAAAAATCTCAAGCAAAATTTACAAAGTTCATGCATATATCCAATTAAATAAATTAAGAACTATTTATGAAAAAAAATATATCAAGCCCAATCCCCACCTAGCTAGGCTAAATAAGTCAAACCCATGATCTAAATCATGAACTTAATTGGGTTCAATAATTTTTTATATATATAATTTTGATCTAAAATAGACACTTATGAAATTAAGAACCATCAAAATATCAAAGTGATTGGGAAAAAAAAATCAAATTGAAACAAATTATATTGCCCAATTAATAATTAATCAATTATTAAGTGATGAAATTAAAAAAAAAATTAACAAATGCAATTGTAATTGATTAAAAAAAATGGTCTAGTCTTTCAGGTTAGAAAGGTCCAGAGCTCTTAAGCTTTTACAAAAAGACCTAGGAAAACAGGTCTGAAGCAACCCACGTGTTTGGGCGTTATTTGTTTTTTAATTTTTTAAGGGGTGGATGACAGATCATCCGCCCCTTAATGATTTGAAAAAAAAATAGAGGCGGCACATCACCTCTACTACTCAGATTCCAGTGACTTTAGTTGCTAGAAAATTAGGTTAATCTATTTTAGAGAAAGAATAACTTATTTCAAACTATATTTCGACCTGAAAAACCATAAAACACCCTAAATACCTTGTAAAATATATCTATAGTCTCTAACAGCCTAAAAATTATCTCCAAAACTCATAATCAACATGAAATCAAAATTCATCTCAAGTTTAAATCCACCAATTCAAGCAAGTTTATGGAAACCAAAATCCCTTGTTTTCATGGTCAAAATCGAGACTTTTTTTTTCTATCAACGAAATCCAAACATTCTCTTTCTCCTCTCTCAAATCATTAACCAATAAATTTAAAAAAAAAAACATAAAGTTTGAAATCAAAATTAAATTTCATAAATTATTAGGGACAAAAAAACTTATAATCTAAAAATTTAAAGGATTAAATTATACATTTAAACCTAATTTTAACAAAATCATATCTTTTTACTGTATTTTTTATTCTAATCCCTCATCTTTGAATATAGTTTTTCTTTAATAAATATGATTTAACTAACCATCAATTTAAAACCTATAAAAATACAATAAAAAAGGACTAAGAAAAACAAATCAGTGATTTGTTTGCTGGTGAAAAATATTTCCACAGCACCTTTTTGAGTATTACTTGATTAATTGTCATCCCTCCATTTCACAGTTCAAATCTCATGGTTTATCCATTCTAGTAGAGCATTCAATAGCCGGTCCTGCATTAGATGATGCTAAGCGTTGAGCAACCAGGCACTACAACAAAAAAATCGTTCCAAGATATGAGCATAAAGGATTGGAACAGCTTCAAGATGCCAGTTTAAGATACACAACTAAAAACAGTTTACTCTCCAGTTACTCAGTTTTCACATCTATTAGACTACAACAAGCTCCTAGAAGTAACAGCAATAATATATCAGGGATGTAAACCTACATGTCTCTTATTTTATCACGGTGAAGCAGTAGCGGTGTCAGTGCCAGAAACATGGGAGGCAGCATCATCTTTCGATATAGAAACATAGTTAACAGGACCAACAGGACCGGATAGCCTATTGTCCCTCCTTCCATCTTTAGTTGTAGACCTGCTCCCATTTTGATGAGCATTTAGAGATAGCCGCCTGCTGGGAGTTCCATTAGCGCCACCATTTGCACGGGAACCAACCACCTTCTTTGTGCTAACTTGTCGGGCAGGACTAGGTCTGGAACCAAAAATGGATTCTTGTTCTGTGCTTTGCTGCTCATGGAACTTCTTCTGATCCTGTCATATCAGTCTACTTTTAGCAAGGTAGAAGATTGAACAAAGCTCATTCTAGGCCAAAATAAAGCAACCACAATGTGGTTTAAATGCATGCATGCATGTGCTTGAACATGTAATAATCACTAAATTGGAACTCACCCTCATCCGTTGTTTCTCTTCTTCTCTTTCCTGCCTGAGCATGGCATATTCATCTAGCATGGCAAGGAGAGGAACACCATCATATGCGAACTGTATGCCTCGGTCTTCTTCCCAAGCCCGAGTTTTAGCAACCAAGGTGTCAACCAAGGCTACATGGCCAACAAAACCAATTAAATCTCTGGATGCAGATTCCAACACATCAACATAGAACAGTTCAAAAGGAGAAGAAAATGATGTTGATTGTGCCATCTCTGTGTTTCCCTGATTCTACGATACCTGGAATTTTGTTAACCAGAATCCGGGCTTTCTCTGCACGCTTGAGATTCAAATGTGCACCTCTGCTGGCATTGTACCTGTTTTCATCCTGTTTCAGCAACACAGTGCCGTTTAAGTTAAACCATAAACCATCAAATCAGTTGTGGTAAAAATAATTTCATCTGCTTTTAGAACATCTAGTTTGATCTATCAATATTTTCACTATATTTACTTCATCATTTACCATTCAGACTCCGAATTTTTCCAGTAATATAATGTCAATGAGACAGACATCCTGTTACTAGGCAAATGTGGAATACACAATTACATAACATAAAATCATCGGCAAGCAAGATCACTTGCATAAACCTATTATCTGCCAGAGAAAACCAGGAACAAAGATAATTACTAGGCAAATGCAATTACAGAATTAAATACACAAGAACATCAGCAAGCAAGATCACTCACTTAAACCTATTATCTGCTGAAGAAAAAAGGGTAAGAAAAAATAAACAAATATTTCCCAAATAAAAGGGGATCTATATATCGGCTCCTGATGCAGGAATTTCCAGGAGCAGAGAGATCTCTAGGAAAAGGGCATTGAAATTATCAAAACAGCAGATTGAAACTATACATACATAGGAGCGAGGGAGAGAGATAATAGTACCCGATTATAATCTTCTAGCCAACTCTCTTCCTCGCATGCTGACATCCATTTCTCAACCTTATCCAAAATTTCTTTTCTGCTTAGAGCTTCTTCTTTGGCTCTTGATATCTGATTGTCCATGTCAGCCAGTAATTCAGCAGGCTCAACATTTCCAGAATCAATTAGTGCCATAATTTTTTCTCGAGCAACATCCGGGGCTATCTCTACATGAGCACGGGCATATATCTCTTCAAGCTCTGCTTGCTTTTTAAAGGCAATTTCTTTCATCCTGCTGGCTTTTAGCAGATCAAGCCTTTCAACCTCAACCTCAGCCTTAAAACCAAATAATAGTAAAATCAGCATACAGCTTTCACAGTTCTCACCACAAAAAGTATATAGCTTTCACAGCTTATTTAAACTTGTAGGTATATTTACTTGCAAAATCCAAATACCTGCTCAATTAGATCCAGGGCCAGAGCTTTGGGAACAGTCACTTCATCAACTGAAGCCAACATGTTACGGGTAACATGGTCAAACAATTTCCTTTCTTCCATGGGAGTATCCATCAGATTCCACAGGTCCATGAGCTGATTTGCCAGCTCTTGAAGCTGTAGTGGGAGGATACAAATTAAAGATATTTTGAATCTCAACAGAAGGATTTGGTTCAATTCAAGCACACACAGAAAAACATCCAACATTGCACTATATTTTACAACAGAAACCTTACAGTTTGTCCCCTTTGGATGTGATACAAACTATACTGGTGCTGTGTGTGTGTGTGTGAGAGTCTAAAGTACAAATCAACAGGAAACAATGCTTGTTTTATATGTTTTTCTTGTTGGAAGATATGTATCTGAATTACAAGATAAACTTATTTAACAACAGAAAAACAAGCCTTGTGGAAAGAGGATCCTGATAAAACATAACTGATCTTTTTTCTGTTTAAAGTTGAGCAAATTCCTGTTCCATTTTTCATCACAGAACATACTTTTATGCTATGGATTGATCTAGAGGATAGAGGATCAGTATTTGGTAAAAGCCTTCAATTAGCACAAAAGTCTTAGTTTTTTTCTGGAAACGTAACAAGGAAAACGTACTCTTCTTTCCATAGCAGCCAATACTGAAATGCAAAGGACTTGCCTTATGAAGCCTCTGCTTCTTTTCTTCTTTTAATGCTAAGACTGTCTTAGCCAGCCTTGCTAATGTATCATTGCTAATGCTTTGCATGCCAGTCGAGTCATTTAAGCTTGGATGAACATCAGTTACAGTACTGAAAAAGTCCATCCCGAGGACAGCACAGAGATCATGCACACTGCTCACAAATTCAAGGACCTTGTGCAGCCTATCACTCTACAATGTAAAATAAACAGTTAGCGATTAACATATCTAGAAAGCTAGAAATTATCTGATGCACCGTTACCAAGATGAAGAGATTTACCTTTTCCTTTTGAAGCTCTTGAAGTTGGGCATGATATTCATCTAACTTCTTTAGGGATAAATCAGCATCATCAACTGTAGGATTGTCATTGATATTTAAGTTCCCAGCAATTTCACCACAGATTTTTTGAATCTGTGTCTGTACATCAGAAAACTCCTTTACTCTCTCTGCTTTTTGTTCCCACAGCTGTTCGAGTATTGGTGCTATAGCTGCAAGTTGTTCCTTGATTGTTCCTGAAGCCTTCTCAGGCTGCAATTAAAACCAAGGGAAACAATGAGGAGTCCAGTTTTTTTCACTGTCAATTAACCAAAAAGAGTTTTGCATCGACACAACACCATAACACTTTTCACAGATGCTTAAGCAGGATATACAAGACTAAGTTGTGTAAACTACTCACCAATCCTGCAAAACATTTTTCTCCAAGGGCTGATAGAAGACGTGCAAGTTCAATTCTGGCATCTGATAAGGCCTCAAGAAGCTGGGCCCTTGACTTGGCAGCCTGCTCAACTTTCTTCTTATACACATCCAAGCACTCCTGTTCTATTTGAATAAGCATCTTATCTCGTTCCTCGTCACTTTCACCAACCTCATCCCAGATTTCCTACAGCACATCAGGGTTCAATAAGTTGTAATTTCTTCACGCCATACACATGAACAATCAATAAAATGAAATACCTGGAGCTTTTGCAGTAAAGTGCCACAAGTTGTTTCTCCAAGGAGAGGGTTTTGGGCATCTGTGACTGCCATTCACGTTACCTTGCAACCTAGCGTCAACCACATGAAGCATTCATTCAAAAGACATTCAGTAATCCTTGGACAGGACCATGATGCATCCTATATGCTTAGAGATGTAAACTAAAACCAAGAACGGAGAGTGAAGCAACATACCTTATTGACCAGCAAGAAAAGTACTTTCACCAGACAAGTAAAAATACACACCTGCAAGGACAAACAACTAATCAGGAGTAAGTATGGAAAATATATATATATATATACACACACACACGAGGGTAGTTGAGAGACATCAAACTGATTTAAAGTTACAAACTTTAGTTGCAAATGCATTGTGACACTAAATGGCATTCACTACAGAGCACAAAAAGCTAACTACATTGCTACAACATATGTAGTAGAACATATATAACCTTCGAGCTAAATACAATCTTAAAGTCTTTCCCTTCACCACTTTCTTAGGAAAACCAAATAGCATATACTCTACTGAAACTTAAAAATTAAGAAGCATTTTTTTTCTGTCTTGCTTGCCACATTCCAAGCAGCCAACCTATTGTATTAGAAGAAACTTAAATTTATACCATTTAACTCACTTGCATCTGCCTCGCATTTTCTCAGAAACCAAACAAAGCCATTCTACCTATTTTATTAAATGAAACTTAAATGTATACCATTTAACTCACTTGCATCTGCCTCGCATTTTCTCAGAAACCAAACAGAGCCTCATTTTAATGAACTAAGACCCACGCGATTAAACAACTTATTGAAACAAATCTAGATATCTCAACCTCCTCAATAATTGAGAAAAAAACAGAAAAATGAACAAGCTCTCAAGCTTAAAAATGGTTGATTTCAACAAAAATGCACCAACAGTTCTTAACTAAAAGAACCTACATTCACTAAATGAAGAGCAAGAACATGTTCAAATTCACTTAGATCTCTTGATAATCCAAGAAAACAAAGACAAACACGAGAAAAACAGCACAAAATAGCAACGCCTACCCAGATCGTTCTTCAAGGAAACTAGGGTTTTTGAAGAGGGTCTATTACTTCCGGATCTAAAGATCTTTCTTTTTCTTCGGTGAGTGTGTGTTTTGGTCACTCTTAGGAGTATGTTTTGGCTGTGTAGAGAAAGAGAGTGACGACTTCGAGTGAGTTGATGATAAAGTAAGGAGAAAAGAAGAAGCTAACAAAAAAAAAGGACACGTGAAATGGAGTGTGGGCCCGTTTAACATGTGCAGTAATAACAACTAGCAGAAGAACCCCGTTCCGTTATACAAGAGAGATTCCTTTTTAAAATATTTTTTATTTAAAATAATATTTTTAATATTTTTAAATTATTTTTTATATTAATACATTAAAATAATCTAAAAATATTAATTTAAAAAAAATAAAAATATTTTATTAAAAAAATTTTAAAACACAAAAATAAACCGGACCTTAAACATATCTTTTACTTATAAATCGCTTTAATAATTCAAAATTAAATCAAATCAAAATAAAAGTTTTACATCTTAATTTATTATTTTAGTATCATCAAAGTTGAAAATCAGTTTTATTTAGCTCCACTCTTTAAAAAAAATAAAAAATCAACAACCAAAATTGAAGTTTTTGATAGTTAAAATATAGTTATCCAAAAGCTTCGTTTTTTTTTTTGTTTTTTTAATTTCTCTCGAGTTTCTACATTATAAAAAACCAATATGTAAAACAATAAAGTTTTATAACTAAATATAAACTTTACAAAAAAAACAGGACCAAAGTGTAGATAGATGTGTCGCATGAATTGCACCAATAAAAAAAAACAACCCATTTTTTTTATCAATTTATTCTTATAATTATTCTTCACTTAACCCTATAATTATATTTTGCAAAAATAATATTTTCATAATAAAACGTATGCGAGAGCATGCACAGCTAAGCAAATCCTAACATTACACAACTTGAAACGACAAAAATAAAAATACATAAAGTTGAACGATCGAAGCACAGTGTATGCACCGCACCGGAGGAGAGAAATCTCTACTTTAACAGCCTGTCATTTTCAGGGTTATTTACGAAGATGGACACTTCCAGATAGTTAGTACGAAACTACAAGTACTCCATCTTTAATTGTTAATAGTTATTAAAACAATTTAATATTTATTTGTACAAGTTCTTCCTCACTCTTTTGCCACTCTAAAATGACCTCTCTAAAAGAAGTTATATTTCTTTTAAATTAAAGCTTATAATATCAACTTTTGATTGGTTTTAGTCTTATTTATTGAATCTACATTGGTTTAGCGGGTTGATTCAGTGATTGAATTGATTTGGATAAAGTAAAAGACCTGTAAAAATAAAAAATAATCAAACCTGGTCTACTCACTGGGTAGATCCGTAACACGGGAGACCCAGCAAAACCCGATAGATATTTTTTTTTCAAATGTTTTTTGCTCCTAACCAGATATCATTTTTTATATATTTTTTAACTGGTTATTAATCCTTTTTAAAATTTACTATATAAATATTAGAAGAATATTTAATTTTTTTAATATGAAATTTGAAACCTTTTAGTATATATATTTTATGTTCACAAGAAAAAAATTTATATTTTTTCAATGCGAGATAAAAAATATTTTTGGTTTAAATACTTAAACTTAAAAGGATAATATAGTATTTTTTTAATGTTTCATGAAAAATATTTTAAAATAATCTTTTAAACTTTATTATTTATAACATTTATAGTCTATATCTAAATGAATTATTTCTTAATTTATTTTATATGAAATATTAAAACTTTAAAGTTTTTTATTTTATTTTTCCGGGTTAACCTGAGTCAACCCGTATAAACTAAGACCCGGCTCCTTGGCTGTGTCAACCACCGGGTCGGGTTTGATAACTATGGTTTTAGTGTTAAAAAAAATACTATAAGAAATTTTGATCGATTTTTATTTAAAAAAAAATATATCTTTTATTTTTCTCTTCATATAAAAAACATGGCATAAGGGGTCATCTTAATTATATAATTTTCCACACATGGCAAGGCAAATTGTGATTAGCCAATAAATGGATTCTCTTGTCACGTTCTATATTTATATGCCAATTTATTGGCCTTCATCGTAGATTTTCTAGCGAACTTGCAAGTGTTTTGCTATGACATAAAAAAATAAAAATAGTAAAAAACAAGAGTGTTTTTATTTCTCACTCCACAAAATGTGTTGGACCGAATTAACATAGTGCAAGAGTCTTTGCTTATTTCTTAACAATTAATAAATTTCATGACATATACTCTTAATGAAATAAATATTCTTAAAAAGTGTTTCATAGACATGATAGCGATATCATCAACATCAACTAATGATAATATCATTATAAAAATAAAATAATAATTTAAAAAAATTACATTTTGGAATTTACATGATATCAATTTATATAAATACAAAATCAAGAAATGATTAATAATAAGATGATTTTCATTGTATCCCTCTAAAATTTATTAATCCTATCAATTTCTTTTTTAAAAATTATTTTTTATCACTTATCTCTCTCATTAACAATTTAATTTTATATATACCAATACCTTTAAATGGTTCTATGCTAATTATTGTTTGTAAATTATTTATTTAAATTGCTGAAATTAATATTTAGGATTTAATGTAAGATTAACTTCAA
>Ga0325410_1000505_pt1 | contig 40768 bp, 16 predicted proteins | sample PopdelMetagenome_16_FD_206182 | JGI IMG/M metagenome (GOLD analysis project Ga0325410, IMG submission 206182) | Populus deltoides microbial communities from Bellville, Georgia, United States - Xylem-PdIQD-R3 | ecosystem: Host-associated > Plants > Phyllosphere > Stem > Wood/Secondary xylem...
GTTTTTCAGTTGATGGCATTGCAATTAGAGAATTCAAGAACTTAGAATCCATTGGCGTTCCATTCCCTAAGAACCAACCAATGAGGATTTACTCCAGTCTTTGGGAAGCTGATGACTGGGCAACATGTGGTGGAAGAGTTAAGACAGATTGGACAAAAGCACCCTTCGTTGCTTCGTTTAGGAACTTCAACGTCAATGCCTGTGCTTGGTCTTACGGAGCATCTTCTTGTAAATCAAAATCTGGCTTTGCTGACTCCATCAGCAACTCATGGATCTGGGAAGAGCTCGATGTCGGACGCAGAGGCCAGATGAAATGGGTGCGGGACAATTACATGACCTATGACTATTGCAAAGATCCCAAGCGATTCCCACACGGCCTCCCTCGTGAGTGCTATGTCACCAACTTTCCCTGAACCAACCCCGAGAAAAAGAACTGATTGATGATGAAAAATGAAATACATATCGTAATTTTCACTTATATTGTTCAATTCTTATTTTCATCGGTTTTGACAATTCTGTTTTCCATGTTTATTTGAGTATTTCCTTTTTCCTAGTGATCAAAAATTATAATCACATAATTTTTTTATATATATAAATAACATTATTGCAGTTTGATTTGTCGTGTGATGTTTATGAGTTTATATATTTATGTTAGCGTGAGCCATGAAAAGTTACAAGGAAATAAAACACCAGTTGTATCAACTTTCTAGTTGCAGTTATATATATCGACTCTCTAGTTTTCAGGCTTCAATCTAGGAGAGGCTGTTATGTAAGAGTAGATTAGTTAAAACACATCTCTAAACTCCTTCCCTTATATCTCTATATATAGACTGTGAGTTAATTAATAAAATAATGAAGTCTGTTTCTCTAGAAAATCTGACATGATATCAGAGCATAGTCTAGGAATTTTTATAACCTAAACAAGGAACTAACCCAACGACTTCAACCTCATAGCTGAATATTCCACTAAATTGATTTAGCCACAAAATCCCATAACAGACTCCATGCTTGACAACTTCACGACCAAGATGACGGAGGCTTTAACAAAAGCCCAAGCTACCTCACAACCAATTATCAATGACTCTTCTATAGCACCAACCGACATTAAGTTGGATGGATCCAACTATGCTTTATGGTCCTAGATGGTAGAGATGAACATCTCATCCAAAGACAAACTGGGATATATTAACGGAGACTTCCCTCAACCCTTAGAAGCAGACCCAACATTCCGTAAATGGCACACTGAAAACTCCATAGTGAAAGGGTGGTTGATTAATTCAATAGACCAATCATTTGTTGCAAACTTCATCCACTGCCCAACAGCAAAACAGGTGTGGGATGCCATTGCAACTACATATTTTGATGGAACTGACACATCACAGGTTTATGAACTTCGACGCAGGGTAACTTGGATTCGGCAGAGATGAGGATCAATCGAAAAATATTACAATGATTTACAAGGGATATGGCGGGAGATAGACTTCCGACGCCCCAATCCCATTGAATGTGCAACAGACATTCAAAAATATAACTCTCTGATACAAGAGGAAAGAGTTTATATTTTCTTGGACAGATTGGATGATCGACTTGACAACATTCGTAGTGACATTCTTCAACTAAAAACATTTCCTACAATTGAGCAGGCCTATGCTCACGTAAAAAGAGAGGATACTCGACAGGCAGTGATGACAACAGGGGTAGAGACCACAACCAGTGGTGCTGTTATGACCATCAAAGGCTCAAGGTTTGGCCAACCACCAACGCTGGTAATGGGAAAACATAACCTATCCTTTAAACCGAAGGGTCCCTTTGATGGAGGGAAATGTACACACTGTGGAAACACCAAACACACCAGTGAGACATGCTTCAAGTTGCATGGATACCCTGAATGGTGGCATGAACTACAAGCTAGAAGGGAAAAAGGTAACACATTACCTGATGAAGGCACTGGTAGGGCCGCAACAGTCACGACAGAACCTCAACTCTCACTCATCCCTATGGCAGACTCCTCCACTTCTAAAGCACCAGGTAACTGTGGACAAGTTTTCTATAATTCTAGCCATCAGGATGAAAGTGAGTGGATTATCGACTCTAGGGCTACGGACCATATGACCTTTATCCTACAGACTTCTCACACACAACTCAACCATAGAGGACTTGTATTGCAAATGCAAATGGAGTCGCGTTTCCAGTCACGGGAGCTGGAACCGTGTCACTATCACCCTCACTCACTTTATCCCACACTCTTCTTGTTCCTTCATTTTCAAACAAATTAATTTATGTGAGCCAAGTAACTGAAGAACTCAATTGTGTGGTAGTGATATATTCTAAAGTTTGTTTTCTTCAGGATGTTCTCAGCAAGGAGATTATTGGGCATAGTACTAAGAGAGGGCGGTTATACTACCTTGATGAATTCAACCATGGGAAAGCAAATCACGTACACCATCAATTCTGTCATAACCCATTTTTGGGTTATTCCCAATTCACATTTTTTTTCCTCGTAAAAAAATAAATTAAAAATATTATCAAAAAATATAACAGTGAAAAGAGGATGCCAAAACGCTCAGAAAATAGTCAAAATTTGGTTGGGGAGGTTTAAAAATACAAAAATTAAAATTTGACAGTATTTTATTGACTGATGATAGCCCTGTTGACAAAGAAAATTCAATTTGAGGAAGAAAAGTCCAAAATTAGATATTGGTGGACTCAATTAAATTATATTGAAGGTTTAATTGAATTTATGGAGGGTTTGATTGTAAGAAAAATTGATTTTGGAGTTAATTTGGGCTTTAATTGGAAGAAATTAAAGTTCTGGAGTCAAATTATAATTTTTGAGAGTTAATTTGGTCAAATCAGGGGCTTAATTGCATAAATATTGAAGTTTGATGGCCAATTCGGGACTTAATTGAAGAAATCTGAGACCAAGGACCAAAATGCAAAACACGCTCAAATTGGAGGATTGACTTGTTCATTTAAATGAAATGGCGCGTTTTAAGAAAAACAACACCATTTCATGTGTTTTCAAAAAAAAAAAGAGACGAAACGGTGTTGTTTTGAGGCGGCACTGTTTCTTCTTCTTCTTCCCCCAGACATGCAGCAAGGGAAGAGACACTTTTTTGTTTTCTTCTCTTTGTCTCTTCCTTTCCTTCCCACATGCTCTGCCACCCACCTCATGATGATATTCCTGAGTAGCCGTGCTCCGCAAGCAACGCCTCCATTGGCCACCACGGCCGGCGTCGTGGTAGAGGTGGCAACGTGCGCCACATGCACGCGGCGATGGGACGGGGCAGGGTCGACCCCGCTCCCCCTGCCCTTATAAATACTATCCCGAAAGGTGAAGAGTAGGGGGAAAAAAGGAGAAAAAGGGCAGAAAAAGGGGGGAACTGAGAGAGAGAAACTGACGGCGTAGAGAGAGAAACGACCGAAACTGAGAAACGAAAAAGCTGAGGATATTGACAGGGAAACCGAGAGAGACAGTCGGGGAGAAGGAAGAAAAAGGATAGAAAGGATAAACCGGCGGGGGAAGAGGACACCGATTGGTATCTCTACACAGCGGAAGCGCTGCTGCTGTCACCGGGTTTCATCGTCACCGCCACCGAGAACAGTCACCAGCCCCACTGTCAGCTCAACCATCCGAGATCACCGCCTCAGGTAATTCTTCCTCCCCCCATAGTCGCCGGTCATAATTCATCTTCTTGCCTGCAGAACATGCACTGTGCACATTTTGCATGCAAGAAGAAAATAATTAGCCGGTTACTGTGCATGCGCATAGTAACCGGCTAATTAATTAACTGGTTACTGTGCTCATGCACAGTAACCAGTCATGGGTCTTTGCTTCTCCGGTAGGCTGGAACATCAGCCCAGCCCTGTTAACTAATGGCTGGAACATCAGCCCAGCCCACACGGCTGGGCTGAGTCCAGCCTTGTGGCTGGGCCAATACAGGCCCAGCCCAGTTATTTTATTTTATTTATATTTTCTCCTTTTTGTTTTTGTGTGTTTTTTTATTATATATATATATATATATATATATATATATATATATATAAATTGTGATTTTCCCATGGATTTTTCTACGTCATTTTGACTAAGATTGGTTTGTATTTTTATATCATAAAAACACAAATCCGATATAAAAAATACTCATTTTTTTTTAAACTTTTGTCTTCATACATACAACTAAGTCTTTCAAAACTAAAAAACTCATGTTTTATTTTTATACACAAAAAAAAAAAAATATATATATATATATATATATATATATATATATATATATATATATATATATATATATATATATATATATATATATATATTATTTTAGCATGCATTTTGGCTTTAATAACCAGTTTATTAAAGTCATGAGAACTTGGCCAATATTTTAAAAAATAAAAAAATATTTTGTTTTTTTTAATGTCTGGGATTATGAATTTATACGTAAAACGTATTCCCGATATTAAAAAGGTAGTTCTTTTATAGACATTAAGCCGGTTAGATTTTTACCCCATAAGATAAGAACCTCCTTACTGAGGAGGGCTTGTCTTGAACCCTAGACAGACCAACATGATAAGACCTTAGATTTTTTTATCAGACAATAAAACAATGCAGCTTACCTTAGGTAGGGCGTATTTGGGGTGCTAATACCTTTCCTTTACGCAACCAGTCTCAGTACCCGATCTCTGAGACCAGTTAGGGTTCCTAGTGACCAAAATACTAGGTGGCGACTCCCATTTCATTTTTCACCGCTAAGAGACAAAGAATTCCTTGTCTCTCCACATTTACCAGATATATATACATACATTGAGGGTGGATGATCACCGCGATGCCGCACACGTGCGACAACTCAATAGCAAGGAACGAGAAATATGGTTATGGCATCGTTGTCTTGGGCATCCATCATTCGGATATCTAAGACACCTATTTTCGAACTTATTTTTACAATCAAAGGATGTTGATTTTAATTGTAAGACTTGTATTTTGGCTAAGAGCCACATAAACTCTTACTCTGCAAGTTTGAATAAAAGCAGTATTATGTTTGCTCTTATACACTCTGATGTTTGGGGACCTTCCCCACGAACGACTGTAACTGGTCATCATTGGTTTGTTATATTTGTCGATGACTCCACCCGAATTACTTGGCTTTACCTGATGAAGACAAAGGAGGAGGTGTTCCTAATATTCCAAGCATTTCAAACCATGATTCAGAATCAATTTTCAGCCAAAATACAAGTGCTTCGGTCAGATAATGGAAGGGAGTTTGTCAACCAACGGTTCAAAGCGTTCTTCCAGCAACAAGGTCTCCTCCATGAAACCTCATGTGCTCAGACTCCTCAACAGAACGGTGTTGCTGAATGAAAGAATCGCCACATCTTGGAAACAACTTGTGCCCTTCTTCTCAGTACAATTGTCCTAACTCACCACTAGGATGATGTAGTAAGTGTTGCGGTATACTTACTCAACATAATGCCCTCTAAGGTCCTACACTTCAAAACTCCCCTGCTAGTGCTCTCTTCCCATGTTGCGCTACCCAACACGTGTGTTCGGTTGTGTGGTTCATCTCCATAAGAACCAACGCTCCAAACTTGATCCGTGTGCTATTAAATGTCTGTTTCTGGGTTATGAACCAACTAAGAAGGACTATAAATGCTTTGATCCCATTAACAAGAGACTCTATATCACCATGGATGCGACCTTTATTCAGTCAAAACATTTATATCCTCCTACGGTCCCCAATTCTGCTCTACAGGGGGAGCGTAGAAGGGAAGATCTGAATTGGTACTTAACAGCTCCAGCCACTGTTAGCACCACTGATAATTCAGCAAATCCTGCAGCTAAATCCATTGGTGACAGTCTAGCACAAGCTGACAAAAGAGAACTTGAGGAGGTTGAAAATGATGTTGAAGGAATACATGAAAACCAACTTGAGGATGCTAAAAATGACGTTGAAGGAAAACATGAAAACCGACTTAATGGAGAGCTTGTGAATCAAGAAAGCCAACCAACCCCTCTCTCTACAGTACCTGAATCTCCTACTGAGAACAACCTTGATGTAAGCTCTTCTACTGTTCCCCCATATACTTCTAACTTGAATACTCCTATAGAGTATGTGTTACCTTTCAGACACAACAGAGGAAAGCCACCAAACAGGTACTCCCCTGATACCTAAGAAAGGCGATCCAAATTCCTCATCGCCAATTATGTAAGCACACAACACCTACCTAATCCAATTCAGAGTTTCACAGAGGTATTATCCTCTTGTCATACTCCAGATAATATAGAGGATGCTTTGGCCGACTCTAAATGGGCACAAGCCATACAAGAAGAGATGGAAGCCCTACAGAAAAATAATATATGGAAGCTGATACCGCAACCTGAAGGAAAAAAAACAGTGGGGTGCAAATGGGTGTTCTCAATTAAATACAAAGCAGATGGATTAATTGACCGGTACAAAGCAAGGCTAGTAGTGAAAGGATTCACACAGACATACGGTATAGATTATGTAGATAGTTTCTCACCAGTTGCTAAATTAAATACTGTTAGAGTTTTACTATCCCTTGTAACAAATCTAGACTGGCCACAACTCCAGCTTAATGTAAAGAATGCCTTCCTCTATGGTGACTTTGAAGAAGAAGTTTATATGGATATCCCACCAGGCTTTACAACATCTTCAGGAACTGGAGTTGTATGCAAGTTGGAGTGAGCTCTATATGGATTAAAACAATCTCCTCGAGCATGGTTTGGGAGATTTAGCTCAGCCATGAGAAGGTATGGGTTTGTTCAAAGCAATGCAGACCATACCCTCTTCCTAAAGCATCGACAAAAAAAGGGTGATAGCCTTAATCGTCTACGTGGATGATATGATTATCACTAAGGATGACACTGAAGAAATGTCAAAATTACATGAGCAATTGTCAGCCGAATTTGAGATGAAGAATCTAGGTGGACTTAAATACTTCTTGGGAATAGAGGTGGCAAGGTCACAGAAGGGTATATTCTTGTCCTAAAGAAAGTATGTGCTGGATCTACTGTCTGAGGTGGGGTTATTAGAGTGCAAACCAGCAGATACTCCCATCGTTCAAAATCACAGACTCATTGAACACACAGACCAAGTACCAATGGATAAAGTACAATACCAAAGGCTGGTGGGAAAACTTATTTACTTGTCACACACTCGCCCTAATATTGCTTATGCCATAAGTGTTGTGAGCCAATTTATGCATAATCCAAGCAAAGAGCATATGAACGCGCTGATTCGAATACTTCGTTACTTGAAATCCTCACCAAGAAAGGGTTTAATGTTCTCTAAAAACAACCACTTGGATTTGGAAGGATACATAGACGTGGATTGGGTAGGGAGTATTCTAGATAGAAAATTCATGTCAGGGTACTTTACATTTGTGGGAGGAAACTTAGTTACATGGAGGAGCAAAAAGGTGGTGGCTTGGTCAAGTGCTGAAGCCGAATTTAGAGGGATGGAAAAAGGGTTTTGTGAATTACTATGGCTTAGAAGGTTACTAATGGAAATAGGCTATGGTCCTAACATGGAGATGAACTTGTTTTATAACAATAAAGCTGCAATCGATATCTCACAAAATCCTATTCAGCATGATTGAACAAAACACGTGGAGATAGACATACATTTTATTAAGCAAAACCTTGAAGAAAAGATCATCTGGTTTATTTTTGTCAAATCAGAAGATCAACTGGCAGATATATTGACAAAGGCAATTTCCAATAGAATTTTTAATGACTCACTTGACAAGTTAGGCATTAAAGATATTTATGCACCAATTTGAGAGGAAGTGTTAGCGTGAACCATGAGAAGTTACAAGGAAATAAAACACCAGTTGTATCAACTTTCTAGTTGCAGTTGTATATATTGACTGCCTAGTTTTCAAGCTTCAATCTAAGAGAGGCTGTTATGTAAGAGTAGATTAGTTAAAACACATCTCTAAACTCCTTCCCTTGTATCTCTATATATAGACTGTGAGTTAATTAATAAAATAATAAAGTCTGTTTCTCTAGAAAATCTAACAATTTATACTACTAGATTTAACAGTTTTACCGATGGAAATTTATGTCAGTATTGACACTCATAGTATATCGTTATGTATATTACAAACGATCTCACAAATGGAAACAATCTGTCGAAAAAACTCATGTCTGTAATTTATGGTTTGTCGGTAAGTCAATCGGTAATAAATACACTGATGGATTTACTAACATAAAAGTGTGCCAAAACAAATTTACCTGCATAATTTTGTTTGTATCTCCATCGGTAACAGTTGCATTTAGAGTTATTCTTTTTCATCTCTCTCTGAAATATACCAACGGAGTTCTGTCGGTAACCCTGTCAATAATATTTAAAAATATTGTTTTTAAAAAAATATATTGAACAAAGTAGAAAAATAATTAAAATACTTTTAAAATCAAATATTTATTACAAATCTAAACATTTGTACATTCAAATACAATAAATCTAAAATAAAGATGGTTTTAGAGGTGGAGGAGGTTGGTCGTTGTCATGATTGTGGTGCCAATTAGAGGGTGCACATGTATCATTCATTTGTGATCTCATCTCCATAACCAATCGACGGAGTTCTTCATAATCATTAGTGAATCGTTCAAATTTTTCATTAAGATGGGCCATATGTGCCTCTACTCGTTGGTCTAACATCACCGCGAACTCCGGGGTTTGAGTGCTTAAACTTCAATGCGAACGTCCAATTATCGAAGCACTACGGGTCGTCTATAAGTTCTTCACCATAGTGTTAGAGAGTACATAAACCAATTTTTTTTTGGGTCCACTAGACGATTCTATTTCCAACCACAAATCTAGATCAAGATCTTGATGGGTCAAACGATCATCCTCTTATCTCTCCTTCAATCATCTATTATATGTATCTATGAAAGAAAAAATAAATTCATAAAATTCAAGTAAATAATAAATTAAGAAACAAATGGTTGAAAACCAACATACCACAAAGCGTTAAGCTAGGCTATCCATGAATTGTTGCTTCCTTTTTTAGCACTCATCACTCCACCTATGCGTTTCAACAAAAACCTTTATCGGGTTTAGCTCGCGTCCAAGAACCTTAGCCTACAAGATAAAAATATTATCAGTTAAATATATTTATCAAAAACACCTAATAAAAAATGTATGTAATAAAAAAAATCCCACCATCCATTTTGCATGCAAAATGAATAGAATGGGGTCGCCACTGTGCGTGGTAACGAAATTATGATCATGTTGATTTTGATTTTCTGCATCAGACTGTGACCATCATGTGAAACGTGTGGATGTCACATGTTGAATGTATTTCGCCCATGCAGTTTCTGAGGTGTACGTCGATCTGAAATCCTTCCAAATAGTCATGTCATTCTAGCCTGAAAGCTTTCTTTCTTTTGTATATTTTTTGTCTTTCTTTTGCACCTTGTACAAAAAATCACGCAACCTTATAGTACAAATTAATTATATATTAGTAAATAAAAAATAAAATTTTAATATTTGGAATAAAAAAATTATCCTGAATCCGATCTTAGTTAATTATAGCGTGATTCTCCTAAACCCTCGTTGCAATATTATTATCAGCTCTCTTCCTTGAAGTAAAAATTTATAAAAGAAAAATTTATGTAATTTGAATAAACTAATTAAATTAACATATAAAAAATTAAGTTAATTCTAACATTGAACAGTAAAAACCATACATTTACCTATAGTTTCTATTTAAGATGTTTGGAAACCTAACTTCATTGAAACAATAGAATTTCCATCAACAATTTAAAGGTCGATGTTATTGTTCTCTCAACCTCAATGTTTGTAATCCTGAATTTGCATTCGTTAATGAAATTATTTTTTCAAAAATGATTAAACATGTCATTGTGAAAGCAAAACAAATTACATTGAAAGGGTACAAGTTATCTTTGTGTCACACTCCTATCAAACCTGATTTACTTGGCTTTCTAGGAATTGGTGTCTTTGCGTGACCATGTGATCACGAGATTCGCATCATTTGGTATGAATCCTTGCCATACTTGGAAACTGTGTTGCAACCCATTAAAGATCTTTGTAAAATTAGTAGATTTTCAAAATAAGCTGCCACATCCTTTTAGGAAAAGAATCCTAACCAAATAGGAAGTCCACAAGTCAAAAGGAAGTAAATAATAAAATTCATATAGCCTCTGTTGACCCGTATTTTGATGCCTTCCCGAACCCCAATTGACCTGAAAGTTTAACTCAAGGTAGGACAACATGTCAGGAGACTTCACGTAATATTTCAGCTCGATCCAATGGTCGGATTGAGAATTATGACTATTGTTGTAAAACTGGATAGTTGCACATTTTACGGCAAAATCCGAATTTGACCTTTCCTGAATCGTATCAAGAGATAAAAGGATAGGTTAAATTTTTTACAAAATATTGGATTTTTGAAGGAAGAAAGGTAATAACTATTCCGAGTTTTTGGAAGGTATAATCATTCACTAACCTAGTAGGTGATGTCTATGATACATATCTCTAACTTGTTTTACATGTTTAAAAGATGTTTTTAAACTTGTTTTAGTGTTATGATGTTCTTAGTTTTGATTTTAAAAAATATTGTTTTATTATTTAAATTTGATTTGAGTTGTTTGTTGATGCTCCTAAATACTTAGATGATGTTTTTTGGATTGTTTTTACGAAATAAAATGGCTTTAAAATATGCAAAATGTGGCACTAAGGTTTGTGATTTTTTTTTTTGTGATGGCTGATGCATGTTCTTGGTTTTTAGGTTTTTGTAGAGTCCTATTAAAGGTTTAGAAAACAAATTTTGAATCCAAATTGCATGAATATGTAGGTTATTCTAATTTGACAGTTTTGGAAAATAGAACCTCATGCATGATTTGATGTTGTTTGTTAGTTTTTTTTATTCAAATATGTTTGTCTATGGTAATGTAGTTTGTTGGAACTAAGAAATCATGTTTAGAGGCCTAAAAGGCCAGTTTTGGGTTTGACAATGTGCTAGGCAATTTCTGAGTTACTAGGCAGTGTTCTTTGTGTTATTGGGAAAAACATTACTTTAGTTGTATGATTTGGAATGGTTTGGTTCATTTCTTTGCACTAAACAAGTTATGATACTTGATTAGTTAAAAACCCAGGGTTTATGGGCATAAATAACAAGTTTTAAATAGGTTTTAATCATAGGGTTTTGGTTTCGAACTGAAACTCATTTTAACCAATTCGTGAGAATTCATTGATAATCGAAGTGAATGAAAGCTAGATTATTGATCCTTGCATGATTTACAATATGTTTGTGGCCTTGTTTTGATTGTATTTTTTCTAGTTAAAGAGTCATATTGCTGGAATTAGTATGAATGTTCATTAGTGTTCTTCGTATTCTTTATTTTTCTAGGGTTTTGATTTGTTTCAACCAAAATATTTTGAATTTTTTGTGTCTGCAAGTTTGATTCATTTTTTGTTTTGGGTTTGTTTTCGAGTCAAACTAAAATTTTGGTTCAGTTTGTTGTAGAATCAAAAATTTCAAGTCAACCCAGTCAGGTCAAAATTGGGTCAAAGGGTTAAGACCCTGTTTGTCTAATGATGTTTTTTTGCTAAAGGGTTTTTGATTTAAGTGTGTGTTTGACAAACACCCCTAAGCCTGGTTTGGTAGTTTTATTTCAAGAAAAAATGGGTTTTTACCAAAATAAGCCTAAAAAATAATATAAGATATTTTCTTCTTTTTTTCTTCCATATATATGGCCAAAAATAATTAAAATTATTTGAGCATTTTAAAAAAAAATCAAAAATATTTTGGCATGTTTTAAAAAAGGTTGCATGAATTTTACAACAAGTTTGTAAAATTCCAAAGGATTTTGGCCTATATTTCAAAAATATTAAAATTTTATTTTTAGTAAGAGAATATATTATTCATTCTTAATATAAGGATAAAAACCCTGCAAAAGGATTAATATTCAAAATATTATTAGGGATAATAATTTATTATTACCCACTTTTAGTATAAGGATAAAAAAAACATATATGGGGTCAATATCTAAAATATTATTGGGAGTAATACAACTTATCTATTTATAATATAAAGATAAAAAAGTCACAAGGAATTCAATCCGAAATGTTATTTGGAATGGTGTAATAGCAAAAAATTAATTTCAAGTTTATTTCGAAAGAAATCTCAATAATAATTGAGGATATTTCACAATTCCAAACCAACTTCTTAACCTAGAAAAACAGAGTTTGTTCATTATAGCAAACTCGTTATTGTAGCCCGATAAAAATAGAAATATTATTAAACCATAATAAATAAATAAAAAATAATACAGCTTATTTTAAATAAAGCAAGTTGAGAAATTTTAGACTTCTAATTCAAATCAGAATTTTGTCAATAATATAGAATTGTGATTTTAGTGTTTGATAAACCCTAGTATATTTTGTCATTATACACTACGTCACATCACTTATAGTAAGTGGTTCCCTAGTATACGAAATTTTATCGTTAATTTGAATCTTTATCATCTATTAATTTTCTTTACCAAGGACAGGCTGGAAACACGTAAGAAATTGCATCTCTCATTGTCATAATTAAAACATTATAGGATGATCTATCACAAATTTGTCTCTTGATACTTTCCATCAAGAGTTTGGGATAATGACAGTGTTTGAACATGAACAAGAGAGGCATGAGTACATGCTAGATAATAATTATTAACTACACCGTGGATTATAGTGACAGGCTTGAATTTTAGCTGTTTGATACGCGACATTTCTTCGGAGGAAAAGTGATTTCAAACATGCGTTTTTGCCTAGCTTGAACACTAACTAGTTGAAAGACATATAATGGGCCTCCTTGATAACTCAGTTACGTGATTAAATGCTTAAACTTCATGTTATCATCACACTAATGTAGGCTTAAACTGCTATTATCTCAACTTTGATTTAACCCTTTAAATCAAGAGAAAACCTTTTGGAATTTATGCTATATACAAGTGAAGCATTATCTCAAGGAAGATACGATAAGGACTCTCCCAAAACTGAAATAACAAAAAATTATTGGCCTACTTGTAGGATTTGCATAATCTTGCTATCTAGATTACTTCCATGTAGCGTTTTCAAAGTGGGGGACCTACTCAATTTTGTAAGAACCCAATAATTTTCTTAGTAGAGGTATCTGGTGTATACAATCATTGTGACGTTTTGATTAGCATGGGAAGTAACTTTCTCATCGAGCAAAATTGACTGCCAAAGAAATTTCAGGTATAGCTATTACAAGATATAGGCGTTCTAGGGAAAACTCAAAAGCCTTGCCATATGCATATAATCAGAGATTTTGTGTACGAAAGCTGGAGTCTTCTGTTTTCTGCAGATCTTCGTATGGTTGTCTTTGTTGCTATGCATCATGTATATACAGGTCTATGCCTTGGTTTGTCTTACTGATCGCTGATGGCATTATTAGAAACGTATCTAGTTCTTTATAAGAAAATAAGTTTTGCTCCTGGAATTAATATTTCTCTAAATTGACTATTCCTGCTAGGTTGGATTAATCGACCAGTATTTGTTTTTGGTTAAATAAGAGACACTTTACCTCCAGATCTTTTAGGAGGAGGAGAACAATAGTGATGGAGAAATGTCAATTATTTCATGTGATTTACTATGAAATTCATGCAAACATAATTAAATCAGCTAGGTTTTAGTAGTTATTTTCGAAAGAGTTTCGAACTATAGAATATTCTCTGGTTCATATAAGAGAACTCAAAGAACAATCCTGGAAAAAGAGGCTATCAACGGTAACTAGTCGGACCATTGTGCCTATCCATATATCTCTCATGCAGTTCTCCAGCTTATGGTTCATAGCTGTTGGTTTGTTGATCGATCTTAAAAGTTCAGTAGGCAATAAATGGAATCTACGTACTTTAAGATATTTCTGACAACAAGTTTCATTTGTTGTTCAAGTAAGGGCGAATCTCTCTATCTGCTGCTAGGCCATAAATCAGAATATATCAGGAGTTATTTATTTATTTTATTTTTTTGAAGCAATAATTACGACTCTATTGTTTCTTTCCAACAATTTATGTCCCCACAATGTTTTTCTATGAGCTCTTTTTCCTTCGTGGATGGAGTTATTTCGGCCATTCAAGCTAGCATGCTTCAGGCCTATTGGACCTTTTTCTTTATTCGTGGCTTTTTGTTTCCTGTTCTTGCTGGGTAAATTTGCTAGTTAATTTCTATTGCTAGCTCTCTATGTGCCCCATGCAAATTTGGATCTAATTTGTTCCTCTTCCTCGGCAAAACTAGCCGGCCTGATTAATATAAAAATATATAAAATAATCGACCTGTCCTGTTAAAAGAAAGGAAAACTTGCAAAAACGGTGGGACTAATTTCAAAGAAAAAATTAAATATTTATAATGTTATGTAAATCAATCCAGTAATATCTGAACCACAAAACAATGTCCAAAGTGGAGCACTAAAAGACCTAACGGTGGACCACAAGTACTACAGATTAATTTCGTATCACTAGCTGATCAAAAGGATGAGATACAACCAGAAACTAGTAAAAATGTGTACTTATATTTGATGGGAATGCCGGAAAAAAATTGTTATATAATGGTTAATACTTAATAGGCATATTTGAGATGTTCACTCTGGATTAAAACTTTGTGTACTGAAGAGTTCTATATAACATCGAACATTAACTATTTAAAATTAATTGTGTGTATAAAAATTGATTTCAAAGTACCTTTAATTTATAAAATTATCAATTTTAAATTAAAAATCACATTTCACGTTGAAAGATTATATTTTTATAGAAGAGGGAACCCAAGTAATGTGAGCTTTGGTTAAACACACACTTGACTCAGGCTAATACATGGATTTTGTTTTTTTGTCTAATTAATCCCTAGACATTTTTTTTCAAAATTAAATTATGTATTTAATTTTTTAAAAGTAAAAAAGATATATATATTAAAGATTAATTGAAATTAATTCTTTAACTATCTAGTCTCATGTTCTTTATTTGTTTTTATTGGTTCTTCATACAATAGATTTAAGTTCTATTTTAGTAGGGAAAAAGTTAGAGAAATTTTCTAGTTTGTACGCCTTCACCAAAAGTGCATCATTTCAAGGTGTTATTATATACTAGAATCCTGGGAGATTACTTGCCATAAGATCGCTTACATAAATTTACGACCAATCAAGCTTTAAAGATGAAGGATACTATTCTTGAAAAAAAACTTTCTTTTTTACGTTGTTTGTTGTTTTGATATGGAATTCTACATGTGATTAACTTATTGAGATAAATAAGAGAGATGGAACTATATATGTGTGTGTTATGTGTGTGTGTACACACATATAGTTCCATCTCTCATTTATCACTAGTCTAATTTATTAATAAATTAGACTAGAGATAAATTATAGCAATCAATTGTTGATTTATTACATGTCTATTGTTAATTAAATAATTCAATATAATATTTTTTTTTATGATTATTGCATAAAAAATTTATTTATTTTATTATTGTGACAGAGAATAATGAATACTATTTAAAAGAAAGTTGATTTGGCAAGCAATGCTTTGAGAGAGAGAGTTTCACTATCATCTTTTATGGTGTATGGTAAGAAATCTAAGAAATTAAATGGTGTGAACTTTAAAAGGTTACAACAAAAAAAAAATTATTCTATCCCACCATCTTGAACTTAGTAACTTTCTTGACCAAAAAAAAACGTGTCAAAGCTTTTAGATAAAGAGTTTGCTCTCACTATAGTGACAAATATTGATGTATGAAAGCTTAATGATTTTATGTATAAGAATTACTTCTTAAATGGTTTCGGAGATACACTGTACGATGTATATAATTCCACTAATACTGCTAAGACACTTTGGGAATCCTTGGATTGGAAGTGCAAGCCTAAGGATGTTGGCTTGAAAAGATCATAGTTGGCAAATTTCTTAACTTTAAAATGGTCGATACAAGGATAATGATGAGTCAAGTCTAAGTATTCAACTCATTTTGCATGATATTCATATTGCTATGATAGTATTGAGTGAATCTTTCTCAATTACTGCTATTATTGAGAAATTTTCATCATCTTGGAAATATTTTAAGAACTAACATAATCATAAGTAAAATGAAATGGTAGTTGGAAATCTCATTCTAAGATTGAGGATAGAAGAAGGCAATAAGTTGTTCAAGAGGAGAGCTAGCTCCTTCTTGATGGTTCCTAAAGAAAATGTAGTCGAACAAGTGGTGAAAACCACAATAAAAACAACAAAATAAAGAAGTTTGGTACAAAGGGCAAAACCATTGCCAATAATTATAATGGAAAACACTTTATCTATAACATGGCTGGGCACTAATCCAAAAATTATGGAAATAATTTTCAGCATGGCAACCCTAATAAAGGAACGGTTTTTAAAGTTGAGAACCTCTCAAATGATATGTTAGAAATGTGTTTGTTTTTGGTCATCTTCGAGGTCATCCTAGCAAACAATCTGGAGCAGGTGATGGGTTAATACTAGCACAAGCTATGTATATGATTAGAAAAAGGATTTTCTCCACCTACGAAGAAGTAGATGAGGAAAAGTTATACATAGATGATTAATTAACTTAAAAAGTGATGGGCATTAGGAAAGTCATAGTGAAGATGACTTTTAGAAAACTTTTCATTCGTAACAATGTATTTCATGTTGATTACATTATAAAGAACTTAGTGTATGTCATTGAACAAAAATAGATTCAAAATGGTTTTTAAAGTAAAACATTTATACTCTTAAAGAGTAAAATATTTGTAAGAAAACGATATCTATATGGTGGCCTTCTTAAAATGAATATTATGGCCATTGTAACCAAGAACAATGATGATGATGATGATTGCCTCTTATTCTTATCTATTTGATTCTTGTGATATATATCATGACAGATTGGGACATGTGAAATATAATTTTATAAAAAAAAATAATTAACCTTGATTATTACTGGCTGTGAATTTTGAAAAAAAAAATCATAAGAGTGAAATTTGCTTAAAATAAAAAATTCATAAGAACTTCATTTCAGATAATTAAATGAAGTAATGAACTTATAGATTTAAGTTACTATAATATTGATGATATAAAGCTTGTACAAACTAGAGGTGGGAAAAAGTATTGTAGTTAATTATATAAGATATTGTTGTATCTATTTACTAAGAAGCAATGATGAGGCTTTTGAAATATTTAAGAATTACAAGAATGAAGTTAAAACCATTATTTTTTTTTATCTATTCACACTATAAAGCTTCTTAGTGGATTCTTATCAGGGGCTTAAAACCTTTCTCTCAAAATCAAAAGGCTAAAAATTGCTCTTTTCCCTTCAAATCTAGCAAATCCACCAACAATCCCTAAAACAAAAACCATCATTGCAAAAACTATCCTAGTACATTGCTTTCAATTGTTAAGATTTAGCCCAAACCATTACATTTTAATCAAAGGGCCAAGTATTGATCAATCATAATCAATCTTTGATTGAATCCATAAAAAAAACACTTGCAAAACTATATAAATACTCATGGAAAATCAGAGCTGGGAGAAAGGAAGAAGATGCAAAAACATCTAGAAAAGAAAGATAAGTGTAAAAGGTTCAAGACCTTAGCACAAGGATTTATTAAGCTTAAAATGTTGTATAGATAAACTTTGCAAAAGAAAAGCATAAAGTGGCAGCAACCATTAGTGAAGCTTTGAAGGTATAAACTTCCTTTGATTTCTAACATGTTTATGTCTTTGTTTTGATCATATCTGGTCTAATTCAGGATCCATACTGTAGGGTTTAAGTTGAATGCTTTTTATTTGTTCTTCAAGTTCATCATGTTCTTTCCTGGAACATTGCCTTAGCTATATGATTTTGACTTGTTTTGTTTCCTTTCTTTGCATCTACATCTTTGCATGACATTGTTAGCCAATAATCTAGAGTTATTTTGCATTTATAACATATGTTTCAACATTTTAATATTAAGGTTTTGGTTTTGGACAAAAACCTCTTTTGACCAAATTAAGAAGATTTAATGATAATCAAAGTGAATGAACCTTTAATTGGTTGGTCCTTGTATGATTTACAACCTTTTTTGATTACATGAAATATAGTTTGGTTTAAGAGTCATGTTATTGGGTTCACTTTGAATGTTCTTTGTGTTATGTATTTTTTCTAGGTTTTGATAAAGAGTTTTTTTTGTTTTTTTGTTTTTTCAAGTTTCATTCATTTTGGATTTTGATTGTTCGTCACTTGATTCAAATCCCTAACAATAACCTGATTTTCTTATTCCTTTTATTATCTTTGAAAGTTTAACACGTAAACTATTCCCTACTTTTTATTCTAACTTTTAGTACTATTTCAGTTATTTCATTCTTACATTATTCCTATAATTTTTGTACATATTAATCTTATATTTTTACGTATTGCCTATAAATTTAAATTAATTATATGTAATTTATTATTTTATGTGTATAATAATTCTTCAAGTAACTATTCTTATTGATAATTAGTAATTTATGTATGCAAAATAACTTGATCATATAAAGTTACACTAAATAATTCGCCTGTTAAATCTAAGTATCTTAAGGCTAAAATTCATTAATTGTGTTAGCTAACTTGAAAAGTTTAACGGTTGGAATTTTAAGAGTTGGAAACAAAATATATTGTTTTATCTAACCACCCTAGATTTAGTGAAGGTTTTAATAAAAGATATATCAAAGCTATAAAACAAAGAATATGACCCTTTATAACAAGATCTTGTTCTAAGATTAAGGATAGATTGGGATAATAATTTATTTAAAAGGAGAGCCAACTCTAGTTCAATGATCCCTAGAAAAAATATGGTTGAACAAGTGGTGAACAACCATAATAAAAACTAGAAGAAAACGCTTGCTTTGAAGGATGAATGTATTTCCAAAACATTCAATAACATATGTTTTATCTTAAACAAGATTGGATATTAGGCTAGCTAAAATAAAAAGTGGTAAGAGTAATTAACTATAAATTCATAGTATCTCTAGTTTTCTCATTTATAATATAATATGAAATAGTTATTATTATTATTATTATTATTAACCAAGAGCATGTAAAACACTTAATAATTTTTTTTAAGTAAGGGTTATTAAAACATCACCAAGAAAAGATTCTAAAAGTACTCCAATAATTAAGTTACTTTCCCAATCAACTAAAAAAAAAAGATAAATTGTTAAAAAATGCAATTTGTATCAAATTATATTGAAGATTGTATGCATTTATTTGTGCCTAAATCAATATTATTATGTTACATAACAATCATACATCAATTATGTGTAGTAAAATAAATCTCTCCTAGAAAACAAAAACTGAATTTTTCATTCCCATCTTGGGGAACTTAGGAATTGTTTGTGAAATTATGAAATTTAGCTAGAATTCCTTAAGAATCATGTAAAATCATTTGTTATTGAAGTAGAAAAGTTGATGAATTAGAAGCCTTATGGCCATCCAAGTGAAGTGAAATTGAGAGGATGAGTCTGAACGGGTTAATGCTTATCATTGTGTATAATTATGCATTATAACATGATTCATGTGATTATTGGAATGGAATTAAACTTTTAAATTGAATATGATTGAATGATGCATGTATTTTAATAAAGGAATGTTGTGATCATATGGTTATATTGTCAAATTTTAGTATGATTGGGTTGTGATTTATGAAGTATGTAATTAGTGATTAATTGCATTTAAGATAAATCATGAAGAAAAAAACTTGATATTTTGTTGAGTGTAGGGGTGGTCATGTTGGGATAAAAATGAGAAATTATGGAACTAAGTGAATGCTTGCTTATTTGAAGGTAGTTAGCATATGTCGGTGTATTGATGATGATTAAAATGAATTTAAGTATTATATTTAGTTTTAGTTGAATCTTTAATGTATTTTGAATTAAAACTTTATGATGAATTGATGGGATAAATAATTTATGGTTATGTTATGGTTTGTGAAATGTATAATGAAAGATGATAAAGTGTTGTGTGATGAAAATCAGAATAAATGGACATGGAAGAACAAGACCTTTAGGGTCAGTCATGTATGTTGTTTAAGGAAGTTGAATAATTGATGTTAAATTCAATATATATATTTTGTGAAATGAACATAGAGCGATATGTTTGCATGTGTAATATAATGGTTTGTAGTTAAAAAATTGAGAGGAAATTGGAAGAAAACCCATGGGATGGGTTTGTCTAGTTTGGCTATGAATAACGAGAAAAAGGGGAATGGGAAAAACTTGGGTTCTTGTGAAATATTTGAATTAGTTATGTTATATTATTATGTTTTAAACTTAAAAAGAAATAGGTGACAAAAAAAAGGAAAGAAACGACTATTGTAATTAATTGAATTGTGCTGAAAAATCATGCTAGATTGTTGTAAAACATGTATTATTAGGAAATGGATTAAAAGAAGAAGAATTGTTGTATATAAACAAATTAATGATGACAATTTATTGGGGCGAACTTGACATAATTGGCATAGTCAAAACTTAACCATAATAGTGGAAGGATTTAATGCATGTTTTAAGAACATGAATACATTATAAATGAGAATCTTAAAGGTCTTGTGTGTATGTGCGTGCGTGCATGCATGTTATGTGATGGAGTTCATAACATGTATAAAGTGAAGGGATTGAAAGAGAAGTTAATTATTAGTGTTAGATTAAGACAATTAACACTTAATAATGAAGTTCTAAGAAAAGAACTTATGATAATGTAATTTTTAAGGAGTGGATTCAAAATGTTATTGAGATTTGGGTTAACAAGCTTGAATTTGATAGATTGTGTTCGAAGATAATATTTATTTCAGAAGTAAATATGTGATGAAGGATTTCATGGTTTCATTATAAGAAATGCAAGAAATTGACTAACTTATATTAAAAATTTTATTATTAAGAAGTTGTATGAGAGTTAACAATGGAAGGAAATGGTTGAATATATATATAGGAAATACTAGTACATATATGTTTATATGTTTATATATATATATATATATATATATATATATATATGCATGCCAATATATGATTGAGAGTGAAAATATACATGGACTATAATTGAAAGAACTATTATGTAAGTATTTTATAAGAAATTAATGTGAATAGTTAAGTGTGTAATAATTGGAGTTGGGAGGATATTAAATTTGGTACTTTTTTTTAAAAAAATCAAGAAGGGCAACCGAAGCTGGATTATATGCAATTCGAAGAGCAAGTCTTATTTCAACTTAAATTTCAATACGCTCTATGAATGAAAAAAATTATTTCATTGTAAATGATTGAGTTTTTAATTAATATTGGAAATGTAAAGAAATATATTAATGGATTAAAAGAGTAAATTGACAGCTGTAAGGGCTAACCGGAGTAGAATCGATAACAGTAAAGGTTAGCTGGAGTAAATTAAAAACGGTGACAGTTAGCTAAGATTATTAACATCCGTAAAGTATAGTGGTAACCCTTTATAATTGTTAGTGATCACAGCGACGAAATTCCATGTATGAATTTTAATTGATTGAGATTGTAGAAATAATTGTGCAAATATAATTATAAATCACAACGATGATGACCGGTGTGTATTCTACATTTACCACAACAATGGAAAGATCATGGGTAAAATCTTATCCGGCCTCAAGTAGTGTGTGATTTAACAGCGAGAATTGATGACGTGTGAGAAAATGACTGGAAGGATAGAAAATATATTGAAAATATGATTACTTAGTCAACCGTAAACACAAGACTAAAGCTATAGAGTTATTTAATTAGTTTTTTCATAAAATAGGATTAAAATTATGGATTTATCATTACTTAGTTGACCGCAAGTCCAAGGCTAAGGTTGTAGAATTGATGCTGACAAAGCTTAAATAAATTAAAAAAAGAATCAAGCATGCATTGCTAAACGAACATAGAAAATAATTAAATTAGAAGATATTAAATATTCCATGAATGAACAAAAGAAATTAATGAGTTGGTTAATATTAGATCTGGAAAATGATTAAGTAGGAAAAGTGTTGGAAGGATTTCAATGAATGTATGAATTATAGGGATTTATGTTAGCGCTATTGTAGCATAAATATTGCCTACGAGCAAGAAATAGATAATTTTACTAACTATATATATGCGACGAGGAATAATTGAAGTGCCAATTACGCTTATGGGTTACAAATTAAAATAAGCATTGTGTGAATTACACTTAAGAAAAAAGGGAATTATGTGTGAGAATTAAATGAGCATAAGAGATGGGCATAAAACATAAGGAAATCACTACCAAAATTTTGCATATTACCAACTAATTGTTTTGTTGGTATTTAGAAACTGATTCTATATATCAAGAGGAAAACATTGATAGAAACTGATTCTATATATCAAGAGGAAAACGTTGATAGAAACTGATTCTATATATCAAGAGGAAAACATTGACGGCATCATAGACGGTTATTGTTAGTTGCAAAACCTATTATCAGTGATTTGTATTATGTTGGTCATTCTGTCGATACTAATAGCACTTATGAATTCAAAAATAATAAAAGCACGCCAAACAAAAAAAATATCGGCACATTTTGTCAGTAATTTTATTAGTGATTATGTCATATCATTGACAGATAAATTAAATCATTTTTAATTTTATCGGTGATGTATTTTAGATTATCAATAGTCAAAAACAGTCGATGATAACATATTGTTAGTGGCAAAGTCATGTAATGTTTTTTAAACTCCTTCAAACTCTCTGAGGGATTTAATATATATGTCAGTGATTCATTTGTATTAAAGAGTGACATTTCATGTATTTTTTTTCAACTCTCTGAAAATTTCTGACGAATGATTATGATGTGAGGATGATAAATTGAAGTGTATAACAATGAAAAGAAAACTCAATGAATGGTTAAATAATGAATATATGTTTAAACCTCTTAAAGAAAGGTTAATGGAATTATCTTGCTGGTATAATTGAAAAATATTATTAGCCACGATAATGCAAATATTAATTTAATCTTGCGATCTTGTGCATGTTACAAATATTTTCCCTTGAAGATATCATTTTTTTTCAACGGATCACACAGAGCTACCTAGTATTTAGGTGTAAGAGGTCTTTGCATAATCAGAGGATTGTTTACAAAACAAAATTCATATGAATCTAATAAAGTGTTGTAATAAATTGTGAATTGATGAGTTTATTAATAAAATTGTTAAAAGGTTGTCGAGATAAAAATTTAAAAAAAAAATTATGATTTTTTGTACTTGATTATCAATGATGATGATAAACGCATTTGTAAGTTCCGAGATGTTACACTGAGACCTTAAAGGTGGTTTCATGCATCACTTCAAAGTGGGTATATATAATGTTTGTTTAGTATAAGAAGTATCTATCACATTTTTGTTAACAAATAGAAAATTACTTCATATTTTTCTCTCGTACTATGCCATGGGGGTAGGTCAATTTTTTAACAAAAAAAAAAAGATATTCAAACGGTGATTACCTGAGTGAACCGGGTTAAGTTGATTAAACTACAATTCAGCATAACCCCAGAGGAAGGAAAGGGAAAAAAATTAGAAATCTCAAGGTTAAATAGCTTAAATTGAGCTAATCTTCAAAACTAGCAACTTTGGTCATGAAACCAAGATAACCATACAGAGTATAAAAAAATCTTAAACACAATTCTTAACCTTTTAAAAAATTAAAAAGATAATAAATAGCAATTAAAATAATAAGGATCAAATCTGATATATAAAAAAAACAAATGAAAAAAATAAAGAGAGACTTAATCGGAAAAAAAAAGGATAAAAAAGCAATTAAAAAAACGATAAACTAAGATTGGATAAAAATAAAATAAAATGCTGAGGAAAAAATTGAAAGAAAAAAAATTAAGAAAATGATAAAAACAAATACGCAATTAAAATGAGAACTAAATCTAGAATGAAAAAGAAATGAAATAAAAAAAACACCAAGAAAAGGATAAGAAAACAAAAATAAAGAGAATGAGTACTATATTTAATATAAAAACAAAACAAAATCAAATAGAAAATGATTAAATTAAAAAAAATCTAAAAAAATCAAAACACAAAACAGACCAATCAAAATAATATCATTTTTACTTTTTAGCTGAATAAAAAAAATCAAGCGATTAACTAGGAAAAAGTCATGTCAACGCTCGTTGATTTTTTTTCATTATTTTTTTTATCAAAATAATATCATTTTTACTTCCTGCACAATATAAAATCCTATTGACCCCGATAACCCTGATTATTTGACCCAACCATTGACTCAGGACATGACAGGAGTTGACTCCCGGGCTAGGTTTTAAAAGCATGATAAAAAAATAAGCACCATATATGATATGAAAATTCAATGAAATTACACAATCAAAGATGAAATTGCCACAAAACAATTAATCAAGAAACGAACTCAAAATAATAAAAATTGCAATCATAATAATGGGGATTAAATTCAAAAAATAAAAGAATTAAAATAAAATGATTAGGGATTGAATTGAAAAATAAAATCCAATAAGAAAAAGATTAAAAGCAAAATAAATAGGAATCAAAAGAATGAATATCAAATTTGATAAAAAAAACATAAAAAAATCAAATGTCAATTAATAAAATTAAAAAATAAATAAATCAAATTCGATACAATTAGAAGAGTGAGGACCACTTTGTAATTTTGCAAGGCCAACACATCTTTTAAGTTGAAAGAGAGAGAAAAGAGGGGAAGAGGAAAATTGTCGTTAAAGCTCCTTCATGCCATGGATGCCGACATGCACTACCCCACCGTGTAGAAGGTGGTGCCTGCTTCGGACACCGCCTTGAAAGGCTACCAACGACCATTGGAAGGCACTACACAAAGGGCATGGACACCTCTCATTTTGCAGGCACCAACCATTTTTATTATAAAAAATCCAGAATACCATTGACCTAATAGAATAATTGCAAGAAATTAATGTTAAAAAACCAAAAGTACCCATTGACCTTAGAAAAAAATAAAAAAGTTGACCTACAGGCTATGTAATAATTACATTGTACAAAAAAAAATATGAAAATCCAAAAATATTTCTCAGACATTAGCCGTGTTGTTTTTTTAAAAGGCATAGGAGTTCTTACATTGTGCAATAAATATATGAAAATATGATCCGACCCCTAAATATGTGTTTATTTTTTTAGTCATATTGTTTTATTGTGGATTGTGTTGTGCACAATCTACATTAAAAAGCTAATGATTTTAGCTTTATTTATAATATAATAACACAAGTCAAAATTTTAGCTCTATTTTTAAAATTCAATATCTTGTCTTTTTTTTTAAAAAAAATACATTCCTTTCAATTCCGTGACTCGCCACATTTAAAACTTTTCTTCTACAAAAATTTGAATTAAAATATCTTGCATATCAAACATTAAATGACAGTGCTTCTATGATGAAATCGTGAATAAAGATTCACATGGAAATTGGGTTTTTTAAGGAATGTGATCCTAGGCCAAGACGTGTAGACTTAATTGTTAATTAACTTGATATCTAGGCTGGTTATGAACTTGATTATTCCTAAAAAAAAAAAAAATAAGTAACTTATAGAACAAGTAGCTTTTCAATACTTAAGTAAGTAAGTGAATTATAGATAATAATGTGCAACAAAATTAAGAGAAAATGTATAGAAAAATATGTACTGAATTATTGTAGAATAAAAAATATTAATTAAGTCCTAAAACATGATTGTTTATATGATGATTTAATTTATTTATAGATTTTTATCATATCTGTTTATCTCAAGATTTGCATGAAAATTAACTACTGAAAAATTTCAGTTTTAATCACTCAATATAGTTATTTGTGAAATAGTAATATATTGACTAGAAATAACTGAATTATTAGTCAAGAAAAAAAAAAGAAAAAAAAATATATGATTTACATTGAACGTGATTCATGGAGCACTGCTAAATATGTTGTGTCAACTTTGAATAAAAATTTGTACTTGCAACGAATTATTTGTAAGTAAACGGATTGAAAAGTTTGCGTTGGTGTACAGCATTTTATGTTGGTGTCCAGCATTGAATATAATGCTTGAAACTTGAAAAATATATGTTGAGAATTTTATCTATGATACTAGCTAGGCCTAGGTCAAATAATTTTTCGGGATTAAAAAAAACGAAGAAGGTGCAGCCTGGTTGGGTTGCAAGCCTAAAGAAGCTGCTTTTTTTCCTGTAAAAATGTACCACCGTCAGTTTGCAATCAACTCTTTATAGAATTAAATTGATTTTTAAGTAATAGATTTGAATTGATTTGATTTCATGAAATAATTCTTTTGATTGTAATGGAATTTCTTAGGAGTATAATTCTACTAAATTAACTACGACATCTGAAAATTACCAATGGACAATATTTTATTATTATTTAACCATATTATCCTTTCAAAATAGAATTAGAAGACTTGCTTCCTGCATGTTATGGCTAAAAGCCAGTATTTCTTCCCATCTCAAAATCAGCAGGATTACAAATTAAGCTAGAAAGACACAAAATTTATGTGAGATTTGCTCATAGAAGGATAAAAAAATATCTTACAGAGTGGTCCATCTGATCATGTTCATTTTGACTCCGATTTGCCTCATTACCCCCTTCTTGTTATTCTAAAAGCTAGTGTTTTTTCCGAGTTCACAATCTAGAAAGACAAAATTTATGTGAAATATGCTCTTAGAGGGATCAAAAAAATTCCTGCAGAGAACAGGTCCATCTGATTAAATTCATGTTGACTCTGATTTGCCTCATTACGAGACCATAGATGTAGCCTTTAGTGACCCATATGATAATAGCAGAATTATTTCCCCCAACTTGATGTGGGAGAGGCTCTTGATGTTGTTTTTGGAAGGATCTCAAAATCAAGTTTGGATTTTTGGAACACTGATGCTGTTTCTGGTAGTAGACGGCAACATGGTAGTGTTTGTTGGAACAAAAGGAGTTCCATGACTTAATTTTAAATATTTTGAATTCAATTCTTTGCTAGGAATTCTTTCTTAACATGAGATTTGGGTGAAGTTGAGGAATATAAATCATTTCTACCCAAATCTGGATTTTCAAACTGTATGTAAAAGAGAACTTCAAAAAATGAAGTTAAGTATCACAAGATTTCAAAGCCTTAAAGACAAGTCAAGCTGGCTTAACTCTTCTTGAACATTTTCGGTTCTGTATACCATGGACCAAGAACCCCCAATACCTTCTCTAGAATCGTAATTCATCTCTGTCCTGCCATAGCTCAAGCCACCAACAATCCTACCAGCATGTCCATGGTGCTCGAACCCTGCTAGGGCTGGCTGATGGTCTCGAGGATAGGTTGAGCCACTCATGCTATATGATGATTCTGACCGTGGGTTCGATCCTCCGTGTGCCCGTACGGATGAACTCATCTCTCTGCTCTTCTTGGCTAAGGTTCTCTCAAGCTTGTGAGCATTTTGGTGACCACCAAGAGCTTGTGAGCTATAAAACTTTCTTTGGCAATAGTTGCATGAGAAAATTCGAGGTTCTGCTGGACTATGACGTGATGATGAAGAAGATGGCTCAAGTACAAGTTCTAGGTTTAGTTGATTGCTTGGTAGGCTTAGATGTAGAGAAGTATTTGGTTGGAAATCCATGGCCCTAGCTAGAAGAAGAGATGGGGCTTGTTGTGACGTCTAAGAACAAGAGATGATCGCTTATAATGGGGTGGGGGAGGATTTGTGGGCTATTTGGGTAAAGCAGAAATGTGAAGAGCAGACACAATGAAGTAGAAGGAGAAGGGCAGTCTTACATTATATGAAGTGCAATGGTTCACTGTTCCTGCGCATAAGGTAGAGTGAAAAGGAGATGGGTAAGTTTGTTAGAATGTTTATGTGTGTGTGAGAGAGGGAGAGAGAGAGAGAGACAGGAAGCTGCAAAGATCAGTGTAGGATCGAAGAGTTGTCGCCTCCATTAATGGCAGCATTATAATCCCTTGTCGGTCCATGGAAATATTCCTTCATTTTTCCACTAATTTATGTACTCTAATGAAACCTGAAATTTCAGTATTTTATACGCATAGTTTTTTTTTTAATGTCTTGTGAACGCACGTAATTTGCCTAGCTATTCAATATGGGTCCAATATCAACCTCAATTAGTCAAAGGAGTAAATGTTGAGATTAGCGTACACTAATTAATCTTGCTGCTGATATTAGTATTAGATTAATCAACAAGACAGACCATCTTGACTAGACCCAAAATGCAATATGATAATAGACGGTTTACTAAGTTTAATGACAAAAATATCCTCTTATGGTTCACTGAACAACCGTACTGGATGAGAAGTAGTCCCTCTACACTGAATCCATATGTAAACCAAGTGAACAACATCGCAGACTACATTGTGACATTAAATCTAGTTTTTTTTTTTTTACTTCAACACTTCAAAAAATACAAATAAAATAACATAGTATAAAAAATATTTAAAAAAATAATACAATTTAGAGAATCACATATCACAAATTGTAAATATTCTATGCAACTCTCTCCAATTCTAAAAATAAAATGACATAATTTACAATTAAAAAAGAAGAAGAGGAGAGCAAGAAAAACAAGGAAAGGAAAAAAGAAAAAAATCTCGAAGACACACTAAAACTCAGATAATAACATTATCGATACCGTTGGAAAAATATCGACTATATAAATCCAACGACATTAAAAAAATCACGAATGAAGACCGGAAAGGACCACACGAGCTGTCCAAATATATATCTTGGGGCTCATTTGTCTTTGGACGACTCATGTGGCATACTCCGGTTATTGTTGGTGACCTTTTTTAATGTCGTTAGATTCTTTTTATCAAGATCTTTTCAACGATACCAGTGATATTATTATCGGAATTTTGGTGTGCTTACAATGTATTTTTATTTTTATCACTCTCCTATTCACAAATTACGAGGAGAAGAGAGAGAGAAAAAAGAAACAAAAAGAAAAAGAAAAAGAATAATAAACAGTTGAGAATGAAAGGAAATTCAGTTTATAAGAATAATAAAAAATAACAGAAAGAAATTCTTCTTCTTCTTCTAATTCTCCCTCTCACTTTATAGCTCTTAACATGATATTTCAAATTTTGTGCAAGTTTTTAAAAATATCCCTATCTTCGGGTATGTTGCAGTCATTATGTTTTAGAATTGAGTTGTAATTATAAAACAAATGATCCGGGATAAAATTAGAAAATATTTTCTTCATGTGTTTTATTTAGAAAATGGTCAAATATCTTAAGATATCTCTGGATCGAAACAGTGGAACGGGTAGAATATGTATTATGAATTCTTAGTGTTTATAACTAATTAGAATTTTTGGTACCTCTGGTAGTATTTATTATATGACGTGTGTTGTTAAGGTGTGTTTTATCCACTATCATATCTCAAGTTAAGGACGGAAAGGGTGCCCAGGATTCCTGCTTTCAAGATTGTATGATGGCTAGGATCAGTGATTACACTAGAGAAAAGACACATGAGAACTGGGCAACTTAAAATATAATGGTATGACCTTGTTAAATTGCGTCATCCATCAACTCTTTGGCAAACCATACTCGAACAAATGTGTTGGAAATCGAAAAGATCAGACAAGTGTTATCGTCCATGATGTCCTAGTTGGGACCCCGTTTTTCTTGTATGCATGCCACCGAGGTTTCAAGTCGCTTGCCTCCCATCACATCCCATGGGGAATCTCTCTTTTCTTCCGAATTTCGACATTATAGCTAGCTGAGACATGCACATGGGAAATGGAATTAAAAAAACTATATGAAAAGCAGATTAATAAGCCACTACACTACATGCTCTCAATCAGGCACCGCAGTTTAATCAATTAAAATCGGATAAGCTCTCATTAACATAGTGATAAAAACGATAATTGTGATCATGATTGTGGGATCAAGATCTTGCAGGTCGGCTATGATTGCACTCAGTGCTGTCCGTTAATGACAGACACAGCACAAACCAAGAAACTACGTACTGTTTATGTATTATATATAAATGGATACAGTCAAGTAGTCATAATAGAAAATCAGATTCCAATCTATGAACATTAATTCCTTTGCTAAAGCTTATATTATAGCAAATCAGTCAATAGGAATGTGTCTTTTTGTACTTTGACAAACCCATGGGACATGGAGTCATGAACCTTTACCTAACCTGATACTTGATACCCTACGTACAACTTCATGTATCGGTGGATTTTCCTTCCTTTTTTTTCATGTTTTTAATTATTAAGTTATGGAGCAATATTTTTTAAATCAAAGTAAAACAAGGGACAGAAGGGTGGTGTGAAAGAGGCTCACATGGGAGGTGTTGGTAAGAGCAGTGATGAGACTCAAGGAGTGGTTTCGCCATGTAGATATGAAAGACAGCCAATAAGGACATCCTAAAAAAAATACACTCAGATGACTTAAGGACATGTTTGTGTTTTGTCGGTTTTATTGAACACTGTTTGTGTTGTACTGGAGGACGATTTTAGGTTTCATGGTTACCATGAGATTTGAGAATTCTGAAGGGATATAATGCTCTGATCCCTCGAAAAGGGTTTTTGTTTGGGGGGCTTGATGTTAAAACTGAGTTTTAGTTCACTTTGTTTTGGCCGTTGCTATGAGTTCTGCTTTTAAATTAGGTGCAAAAATACCTGCCACGGTTTGTTTGTTGAGAGTAGGGTCGTTTCAACCCATGTTTGTCAGTCCTTACTGCACTTTTTCCGACTTTTTCTGTTTCAGCTTTGAATAATTATTTGCGGATTCAGAAACAAGAAGGCTTCATAGAGAATCTTCAAGTTTTTATTATTATTATTACTACAAATAAATCTCTAGCTGGTTAATCCAAGATTTAGTTTCGAACCTAATTTCCCAATCCAAAAGAATAAATGAAAAAACACGCAATATACCATCAGAATAATCTACCCTAATTTTTTTAAATAAAGTCGTTTTCAAAAATTATGAAAATAAATAAAGTTGATGTGGGATTCGCACCTGCCCTCTCACAGCTCTACATCCTATGTTGAAGTTTTTAGGAAAACAGAAAGAGAAGAAACCTCATTTTCATTCACTCTCCTCATTCAATAAATCGATGGGGCCGTATTGATAGAGCCTCTGCCTCTCCTCTCTGTCACTTGCACTTCCCGAATGTGACTTTGACTCGCTTTCCTGGAGGATTATCAGACCATTGTCAAATGATTTTGTGAGAGTGTACACAGGATTGGGGATGGAAGCCTTCCCGATTCTTCAACTGCTGGAAATCTCACCCCAGTTTTATGAAGGACATGGAAGATTTTTGGAAGGAAGCTTGTGAATTATACCCGACATTGGAATAAAACTGTCTGTGGCAATCAAGACAGGAAATTGGGGGATATTCAGTCAGGACTGAAGGCTTTGGAATCAGAGGGAGAAAAAAGAGTTCTGACTCGGTCAGAACCCTCCATGCTTCAAAATGTAGTATCAGATCAGTGGTCTGTTAGCAAAAATGTTGAGGCAATATGGCGGCAGAAATCAAGACAAACCTGGTGCAGGCTTGGGGACAGGAACACTCAGTTTTTTCACCTTGCTGCAAACATCAGACGGTCCAGGATCACCATTACTCAGATTAAATATAAAGGTACCACACTTTTTTACTCCTACAGATATAAAGGAAGCTGTTGTTTCTTTCTATTCTGAGTTGTTTACTACACCGGTTGCTAAAAGGCCATATCTAGGAGGCATGAAGTTCAAAAAACTATCACCTACATGGAAACCATTATTATCCCGTACAAGGAATAGGCTGGCAGAGTATGTTTGATTAAAGCGGTACTACACTCCCAGGCTGATGATCCGACTGAATAACCGGGTGATGACAGAACTATTTTCTTCTGGACTGACAGAGGGATTGATGGTGGCAGTCTAAAGGATCGGTTTCCACATTTATCTATTGGGATTTAAGGTGGCGGCGAAGACTTAGATTTTCTGAATTGTCCAACCTGTACTCCCTCCTTTCGGTTTTGGGAAGTGCCACATGGTTGAGTTTGTCAAATTATATGCATAGGGTTTAATTTACCAATTTGATACAAAAACAGGGTCTCAAATTTGGTTTTTCCAACGATTTTATATCGAATGTTGGTAAAGATATACCACGTTACCACCATATAGTAATACCGATTATGATATTCTTTACAATGTATATCTATCATAGCATTTATTTGAGCAATTTTTTTATAACAAACAAAGGCCATTAAAAATTAATTGCACTTTCCAAACCATATTTTGGGGTTTTTTGGGCTACCAAGCCCGAGCCCATATACCTTGGTAGTAATTGGGCTCGGGCATTGTAACCTAAACTCATGGGGTTTTTTTAGACTTTTTGAGGTTTTTTGAGCCTTTTAAAGGGTTTTTTAGGCCCGTTAAATTTAAATTTATCAATAACCCTTCAAGTCTTTATGATATTGATACACAATGACTTGTAAAAAATCCTAGTATAATTAGTTTTGTTGAGTTTTCTTCGTATGAGAAGAGGGGTGAAAACCCCGGGTAATATACACGAGAGCCTGTGTGAAGAGACATGCACCATGGTTGAACAAATAATTTCTAAGTATATATAGGGGAACCATGAAGGAACCTATACCTTGAAAATTTCTAAAAGGCTAAGGAGAACCCATGAAGGGTGAGTCGACACTTAGAAAGTTTCTAAGTAGTTAAGGGGATGGATCCATATCAATGATCATGCTTAGAAAAAAAATTAAAGGGTTAAGGAAGAGCCCATACTTAGAAAAATTTTGAAATGACTAGGGAGACAAACACATGTTGATATCCAAACTTAGAAAAATTTCTAGATGGCTAAGGGGATGGACCTATGTCAATGCCCATACTAAGAAAACTTTATAAGGGCGGAGGCAAAACCTATGGATAAAGAGTTTATGATTAGAAATATTTCTTAATGGATGTTGACACTCATACTTAAAAAAATTTCTAAAAGACAAAGGGAATGGACCCATAGAAGGTGGTGCAATTCCACTAGGAAGACAAAGTTTGTCCTTTAAAAAATGGTTATATTAGAGTGTAAGAAGTATGTGACCTCTCTAGGATGGCATGAGGCGTGACAGCCCCCCACTGATGAGTGGTCAATAGAGTATGGGATGTATGTAACCTCTCTAAGATGGCATGGAACAGTAGAGTCCTTAATTGAAGAAAGATCTCACCAAAGAGAATGAGGTTTATAGCCTTTCCTATGATGATGTGCGTGCTTAAGAGCCCCCCACTAGAAAGTGTGGGAGGTATGTGACTTTCCTGGCATTGTTAAAAGTGTGGGAGCCCTCCACTAGAGAGTGGTTGTTTTTTTAGAGTAGGTGGCCTATGGCATTCCTTGTGATGTAATGGGATGCGAAAGCCTCCTATTGGATAGTGGTTATACCTAAAAGTGGGAAATCTAAAATCATCTCTAGAGATAATATAAAACCTGGGAGCCTCACTAGAGAGTCATGTTGGTCTGAGACTATATTAGAATACTAAGAGATCCAATATCAATCCCTAATGAATTGATGAGATGCGTTTTAACATCACCTATAGAATGTGCAAGTCCAAGACTGTATTTGAGAATAGGGGATCTGAGATCAACCCCTGGTGAATTGGTGAGAGGCTTTTAGGCATTACCTGGAGAATGTGTCAATTCGAGACTGTAAAATTGAGAGGGGGATCGAAAATCAACCCCTAGTGAATTGATGAAAAAATAAAGGCTCTTAGGCATCACCTATAGAATGATGTTATTATAATTTGGAGACCTCATATTCATCCCTTGAAGATTGTGGGTATATTGATATAGAAAGACCAAGTTAATCCTCTTTAAAGAGAGTGGTGCTATTGCACTAGGAAGACCAATTCAATCCCTTCCTTGAAATGTTTTTGAAAGCCCTTACTAAAGATCAATAGATAGAAAATTTATGTCAAAGATATATTATTTTTATTTTAAAAATAAATTTGCATTCCTATTGAGGATTATGCATATAGATAGGAAATGTATGTCAAATATACATTATTTTTATTTCAAAAATAAATTTGCATTCTTATTGAGGATTATGCATCCTGAGGTGATTTGAGTGATAGATGTGAGAGAGGTTCTCAAAAGGAACATGTCTTGAAGGTTGCGTCAATGGGTTTGTTTTGACTGTCCTAATAACTCTAAATGGGTGATCTTATTTTGATTTAAGGGAATTATAAATCCTTAGGATACACAAATGCTTATGGGTTGATCCCTCATGGTTCTTCCTTATTTCTACTAGGAGAATGATTTCACTTGAAAAGTCTTTCATGTTGGTTATCCTTGTAAAAACAAGAAGGCCCATGTCATAGCAAACTGATCTCTTCCACTTGCATGTGATTTTCCATGACTTGTTTCACCTTGAGCAAGCTTTTGTTTGATAAGGCATAAAGTTTTCTCTAAAATGCATGTTCATTTCCTTTCTTTTCAAGGTATCTAAGGCTACTAGCTTAAGCAATTCTTTCACATTAAGCATCTTCTCATTAAACCTCTTCAAATATGCTCATGTAGACTCGCCCTCATGTTGGATTACACCAAATAGCTCTATGAAGCTTTTCTTGGTAGGTATGTTGATGTTGAAGCATGCCACTGGCTTTGCATAGAGATCATTGAACCCTTCAATAGAGCTTGACTCTAAATTATTATATCATGCACATGCAAACCCCTAGAAATATAGTCTTTAGAGAGTCAAGTGTTCATATTTTGCACATTGAATCACTATACTAGATGACCAGACCAACTATAAGCTACCATACACATTCTATACATGCTTTCTTGGGTCGACCAATCAATCATAATTGTCCAAACTCATTTTTATGAAAATATAATCCTTAGGGAGTCGAGTATTCAATACTTTTTGGATAAAGGAGAACCCCTCCAATGATAAGGGTTATAGTCATTCTTCTAAGTATGCTCATGTACAAACTGTTTCTTAGTCCTTTATTTATTAAGCTCTTAGGAGCCAGGGATTTTGACATGGAATGACGGTTCGATAACTGGTGTCCATCTTACTGTAACTAGTATGTGTGTTCGGATTATTAGCTTAGTAGTGGGTATCACTAACGAAAGTGACCCCTTGAAGGACTCTCATAAATGTCATTCTACCTAGTCTCCTCTGAGTAGTGTAATAATCTGCTGGTGCCTGGTATGGTCGGTGGTCACAACCTTAGGGCATTGTGTGTTGATGATTGTGTTAAGACTTATTAAGGTAGCAAGGTCTCATTTTATCATTGGGTTGCCAACACAGCTTGAGTAAGGAGTTACACTTAACTAGTGAGTTGTTAAAGGTCTAATTTGATAGAAATGTCCACGATAATGAGTAGATTTGTCCCACATCCTCGCTTAGGTATGTCTTGATTATATGACATAGAATGGACTAGAAATGTCAAAAACAAGTTTTAGAGACTAGTGAATATTTTTATCAGTTTTCTATAAACGACGTCAATGATGAGGTCTTAAAAAATTCAAGTAGCTTTGGAGAAAGATTTATATGTTAGATAATCAGTTAATCTATTGGTTCTAACAATCTGATCTATTTTCCCTAGCCAAGGTAGTTGGTGCCTGGTGCCTAATAAACCAAGGTGGCTGGTGGTTGATACCTGCAAAAGATCCTCTTTGGTAGATTTGAAGACTCTCAGATGCTGAAGTAAGTATCTTTTTAGATAGAGAAAATTTAATGATATTTTAGAGATATAGACTCTGAAAATATATATGTTAAAAATGTTAAGAATGAAGAGTTTGTGAACTTGGGGTTTAAAGGATTCATTGTGTATTTACAACCCATGAGTCTTGCCTTTTTATTGAGATGAGAGGTTAAAGTGTAATTTTACCCTTATAATATTTTAAGTTATATTATACTCAAAATAATATATATTGGATTAGTATAAAATACTGAAGGATCTATGTAGATTCTTGAAAAAAAAATCTCAAGAAAGTGTTGGGCTTGAGGAAGGTGTCTAAGCCCATTAGAAGTGAAAATAGGTCCAGATACATTGTCTGGACCCACTTGGGCATGGTAGCCCTTGGATTTAATTTCTATGTAGATTTGTTCAATAATCATTTAATTTGACTTTGAATCTGTATTATTTCTTCAGTCTTGGGTAAAATGGGGTAAAATTAGGTTTCAAATTTCATCCAAAATTACAGCTTAATTTTCTCATATGTTTGAGATCCTCCTTAGTCTACTTTCTCTGTGTCGCCGATCTTTATTTTATTTTTTAATTTTTGTTTTGGAAGAGAAAAAATGAATTTAAAAAATAACTCAAAAAAAGATTATGACATGGGTGCTAGGTAGCACACCCAGTATTAGACGTGCAGCGTGTGCCTTGCTGTGGGTGAACACCTAGCCTGAGCATGAGAATCCATGTACCTTAAAAGTAGTTGGACTTGAGCGTGGTAACCTGAGCCTATAAAAATGTTTTTTTTTATCTTCTATGTAAATATTTTATCAAACAAAGGCGCATAAAATTTAATTATGTTGTAATGAATTTTAAAAACATATAAAAAAGTTATTGGAAATTAATCAAATCATATCAAATGGAGAGCTTTATGCACTATATATATGGATAACCACCTGATTTCATCTTAAAAAAATAAATCATTATATGGAAAATATGGTTTGTATTATATGGCAGACAGAAAAGCAATCCAAGTTGACCCTCGAAATTGACACGTCGTCCTATTGGAAGCAGGCTTGTCGCCACTGAGATAAGTGGGGATGCACGTAAAATTCTCTCACAAGCACAAAAAAGACTTCGAGTTGGTGTTTTTTCTTTGTTTATCGTTGCTTGTCTTTTTGTTACAGTACGATGGATGAGTGTGTTGATCTAATTGCTAAACAACTGAACAAACTAGCAAGCAACTAACAAGTAAATGAGAAGTTGGGTCTAATCATCACATTTGAAAGATAAGGACATAATATATCCAACCATGCAAACCTTCCATGTTTCATCTCATGTGTTTAAAGGCTAACGTCACTTCGAGGAAGGCTTGTCATTACAAAATTAATCCTTAATCCGAGGTGCTAATTGACGTGATCTTTTACAAGACATGTGTTGTCTTTCATGTGTATTGTATGGCCGCTTGCCCCCACCACTTTCGTTTTGGACATGCATATATGATAATATTGCGGTGCTTGGAAGGCTCCGAACCCCCTCATGACATGTTTTGGAAATGTGTGAACAGACGGAATTTAACTATGTGACGGTTTTTTGAAGACAAGGCAATAAATCCCTTTCAAAGTTAGGAACATTTCATCCTTTTCTATTTAAAAAACATTAATAATTACGAGTAAACTATACTTGGGCAGGCTTTTCGATTTGGTTTTCTTCCATAGATTTTACAAACTCTTGAGTCCAATAAAACAGTCCACAACATAGGAATGATTCTTTTCGGTTCAATTCGGTTTTTACTTTTAAAAAACAACCAAACTAGAAGGAAAAAAAAAGGACCCAAACCGAACTGGAATCGGTCCAAACTAACCAGTTTCAGTTTGATTTTTAAGGTTCAAAACCGAAAAAACTTATGGTTATTTTTCTGAAGCCGCTTTTACTTCTTTCTTTCATTCCCTTTTTAACAGACTTAGTTTTTGGCTTTGTAGGAATAACAGAATCATAACTCGGAGGAACTTCCTGAGTCTGCATTTCCTTTCTCCACTGCGTCACACATTATAATAAAAGAAACCAACCCATATCAATCTTTCTTCATCCACATACACACATAGCAGAAAATTTAAGAGAATGGAACCAAACCCATGATTCTCCAGATCAAAGAAGAGCATACCAGGGCCCCTTTGGATTGGTAGACGGCGACTTCGTCTTGGGAGGTATAACCAGCCCGAATCCAAATGGATTTTCTAAGGGTACCGCCAGGTTTTCTGCTGGGAGTCACAATCCTCTCCCCTTCTTCTAGGGTTTTACTTTAGGTGGGAGATTCAAATTGTGCGTGTCCATAAGTTGTTTTAGCTCTGTAAACCAAAATAGATCTTGTATCTATAGCGTCATAAGAGGAAACAAGCATTTAACACTCCAACTCTGAGCCTTAACGACGATGTCAACCCTGACTGTCTTTACTCCAGGAAACCGAACCGAACTGGATATTTTCTTAAATATTTTAACTGATTCAATTGGTTTTTTTATCGGTTCGGTTTTTTCAAGTAATTGTATTTTTGGTTTTTTCAGTTAAATTAGTTTTCCAGTTTTTTTCTCACCGACATATACATTGGTTGAATTAAAATGTTATTTTAAAAATAATATATTTTTAAATTAAAAATAATTTGAATGTTATCACTGATACAATTTCAAGTTAGTATTCTATACTCCATTTTCTAGACTTTTATCGGAAAACTTTTATCGCTGGGTTAGCGAAAATCTATCTCAGTCAAGTTAAGGAGTATCATTTGCTGAGTCGTACTCCATGTATTAAAGTTCAAGTAAATCTGTAACCAAAAAAAAAAAGAAGAAGAATTGTCAAGTGAATCTTTAATTTTATAATGATTTTTTTCTGTGTATCTTGTTGTTCATTTATCTAATTTCAGATAGAGGATAATTGCACTGTAAGTATATCAACTTTTCATTTTAATTTGTGGAGTATGTGTGAATCTTCTTATCTTTTTATTTCAAAACTATCAATTAAGTACTTTTTCTCCAAAATTCTTTTAATTTTATTTTTTCCAGTTTTTGAGGACATGGTAATGGTATTTGATCAACAAACTTCAAATTGCGGGCGTTTTTCTATGGAAAAGTTTCTTCCAAAATAATACTATATTTAATATTTTTAAATTAAAATAAATCATTTTATCACTACCACAATCTTTAGATTTACCGATGGAAATTTCCGTCGATATTTGCACTATCATTTCATTGGTAATTAATTTACCAACGGAATCACCGACAGTAAAATTTACATTATCATTCTAGCAATTTATTTCCGTTAGTAATTAATTTTCTGCCAGTATGTTCTGGATTAATTAAGTTAAATCAACTAGGATTAGCCAACCTTTAGAAATTATGATAATTAAATTGTAATGAATTCTCATAATAATTAAGTCAAATCAGCTAGGATTAGCTAACCTCTAGAAATTATGATAATGGAATTGTAATGATTCCCATGATGATTAAGTTGAGTATGATGTGATATTCCTACTATTACAGGAGAAGCCATGAGATCTATACAGCAGCAAAGGATCATTTGGCACCTTGTAATTTTTATTTTAGTGTAGTTTATTACATCGTGTAACCGCATTATTTTTTTGTAATGTCTTATGAACTTATTTTGTTTATGATGTGTGGAGAAACTAGTTGCCTGGAAATAGAATAGTCCCCGGTTTTAAGCGAAGAAACTAGTTACCTAGAAATTGAACTCGTGCCCGGTTTTGGACGGCGGAACTAGTTACCCCGTGATAGGGCTAGTGCCCCCTTTTGAATGAAAAAATTAGTTACTCGGTAATGAGGTTAGTGCTAGGAATGGGCTAATTATACTGGTTAGTCAGATAATTATTAAAGGAAAAATATATATATATATATATATATATATATATATATATATATATATATATATATATATATATATCCTTTAATAATGTCAAAGCTATATGGTTAAACTTGTTGCATGAATCCTTATGATCTTGATTTTTTTTCACGAGTTATTTTTTTCATTATATGCTAAATTAATTTTAGGTACCTCACAACACAACGTCGAGTAGACTAGTATCTAGGGTCTTTTATGTTAAGGGAAAAGAAAAGGAGAAATGTAATTTGGAGGAATAATCTTTTGCATTCTAAATATTTATTATGAAATCTAATATTGAATTAATGTAAATTGTAATTATTTTGGATGATTTTCTTATTTGGTTCATAAGTGATATAATTAAGTTGTTATTACATTAGATTTAGTTACTTTATGCATTTGTTTTTGCATCTTTTTTTCAATTTTACCCTTCAAGAAACTAATATTTTTTTTTTTAGTTTTACTTATCAATTTTATCCTTCAATATTTGACCATTGTGGAGATTGTATTTCATGTTTTTTTAAAAAAAAATATTTTCATTGGGTTATATACCAATTTCATTCAACATTAGATTTTTAAGAAGTGGAACTTCATAATTTTTTTATTTGATTTTTATGAATTTATCATGATCTCATAACTCAGGTCACGAGTTTAATAGGTTAATCTTGGTGGACTCAAGGGATATTTTTTTACTGCTTTATCTAATTGATATATATTTTTTTAATTTCATCTTTCGATATTAGATTGATTGGAAATTGGGCTTTGTAATTTTTTTATTTTTTTATATGGGGTTATCTCAATCTCATCGCCAGAATCAAGGGTTTGGTAGGGAGACCCCAAGTTTATTCTGTTTATTTTTTTGGATCCTTTTTTATTGAATATTTTTAATTGGCTTTATAATTATTATTTTTTGCTTTATATAAGTTATCTTGATCTCATAATACGGGGCACGGGTCTAGAAGGTTGACGATCATTTTTTTGTCATTTTTAATTGATTTTTTTTCAAACTCGTGCCCGGTTTTGGGCGGCGGAACTAGTTACCACGTGATAGGGCTAGTGCCCGCTTTTGAATGAAAAAATTAGTTACCCGGTAATGAGGCTAGTGCTAGGAATGGGCTAATTATACTGGTTAGTCAGATAATTATTAAAGGAAAGATATATATATATATATATATATATATATATATATATATATATATATATATATATATAAAAAAATAAAAAAAAATATATATATTTAAAATTGTTGGA
>Ga0325410_1000511_pt1 | contig 40490 bp, 30 predicted proteins | sample PopdelMetagenome_16_FD_206182 | JGI IMG/M metagenome (GOLD analysis project Ga0325410, IMG submission 206182) | Populus deltoides microbial communities from Bellville, Georgia, United States - Xylem-PdIQD-R3 | ecosystem: Host-associated > Plants > Phyllosphere > Stem > Wood/Secondary xylem...
GCAAATAAATTTTTTATAACTTGAATATATTTCCTTGTGATCAAATAAAAAACTTAATCCAACCACGAGGGTAACTCGGGCCAATGAGCTTTTCTCTTTATAGCACGTGATAAAGCAATCCTCTCAGCCCACGATCACAAAATAAGATGAAAGGGGTGAGTAAACTTCAATGATCTAAGTATTTTTATTAGAATTTTTTTTTTATGAGTTTAACCAATCATTCTTCTCTAAGGACCCCCACTCGCCCAAAGCTTTCCACGTGTTGAAGAAAAGGGGGGAGATGTGTTCCTCGGGCGGTGGAGGGGCGGCAACACAGTAGTCGTCCCGACCTCTCTCTCCCTTTTATTTTGCCTATAAATACAGGGGAGACGAGGAGAAAAAAAAGAGAAGAGAGAGGACAAGAGAGGGGGAAGATCGAAAAAAAAAAGAAGAAGCAAAGAAGAGAACGAAAAAATAGAGGAGAGAGAGAGAATAAAAAAACAGAGAGGAAGAAGAGAAGGAAAACCACCGCGAACCACCAGTGCCACCACCAGCGCTGCTGCCTGTTGCCTCCAGCAACTCTAACAACAACAGCAGCCAAAGCAGGTTAGCCCTTCTCCCCTTCTTTTTCTTCTCCTGCCCCGTCTCGCCACCCCAGCCTCCACTTTTCACGTAGCATGTGAACAATGGAGAGCACTGTTCACACGGGTCAAGCTAAGCCCAACCCACGTAGTTGGGCTGGGTTCGGCCCAGCCCATGTATTTAGGTCGAGCCCGGCCCATTTAAAAAAAAGAATTAAAAGAAAAAAAATTCAATATTTGTGATTTCCCCACTTTTTTATTTATGTTTTTTTTTGCTTAATATCGGTCTGTATTTTATGTCATAAAAAGTACAAATCCAGTATTATAACACGGTTTTTGTCAAAACTTCCAAAATACCAAAAAAACTTGAAAAAAAAAATGTTTTTTGTGTATACGATCAATTGTCTCAAAGCTAACAAATCATATTGTGTTTTTCATACACCAAACAAAAATGTTTTAGCATGCATTTTGGCTTTAATAACCAACTTATTAAAGTTAAGAGAACATTGACCAAAATTTCAAAAACAACAAAAATTTTATTTTGTGTTGTTTTAGTATCAGGGATTATGAATTTATACATAAAATATATTCCCAATATTAAAAAGGTATTTTCTTTTAACGACATAAAACAGTTAGGTTTTTACCTGATAAGATAAGAATCTCCTTACAGAGGAGGACTTTTCTTAAACCATAGACAGACCGACAATTAGAAACCACAACAAGACCTTAGATTTTATCAGACAACAAAACAATGTAATTTACCTTAGGTAGGGCGTAGTTGGGGTGCTAATACCTTCCCTTTACGCAATCAATCTTCGTACTTGATCTCTGAGACCAGTTAGGGTTCCTAGTGACTAAAATACTATATGGCGACTCCCATTCTAATTTTCCACTGATAAAAGACAAGAATTTATTGTCTCCCCTTATTTGCCAAATAGACTTACAGATACCCTGAGGGTGGATGATCGTCGCGACACTGCACACGTGCGATAGAATGGCAACTCCACTGGGGATACTTTGTGGACTAAGCTTTGTTTTTGTCTGATTATCGTGTTTTATTGTTTGGTTTGTGTGGTATTGTTAATATTTATTTCCTCATTTGCTCATACGCTTTAATTTCATACATGTTTGTTTGCATTGTAAAATTGCTTCATGCATCATTTGTATTTTTGTACGAGTTACATTGAAAACTCTAGGTTACGTGGGGGACTGACAGCTTACATTACGACTTTTAGTCAAGGTTTAAGTTAGTGTAAACCCCAACTCTTCGCTGAGTACTTAAACTGGTAATGATTGGTGCATATGCCATCCCATTACTTGCTGAGCCCCCATATTGCTTTTACGAGGGCGATCACTAGGACAACAAGAGACCCTTTTGAGACCAGGTAGCAAGTCACCCATCATGTAATGGCCCAACCTAACCTTAGAGTATGAACTCTCTACAAGACCTGTACATACATTTGCATCGTACATATACATCCAATCATTGTAAATAACGTGCATACATACGACAGGTTGAAATATAGCCCCCCTACGAGTCTACAACACCCGACTTAGAGCGAGAAGCATGTAAGATGAATAGCGTGCTCACTGTGATGTCCATTTTTAAGAAGAGTTGGAGTCTCTGAAAACAAGTGTAGCTCACCACATTAGCTTACTCGAGCAAACACTAAGAAATACCTTTGATGAAGGTCTTTCTAAATGACCGGTCACCTTTAATCAGGCTCCTACTAGCTCAGTCTGAAGAAAGAATGAGCGAACATGGTCAAGAGCCATAACAAAATCCAATATTTTTACCGTCAACGACACTTGCACTAGCCCCGACAGTCATGGAGGCATCTGCTAATGAGTCCCACAAGGGCAAGTCATCTTATAGCATTGATCAAGATAAGATAGAGGCGTTGGAAGCCAGAATCAAAGTCATTGAAGGGGTAGACTTATATGATCTAGTAATGGCAGCAAAGATGTGTCTGGTCCCAAATGTGGATGAAAAGAAAATATATATGCCCTTAGTCATGTAAATAACCCCTCCCCTATGAGGTTTGTCCTTGTAATGCTATTCATTTTATAAATTTGATTTTTATTTTTCATTTATGTATTAACTTGCATAGTCTGAATGAATTTAGAGTATGTAGTAAAAAAATTCCAAGGTCCAAGACCTTTAGTAATGTTTTTTGAAATTTGTATAGCCCCAATGTTCATACTCAAAAAAATAATTTGGAGGAAATTATCTAGACAATTTGTATGGATCTAATACTTATAGTAAAACTTCCATATAGGGTCCAAAGGCCTTAGACAATTATTGAAATTTTGTATTGGGTCCAACACCCATTCTTGAAAAAATATGTATTAAATTTTGGCAAGAATCAAATTTTGAATTTCGCCTAACCTTAGTAAGATTTGCCTCGTGCCTGGAATTGAGAATAAATATGGATTGTAAGTATATCTTTATATTCCTAAAGGATTATTGAAATGCCTTAAGGATCATGTCGAGAATGGAGTTATTGCACTGTGGAGATGAAGTCAAATCCTTTAGAGAGTTCAGGGGCTGTTGTCTTATGGAGATTGCATTAATTCTCGTTGCTGAGGTCTTGTCAATCCTATATTTTAAGAGTGTGCAATCGCACAAGGGAGACCATGTCAATTTCTTCTAAGGTAAATTATGCAATCGCACTAGGGAGATAAAGTTGATCCATTCCAAGGTGAATTGTGCAATTACACTAGAAAGACTAAGTCAATCCTATCATTGGTGAACTGTGCAATCGCACTGGAGATACCAAGTTTAATCTTTGCCAATGTATAAAACTCATCGATAATATTCATAGGTATAGTCGTCGGTAATATTTAAATTATGACTTAAGCAACCCCCATCTCCTCCTCCTTTATTTCTTCTTCTTCCTTTATTTTTCTCTATAAATAGCAGTAGAACCCCACCCTCATTTTATGACAAATCAAACTCTCATCACCACAAATTCAATTACCCCAACACTCAATATGTCAACTCTCTATTATGGTTCATTTTTAGGATTCCCCGCATCAAGTAAGCAAAACTATCAATTTTTTGTTTGAACTCAATTTTAAAATGTTAATTTTTATATGGTATCTTGATGTATTATACATAGTTTGTTTGTGTGTTTATTTGTTTTATAGCTTTTTCATATAGAAATTTGTTGTATGAATGTATGATTTGTGCATGTTAAGGTTTGTTTGAGATTTTGAAAAATTATATTTGTTTGTAATTTGTTGAAATTGATTATAATGAAATAAATAATGCCTTGTTTAATAAGTACGTTTTATATTTTGTTAATTTTATTGCCGAGTTGAAAATTTTGATAAATGTGGAGGAATTTAGATTTTTATAAAAAATTAATAATGATTTAATTGTACTATTAAAATAGATTGAATAAGTTTGAGTTAAACCAGTGTTAACTAATTTATTTAGTTCATATAATTAATTAATACATGTTATCATCAATAGTCTATATAGGTTTAATATGAGTAATGGATCGAGTTTCACCCAAAGGGTTGCGCAAGATGAATTATTGTAATGGGATTGAGGGTTTTATTAATTACATATTATCTAATCCGAAAAAAATTAGTGAAGGTGGTATTAGATATCCATGTTAGAGGTGTAAAAATAAAAAAAATTTCTCGATCCAGATATAGTAACGATGTGTCTTCTACAAAAAGATTTCATAAAAAAAATACTTATGTTGGTTTGCACACGGATAATCATATGTTCCTTACGAGAATATGATAGAAAACATGGTTGGGTCAACGTTTAGTTCTAGCTATGTGCATGGTGTCGTAGATGAAAATAGTAATTCTTATAGAAATATGATTATGGATGTGATGAGAATGAATCAGGGTTATTCAGGTAAATATTTAATTATAGATGAAGAACAAAATGCAGACGCAACCTGGTTTTTTTATCTTTTAAAAGACTCTGACAAACCATTATGGAATGCACAAATCATAATAAATTATTGGTCATTGCACAGGTGTTCACCGTGAAGTTAGAACATGGGCTAAGTGAAGTCGGTTACGATAGAGTTGTCGAATGAGCTAGAAACATTTTACCTGAAGGAAATAAGCTAAAAGAAAACTTTTATACTGCTAAACCCTTGATAAAACCCATGTAACATTAAATTAAAATTACAAAAAAATAATAATTCTTATAGAAAAACATTGTGGCCTCTCTAATAAACTACTATGGATGGAGTAATAATATATTTTTTTTCAAGATAAGCACGATAATTGAGAGGGAGAGAAAAAAAAGAAAAATGAAAAAAGGTAGTTAGATCCAGGTTGTGGTTACGCTGCCGACATGTACTGACATGGAAGAGAACTGCTTCCAAGCCAATTCCATCAGCACCAAAAAAGGTCGTCATCGGAGCTATAAGAAAGTCGCACGTGCCGCCTAAATATGATGACCATTCTCACATGTTGGCGCGTTCGCCTGCACTAGCCAGCTCCAATATAATTCTACAACCCGATTGGATTTGAAAGTTTTGTCATCCAATGAACAACACACTAGATATTTAAAAAATAAAAGGAACTTGTTTTGATTCAATTTGTAATTTTAGTTTACAAAATAATATTGACGGATAATCAAATAAAGGTGTTATGTCATGAGATTATATTTTTTTATTTGCACTCATCTTTTAGCATGAGTCTTTGTTTTTATTTAACAACTCCTTTTAGTATATTTTGATGTATATGATCATCGATTAATTTTATTAAATATAATAATAAAATCTTAATACACATTTCAAAATTTCCATCGTAAACTCAGAATTTAACATTGCCCATATGTTCTTTTTTATACTGAAATTGACTTCTCATCAGGATTATAGCTAGCATAACGCGGGTGACGGGACTAGTGATTAGGGATCCACTAGTTAAATAAATCCATATTTGTTTTTTTTATATATTAAAAAACATGCACTGTGACTATCCCTAGTCCATAGATAACTTCAAAAGCCCAAAACAACAAGGTATATATGGGCACAATCTAAATCCTGTTAAAGCAAGCATATCTCCGGCAACAAAGGCAAAGATTTTCCTTTCAGTTATATCCACTTTCAATTGCATTTGGGACCAAGGTCGAAAGGAAAAGAAGGCTGCCCCCCAGATCTTTGATTGCAGGAACTGCCACAACTAAGTTTGTTACATGATGGGGACGAAGGCTATATTTTCCACTTTCAAGCTTGTTTTGATTTTCGTGGCTAAAAGTGGCTACATCAGGGAACATTTATAATTAATAAACAATAGACTTGACGAAAGGAGTTTCTTTAGAGATAACAAAATAAATTATTTTTTTTAAAAAAGTTATTTTTCTTCTAGGATTGGTGGGCTTGAGGCATTTTTTTTTTTTTTGTAATAGTCGAAAGTTTTATTAAAAAAAAAGACTACAAAGATAATAGCCTAACTTATATTAGATGAACAAATAGAGAAAAGGAAAGTACAAAAGTTATTGCATGAAACAGGAGAGCACAACAAATGGGGGGAACAAAAAAATCATAAGAAACCAACTCCTCCCTACTGAACAATATTCTCTATATTAAGCTCTAAAGAGCTAGAATCAAGCCTCAACCATAAAGCAATACTTTGGTGCACCATGGAGAAAACGATTCCAAACAACGCACGAGAAAAGAAGTTGTCATGAGAGATTCTGCTGTTTGTCTTTAACCATGGAAGACCATTGGTAGCACATATCATCAACAGATTTTGAAAAAACACTGCAAAAGCCTCGATTAGAAAGCAATTTCATCCATATATTTGAAGGGGCTTGACGTATGTGGCTACATCTAAGTGCAATCTACACTTTGCAAAGCTCAAAATCAATATTCTTTCCTAATTAATCTATTACAGACCAGCACCTATGATTCCATTGCTAAACTTGAAGCCAAAGTTATTTCAAAGACACTAGCTTTATATTCTATGATTTGTTGATACTGCTTTTTGTTGATGTATTGCTTGATTTCCTTCCATAAATAGGGCAAATGACTTGTTGAGAATTGGACTCATGCATGGTGAACAAGTTGAGTTGTAAGGTTATGATGAACATGCTAATTACAAGCCATTGTCTTCCATGGAATAGGCAGTGATGGCATTTGTTTTATTTTCCTGAGTTGGAGAAAAAAAAATAGACCATAACACTGTTATTCCTTGGAAGATAATGACTCGTGGTTGACACTTAATCTCTCCAGTCCAGTTCGGATTCAAGCTAGCTGCTGTTTGCAAATTCTTTGAAAAGGGTTTGTTTTCTGGCTCACAAAACATTTACAAAATCGCCACCATTACACCTGCAATCAATGGTTGAAACAACATTGTTCTCTAGCTATAAAAGCCAAAGAACGAAAGGTCACATGGGGAAAAGAAAAGGGCAGAACTGAGGGGCTGAGAGGAGAGAAAAGAAGAAAAAAAACGGAGAGGAAAATAGGAAAAGGACAAGGAAACGAACAAGACAGAGGAGAGCAAATTTTCTGCCCCTGTTTCTTCTCAAAGAAGCAGAGGCATTCGTGCCTTGTTAGGATTGTTGCCATTAATGTGCAGCAATCATAGAACATCTGTAGCCTATCTTCTAGAAGAGGATGACTGCCATTGTCATAGAGTCAAAGAGGGCTGCTGGTGCAGCCACCATTGTTGACAAAAGAGCAAGAGAAGCTGTCATGGATGCCTATAAATAGAGGCATACGTTAGAGAGCAAAAAGAGAGGGAAAGTAGAGCCAAAGATGTGAGAAATGTAGGAGAGAGTGGGCTGTCAAGGTAGCCAGCAGTAGCTATCATTGCAGCACCGAGAAGAGAGAAATAGAGTGAGGTTGAGAGTTGCTAAAGAAGTGATGATTCCTCCTCCTCTATTGTTGTAAATCTTGTACTCTCCCTATATAATGCAATGGCTTCTCCCGTGGATGTAGGCGGTTTGCCGAACCATGTTAAATATTATGTCGATATGCTTAGCCTCCAATGGGAAAATATCAGAACATCACCGGTTGGAATGCCCTACAATTGGTATCAGAGTTGATGGTTTAAAATGGTGTTTGATTTTTGCTCAAAAATGAAAGTTGTCAAAATTATGTTTTGATCATACCACTGTGTAGAAGAGGAAGAGACGAAGCCACTGGTGAAAATGGCATCGAAATCGGACGTCGAACATGGCCGCATGCTCCCCCACGTGCCGACGAGGTGGCAATCCACTCGCGCAGACGCGCCCCACGCATGCCACACATCTTCTTCGCCTGGATAGGCTGACCCGACCCGAATACCAATTGACCAGACCCATGCTAACCCGAATATTGATGATGTCAGCATGATGTAATTGTGATGTCAGCATGCACAGTAGGCATGCCAAGGATGACGTCAGCCTGATGTAATTGTGATGTCATCATGCACAGTAGACATGCCATGTCAGCAACCAGTCAGCTGACACGTCAGTACAATGGGACCCACCTACCATGTCATCAGCCACGAGCCGAGTTGGAGCCGAGTCGCGAGTCGAGGGATAGGATCCAGTGTAGTGGATTCTACGTGCAACTGGATCTGAGATTGAATATGGGTCGTTGATCAGGCCAGAATTGTTTTGATCAAATCTTAGCCGTCTGAAATGCGATTTGGATGATTTCAACTTGTTTCTAGCTTATTTAATCGTTTTGGATGCAATGGTATAGTCTGGTTATTGAGATTGAGACCGGAAAGTGGTGGTGGTGAATTAACAAAAGAGATTGCCCAATCAGGAGGCATCTAAAGGTCATTATGGTGGTCGATGGAGATGAAGAAGAAGAAGTCGCACACATTTGCCCAATTATGTGTGCTGAATTGTTAAGTGGGGAGAAATTTTAATTGCCTTAATGGAAGGTAAAATTGGGACACTCTAGACACCCGATTATGTGGACAATCAGAGGTGTAGAGTGAAAATTGACAAAGACCAATCTTGATGAATTTAAGCACTGGTAGTCTCGCCAGATGTTGAGAAATCATGTATTAAACCAGCATATTCCAGATCACTTGTAAAAGGAAAGCCGCAACAAAGCTAGCAAATGGTTGTATATACGGAAAGAAGTACAATGGATAGATATGGCCTAAGAAGTTCTGTCTAGGAGATTGAGTTTTAAGTGGGAACTTGCTTAGTGGAAGGATTATCTATACGATACTATTTTTGTATATATAGCAATTTGTAATGAAATAGTTGAAGACTAGCAATATGATGGCACAAGGGAATAGTTGGGTTCCGTATGTTCAAGGATTTGATGAAGTGGTGATTTCTCCAAAGAAGTTAGATTCAATGACTGTGATTTCTCGATGGGAGAATTGATGAAGACCTTGATAGTGGAAGAGAAATACAGTAATGGATAAAGATTGGCCCCCTACTTTGACTTGGATAGGTGTTGTGACAGGATGAGCTGCTGTCAAACATAAGCAAGGAATAGGAAAAAATCTGGAGAACAGAAATTGCACGAGTGCACACGGAGATTGTGTAGGAGTACCCGTAGGATCCAACGAGGTTCTATAATGAGACAACAGGTGCAAGGAGAAGAATAGTTCCCAGATGAAGCTCAAAGCAGAGACTGTGTAGATGTTGTACAATAGGAAGTCTCTTATGCTCTTGATGAAGACAACAGGTGAAGACCTTTCCAATGCATGCAATGATGGAAAGATAATTGTTGTAGATGCACCTAATTGAGAGGGTGCAAATACCTGTGATAAAAGGCAACCGCCTATGTTGAAAGGCAAAGACACCATAGAGAGTTGGTGTAGGTAGAGCTGTTAAGCGCAATGATGAATGGCGTAGAAGCTCCAAATATAGAAATCGAGATGGAGGATTGCGAGGAGTATACCGCAACTTTCTCTTTCTATGTAATCAGTGGCAGTGATCTCTCCCATAGTCCACATGGTGGTAAAGAATTGTTTAGAGCCACTTTGAAGCATCTCAGCTAATGGAGGATGCGACTGCCTATAAAAGGCGAAGACACCTTAGATGGAAGGTGTGTGAGGGCCGTGATAGGAGCCCAAGTTCAGACCGCCTTATGACAACAGGCGAAGACACCTTAGATAGAAGGTGTGTAAGGGCCATGATAGGAGCCCAAGTTCAGACCGCCTCATGACAATGGGCGAAGACACCTTAGAAAAGGTGTGAGGGCCATGATAGGAGCCTTAGTTCAGACCGCCCCATGACAACAGACGAAGACACCTTAGAGAAGGTGTGAGGGCCATGATATGAGCCCAGTTCAGAATACCCCAAAGCCAATGTGATGGCTAGATATAAGTGGACAGGTGTATGGATAGCCAATGAAGTGGCTATGATGAGTATGGAGACAAATGCAGGATTGACTTTCATGGATATTGCCCCCATGTTAAAGATCAATGAGCTAGAAGACATTTACCTTGGATAATAAGTGGATGACTTGTGGAGCATTAAGACGCAATTGCTAGGAATGAGCAGTGGGCATGCGTAGGTTTCGGGAACAAGTTGACTCTTGTCAAGGTGGTGAGCTCAGTAATGACATTGTAATACTCAGAGAATGAAGACAAATATGGATTAACCTTTAATGGGCTGCCCCCATGGTTGAAGGTGGAGAGCTACCTGGACTCTTAGGACTAAGAGTGAGAGACTCACGGAGAAGTAAGGCGTGGTTCCTAGGGTAGAACAGAGGGCAGGCGCAACTCTTGGATGAGTAGACTCTTGAAAGAGTGGTGAGCTTGTGACCATATTGAGATACTCAGACACTTGGGAATTTCCGTTTGAGGGAGTGGTGTAAGCCTTGGTGTGAGGCTTGAAAAATCATTCCGGACCGAGCATGGTTGATACGCTCAAAGGGGAATGTTGTGTTGAAGACGCTCTCAGAATGGTAAGCTTGGAAGAGCTGCGGAATGCAAGCTTGTGCTGAAGAAGCAAGAGGACAATTGCCCACACAAATGGCAAAGGGGGTGATTGTCAGGATATTGCCATTTTGTGGCAATACCCCACCACTATGCTTAGTGGAAGCACCATTAATGCCACAATTGGTGGCATGTTTTAAGGCTTTCTTATCCCACCAAAGTTAACAAGTGTGCTGGAGGATCTTACCATTGATGCCTATAAAAGAGGCATAATTATTTGAGAGCAAGGTGAGAGTGTAGAGAGTAAGTGAAGAGAAGAAGAGAGAAAGAGGAGCTGCTGTCATGGGCAGCAGCCCTGCTGTCATGTGCAGCAGTGTGTGAGAGCTGGGAGTTGAGTAGAGTGGATGTGATCCTCCTCCTCCTCCATGTATTTATTACATCCTTTCTCTATCTCTAATAAAATGGACCTCTCCCGTGGATGTAGGCGATTTGCCGAACCACATTAAATATTGTGTCAGTGTGCTTAGCCTCCAATGAGCAACTATCAGTACACCACCGATCCGCGCATAGGTGAGTCGGAATCCCCAACATGCCTCACGATCGTGAGGCACGAACACGGGAAGAAAGGCTATTCTCTGGCTTTATAGAAGTCGGAGAAGGCCACAGAAAAAAGGAGAAGAAAACAGAGAGGAACAAAAACAGAGAGCACGAACCAAATAGAAAAAAAACACAGAAAAGAGAAGGAAAAGTAAAGGAGTAACATAGAGAGGAGGATTGGCTTTGCCATTGCTTTCGTCCCTGTAGACAGAGAAAGACCCAGAATCAAAACAAATTCACAACAGGCCGGCCTCTTCATCATCTCTTCTCGGCTTCAAAAGCTACTGAGAAAACAAAAAGAACACGCAGAAAAGTGAGCACAAAGGGAAGCAGTAGGCGAGAATCCATTAGTGCTGCAAGCATCTTCGGTCTCCAGAAGCAAGTACGCCTGTTTCTTCATTTTGCATTCTTTAAATTTGCAAGAACATTGCGTGAAGGTAATTTAATTACAGTGCCATGCATGCGTGAACAAGTTTAAGCATGCTTTGCCCAGCCCGGGCCACTAGCTTGGCTAGTGGCTGGGCCGGGCTGGCTGGGTCTAACCCAGCCTCCATGGGCTAGGCCCAAAAAAAATAAATAAATAGAAAAATAGAAAAAATAGAAAAATAAAAAAATAAAAAATATGTGCATGTGTAAAAATAAATTTATTTTATTGGTTTATTCACTAACGCCAGAGTCAGGAATAAAAATACTGATTTAATTGTATTTTGTTTTTATTTAGCTACATAAAAAAAAATAAAAAATATGTGAATGCGTAATAAAATAAATTTATTTTATTTGTTTATTCATTAGCGTAGAGTTAGGAATAAAAAATATTGATCTAAATTTATTTTATAGCTACGTAATATTTGCCAGCGCTAGAGTTGGAATTATCCGTAGTTGAATATTCACTGGCGCCAGAGTCAGGAATATTATAAGCAAATGATCATAGCATAAACTAATAAACGTTTAGCAATTTAAGACAAAAGCAGCAATGCAGTCTGCCTCAGGTAGAACGTTTAAGGGGTGATAATACCTTCCCTTTTGCGTAACCAATCCCGAACCATAGGATCTCTGTTGACCAGTTAGGGTTCCTAGTGACCATAATATTATGTGGCGACTCCTTAAAACAAGACCTTTTTCCTCAAAGAACAAGATGCCAGAAATCTGTTCTTTTTCCATGAATTTTTAAGGTCGTCGCGATGTCGAGTGCAACAGAATGGCGACTCCACTAGGGAACTTATGATTAAGCTTTGTCTTTTGTCTTATTATTGCTATTTTGTTTGTTGTGTTTATTTATTATTTTTCCTGCATTTGCTGCTTTAGCATGCATCCTTATTTATGTTGCCATGCATCACTTTGAGAGCACATACTTTACAACCTAGGATAAGTGGGGGAGTAACGGTACCCCAATGACTTTAGCCTGGGTAAAACTTGTGAAACCATCCAACTCTCGCTTGATTGTTTACTTGGAAGTGGTTGATATGCCAAACTGATATTACTCAGGGCTTCTATCTTCACACTACTTGTAAGCCTCATATCGACCTTTCAAAGACGATCACTGAGCATGCAAGAGACCTTTTGAAACTAGATAATGACCAACCCCTTGATGCACTCAACAATTAGGATCTTCCTACTAGATTGTCACCCCGTGAATGGTAAGTTTGCATTTCATACATATTTTTTTAATCAACATTTTTGCATAAATTACATGATTTACATTTAGCATGTTGAAATATAGGTTCCCCATTGAAACCCACCTATAACAATCATTTGAGAAAAAGACAAATGGAAAACGAAAAAAGAGTTCAATTGGAAGCCCAACACTAAAAAGAGGTGGACAATCTTAAAGAAGAAGTTGCAAGGCTTACTAGTTTACTCGAACAGGCCTTGAGAGATGAATCCGGAAAAGCAACACATATAGCTCAGCGTGAATCTGGGGCAAATAGGTTGTCATCTGATTTTCAACAAGCCATGCATTTTCAACCAGCATACCCCATGAGAATGCCGTTTACCATTGATTCTATAGAGAAGGAATCTCAAAAGGGCAAGATGGTAAAAGAAGAGTGTTTGGAAAAATGGGTTGCCCTAGAAGAGAGGGTAAGAGCAGTTGAGGGAAACCATTTGTGTGACTTGGTGAAAGCTGTCAAGATGTGTTTGGTACCTAACATAGTCATTCCTAAGAAGTTTAGGGTGCTAGAATTCGTTAAATATATAGGATCGTGGCCATTTTGATATGGGTATAACAAGATACGGTATCTCTTTCTCCGCAAACTTGATATGGATTTTTTTTATTCAAGTGTATTAATTTATATGCATCGAGAAAAAATATATATCATATATTTTTAAAACTTTTATTATTTTATTTCATGATATAATTTTTCTATATTTAATACACTTGAATAAAAAAAATCCATACCAAGTTTTAAAGAATATATTGCTATAAGAAATTATATAAAATTTGGATTATGTATTTTCCATATGGATGAGATTTGTTGCTATTTCTATTCAAACACAATAGTAATAATAAAAATAATTATAATTAAAATATCTACAATAAAAAAAATGAGATTATAAATAATAAAGCAACTAAGTAATTGATTATATACGAATAATCATAAACTAAAATTGAATTACCTTTACAATGTAGGGCATTCAAAAATTTGTGACATAATAGTAACAAATGGTGAAGTACGTGCAATTATAATTAAAAAAATAAGTTTCTTTCTTAGAAAATAATAGATATACCACTCATAACTTTATTTGGATATTACTAATTCTCAATTATAATAAAATAATACATGCTAACTTAAGTACACCATAAGGATTATGTCCACACACAATATATCAAATGGGGTCAACTAGGAAGTCCAATATCTAGACCTATTATAGGCGAACTCCATTTATAATAAAGCTAGATCCTATTGCTTAGAGTGTGTTTGGTATTGCGGTAGCTGTTGTGGTTGTGGTTTGAAAAAAGTTGTTTTATAAAAAGTACTTTTAGTTGAGGTTCGTTTGAAAAAAATAGGTGTTTGGTTAAAACCATGGTTGAAATTGAGGTTGAAGAAAAAGTAGTTTAATGTGTTTGGTTAAAAATACTTTTGAAATTGAGGTTATAAAATAATTTAAAAAAATATATATTAATATTGATGGTTTTAAATTTAAATATTGTAGAATTAATTACTCCTATTACATCATGAAATAAAAAATACTTTATAAAAAATATTTTTTATTATTTCATTAAACTATTTATAATTCCATTACGTACAAAATTCATCCGATAAGAATTACAGTTTTCATAATTTTTTTAGCGTAGATAAATATTATCAGGTATAAAATTGATATTACAATGCGAGTGAATTTAATTAATTCATTTTATACTAGTGTTTTTTTAAAAAAAACAAATGTTAAAAAAATTAACACACTGAAAAAAAAAAAAAAAGGAATTTCACGTGAACAGTGCAATTCGCACTGTTCACATGCTCAACTGTTCAGTGAACAGTGGAGGCATGATACACTGTTCCATGAACAGTGTATCATGCTACACTGTTTGAACAGTGTAGCATGGTTGTTCTCAAAGAGCCGCGCAAAAAAGCAGCATTTTTCTGCTTTCAAATTGCCTGCGTTTCACACGCAATTCATTGTGGGACCCATACACAGTGAACAACTTTTTTTCCTCAACCAAACACTGAGCCAGTGCGTTTTTGAAGAAACGCAACCTCTACCTCTTTGCCAAACGAGCTCTTAGACTTGTCTCCTACTAAACTTTGCAGTAGATTTCCTAGGTTGCGGTTAACCACTTTTGCTTATCTATATTTAAGGGTGATAAACACTATAAAAATTTAACTGAGTACCAAGCTTTTCCAACAAACACTTCTAGAAATTGCTTATAAAATTCATATCCAATTGAGATAATGGACTTAAGAACCCCATACAAGTGAACCAACTCTCTAAAGTAAAGATGGACTATTTGGTAAGCATTCATGGTCTTTTAAGATGCAATAAAATAGGTTTTCTTCCGAAACTTATCCACCACTATAAAGATTGAATCTATAACATGGTGGGTATGAGATAAGCCTGATATAAAATCGATACTAACATTCAATTAAGGAGCATCTACAACATGAAATGGAGTATACAACCCAACATTAGTCAAAGCATCTTTGGACTCCTAATAAATGATACATCTCTTCACAAAGTCTGATACTTAATCTAGAAGTTTAGGCTAATAGTAAGTTGATAACACTGGGGTTAGAGTCTTATCACGTATAAAACGACTATTGCCATGTAACTCACAAATGATATTGTTGCACATCCCCCGGGCGGCGTCCGATGGTGATTTTTTTGTTTGTTTTGCTTGATTGGTTCTTTGGATTCGCTATCTAGTATTATGGTTACTAGAAACCCTAACTGGTCTTTCAGAGATTCTAAGGCAAGGAACTGATTGCGTAAAGGGAAGGTATTAACACCCCTAGTACGCCCTACCTAAGGTAAGCTGCTTGGTGTTTGGTTTGCCTTATAATTGCTATGGTGTTGGTATTTTCTAATCCCATTCGTTTTTCTAGGTTTGATTCAAACTAAATTTATTAAGATAGAAATCCAAGGAGATTCCATGTGCTTTAAAAGCTCATTTTTCATTTAGTATTTCAAGAGTTTGCGACTCGTATATCGCAAGGAGGAGGGACAAAATTTAGAAATTTAAGGAAATTCAGGGCGTTTTAAAAGCCTATTTTTACCTTAGTGTTTCATACTCTCACGACTTGTAAATCGTGGAGTAAAAAAAAACTTAAAATGTCTTCGATTATAATCAAGGCTTCTTTTAAGGATGTGTGATGAATTATTATTCCTAGAAAATTATTTTTGATATTTACCACTTAGGGTTTCTTTATCGAAATATTAACAGTGAATAATAACAAGTTATTTCCAATAATATTTTGGATATTCATCCCTTTGGGATTTTTTTATCCAAACATTAACAGTGAATAATAGATGAATTCCCCCCTAAAATAAGATTTTTTTATTTTTTTTGGAATATTGACCAATACCCTTTGGAGTTTTACAAACATGTAGTAAAATCCAGAAATGCAAGAAAATAATTTTTGTTGTGTTTAAGAAATCCATGCGAAAACACATTTTTGAAACTTCAAATATTTGTTTTTTTATATAAAAAAATGTTCAAAATATGTTAGAGTATTAGCCGTATGCAACACACAATAAAACATTTTTTTTACAACAAACACTCCAGTGCTTAAGCATAAATGATAATTCATTGCACGTTTATTTTTAAAACAAACACTCCAATGCTATAAATGATAAACCATGTTTGTACAGGGATGATGCATTCACACTCCAAGACACTATTCAAGAGGAAAAATGCATTATAATTCACTTAGTAGCAAGTTAATGTTCAAGTGAATTATAATTCACTTGAACAATAAAATGCAAATGCTGTCATACAAAAAGCAGAGAGGAAAACGCAACCCCTCCCCCAAAACCTGCCGAAGGATTACTTAAAGTGCAAAGAGGTTTCCTTGTGTTTCAGTTTCTTCTCTGGACAAAACTTCATTTAGGAGCCAAACTACCCCATGCAAGATCTTTAAAAAAAAAGGAAAACGCCTGACCATAAAAGTTAGCTGATAATGAAACCCTGACAGCCCCCCATGGTTCCTCATGAACCAGAGGGAAAAAAACAATAAAAAGCAAGGAACTCGCAAACTCTAATATAAAATAACCGTCTAAGCTCAAAGTCATGGAAGGGAACAGAAGACAAGCATTCATTGTATGGCAAAAAATAAGAAAATGAAGGTGCAAAGCCAGAATACAAAACAGGTTTTTTTAAAACATCAAAACAATACCTGCAGGTCTCACTGGTTTTTTACTACAGAAGCTAAAATATAACCCAAACGAACGTTGCTGTCAAGGTTAGCAGCAAAGCTCCCTCTCCGTATGTGCTGCAGGTCTCACTAGTTTTTTACTGCAGAAGCTAAAAATACAACCCGAACATTTCTGTCAAGGTTTAGCAGCAAAGCTCCCTCTCCATCTTGTTTTTTCTCCTCTTTCCTATCCTCTTTCTCTCTTTTTTCGTCCTGTTTTTTTTCTTTTTTTTAGGTCATTAGAAGGGCTTATATATAGTCTAAATATATCTCTATTTAGGAAAGATTTAATGCATTAATTCTAGGATGCAAATCCTTGCTGATTTGTAGTTAAAAGAAACACAAAAGGAAACCGAAATATCCTGATTCCTATTATGATTTCAGCAATTAGTTTCCATTGATCAAAGGGTGGTACAACTCCTTTCTTTCCTTCCATGGCTGGGACCATAAGACACCAACTGTTTCCTTTGAAATGAGTCAATAAAAACATGTTCTGCAGCTCTACACTTAGCAAGACAAACATGAAGACCAGCAAGAAATTTGCAAAGAAAAAAAAGGAAAGAAATCAGATGGGTAATGGTGCATGCTGTAAAGTCTTATTTTTCTTATTCGATGTGGTAGAAATCCTGTCATTTATGATGATCCAGCCCCCCTCTCCAGCTTTCAATATCCCTCTTCAATTAAATCCCTCATTTTAGCACTTTTCGATTCAGTCCTTGGTCCAAAAAAAATCCTTCGAAATAGCCCCGCGAACTTGGGCTAAACCCTTCTTGTGACAGGATTCTCTGCTTTCACATTCAAATGGGAATATCTTGAGCTTGTGATATCGAAATCAAGCGATTCAAAAGCCCAAATTTATCTACGCGTCCAGGACTACAATTTTGATGAAGGAGTCGAAGTGAGATAAAATCATTTTAGAGAACAGAATCTGACAGTAATCTGGTTGGTCAAAAAGGATCTCCGGATCTAATTCAAAAACTGACAATGCCGAGAATCCTGATATGATTGAGAGTATGATCTAAGAACAAATCAACAAAATTTGTGACAGAAATAGAGTTTTTAGTGTAAAACTCGGGTCAGGATCCTTCTCGCGGCAGAAATCTCTATCTTCACGTTAGATATTCAAACAAGAATATCTTGAGCTTCTGATATCGAAATCAAGTGATTCAAAAGCCCAAATTTATATACGCGTCTAGGACTACAACTTTAATGAAAGAGTTGAAGTGAGATAAAATCATTTTAGAGAACATAATCTGGCAGTAATCTAGTTGGTCAAAAAGGATCTCCGGGTCTAATTCAGAAACTGACAATGCCGAGAATCCTAGTATGACTGAGAGTATGATCTAAGAACAAATCAACAAAATTTGTGATGGAAATAGAGTTTTTTTAGTGCAAAACTCGGGTCAGGATCCTTCTCGCGGCAAAATTCTCTACCTTCATGTTAGATATTCAAACGAGAATATCTTGAGCTTCTGATATCGAAATCAAGTGATTCAAAAGCCTAAATTTATCTATACGTCCAGGACTACAACTTTGATGAAGGAGTCGAAGTGAGATAAAATCATTTTAGAGAATAGAATCTGGTAGTAATCTAGTTGGTCAAAAAGGTTCTTGATCTGACAATGTTGAGCATCTAAATCTGACTGAGAATCTGCCCTAAGAACAATGATTCAGACCTAATAAAGGTGTAAGTCATTTTTTCAACATGTCATGAGTGACATAATATAGCTAGGATAGTCAGATATCGTACGAAACCAAGTAAGAATCAGAGCCTAAGTTGGAACAAAAAATTGTGACAGCAACAGAACCAGTTTTTTGTTTTATGCAAATTTTAAGGGATTTATCCAACCTTAAAGACCAAATAAAGAAGGAACGAATTTAGCATTATAAAGACTCATGGTCAATCTAAGAAAACCTGACGATTTTGGTAGCAAAGGGGAAAGATAGAAAGAGTAGAAAACAGTTTAAACAAGGTTTTTGAAAAAAAATATATTTCTTTCTCTGCTTTTGTCAATCTTCTAGCAAACATGAGTTAAACTCCTACACTCAGTTCAAAAGAGGTATACACCGTCTCCAGCATGTGGGGTCTAAAATTGAGTAACAACAAATGCCCCCTCTTTACAATGCTTACGAAGCAAAACTTGTCAAGTGGTTCGCGTAGTAACTGTTGTAAAGATAAATTGTCTGATCATGCTAAAAACTCAGTGCTTTTCCTAAAAAATGGTCTCCTTATCAGGTGATCTGCCTATCTTAAAATTTCTAAAAAACACTTCATGCTTTTCTAAAAAATGATCTCAATATCGAGTGACCGGCCCATATTAAAATTCTTAGAAAACTCCACGCTTTTTTAAGGACTGGTCTCAATATCGGGTGGCCACTCATCTTAAGATTCTTAGAAAACTCCATGTTTTTCTAAGAAATGGTCTCAATATCAGGTAACCGGCCCATCTTAAAATTCTTAGAAAACTCACGCTTTTCTAAGAAACGGTTTCAATATTAGGTGACCAGCCCCTATTAAAATTCTTAAAAAACTTCATGCTTTTATAAGAAAATGGTCTCAATATCGGGTGACCTGCCCATCTTAAAATTCTCAAAAACCTCCATGCTTTTCTAGGGAATATTCTCAATATCAAGTGACCGACCCATCTTAAAATTCTTTAGAAAACTCCACGCTTTTCTAAAAAACAGTTTCAATATCAGGTGACCGACCCCTCTTAAAATTCTTAGAAAACTCCATGCTTTTCTAAGAAATGGTCTCAACATCGGGTGACCTGCCCATCCTAAAATTCTTAGAAAACTTCACGTTTTTCTAAGGAATAAACTCAATATCGGGTCACATCTTAAAATTCTTAGAAAACTCCACGCTTTTCTAAGAAACGATTTCAATATCAGGTGACCGGTCCCTTTAAAATTCTTAAAAAAAGCTCCATGCTTTTCTAAGAAATGGTCTCAATATCGGGTGACCTGCCCATCCTAAAATTCTTAAAAAAACTCCACGCTTTTCTAAGAAATGGTCTCAACATCGGGTGACCTGCCCATCCTAAAATTCTTAGAAAACTCCACGCTTTTCTAAGGAATAAACTCAACATCGGGTGACCGGCCCATCTTAAAATTCTTAGAAAACTCCACGCTTTTCTAAGAAACGATTTCATTATCAGGTGACCAGTCCCTCTGAAAATTCTTAAAAAAGCTCCATGTTTTTCTAAGAAATGGTCTCAATATTGGGTGACCCGCCCATCTTAAAATTCTTAGAAGACTCCACGCTTTTCTAAGAAATGGTCTCAATATTGGGTGACCCGCCCATCTTAAAATTCTTAGAAGACTCCACGCTTTTCTAAGAAATGATTTCATTATCAGGTGACCAGTCCCTCTGAAAATTCTTAAAAAAGCTCCATGTTTTTCTAAGAAATGGTCTCAATATTGGGTGACCCGCCCATCTTAAAATTCTTAGAAGACTCCACGCTTTTCTAAGAAATGGTCTCAATATTGGGTGACCCGCCCATCTTAAAATTCTTAGAAGACTCCACGCTTTTCTAAGAAATGGTCTCAATATCGGGTGACCTGCCCATCTCAAACTTCAAAAGAAAACATCTTACCTCGAGGAAATGAAGGAGTTCTGGTTCACAATTCATATTCTTTTCCGTAGCTCTGTTGACTTGAGATTCTATCTCTTAGTGATTCCCAAAAACTTGGAACTAATTTGGCTTTCGTCCCACCTTTCCTGCTAGGTTAGTGTTATGACAATATAGCATGCATGTTTTTGTTATTTATCTTGGAAACATTGGTCCCCCTTTCCGTTTTAGACTTCTTCGAGCTCTTGTTTGCATTTGTTTGTCCGACTTGTTCTTTTGAACTGGAATATGCTCCACACGCTATACTTCATATCCTCTTGGTGAAGAGATCTCTGGTTCCTTGTGAGGCCCTTTCTTGCTCAATTGAGTATTGTCTTTTATTATTATTTTAAAAGGAAAACTCAAAAGTTTTGATTTTGTTCATGAAAAATGCAATCTTTAATGCAATTAGCAATTCTCATAAAAAATGTTTTTTAGAAGTTTTTATGATGATACCTTTTTGGGCTTTGGTTCACTATGGACCCCTATGTGCACTTTTTGCCCCCAGTGTGGTGTGCAATACCTGTTAGTTTTAAAATTGGTTTGGTTCCCTCCAATTAATGGAGTCATTTTCTTAGTTAGGCGTAAGAAAATAGTTTGTTTAAGTAAAATATTTCAAATGTTATGAGATCATACGCTTTATGAAGAAAAATGTTTTTTATAGAGAGAATTCATGGCCGAATTTTATTTTATTAATTGAGAAATTACGGAATACATCAAGCGTAATATTTCCTTACAGAGTCAGAATTCACAAGCCTAACTAGATCTTCTCCATCCATTCTAGATAACAACAAACTCCTCCCGAGAATGCTTTTTTCACCACGTAAGGGCCCTCATAGTTCGGCGCCCATTTACTTTGATCTTCTCCTAGTAAAGGCAATATTTTCTTCAGTACAAGATCTTCTTCATGGAATCTGTCGTATGGGTGCGGCGTCGCGGCGAAAATATAAGTCCCACTTTAAATCTAAAATGTAAACCTATTTATATCTATTTGACAAATATGGGGAGACAAGAAAATATTTTCTTTTATTGGTGAAAAATAGAATGGGAGTCGCCACCTAGTATTTTGGTCACTAGGAACCCTAACTGGTCTCGGAGATCAGGTACGGGGACTGGTTGCGTAAAGGGAAGGTATTAGCACCCCAAATACGCCTTACCTAAGGTAAGCTGCATTGTTTGATTGTCTGATAAAAAGCTAAGGTGTTATTGTATTTCTAGTTGTTGGTCCGTCTATGGTTCAAGAAAAGTCCTTCTTAATAAGGAGGTCCTTATCTTATCGGGTAAAACCCTAACCGTTCTAACGTCTATATGAAAGATATATTTTTAATATCAGGAATACGTTTTACGTATAAATTCGTAATCCATATACTAAAAGAAGACAAAAAGATTTTTTTACAATTTTTGAAATATTGGCCTAGTTCTCATGGCTCTAACAAACTTGTTGTTACAGCCAAAGTGCATACTAATACATATATTTTTTTGAAATTTTCTTTGTTATATGAAAATATGATGTGATGATTTTTTTATTTTTATTTTGGAGAGACTAGGCCGTATGCATGAAAACAAAACACTTTTTTTATATTTTTATATTTTTGATGTCTTGACGAAAACCGGGTATTTTAATACTGGATTTGTATCTTTACGGTATAAAAATACAAACCAGTATTAAACAATTTTGATAAAAATATGCAGGAAAATCAGCAAATTTTTTAAGGATTTTTCAGAATTTTTAAATTTTTATATATATATATCTATAAATATATATAAATAATATAAATATATTATAATATATAATATAATATTAGGTGGGCTGGGCCAGGCCGGCCCAACTAACTGGGCCGGACTCAGCCCAAAAGGGTTGGGCCGATCTCGGCCCAACAAAATCTCTTATTTTCGTCTGGGCCAGACTCGGCCCAGACAGCAAGGCTGGGCCAGGATCAGTCTGGCCCACAAAACATCAGGGCTGGGCCAGAACCAGCTAGCCCAACGAAGGAAACCCATCAGTGCTGGGCCAGCACCAGCCTGGCCCAGCATAAAAATCCAACGGGGGGGGAATTATTTTCCCCCTCCCATCCTCCTGTATGCAGACCGAATGTTCTGCATGCAGGAGGAAACACAAGTAATGAAAAAATGCAGGGGGGAGAAGAGTTTACTTGGCGTGGAGAAGGCGGTGCCTTGCTGGTCGGACTACTTCGCTGGCGGTGCTGTGGTGGAGATCGGTGGCTGTGTCGTGGCTCACGGACGGCGACTCCCAGCAGCGGTGCTACTGTTCCAAGCGGCGGAGAGAGAGGTTACTGCTCCTCCCTTTTCCTCTGTTTCCTTTCCTCTTCTTTCGTTTTTCAGTGGTTTCCCTTTACCCTCTCGGTTTGTTTTCTTAATTTCCTACCCCGTTTCAAGCTTTTCCTTCCTCTCCCTATGTTCTGGTTCCACTCTTTCTATTCTCTCTATCCTCTCCCTTTCGGTTCGTTTTTTTTTCTCTTCGGTTCATTCTCCTTTCTATCTTTTCGTTTTTTCTCCCTTCCGCGTGCTGGCGTTCAGTCTCCATTTATAGGGGGTAAAGGGAGCGGGGCCTCATTATGGCTGCATGGGGAGCGGGGTAGCGCCGGTCGGTTGGCCAGTGGGTGCGACTGGTAAGGCGCGGCTCCCTCGACCTTTCATCATGAGAGCACATGGGGGGGCTTTGGCAGGCATGTGGCGTGTCGAGTTCAATGAGGAAAGAAGAAAAAATTGCCTTCCCCTGCTGTACGTCCAGGGGAAGGAGAAAGGGGAACAGTGTCGTTCAAAACGACACTGTTCTGCAATTTTAATTTTTTTTTTTACATGAAACGGCGCCGTTTTATGAAAAAAGTGCCGTTTCATTTAAAGATGGCGCCAGCATCTTTTTTCAATTTAGTCCTTAATTATCCTTTGTTTATTTCAATTGCATCCCTTTCAATTTCATCGCCGCCCTCATATTTGGCCGCCTTTCCACTTTGGTCCTTGGTCTCTGATTTATGCAATTTGACCCTCAATTAATCAATAAACTTCTAATTTCTTCAATTTGGCCCCTGATTGTATTAATTACAGCCCTTATACTTATGCGCCTTCTCCAATTTGGTCCTTGGTTTCGGATATTCTCAAATAAGTCCCTAATTAGCCATTAAACCTCAATATTTATGCAATTAAGCCCCTGATTTGGCCTAATAAATTCCTAAAAATTATAATTTGATCCCAGAACTTTAATTTCTTCCAATTAAAGCCCAAATTGACTTAAAAAACAATTTTCCTTGCAATCAAACCCTCTATAAATTCAATTAAACCTTCCATAAAATCCAATTAAGTCCATGAACATCTAATTTTGGACTTTTCTCTTCAAATTAAATTTTATTTTCCCACAAGGCTCTCATCATTCAAGTATATACTGTAAAAATTTCAATCCTTGTATTTTTGAACCTCCTTAATCAATTTTTTCTGATCCTTTTCTAAGCGTTCCAACCTCCTATTATTTTTTCTAATTTCTTCCAACTATATATTTATATATTTATTTTTATTTTTGTGTGGGGACCCAAAAATGGGTTACAACAGAATCCTCAAGGTCGAACCTTCTTGTCGTATGATATGGCCATCCTTCTTTGGTAGAGATGATGACATATTGCAGCTATCCTCTTTTCACTGATCAGATTCAGCTGTCTATATCTAACTTTTGCCCATTCTACCTCTTCCAGCTTAGAGTCTACTAGTACTCTCAAAGATGGGATTTCCACTTCTAAAGGCATCACCGCCTCCATTCCATATACCAACGTGTACGGGGTGGCTCCTGTTGAGGTTCGGTCTGCGGTGTGATATACATGAAAGGCAAATGGCAACATCTCATGCCAATCCTTATATGTGACTACCATCTTCTGAATAATCTTTTTGACATTCTTGTTAGTAGCTTCTACCGCACCATTCATCTTTGGTCTATATGGTGAAAAGTTGGAATGCTTGATTTTCCATTTATCGCAGAGTTCTATTATCATCTTGCCATTGAAATTCTAGGCATTATCAGTTATAATCATTTCTAGTGGACCATACCGACATATCAAATCTCTCTCAATAAATTTCTTCACCACTTTTTGCATCACATGAGCAAATGACTCGGCTTCTACCCATTTTGTAATGCAGTCGATAGCCACGAGAATAAACCTATAACTATTGCTGGCTTTTGGGTTTACAGGTTCAATCACATCAATTCCCCACGTCGCGAAGGGCCATGGAGATGTCAAGTTAAACAGAGGAGTTGGAGGGGCGTTGATTTTGTCACTGTATACTTGGCACTTATGACATTTTCGGACATAGTCGATGCAATCCTTCTCTAATGTCATCCAGAAGTACTTGGCTCTTTGTATCTTCCTAGCCATCACGTGTCCATTAGCATGGGTTGAGTAAATCTCTTCATGGACTTCCCGTAACGCGCTTTTTGCCTCAAATTCATCCAAACATCTCAACAAAGTCTCGTCGGATGATTTCTTATACAAAATCTCCCAATCAAAATAAAAATCCATTGCCAACCTCCTCAAGGTCTTCTTATCGATTTTGGATGCCCCCATGGGATATGCCTGGTTTTGGATGGAATTCTTGATATCATAGTACCAAGGGTTTCCATCCACTTCTCTTTCGACTGAGCAGTAATGAGCTGGGTTATTTCTGATATTGATGTGTACCGACTGTACCTTGTGCCCAAAGTCTATCTTGGCCATAGATGCTAGTGTGGCCAAAGCATCTGCAAACTGGTTTCCTTCCCTTTCCAGATGGGTGAACTCTATTTCCTCAAATTCTCTAGCTAGTTTAGACAGGTATTCTTCGTAGGGCCATAACTTCTCTTCCTTGGTTTGTCATTCTCCTTTTACTTGGCAAATGATCAGCATTAAGTCTCCATACATATCTATCTTTCTGATGTTAATCTCTAATGCAGCCTCTAAACCGTGAATGCAAGCTTCATACTCAGTCGTGTTGTTGGTGCACCCGAACTGCAGCTTAATTGAAACCGGATACTGCTTCTTATCAGGAGAGATTATCACTGCACCCGCTCCGTTACCACATACATTTACAACACCATCAAAGTACATAATCCACCAATATGATTTCTCTTCCTTGATTGCAAGCATATCTTCATCGGGAAAGTCAAAGTTTAATGACTCATAATCTTCCATAGCATGGTCAGCCAGGTAATCGGCAATAACACTCCCTTTCACGACTTTCCTTGTCACATATACTATATCATACTCAGCCAATAGAACTTGCCATCTTGCAATTCGGCTAGATAGGTAGGGCTTTTCACAAATGTACCTCAACGGGTCTAATTTGGAAATTAACCACGTAGTGTGATACAACATGTACTGACGTAATCTCTTTGCAGCCCATGTCAGTGCGCAACACAGCTTCTCAATCACAGTATACCTAGACTCATATTCCATGAACTTCTTGCTCAGGTAATAAATGGCCCTTTCCTTTCTTCCGGTTTCATCGTGTTGCCCAAGCACACATCCCATTGCTGTTTTGGTTACTATTAGTATAATATCAATGGCCTTTCTGGTACAGATGGAACAAGCAGGGGTTGATTCAGCAAGTACTGCTTGATTTTCTCAAAAGCCTCTTCACACTCTTCATTCCATGTTCCAGGGTTCTTCTTCCTTAACAAACAAAAGATCGGGTCACAAGTCATCGTTAATTGGGATATAAACCGAGCAATGTAATTCAACCTTCCTAAGAAACCTCTCATATCCTTCTCAGTCTTGGGAGGTGGCATAGATTGAATAGCATTTACTTTATCGGGATCCACTTCTATCCTTTTGTCACTCACCACAAATCCCAACAACTTACCGGATTTCACCCCGAATGAACACTTCGCTGGGTTAAGCCTCAACTTATATTTCCTTAGCCTTTCAAACAATTTCTTCAATATTTGGACATGATTCTCTCCCTCTCTAGATTTAGCAATCATGTCATCCACGTATACTTCAATCTTTTTGTGCATCATGTCGTGAAACAAAGTCACTATAACCCTTTGGTAGGTAGCCCCAACATTCTTTAAACTAAATGGCATGACTTTATAGCAAAAGGTTCCCCATGGTGTTACAAAGGTTGTCTTCTCTTTATCCTCTTGCGCCATTTTATCTAATTGTAGCCCGAAAACCCATCCATAAAGGAATATGTGGAGCTGCGTGCTGCATTATCAACTAACATATCTATGTGTGGTAAAGGGAAATTATCTTTAGGGCTAGCCCGGTTTAAGTCCCTAAAGTCCACACAAACTCTGATTTTACCTTGCTTTTTGGGTACCACCACTATGTTTGACACCCATTGTGGATACTTGACTACTTCCAAAAAACTAGCGTTCCATTGTTTTTCAATTTCTGCCTTTACTTTGATTAAGATCTCGAGATGAGTTCTCCTTAACTTCTGCTTAATTAGCTTGCATCCTTCCACCAGTGGTATCCTATGTACTACAATATTCGTATCCAAACCAGGCATATCCTTGTAGGACCAGGCAAAGACATCTATGTAATCTCGGAGCGGTGCAATCAACTCTTCTTTCTCTTCAGGGGTGATCAAAGTCCCTATTTTCAGCTCTCGCTTGATTTCTTCATTACCTACATTTATGGTTTCAAGTTCCTCTTTAGCAGGCCTCTAAGCTTGTTCGTGTTGTTCTATTAATTTTATGAATTCCCATATGTTTTTCTCCTCCCATTCTTCATCTTCTACAGCTACTATGTATTCTTTAAAGTTTGGTCATTCATTCTCAATGTAAAGTGCAGGTGTTGTTGTGGAGGATCCGCTTTCAGGGTTCCTGAAAGCAGAAAGTGATGTGTAAATGCACAATAAGACATTAAGATAAATTTTGAAAATGCATGATCCCATTAAAAAGAAAAGATTGGCTCAAAAACAAAAATAAAATCCAATTGACATCTTGAGCCTCGATTGTCAATGAATAAAAACAAAACAAAATAGAAAAAGGCAAACAACATAGATAAAATTATAATCCAACAATCATTGTTGATTACATTTTGAAAACCAATGGAGCTTCTTGGGTCTCCCAATTCTGGAACTTCTCTCCTTCAGCTAGCTTTCGAATGAAAGTCCTGACGGTAACTTCCTCCAGAGTGTAGATGGTTAATTGCGGCAGCTCTTCATCCCTTCTTTTGGATTCAATCTTCTCGGCAATGTCCTCGACTTGATCTTCCTTCAGAGTGTTTATGTTCATTGAAGAAAGCTTCTGAAGGAGGTTTCCATGTCTCTTATCGAGCTGCATCACATATGCGGCCTTTGGAAATGAAATCCTGATTTGGGGGATGGCTAAGCTTTCTTCTTCAGGCTTCCTTCCTTCAATCCTAGCCATTCTCTTCTCCCTTCTTGCACCAGCAGCTCGCTTGTAATCCTTCTTCTTGGGCTTATATCCAAGCCCAAACCTCTATTCTGCAGCTTTCAGCTTGATTATATCAATCCATTCAAGCCTTCCTTTCTCAATGTCATATGAGAAAGGAATCTTGTGTTTCAAAAAGCTTTTAGCGGCCATTTTGGTGGCCTCCGAGATTTCTGGCTTCCTCACCATAGTGTTCTCGAGCACCCACTCGGTATTCACAACCTCAAATGCATGAAGGTTTCCATCCTTACAACCTTCAGCTTCAATGAATGGAACCACCACATTTCTTACCATTGATATGGTCTCCTCAGCCTTAACAGTAACCAGAACACCATTGGCAATGTACTTCAAACATTGATGTAGCGAGGAGGTGATAGCTCCCGTAGAATGTATCCATGGCCTTCCTAACAACATACTATAGGAAAGGTGGATATCCATCACTTGAAGGGTTACTAGAAAGACTTGTGGACCCACAACTAGTTCAACCTCAATTGTCCCTATCACTTGCCTTGGCGAGCCATCGTATGCTCTAGTCGTCATTACACTGGGTTGCATGTGTGAGGGATCTACCTACATTTCATCCAGCATATGCCTTGGTAACACATTAAGGGCTTAGCCATTATCGATGACAACTTTACCGATGAGACAATCTTTGCATCGGACCATGACATACAAGGGCTTGTTATCTTCACTTCCTTCAGCGTCAAGTTCATCTTCCATGAAATATAAGTAATTGGCAGCATGGATCCTCCTTACTAGATGCTTCATAGTATTTTGTTCAATATCTTGAGCTACATAGACCTCATTCAGTACTTTTTGCAAAGCATTACGATGCGGCTCGGAGCTGAGTATTAATGACATGATGGAGATCTTTGCAGGGGTCTTCTTCAACTGATCCACTATACAGTACTCACTATACTTCATTAATTTCAGGAACTCATTTGTTTCTTCCTCAGTCACAGGTTTATTTACCTTAAGCTCTTTATCAAGGTCCAACACCTCCTTGCCCTTAGCCTTTTTTTACTTCTCTAGTTCTTCAGGTGTGAAACAACGACCACTCCGAGTTAGCCCACTTATCTCAGTTCGGAACAACGGTAAAGGAGTTTTGATATTCGAGGTATAACCATAATCTCCAGGCATCACTCCATAGTCTACTTTGTTTGTATATGAGGGCTTAGTTAATACCAATTTCGAGAGCCTATTAGCTGTTGATTGGACTCTACATTTCCCCTGATTCTCTATCATCTCTATCTCTTCATTATCTCTTACAGCCTCAATCCTTAGCTCTCATAAAGTCAGCATTCTCGCAACCTTTTAATGAAACTCAATGCATTTATCAATGTGATGCCCTTTCTTTTTATGGAATGGGCAAAAATCATTTTCCCTCATGCAATGTTCAGATGGTTTCTCAAAATGTCCAGATTGTACCAACATCTCGTACAACCTCGTATTGGTCACTCTTAGCACCTTCTCTTTGCTACCGACCTCCATAGTATTCACTCCACTAACACCTACAGCATATTTGGGTAGAGGGTTTGAATTCACATTAGGCGAATCTTCAAAAGGGACCCATCTGATTTTGATAAGCTGCGATACCCTCTTTTTAAAAGTTACGCAGTTTTCGATGTTGTGACCCGTATTACCAGCATGGTATTCACAAGTCAACTCGGGGTTGTACCAGGTAGGGAAAGGTGGCTGCATAGGTGGTGGTGGTGGTGGTGGTATGGGAGCTATCTGTCCAATACTTAGCAATTTGGCATATAACTCTTTTAGGGTCATTGGCAAAGGTGGTAATTGTTCCTTTGGTTGTTGGTTATCTCTCCTTTGGTAAATGTTTTGGTTATTGGCCGAGAATTTTATTTGATGGGGTTGGTTTAGGACGGAGGGTTTGGAAAAGTTAATGCTGGTGATTTGGGAGGTAGGTGTTTGGTAGTTTTGGTAGTTTTTTCCTTTCCCTTGGTACCTGCCTTCTAGGTTATTCACCTCGATTTCCTTTTTTTTCCCAACAAAACCCTTCTTCTCTATAGGTTCTGCAATTCTCTCACTTCGGATTCCTTGCTCAATCCTTTCAGCAATTCGCACAGCATCATAGAAATGCTGGGCTGAGCTACCCATAAGATGTTCGTAGTATGGGGCCCTAAAAGTATTGGAAAACAGTGTCACCATCTCCGTTTCTATTAGTGGAAGTTGTACATTGATAGCTTGGTCTCGCCACCTTTGAGCATAAGCCCTCACAGACTCTTGAGTTCCTTTCTCCATGGTAATCAGACTGGTCCTATCAAGAGTAATCTCAAGATTGAACTTGTATTGCTTTAAGAAAGCATTTGCCATGTTCGTCCATTTCTTTATCCTAGCATTGTCCAGCCTCATATACCAGCTGAGGGCCGATCCTGTCAAGCTGTCTTGGAAAAAGTAAATTAACAATTTATCATTGTGGATAACTTCTGCCATCTTGTTATAGTAGGAACGAAGATGGGTCTTTGGGCATTCCATTCTGGTATACTTAACAAACTCCAGCACTTAAAACTTCTTTGGAATTATGATGTTAGGCACCAAACATACTTCAGCGGCCCTAACTAGGTCAAATAAATCATTTCTTTCAACTGCCCTTAGCCTCTCTTCTAGTGCAGTCCACTTATCATACCCTTCATGATTAGAGAATCTGATGTCATGTGGATCCTCGTTTGTTAAATCCATTGTAATAGGGATTCGGATGGGCCAAGTGGGATTAGGATGCTGCTTATTTGGTGTAGTTGCCCCCGCGTTTATAGGTGCGATAGGGATTTGAGCTGCTGATGGTGCTTCATTTGGTTGAGTAGATGTTCCCTCTCTATCTCTGGCTCTCAACATTTGCTCTAGCATACTGGTCAGGTGCGCCATATCATTCCGAACTCCTTCAAGCTCTCTTTGGTACTGAGCTTCTGGTTGTGACCTTTCTTCATTTTCCATTCTTTTTCTTTGTTGAGTGTTGTGGATTTTATAAGGGGGACCTATGTTTCTTAATCTGAAGATGCATGCATAGATGTATGAGAAAATGCATGATTGTGATAAGAATGCTTTGTACATTGGGTATGGATGCAGCCTTCTTGTGAACGAATAATAGCCACCACATTATAAACATAGGTTCTCTTGTCACATTGCTTTGATAGGAGTACTGCCATTCGAGTTGTTTGCTTGAATCATATTCACCAAGAGACAGATTTTGCATAAGAAGATGGGTTAACGCCCTTTTCATTAATGCTTGATAAGTTTATTACATTTAGAAATAAAAAGGAAATACATGTTAATCCTTTTCGAGTCGTTTTTTTGTTTCGATATGGCTAACCATCCAGATATACAACAATTGTGTGCAGCATCTTATTGCTCCTTTTCCGGTCCTCCTACAATGGTTAAGTGTCAAGATGGTTTCAGCTAAAATAACAGCCACTAGATTGATTTATGTATTCTCATACTTTACATAAGCAGCAGCGGCCTCCAAACTCACTACACTCGTCTGGCTTAGGAACAACACAAGGCCAAATATGCCCAAGGCAATCAATCTCTCGTTTTCTAATCCTGACTTCTTTTCCAGTTCAATTTCTAGCATCCTCCATTTCAAATCGGTAGCATTCTTTTCCAAAAACTTTTTCAAGTTAGAGATTCTGAGCAGTTTTGATAGTTCGGTGATGATCTTGTCAGATCTCAAATGCAAATAAATCTGATACAGATTGTTTGGAAACTCAGTCAACATCCCATATTCCTTAACAGTCGGACATAGTTCTATGCTTCCAAAAGAAAAACATCGGTAGTCTGGATTCCAAAAATGAACTAAAGCTCGCACAATTGGGCATAAAACTTCTACCCTTGCAATTTCCACCAAACGTTCGTATTTCTTAAAAAATGCATCTTTATCTACATTCTAAAAATGAGTCGTTAACTTGTTCACCTCATTCATAATGCAATTCAGCTTCTTGATTGGTGACTTCTTCTTAGCATCGCTTCTAAGGCAGTCTCCTTCAGTTAATTATGACAGTTCAGAATTTTTCCTATACTTTAGATGGAAAATTTAGCGATGGTGGCCATTTCGTTCACAAGTCTTGCAATTCAAGATGCCTTGGGGTTAGACTTGTTTCGATGTAAAAGATATTATGGAGCATACACCCTAAGGATAAGTTCTAGTTCCTTTACGTGACACATAGGATAGGTTTACTACTTAGTCTCTAAAAAAATGATCTCTTGTTGTTCTAGTGATCACCCTCGTAAAGGCAATATGGGGGTTCAGCAATGTACCAATCATTATCAGTCTAAACACTCGTCTTAGATTTCACCCTATTTCTAAACATCTTAGATTTCAATTTTGTGATATACTTTTGTTGCTTCAACTTGAAAGGCTCGAATCAAAAGGTGAATATAGCAATAAATCAATAACTAAACCAATGAATAACCTAGTGCTTTTTTGGTATGCTAACTAAAAATTAGATAAATTCATATACATTTATGCTCCTAAAATATATCACAAAATTGAAATCTAAGATGTTTAGAAATAGGGTGAAAACAATGATAATCCTTTATGTCCAGTTCCAAAAAAAACTAATATAAATGTAATTGTGGTTGTAATTTGTTATGCTTGTGATGTTGAAAAAGGACAAAGCACATGCAACCAATGATTGATGAGTTTAACTACTGAAATTTAAAAGACAAAGAGAGGGTTAAACTTAGAAAAGAGATGCTGGTTCAGTCCAAACTAGAACACTGTTCGGTCATTGGGTTATAACTAAAGTTGTAGATCTTGGATTTATGTCTGCTCTATATGAATGGAAAGCTAAGACATAGGCCTAAAACTTTCATAAGGAGTCCAATATTTAAAAAGGCCGTTTCAAGTCCAAATTATAGCAACAATGAAAAAGTATGAATCTTCCCTAATAAATCAAGATAAGAGTTACAACAATCAAATTAATTCTTTTACTTCTTACTCTAGTCCCTAACAACAATTACAGATTGAAAGAAACTAGAAAACATACATGCCATCTCAAAAACATTCAATAAGCTTGAATAACAATCAATAGCATAATTCTGAACAAGGAAAAATAAATACTTGAATTTGAAAGAATTACAATAATAACATTATTTATCAAACTTGCTAATGGAGATGGTGTGTATTCCTCTTAAACCAAAATTAGAAATTAGTTCATAGTTGCTGGAAAAATGACAAAAATAAAGAAGAAAAAAATGTTACCAAGCCCCTGTTTTAGCTGTGTTCTACTCTATTTTTCATAACTTGCTAATGGAGATGGTGTGTATTACTCTTAAACCAAAATTAGGAATTAGTTTATAGTTGCTGAAAAATTAACAAAAACAAAGAAGAAAAAAAATGTTGTAGAACCCCTGTTTCAGTTGTGTTATGCTCTATTTATTCTCTCCTTTGGCTGTTGAATTTTTTTAGAATTCTTAGGCTAATTAAAAATCCTTATGCTACTTAGCTCCTTCCTTCTTTATCTGGTCCTTAAGGATGGTTAAATCCCTCATAATTTATGTTGAAAATGGACTATGTTGTTATCACAACTCTGCTGCAACTTAGACTTTGTTTTTGACTTGGTTTCTTACAATATCCGACCATCCCAACTATATTCTTTCATTCATGGCATGTTAGAGGCTTAATTTGCACCTTTCTTAAGTCCTAAGACCCACCATTTCTATATCAGAATCTTAGCCATAGTGAGATGCTCCACTGTTAGTTTCCTCATGAGATCAGGAGACTAATCTCGTCCTTCAGATTGTGTCCAGATATTTGCCTTAAAAAAGATTTTATTTGACTTGGAATCCTCTATAAAAGTTGTAATCTTGGATGTAGATGACTTTGGGCTTTTGAATTGAATGGTTTCAATGTTTGATGCTCAAGATATGCCCGTTCGAATCTGTAGTGTGAAACCAAACAATCCTGTTGCAAGGAGGATTTCAACCCAATTTTGCAAGTCTAATTAGAGGTCCAAACAAACTCGAATTTATGCCTATAATACCTTCTTGGAAAGCTTGATATGTGTACTTTAACTTTGTTTCATCCCACGTTTCTATTCTGAAATTATAACGTGGTGAAGCCCCTGTTACAAGAAGTAAGGTCTGAAAAATAAAATGTAGAAATTCATTTATTTTAGCAATTAATTCACAAAGTCTCCTAGGCATGTCAAACTCATAAAAATAACTTTCAATAAGCTCAAAATACATTAAAAAGCATAGTGTAAAAGGAATAAAAATATATGTATATTTTGCTCCAAATATTCTCATTCTCCACCACTTGAATTACATACAAGACACAAATCATAAGGTCTTTACAAGGGTTGTAATGGAGTTTGGTTCAGGGTAGGAAATCTTTGGTAGGGTAGCTTAGAGCTGTAGAAACTAATGGAGCAAAATTACCAAAAACCAAACATAGAATATCAAACACTCCATCTAGACATTTTAAACTTGAAAATATTACAGCCACATTAACCTCCTCCATTGATCATTCAAAAGAACAATTTTCATTTAACTCAAGGAACGATATTTCACCTTCTAAATCTCCAACCCTTTACTAAAGTTAGAACATGTTGTTCTTTTTCTATATATATATAAATTTATAAAACTCAAAAAATTCAACATAACAACTTGATCCATGTATTCATATGTTGTGATAACGATGAATGATGCTCCACTAGCTCTACGGTTTGGGTAAGACACTTTTGGTTTAAAGCTTAAAGTGCAGGTTTATAATTCAAAGAAACAGTCCATCAACTCAAAAGGTTTTTCAAGGGAAAACTAATCCAAAGGTGGGTTGCTAGGCTACATATGGCACTTAACAAAGAAGGCCTTAATCTTGTTCATGCATGCATGTATATATGTGGTTTCGAAAAGAATCAAAGCAAGTTATGAAGAAAGATAACAATGGAAGAAAATCACACATGCAAGGAAAATAAAGACCAATATGGATGTTTTGGTTTTAAGGTTAAAAGTCTCACAAGTTTGTGTTTACTGAATCCAGTTACTTAATTCCCAAAGAGAATAGTTGGACTAAACAATCTTAAGAAGCTAGATTATCATTCAATCATGTTATCATTTTTTTTTAGCTCAATTAAAAATTTGTTAAAGACATTAACATTCCAATCATTGAAAAGCACCTCAAAAACAAAACAATTTGCCCAAAAACACTGAAATTTTAAAGCACGTTAATTCTCCCTACACTTAATATAAACATCATCCTCAATGTTTGCAGCTAAACATTTTAAAGAGAGAAGGGAAAACTGCCTTGATTTTTCTTTTTGCGTAATGCTGTCTATCTTTAACATTGGGTATGTCCTTTGGTGTGCTCCATACTTTTACCTGAGGGAATAGGCTCTGGGAGAGAAAATATGGTTAAGAAAATATCAAATAAACAATACTGAATTGAAATAGAAAGCAATAAAATGAACAAAACAAAAAAAATCATTATTTTTTGTGGTGTAACACGACGTTTAAGTTGCCTCCTAAGAGCGCCTTTTTTTATTGTCTTTGGCTAGACAACTCTAAATAGTTTTTCTTCTCAAACTTTGGTTGGATCATTTGCAATAATCAATAGCAGGGTTTCATCCTCTTCCAAGTACCATACTTCAAATGTTTGGGTAAAGACTTTAATTCCAGTTTCAAGGCCTGTTCAATAGAAGGTAAAACCTTTCATAAGAATTTAATAGTTGTAAAGGAGAGTTAACCAACCTGTTTGGCATTTTAAGTAGTGAATGCAAAGACATAATTGATTCTTTGATGTCCTCATTCTTCTCTAGCCTTGTGTCCTTAAATGTCTTGATATGCTGTAATACAAAGTTTAACTCATCTTTTAAGAAATTATGCTTATAATCATATTGCACAATGGGGTCAATTACATCAACATGAAAAACAGATTTAGAGTCTTCTAGATATTTTATAACATAAAAAATGTTAAATGTTATTATTTCTCTATAAAACTTAAAAGATAAAGTACCCTTATGACATCGATCTTAGTTCTTATTGTTTTTATAAATGGTATGCCTAACAATATATGAGTTGGATTTGAAGCAAACTCATCATCCATGTCAATGATATAGACCTATCCACTAATTGAATTATTACCTTTGTTTCTTTTATAGGTCCTAAATTCAAATCCTTATAAATTGACAGTGGCATGACATTAATTGATGCTCCCAAATCAAGCATAGCCTTTTCTAACTTATAATTTCCAATCACATAGGGTATAGTGAACATACCTAGGTCTTACACTTTTGAGACAATATTCTTTGAATGATCGCGGACACATTCTCTCCATCCCTTATTTTCTCATCAATATTCAGCCTTCTTTTATTGGTGCACAACTCTTTGAGATACTTGGCATATCATGAAATTTGTTTGATTGCATCCAACAATGGAATGTTCACCTCCACCTTCTGAAAAGTTTCAAAGATTCTGTTATTTATCTCATTCTTTTTCTATTTTGCAAACTATCTAGGAAAAGGGGGATGAATTAAAAGATTAGAACTTGGTAAGGCAGAATTTTTACTTACCTTGTTAGTTGGCAGATCCAATGATTCAGTCGGTTTCTCTTTCCTTTATTAGGTACCAATTGTTGTTAACTTGGTTTGCACTTCCTTACCACTTCTAAGAGTCATGGAACTTGTGTTTTCCTTGGGTTTAATTTTAGTTTGAGAAGGTAACTTTCCTTTGTTGGCCTCTATTTTATGCACTAAAAAAAGCCAACTGTGATATTTGGTTTTCAAAATTTTGAATGCTTGCTCTCGTCTCCTGTTGAAAAGTTTGTGTGTTAGTGGCCAAGGATTTTACAATATCCTCTAAAAACATACATGCATTTGATGATTGTTGAGGAGAAAAAGCTAATTTGTTGTGGATATAGGGTTGAAAAGGCTGCTGGTTTGAGGGCTGACCGTACTTCAGGTTCAGGTGGTCTTTCCACCCGGGGTTGTAGTACTAATTAGAAAATGGGACATATCTCCTTTGTTAGCTGTTAAATCCACCTATGGCATTAACTTGAGGCATGCCATCATCTTGTAATTAAGGGCATCTATTAGAAGGATGGTCCGAGAAAAGGCAGATACCATAGACTTTGGCTTATCTAGCTTGTCCGAGAGCAACTTGTCTAATAAGAGATGTTAGTTTTGAAAGTTTTGTCTCAATTTTGGAATGTATTACTGATTAGTACTTAAAAGTGCATTCTCATTAAGGTTTTATATTATTGTATTGCACTAAAGTATCGTTAAATTCCCTAACTAAAACATGTTTTATAATAACAAGTCTGATAATATAATATATCTTTAATTTATGGTAAATGCTTGTTTTGAATGCAGGTATATCTCACAATTCAAAGGATTGATTAATGTAATTAACTATTGAAAGTGAAAAGACAAAAAGAGGACTAGGCTAAGAGAAGAGATGCTGGTTCAATTCCAAACTAGAACACCATTTAGTTATTTGATCATAACTGGAGTTGTAGAAATCGGATTTAGGTCCACTTTATATGGATGGAAAGATAAGACATAGACCTAAAACTTTCATGAAAGTCCAAGACTCAATTCTGCCATTTTCAAGTTCAAATCTTATTAACAACGGAGAAGTCAGAACTTGTCCTGCAACTCAGACACTGTTCGGTTTTCAGCTCATATCTAGAGTTCTAGAAGTCCAAATGAGCTCTGGTTTTTTTATTGGAAAGCTGAGACAATTGCCCATAGCTTTCATGGAACAAAGAGCTCAAATTCTGGCCAAACAACAATATCAAAAATTTGCCAACAATATCAAGAACCAGCAGCCAACAATGTCAAAAACCAGCCACCAAATCAATGGTCGGCCACCAACTATTTTCTTAGTCCACCAATCAATAGTTCTGAATCTTAGCATATAAAAGAAGGCATTTGCCATGTATTTAGTCATATTATTTTTCAGATCAAAATCATCTTCTTGCTTTCTCTCTTTGTAATGTTCAAGTTTCTTTCATGTTATATTAATCTCTTGTTTATGCCTTTTCATTTCCTTTCATATACTTAGTTAACTTATATCATAATCATGTTCTTATCTTGTTTATTTATGTTTTTCTTCTTCATTATGTTTGGCTAAGTTAATTATGTCAAGGTGAAAAGGTTTTACTAATGGTGTTAGAATAGGTATAATATAAACTCAACATGGACTTTAATGTTTATATCCAAGAAAAATTGTTATTAGCATGTCTTATCTTTTTATCTTACTAATTCTTAATACCTTACTTGTTAAATGGTTAATCTAGATTTATGTTGTATAACACTTGGTACATCAAATGCTTGATCCTTCATAGTTTTCGGCCGACATCGTTGTTATGATAGGAACTTGATTTGTTGTTAACATAAGCTAGCAACATGAATGCCTGATGATATTTATAAGTATGGTGTTACTTAGACAAGATAATTAATATGATCATGTTAATACTTTATAATGAGTCATTAATGATAAATCATCTGATTAGAACCTCCTTTGTGTGTGGTTTCTAGTTGAGTAATAAAAAGAGTTTATATTATATTTATTTGAAATACCATTAGTGAATCCTCTAACCTTGACATTTGTTTTTATCATTGTTTAATCCTTACATCAATATCACATCCCAAAACTCTCTTCAACTCCTTTTCTGTTATTATTCTCTTTAAATCTGTCTTTATTTGTAATTTATATAATTCACCTCTTTATGGTTCGACCCTGGTCTTGCCGGGTTATTTATTACTTCGACACTCCTGCACTTGGGAGAAGACATCAATCTTTTAGTCATGTCAAGTTTTTGGCGCCGTTGCCGGGGAGGTAAGTATTGTATAAATTTTATATTTCTTTTATTTTCTTTTGTTTTTTTTACTTTTATTTGTTTTTCTAATTTTGTTCCTTTTCCTTTTCTTTTTCTTTTTCTTTTTCTTTTTCTTTTTCTTTTTCTTTTCTTTTCTTTTGCACTTGCATGAGAGTTTGGACACGTACATTAAGTGGTAGACTTTCTAGGAAATCCTCAATTTCTTTAGAAAACATGGCCGAAGAAGATAACCAGTCAATTCATAATGAGAATAATGAGAATAATCATGTGAGAACACTTAGAGATCACATGAATCCAACAAGAACAAGTGCACCATCATGTATAGTTTTTCCTCCTGATGCTTCTCATTTTAATTTTAAGCCAGGTATTATTCAACTTTTACCCACTTTTCATGGCTTAGAATTAGAAAATCCATATTTGCATTTAAGAGAATTTGAAGAAGTTTGTAACACCTATAATGACTTAAATTGTAGCATGAACACCATCAGATTAAAGCTTTTTCCTTTTTCATTAAAAGATAAAGCTAAAACATGGCTACAAAATATTAGGTCAGGATCCATTCGTGCTTGGGATGAAATGCAACAACAATTTTTAAAGAAGTTTTTTCCGTCTCACAGAACAAACTCTTTCAAAAGACAAATCACCACTTTCACTCAAAAACCAGGAGAAACATTTTACAAGTGTTGGGATAGATATAAAGACTTGCTTAATACCTGTCCTCATCATGGTTTTGAAACATGGAGATTGGTTTCACAATTTTATGAAGGGTTAACACCTAAAGATAGGCAAATGGTGGAATTGATGTGCAATGAAACTTTTGAAGATAAAGACCCTGATGAAGCAATGGAGTACCTAGACTTGCTAGCTGAAAATGCTCAAAATTAGGACACCACAGGTACGTGTGAGGCACCAGGTAAAACTCAACCTCATACATCTAATGGAGGCATGTACAACCTTAGGGAAGATCATGACCTCCAAGCCAAATTTGCATCTTAATCTAGAAAAGTTAAGGCACTAGAATTAAAAAAGAATTGTCAAATAAAATCTGTTCAAGAAATTGTGTCAAATTTGTGAAACTAATGAACACTCAACCAATGATTGTCCAACTTTGCCTTCTTTTAAGGAATGTCTCTATGAACAAGCCAATGTTTTAAATAGTTTCCAAATGCCAAGTCATAACCCATACTCGCAAACGTACAACCCTTGATGGAGAAATCACCCAAATTTCAGTTGGAAGAGTGGTAACAATAATGCACAAACTTTATAGCAACCATTTCAAGCATAACATAATTTTCAAAATTCTCATGGATATGCACCTCCTTATGTTCCCCCTCCTAGAAGAAATCTTGAGGAAACACTGCATGCATTCATTGAAAAGCAAGAGACAATCAACACTCAAAATGCTCAAACCATGGCAGATCTAAAAGACACTCTTACAAAGTTCACATCTGCTCTTAGTTTTCAGGAGAAAGGTAAGTTTCCATCTCAACCCTAGCAAAATCCCAAAGGGTAATACAATTCAAGTGCAAGTAGTTCCGGAAGCCAACATATGGATCAAGTCAAATCAGTTACTACTCTCCGCAGTGGTAAGGTTATTAAAAAACCCGTTATTGAACCTTATGAGAAAGAAGATGAGTTAGTCTCTGAGGGTAAGGAAAGGGTTGAACCTGAACACTGCAAGGAGGAGACTGATTCCCCACCAGCACTTCCATTTCCTCATGTCATAACCAAACAAAGGAAAGTCAATCACAATTCTTTAGGAATGGTATCTATAAACCGTGAAGATAAAATACAATTCATTAAGGATGGCCTGAGTAAGGAGTCTTTAGATAATCTTCTATTAACTCTTGAGACGCATCCTAGTGGAGATGTGCATCG
>Ga0325410_1000512_pt1 | contig 40472 bp, 25 predicted proteins | sample PopdelMetagenome_16_FD_206182 | JGI IMG/M metagenome (GOLD analysis project Ga0325410, IMG submission 206182) | Populus deltoides microbial communities from Bellville, Georgia, United States - Xylem-PdIQD-R3 | ecosystem: Host-associated > Plants > Phyllosphere > Stem > Wood/Secondary xylem...
TGAAAAAAATTATACAACGAAAAGAGAGAGTAAAACTTAGACTCTCTCAAAAATTGAATACTCACTCGGAAAACCTCCAACAGAAACTGCTTTGGACCTACAAAGTATAAATCTTGTATATTTCAAGTCTTCAATCCTCAAGCCCAAGTTCTTAAATCACTTTGCTTTAGATTTAATTATGATTCAAGTGAACATTTTTTAGAATCCTATCACCTACAAGTTCATAAAAACAAATGAGAGGTAACTTTTGCTTTCCTAAACACAAACTACAACGCTGTTTGAAAACGGTAATCGTGTATTTTAAAAATTTTAAAGTTTTTTAATTTAATTATTTTTTTTAATATTTTCATATCGTTTTGATGTGCTAGTGTTAAAAATATTTTAAAAAAATAAAAAAATATTATTTAGATATATTTTCGAGTAAAATATATTTTGAATTGCAACCGTTACCAACATCCCAAACACCCCCTAAATCTTAAAAGCACTCACACGGCATCGTTTCATAAAATTGAATCACTATCACCAAATCAAATAAAAAAGTCCTTGGATCATAACACACAACAAAAAACTCCTTGCCTATGAACTGGAGCTGGGCCATTGTAAGAGAATATGACTCCCGACACCGTCACGCCAAATTGGCACCACCAAAACACACCCTAGGGAACGTCTCATTGTCCTTGTGTGCTAGCATTGTGTGGGAGCATGTGGGCCATGCATAGCACAGATCAAACAGTTTTGACTGTCCCTAGCAACCAGCGTTTACCATTTTTTTTTTTTTACCATGAAAATTTTTTTTTTACCCATTTTTTTTAGGTTACCATGATTTTTTTTTGGTTTAAGTTGATCCATTTATTGTAATTAAATTATATGAGCATTTTCAGAAGATGTTTTTTCTTTTATTTACTTCTTTTAAAACATGCTTGTGTTGCTGATAATTTTTTTTACTGATATAAAAAATATTCTTACATGTACCGTATCACAAGCACATAAATTTAAGTGTATGTACTCGTGAGGTGACCCATAGAGTCAATATTTTTTTAGTATAAAAAATATAAAAAATAACTATTTTTTTAAAAATAAAAAGTATAATATTAAGGTAATTGAGTCAAATAAGTTTAATAAACTCGATTAATTTAATAATATCATTACAAAATAACATATTGACAATAAATAAAACAAAAAAACAATAACAATTCAATATATATATGAACGCTTGCTAATATTATAGAAATATATCTTCACAATATTCTCAAAACGTCTCAATAATTTTATTTGTTAACAAAGTAAAAATTAAATTAATTATGATAATTTCATAAAAAAAATATAAAAAAAATAAGACAAATTAATGTTAACTTTTTAAATGGTGACCAGGGTTATAAAACAAAACGTACTATACATGAAAAAATCATGAGGGTTAAAATCATAAAAAAAAACACAAAAGAAATCCAAAATAAAAAATACAATCAAAATAATGAGTGTTAAAATTGCAATAAAAAATAAATCAAAAGGCAACGACAAATTTTAAATTTGAGAGTTAAATTGAAAATAATAAAAATATTAACAAAATGATAAAAATCAAGACACGAAAAAAAAAACAATACATTATAAATTTGGATTGAGGAGTGAAACTACAAACAATGAAACTTTCATTAAAGATTCAAGAAAAAAAAATAAGAATAAGCATCAAAACATAACAAAAAAATGAATATACAAAATTATTCAACGTGTTCTTTTACACAAAAAAAACTGGTAAATGCAAATCAAAAAACTTATATACATATCTAATTAAACAAATCAATAATCATTGTGTAAAGCAATGAGAAAACAATCATCAACAATAAATAAAAATAAAATTGAGAAAAACAAGCTAAAAATCAAGATTAAAATATCTAACATTGCAATACAAATAATTTACTTGATTATGTTTAATGAATTTCTTTATCAAAATAAATTTGTAATAGAAACACACATTAAATTTGTAATAGAAATTGACACACACATAAAATTTGTTGAATAATAATTTAAAAAAAAACAATGTAAGGTTGCACATATTAGAAATCTTATAAAAAAATCATATTAAAAAAAAAAATTTAATCTATATAAAATTAAGAAAAAATCACTAATAAATCATACCTACCTCTTTAAAAGTTAAACACACCCAATATCATTTAAAAATAATCACAATCTAATTAAAAGATAAACCTAAAATTTATTTAAAAAAATACACACAAATAATGCATTATTTTTTTAAAAAACTATTTTTTTAAAAAATAATTAGGCCAGGCATTGGGAGGCTTGGCAAGCCTGGCCCAATAAAGCAACGACTTGCACACAAATCTGCAAGACTAGACCCAAGTATTGACCTTTATTTATTAAAAAAGTTTAATGAGGTAGATGACATTATCCGCCTCAAATATATAAAAAAATAGTGTGTTGCCTACATTACTAGACGATGAGTCACCTGCACAACCCAGAGTCCGATCATTGTGGTGGTCGGAAAAACAAGATTCTTTATTTTTATTTTTATTCAAAAATTCATTTCAACCTATTTTTTACCTGAAACACTTATAAAAGACTTTAGAGACATTGTTAAGTCAATCCATGGCTACCAAAAACCCAATAAACCTCTCGAAAACTCGAAATAAAAATTCTTTCCGATCTCAGATTTTTTTTTAGGTGTTTTCAAGGTAAAAAAAAAAATTAAACGTAATTCCTCTCATCATATGAAACATTGTGACACAAAAATCAACCATTTTGGTGGCTGAAATCTTCCCCAATAGCTACTTCTCTCTCTAAGTTAGAATTCGACGACTCTCTCTCCCTTTCTGCCCTCCTAGCAAAAAAAAGACTAAAAAAAAAATAAAGTTAGATATCAAAATGTATTTTCTTCAAATTTAAGGGGCTAGTCATCTAATATCTAAAAAAAATGGGAGGTTAAAATAAATATGTTAATGAAGTTTTAACCCGCCCTCTATATTATTCCAGATTTTCATTTCAATTCTCTATCTTTTAATTTAACCCTCTTTCTTTATAAAAAAAAAATAAAAATTGAGGGTTAATTTGAGCTTAAAAAAGCTAAATCATGCAAAATAAAAATTCAAAAATTAAAGTATAAATTAAAACAAAAACATTGGTTTAATCCATAGTGTATCGTGAAAGAGTATACAATAATATATATATATATATATATATATATATATATATATATATATATATATATATATATATATATATAATGTGTGTGTGTACACGAGAATGGGATAGAAGTTCAAACCCTGCTCCACTTCATCCGCACTTGCATTATTTCTAGTGTTCGAGGAAGTTAACCGATGAAGGAAGAATAGTGTTTTAAAATTTTCGACAAATTCTATCACGGCAGCAATGTCTGAGAAAGGGAGACATGTCCTCTTACGACCCTACCATGGCGTCAAAACTCACTCAAATGTCATGACCCTCCCCCCTCCCGTGTAGTCACAACCCCACTCATCTTATCAATCACATCAAATTCTATCAACTCTTTCTCTGTGTCTCTCATTGTTTGAATTAATTTGCAGAATTCTTTTTCAAAGTAGAAAAAATTCAAATCTTCATTTATGTCCAGTACAGTTTGAACGGGACGCATATGTCTTCAGTAACAATAAACTCTTACTTTGAATGAAACTTGTTACGTTACTTGTAAAACCACCCCCACCGCTGCTTCAACACCCCTCCACAATGTGCTGCACTCCCTCCACTCTGCTTCTCCTCTCTCTTGCTTCCATCCTCTCTGTCTGCTCCTCCGATGCGAAGAACATGCTTCCCTCTGAGGTTGAGACCATTTTCAAGATCATGGACTCCATTTCCTCGGATGAAAAATGGAGAATCTCTTACCCCAACCCTTGCAATCCTGGCTCAACCTGGCTTGGAATTGAATGCAAACTAGGACAAGATAACCACCTTCATGTCTCCAGGCTTGATTTTGGTACTCATCCAAACCCAACTTGCAAGAACACTGCTACATTTCCTTACGAAATCTTTGATCTTCCTCATCTCCAATCTGTTTTTTTCTCTCAGTGCTTCACTCACACTAAAACCACGCTATCTGCTTCACCAAAAAGAGGAGGAGCCTTCTTCGATTCTTCACTTCAACAACTCAGTCTTAGATCAAACCCTGCACTTGTTGGTCCGATCCCACCACAAATTTCCTTCCTAAAGTCTTTAGAGATTCTTACATTGTCACAAAATCGCCTTTCTGGGCGTATTCCAGTTGAGATTTTTAGCTTGAACTCGTTAGTCCACCTTGATCTGAGCTACAACATGCTTACGGGTCCTGTACCGATCCAGTTGGGGAATCTCAACAACCTTCAAGGCCTTGATTTGAGCTACAATTCACTTACTGGACCAATTCCTGGCACCATTGGCCGCTTGGGTATGCTTCAAAAACTTGATTTGAGTTCAAATTCATTCATTGGTACCATTCCTTACAGCATAGAAAAGCTCACTTTATTGACTTTCATGGCTTTGAGCAACAACAAATTGAGGGGAAGTATTCCAAAAGGAATTCTGAAGTTGCAAAGTTTGCAGTACTTCATCATGGATGATAATCCAATGTATATACCTTTGCCAGCAGAGTTTGGTAAACTGGTGAAACTGCAAGAGCTGAGGCTTGCCAATTCATGCTACTCAGGAACTATACCACCAAGCTTTTCACTGCTTGTCAATCTAAGCACATTGTCTCTGCAAAACAACCGATTAACCGGTAAAATCCCAGAAGGATTCAGCAGCCTCTCTCGTATATACCACTTGAATCTTAGTGGAAACTTGTTGGGAGGTGTTATCCCTTTCAATGCAAGCTTCTTGAAGAGATTAGGAAGGAATTTGGACCTAAGTGGCAACCCGGGTCTTTGTTTGAGTCCATCTGAAGCATATAATAATGTCAAGAGTGGCAGTGGAGTTGGTGTCTGCGGCACTGGTTCTCTGATCAAGAAATCTCAAGCTGCAGCTCATGGATTATCCAAATTATTCTTCCTGTTTGCTACTCTGGTTTTTCATGTAATGCACCAAAAGCTATTTTAATTAAGTATGTTGTTAAACCTTTCTTCTTTTCTTAATTAAATTCTTGTTTTAATTTGGTTTTTTAGAGTTAATCTTTTTATGTTGGGCTCTGTTGTCGAAATGAGTAATGATTAGAGTGTTATTTTACTCCAATGTTGATGTTTATGATTAGTAATGATTAGTAACTATGGCCCTCCGACATCAGTGTTTATGTTTGTGACATCATAATTATCATTAGAAAACTGGCCCAGCAAGAACAGGTTTTTACCGCTTGTGTTTTCTGTAAGACCTTGAGTGACTAATGGCTTGATAGGAAGCCATCTTTTCTTATTGCATTTGAGGCCATAAATTAATTTGTTTATGATAGTGTGTTTTAATTATTGAATCGTGTCCATTGGATTCTTGTAGATATTTGGATGGCTCAACTTTTAAAGAAAATATATCAGACATTTTTTATTCTATTCGATAGAATCCATTCCAGGTAAATAAATACCTTAATCGTACCTCTCTATGTAATTCTTTTTCTCTCGTAATGTTATTTGTTTTCATTGAGTTATTTTAATGTAATGTTCATTTCTACTATATATATATTTGCCCGGTTACATCAAGATCCAAAACCCCTGTATGAAATCTCATTAATGAACCAACAGTTGAGTCCGAACATCTACCCTTGAAAAATATCCACATAATCCACAACAACCAGACTGTAAATGCAGCTTCCTACAAATTACCTAGTAATGACACTCTTTCCAATACCAAACACATCATCCATCAAAATAACTTTACAAATACCAATCTCAATACCTTAGGTAAACAACTTACCCGACTAGAAAAACAAATACAAAGAACTACTATCAGTTCCGTTGACACCGAAACCTCAATCAACCTAAAACTAAAAAACACAGTCTTCAAACCTTATCAAATTACAAAAACAAGTCAACACACAAATCCAAGAAAACCACACAGATTTTTTTAAAGTCATCAAAACACATTTACAACACCTTGACAGTTCATCTTTAACTGTCCCAGAAACACCACAAACAACTAACCCCTCTACATCTACAAATCAAGTCAATACCCTACAAAATAGTCTTGAGCAGTCTTTTGATGAATATGCTTCTCCAAACCAACCTCTTGAACTAAATAGACTTACCTGGCAAGCTCACAAAACAACCATTCCCCTAGATATTTTCATATCTACTGAACCAATTGTCATTAAGCAACATAAATATAATGCCTCTTCCCTCTATGAATGGAATATAGATGGAATGTCTGAATACAATATCTTAAACACTCTCTAACAAATGACCATGACAACCAATGCCTACAAAACCCAAAAAAAAAACCCAGAAAAAGCCATAGCTGAACTCCTTATTGTAGGTTTCTCTGGCCAGCTTAAAGGTTGGTGGGATTACCATCTCACTGAAATAGATCACTTACATATTTTAAATTCTATACAAACCATTGAAGACCAAACACCCATTATTGACCCTTTAAGAAACACTATTCAAGATGTTGTGTCTACCCTAATCCTTATCATCTCCTTACATTTTGTCGGAGATGCTTCCCATCTGAAAGACAAAAATGCTAAACTTCTCTCCAACCTTCAGTGCAAGAAGCTCAGTGACTTTCAGTGGTACAAAAATATCTTCCTTATTCGTGTTATGCTTCGAAAGGATTCAAACCAGCCTTTTTGGAAAGAAAAATTTCTTGCAGGCTTATCGATTCTTTTAGGAGAAAAGGTCCGAAACAAAATCAAAGATACCTTTACAACCAAAACCATACCATATAATCAGCTTACATACGGTGAACTTGTAAGCTTCACCCAAAAAGAAGGCCTTAAGACCTGCCAAGACCTCAAACTCCAAAAACACTTGAAGTGGAAAATGAAATGTACCAGGCAAAAACTTGGTAGTTTCTATCACCAATTTGACATTTCCACCAAAAAACCCTCATGCAGTGGAAACTGTTCAAAACTCAAGCTATTCGAGCCAAAAACCTCTATACAAACAATCAGCCTATAAATACCGAAAATAGTTTTACCACAAACCAGAACAAATCTACTACAAAAAGCCCTACAAGAAATTTACCAAACCTCATAAGCCTTTCCAGTCAAACCCCAAACCAAAATTTGACCTCAAAAACATTACCTGTTACAAATGTAACAAGAAAGGACATATATATCGTTTCTGCAAAATCAATACTAAACTATATGAGCTCCAGATAAATGAAGAAACCATCAACCAAATACAAAACCTATACATACAAGCCACAGACACTGACCCCTCTCCTCTAGACACTTATGAAGAAGAATTTCAAATTAATGAAATACCAACTACCAGTGCTACTTTAGATATCTCTACAAATTCCAAACAAATTAACGTCTTAACCCAAGACCAAGAATTCATTCTTGAGGCCATCAAAAGACTTAATGATCCTCAACTTAAAAAACCTATCTGGATAAACTGTTGAAAGATTTCAACCAACCAGAGCACCCTCCATCTAACCCCCCAAACCGCTCTATATTACCCTCCACCAGCACCAATACCTATGACCTTACAAAGATCCTTAACAAGAAGAAATCCAAAACCACAGTCACAATCCCAGAATTACATTCTAAGATTAAAACTCTCAAATCCGAGTTACAAACCTTAAAACAAGCCCAACAGAAAGACTCTGTCATGTTACAATATCTTCTGTCCAAAATTAAGAGTCAGTCTGACACTAAGTCTGAAACAGAAGATCAAACCATTGAATCCCATGCATTACCTCATACACTTACAAATATTGAGCATATTCCAGATGATTTCTTGAATGTGTTAACTGAAATATCTTTCAAAAAATATTTGATTAGAATTATGCTAATTTTTTCAGAAGATTTCAAACTTGACACTATTGTCTTATTTGACACAGGTGCGGATTTAAACTGCATCAAATAAGGTGTGGTTCCAAAATGATTTTTACAAAATACCTCTGAAAAACTCTCTGCTGCTAACAATTCAAAATTGCATACTGCAAGCAAAACTCAAGCCTCTGTTTTCAACAAAGGCATTTCTCTTAAAACATTCTTTGTCGTTACAAAAGATATTAATCATACCATCATTCTTGGCACTCCATTCATCGACATGATCATTCCATATCAAGCACATCATGATTGTATTACCTCCAAAATCAATAGCATCAAACTTGTTTTCCCATTCTTAGAAAAATCTAAGACTAGAAATTTGACTTTGATTAAAGCATGCTCCATACATACCTATCATATTAATGCATTAATTCATGGAAAACAATTCCATCTACATGATTTACAAAACCATGTTTCCTTTAGTCGTATTAACAAACAATTACAAAACTTTGATTTACAAAAGAAAATCATTGATTTACAAGTACGATTGAACAACAGATATGTTCAGACTTACCTAGTGCTTTCTGGAAAAAAAAAAAGAACACATTGTTGATTTTTCATATGAAGATACTTTTTCAGAAACACATATACCTACAGAAGCAAGACCTATACAAATGAATGCTGATTTAGAACAACATTGCAGACTTGAAATCCGCGATCTCGAGTTTAGAGGTCTTATCCAAAAGTCCCGATCACCATGGTCGTATGCAGCTTTTTATGTAAATAAAAACTCTGAAATTGAAAGAGGAACACCTAGACTTGTGATCAATTACAAACCTTTAAATTATGCTCTAAAATGGATTAGATATCCAATCCCTAACAAAAAAGATTTATTACAAAAATTACATTCTGCATTCATATTTTCTAAATTTAATATGAAATCCGGATTTTGGCAAATCCAGATTGATCCCAAGGATAGATACAAAACTGCTTTCACAGTTTCTTTTGCCCAATATGAATGGATGTCATGCCCTTTGGCTTAAAGAATGCACCATCTAAATTTCAACGCATCATGAATGACATCCTCAATGCACATTCAAAATTCTACATTGTCTACATCAACGATGTACTTATTTTTTCTCATTTTATAGATCAACATTTCAAACATCTACATACATTCTTTCATACTGCAAAACAAAATGATTTAGTTGTTTCTAAAACTAAAATTTCTCTATTTCAAACCCGTGTCCGTTTCCTAGGCCATTATATCTGCCAAGGTATTCTAACATCCATAGAGAGATCTTTAACCTTTACAAATAAATTCCCTGATAAGATTACCAATAAAACCCAATTGCAAAGGTTTTTAGGCGGTCTTAATTATGTTCAAGACTACTATCCCAACATTAGTGGTCTCGCCAAACCTTTACATGACAGGTTAAAAAGCAATCTCATTCCTTGCTCTGACCTCGGTACCAACCTCGGGAAACAGATTAAGAAACAGGTCCAAACCATTCCTCTCCTTCACTTAGCTAACCCGTTAGCTTCTAAGATCGTCGAGACTGATGCCTCCGACCTAGGATATGGTGGGATTCTTAAATAAATCCAAGATAACAAAGAACAAATACTCCAGTACACATCCATCAATTGAAATGATTGTCAGAAAAATTACTCCACTATAAAAAAGGAGATTCTTTCTATTGTTCTTTGCATTACAAAATTTCAAAGTGATTTATTAAATCAAAAATTTCTTTTACGTGTTGATTGCAAATCTACAAAAAAAGTTCTGTAAAAAGATGTTGAAAATCTTGCTTCAAAACAGATTTTTGCCCAATGGCAAGCTATTTTAAGCATTTTTTATTTCGACATTGTCTACATTAAAGGAGATTCAAACTTCATCCCTGATTTCTTAACCCGCGAATTCTTTCAAAACATGTCCTGATGCCTCCTAAAGCAAAATCCAAAGATAAGGGGAAAGCTCCCCAAACCCAGCCTACAAAACCAGAGAGCCCAAAGCCTTATGCAAAACCCATGTCTTCAGCCATCCTAGCTGTCAAACCGATCAAATCCTGGTATGAGGAGTCATTAAAGAAGAAGACACTACAAAACCACCGCAAGTACAAACAGACACATTTCAAAATTGGGTTGACACTATATCCAAATCACCATAATTACTTCTGGCGTTACAAAAGGTGTCCCAACAAGCCTCCAGTGACTTCATATCACAAACAGGTAGTATTTCCAAACCTATTTCAAAACCTCAAGAAGGCATTTATGCTTCAAAACCCATCTTTTCTTTACAACCTACACAAACTAGTTTTTCAAAAACCAAATCCAAATATATTTTCAAAACTAATTTCCAAAATATTTTAACCATGGAAAAAGGATTTTATCATGAAAACCCTTCCATTGCTGCTTCAAAAATTTTCCCTCCAAATTGGTACTACAAACCCTAGAATTTATCCAAACCACAATCTTATTATGCCGCCATCCTTGACATTACCAACTCTGTCAAATTCAAACACTTCAAACTACATTCAGATCACACTGTATCGACATATTCTACATACATCATTCACAAAGTTATCCTAAAACAAAGGGACTCAAAGCAGTCATCTTCATTATCGTCTCCAAGGGAAAAGGTAGGAGATGTCGAGTCAAATGAGCTGGATTGGAAAAAGACTGTTTTAGGTTCTTGGCTTTGTATAATGTATTGTACTATTTGGAGGTATTCTTCCTCAGTTCTAGCAGAGGTAAGGAGAGCTGTCGTTTGAGCCTTTCAGGCTAGAAATTTGGATTGAGGATGATGATAAATGATGGGAGTTGTTTGATTCTTTTGTAACCATTTTGTAACAACTAATTTGGAACTTTTGGATTCAGCTGCAAAGGAATCCCACCATTTGATTTTGAATTTGCGAACAAGTACTGGATGTTCGTTTTGAAGATTGTAATCGTAGAACCATGAACATACCCATGGAACTAAAAAAAACTTTGTACAAAAAATAAGAAGGGAAGGAAACTTCCTTTCAAAAAGAGTTGGTTGAAAATTATTTTTGAAATGGAGATAACCATTTTCAACCAGAGGATGTTCTTTGAGGTAGTCAACATGACAACTAAAATAGTCCCACCATTGGAGGAACTAGAGGGGGAGGTTTGTAGTATTCATGATACTATGGAAGTAGAAAAGCCAAGAATGGCTATGATTTTGATTTTGTACAGGGAAGGCATTGAACCATGCCTGTTGGTAATCCCAATACGAATAGGAGGTATTGAAATCTTGGTAATTTGTAAGAAGGTGTATGGGGAAGGAGGAGGTTGATGTAAGGGTTGTCCCCAATCTTTAGGATGGATAACTTTGTGAATAATGCATGTAGAATATGTCGATTTAGTGTGATCTGAATGTAGTTTGAAGTGTTTGAATTTGACAGAGTTGGTAATGTCAAGGATGGCGACATAATAAGATTGTGGTTTGGATAAATTCTAGGGTTTGTAGTACCAATTTGGAGGGAAAATTTTTGAAGCAGCAATGGAAGGGTTTTCATGATAAAATCCTTTTTCCATGGTTAAAATATTTTGGAAATTAGTTTTGAAAATATATTTGGATTTGGTTTTTGAAAAACTGGTTTGTGTAGGTTGTAAAGAAAAGAGGGGTTTTGAAGCATAAATGCCTTCTCGAGGTTTTGAAATTGGTTTGGAAATACTACCTGTTTGTGATATGGAGTCACTGGAGGCTTGTTGGGACACCTTTTGTAACGCCAGAATTAATTGTGGTGATTTGGATATAGTGTCAATCCAATGTTAAAATGTGTCTGTTTGTACTTGCGGTGGTTTTGTAGTGTCTTCTTCTTTAATGACTCCTCATACCAGGATTTGATAGGTTTGACAGCTAGGATGGCTGAAGACATGAGTTTTGCATAAGGCTTTGGGCTCTCTGGTTTTGTAGGCTGGGTTTGGGGAGCTTTCCCCTTATCTTTGGATTTTGCTTTAGGAGGCATCAGGACATGTTTTGAAAGAATTCGCGAGTTAAGAAATCAGGGATGAAGTTTGAATCTCCTTTAATGTAGACAATGTCGAAATAAAAAATGCTTAAAATAGCTTGCCATCGGGCAAAAATCTGTTTTGAAGCAAGATTTTCAACATCTTTTTACAGAACTTTTTTTGTAGATTTGCAATCAACACGTAAAAGAAATTTTTGATTTAATAAATCACTTTGAAATTTTGTGATGCAAAGAACAATAGAAAGAATCTCCTTTTTTATAGTGGAGTAATTTTTCTGACAATCATTTCAATTGACGGATGTGTACTGGAGTATTTGTTCTTTGTTATCTTAGACTTGTTTAAGAATCCCACCATATCCTAGGTCGGAGGCATCAGTCTCGACGATCTTAGGAGCTAACGGGTTAGCTAAGTGAAGGAGAGAAATGGTTTGGACCTGTTTCTTAATCTGTTTCTCGAGGTTGGTACAGAGGTCAGAGCAAGGAATGAGATTGCTTTTTAACCTGTCATGTAAAGGTTTGCCAAGACCACTAATGATGGGATAGTAGTCTTGAACATAATTAAGACCGCCTAAAAACCTTTGCAATTGGGTTTTATTGGTAATCTTATCAGGGAATTTATTTGTAAAGGTTAAAGATCTCTCTATGGATGTTAGAATACCTTGGCAGATATAATGGCCTAGGAAACGGACACGGGTTTGAAATAGAGAAATTTTAGTTTTAGAAACAACTAAATCATTTTGTTTTGCAGTATGAAAGAATGTATGTAGATGTTTGAAATGTTGATCTATAAAATGAGAAAAAATAAGTACATCGTTGATGTAGACAATGTAGAATTTTGAATGTGCATTGAGGATGTCATTCATGATGCGTTGAAATTTAGATGGTGCATTCTTTAAGCCAAAGGGCATGACATCCATTCATATTGAGCAAAAGAAACTGTGAAAGCAGTTTTGTATCTATCCTTGGGATCAATCTGGATTTGCCAAAATCCAGATTTCATATCAAATTTAGAAAATATGAATGCAGAATGCAATTTTTGTAATAAATCTTTTTTGTTAGGGATTGGATATCTAATCCATTTTAGAGCAGAATTTAAAGGTTTGTAATTGATCACAAGTCTAGGTGTTCCTCTTTCAATTTTAGAGTTTTTATTTACATAAAAGGCTGCACACGACCATGGTGATCGGGACTTTTGGATAAGACCTTTAGACTCGAGATCGCGGATTTCAAGTCTGCAATATTGTTCTAAATCAGCATTCATTTGTATAGGTCTTGCTTCTGTAGGTATATGTTTTTCTGAAAAAGTTTCTTCATATGGAAAATCAACAATGTGTTCTTTTCTTTTCCAAAAAGCTTTAGGTAAGTCTGAACAAATCTGTTGTTCAATCGTACTTTGTAAATCAATGATTTTCTTTTGTAAATCATAGTTTTGTAATTGTTTGTTAATACGACTAAAGGAAACATGGTTTTGTAAATCATGTAGATGGAATTGTTTTTCATGAATTAATGCATTGATATGATAGGTATGTATGGAGTATACTTTAATCAAATTCAAATTTCTAGTCTTAGATTTTTTTAAGAATGGGAAAACAAGTTTGATGCTATTGATTTTGGAGGTAATGCAATCATGATGTGCTTGATATGGAGTAATCATGTCGATGAATGGAATGCCAAGAATGATGATATGATTAATATCTTTTGTAACAACAAAGAATGTTTTAATAGAAATGTCTTTGTTGAAAACAAAGGCTTGAGTTTTGCCTGCAATATACAATTTTGAATTGTTAGCAGCAGAGAGTTTTTTAGAGGTATTTTGTAAAAATCATTTTGGAAACACACCTTATTTGATGCAGTTTAAATCCGGACATGTGTCAAATAAGGCAATATGTTAAGTTTGAAATCTTCTGAAAAAATTAGCGTAATTCTAATCAAATATTTTTTGGAAGATATTTCGGTTAACACATTCAAGAAATCATCTGGAATATGCTCAATATTTATAAGTGTATGAGGTAATGCATGGGATTCAATGGTTTGATCTTCTGTTTCAGACTCAGTGTCAGAGTGACTTTCAATTTTGGATAGAAGATGTTGTAATATGACAGAGTCTTTCTGTTAGGCTTATTTTAAGGTTTGTAACTCAGATTTGAGAGTTTTAATCTCAGAATGTAATTCTGGGATTGGAACTGTGGTTTTGGATTTCTTTTTGTTAAGGATCTTTGTAAGGTCATAAGTATTGGTGCTGGTGGAGGGTAATATAGAGCGGTTTGGAGGGTTAGATGGAGGGTGCTCAGGTTGGTTGAAATCTTTCAACAGTTTATCCAGATAGGTTTTTTTTAAGTTGAGGATCATTAAGTCTTTTGATGGCCTCGAGAATGAATTCTTGGTCTTGGGTTAAGACGTTAATTTGTTTGGAATTTGTAGAGGTATCTGAAGTAGCACTGGTAATTGCTATTTCATCAATTTGAAATTCTTTTTCAGAAGTGTCTAGAGGAGAGGGGTCAGTGTTTGTGGCTTATATGTATAGGTTTTGTATTTGGTTGATGGTTTCTTCATCTATTTAGAGCTCATGTAGTTTAGTATTGACTTTGCAGAAATGGGATGTATGTCCTTTCTAGTTACATTTGTAACAAGGAATGTTTTTTAGGTCAAATTTTGGTTTGGGTTTTGACTGGAAAGGTTTATGGGGTTTGGTAAATTTCTTCTAGGGCTTTTTATAGTAGGTTTGTTCTGGTTTGTGATAAAATTGTTTTTGGTATTTATGGGCTGATCGTTTATAAGGAGGTTTTTTGCTCGAATAGCTTTTGAGTTTTGAACAGTTTCCACTGCATGAGGGTTCTTGGTGGAAATGTCAAACTGGTGATAGAATCTACCAAGTTCTTGCCTGGTACGTTTCATTTCCCACTTCAAGTGTTTTTGGAGTTTGAGGTCCTGACATATCTTAAGGTTTTTTTTTTTAGTGAAGCTCACAAGTTCACCGTATGTAAGCTGATCATATGGTATGGTTTTGGTTATAAAGGTATCTTTGATTTTGTTTCGGACCTTTTCTCCTAAGAGAATCGATAAGCATGCAAGAAATTTTTCTTTTCAAAAAGGTCGGTTTGAATCCTTTCGAAGCATAACACGAGTAAGTAATGTATTTTTATACCACTGAAAGTCACTGAGCTTCTTGCACTGAAGGTTGGAGAGAAGTTCAGCATTTTTGTCTTTCAGATGGGAAGCATCTCCGACAAAATATAAGGAGATGGTAAGGATTAGGGTGGACACAACATCTTGGATGGTGTTTCCTAAAGGGTCAACGATGGGTGTTTAGTCTTCAATGGTTTGTATAGAGTTTAGAATATGTAAGTAATCTATTTCAGTGAGATGGTAATCCCACCAACCTTTAAGCTGGCCACAGAAACCTACAATAAGGAGTTCGGCTATGGCTTTGTTTGGGGTTCTTGTTTGGATTTTATAGGCATTGTTTGTCATGGTCATTTGTTGGAGAGTGTTTAAAATATTGTATTTCGACATTCCATCTATGTTCCATTCATAGAGGGAAGAGGCATTATATTTATGTTGGCTAATAGCAGTTGGTTCAGTAGTATGGAAATATCTGGGGGAATGGTTGTTTTGGGATCTTGCCAGGTAAGTCTATTTAGTTCAAGAGGTTGGTTTGGAGAAGCATATTCATCAGAAGACTGCTCAGGACTATTTTGTAGGGTATTGACTTGATTTGTGGATGTAGAGGGGTTAGTTGTTTGTGGTGTGTCTAGGACAGTTAAATATGAACTGTCAAAGTGTTGTAAATGTGTTTTGATGGCTTTAAGAAAATCTGTGTGGTTTTCTTGGATTTGTGTTTGGCTTGTTTTTGTAATTTGATAAGGTTTGAAGACTGTGTTTTTTAGTTTTAAGTTGGTTGAGGTTTCGGTGTCAACGGAACTGATAGTAGTTCTTTGTATTTGTTTTTCCAGTCGGGTAAGCTGTTTACCTAAGGTATTGAGGTTGGTGTTTGTAAAGTTATTTTGGTGGATAATGTGTTTGGTATTGGAAAGGGTGTCATCACTAGGTAATTTGTAGGGAGCTGCATCTACAATCTGATTGTTGTGGGTTATCTGAATATTTCTCAAGGGTGGATGTTCGGACTCAACTGTTGGTCCACTAGTGAGGTTCAATGTAGGGGTTTTGGATCTTGATGTGACTGGGCATGCATGTTTGATGGATGCGAAAGGATATGCAACGTGATGTTCAGACGCATAATGTAATTAGAACCAATCAAAGAATAGAATTTGTATTTTATGTAACTCAAAGAAATTATAAAACTATTTTGTATCTCACTTCTTTGTTGGAGAAAGTGTTGGAAAAACTAGATTCGTTTTGTAGAATTATGGGCATCATAAAAATCTCTTTTAAAAGAGTTTTGTCGGGAACAAAATGTTTTTCTGAAGTCAAAACATTCAACTCGTTTTGGATGTTTTCAGTAACTGCTGAAAAGGTTGGGGATGTTGGAGGAGATGATTGCTCAGTTTTTGTATAAACAGGTTTTGGTATAGTTGTAGTATAATTTGCATTTTGGAAACTAGTAGAAGGTATATCATGTGTAGATTTTCTAGAAGGATTTGTGGATAGGGGATATTGATAATAGAAGGGATTTTAAAAATTCTTCCCAGATCTATTACACTAGAAAAAGAAGAGTCTTCTGAGAATCTGGAACTTGTAGAGTGTCGATGGAAAGATAATTTGACTTTGCCATCTGTATATTGGGTAATGTTTTTTATTTGGATATTGAGTTGTGGTGGTTGGAGTAATTTAGGTTGTGTTGCTCCTTCAAGGATTCAATCTTCTGGAAGAGATATATTTTTCTATTGGATTGCTTTTGAGACAAAAGTGTTTAAGCGGAATAAATCTGTTTATAGAAGGAGTGTTTCTCCTTTTTGTGATTGGAATTTGTGTTTGCTGGCAAAGGCTGAGAACATGGCTCTGTAGTGGATTTTGAATATGAGAGCAACATGGATTGATCCTTCAGGCATATCGTAATTATGGGTGTTTATTTGTAGTACCATACTTTGCAAGATATTTTTGTCTTTGAGAGATATGGTTAAGTTTGGATAACAGTAAAATGAAACTGGACCACTACAAAAGCTAGACTCAATAGAACTTAGGAGTGAGTCTTGGAAGTTTTGGAATCTAGCATCTCGAAGGACAACTAGAATGGAGGTATTTAAGCCTTCTTTTGTAAGGGGTTTCATCCCAACTTGGACAAAGCCAAGTTGATATATTTATAATTTCTGGCTAGATGTTTTTGTAAGGATTTTTGAGAGAGGAGTTGGATAGTTTCAAAAGGTTTTGTAAGTTGAATATCTCTTTCTTTAGTTTTGATTGTAAAATCTGTTTTGAAAATATCATATTTGGACTTTTGCTAAATCTGGGTTTGAGAAATTTTTGGAATTTTCCAATCATCAATATTTTTTGTAAAATCTTCAATAGTTATTTCTTCACTTTGTACAATCCTTATACTTTTAGAAGTTTCGGAGGTAGAGGAAGCTGAAATAGAATTAGTCATGTAGAAAACAGAATCCATAGATAGAAAAAATAAACTAAAAAACATGATGTAAGTTATATGGATTTACTACCTAAATTATCCAACGGGACTTACATCATTCAGTAGCATTCACTTATTTGCTAATGGTCTCTTGTCTTACTATGTCACTGTTCCTACCCAGATACCAGACTTTGATACCAGAGATGGAACCTTTCCATCAAAAAAGGCCTTGATGTTCATCTATAATATATATATATTGAAATCCTATGTATTTGTTGATTTTTTAATTTTTAAAGATGTATTTTTTGTTGTGGTTATTGTAAGCAATTGTTGGCTTAGGAACCATAAAAAACAAAACGAAATGAAATGAAAATACTGATGAAAATATTGACAAGATATTCTTTTCATTATCGGTAAGTTTTCGATGATGATATTCCACTATTTATTCTATTGGCATTAAAAAATATTGATGGAATCTTCACTATATATCGATGAAATATTTTGTCGGCATTTTTTAATTTTTTGATAGTTAAAAATGGTTGGAGATATGAATTATTTTGTTTCACTTAACAAACATGGTTTCTTGAACCATATAGGAACGTGTGGCGCATGCGTACGGAGCCCCCAACAATCAAAAATGCTTTTTCATTGCATCATTGCATCCTTTTTCTGTTGGTGTCGTGCGTGTCACAATGAAGCTTTTTTTTCCTCTCTTCTTCCCTGAAAAGTATAGTTTGGTTCTCATTGTTGTTGATAATTCAACTTCAATATATTTTCTTTTGATTTTTAATTTTTGTTCTTGATTCTTTTGAAGAAGTTTTATTTATTTTTAATTTCATCATCAATCTCAATTTGTAATATATTATTTTTTCTAATTTCATTTCCATTATTTCGATTTTCTTTGCCCTTATGTATTTTTCTTTTAAATTTCACTTTTCAATAAAACTTTTGTTTGTATTTCTTATTTCAAATTTTGATTCTCATTCTTTTGATTTTGTTTTTGGTTTCTTTTGTTAAATTAGTTTTTCTTTTCAATTTCACCCTTTAGTCTAAGATCAAATTTATTTTGTATTTCAATCTTGATCCTTATTATTTTAATTTATATATATATATATATATATATATTTATCATTGTGTATAATTAAAATTCTTTCTTTCAATTTCATCTTTGAACATTTGATTGATTGATAATTGAGTTTTATAATTTTTCCAGATAGTACACTTCCAGTCTTATGACTTAAGTTATGCATTTAAAAAGTTATGTAGTTTGATATTGATTTTTTTTTTTTAAATGGGCTTTGTAATTTTCGTCATTTTCTTTTCTATTAAGTTATCTCAACCTCATGACTTGAACTGCAGGTTTGGCGGGATAACCTAGGTTGACTCGACCCTAATTACCAGGGTTACAGGTTGTCATGCTAACTTGGATTGATTAATTTAAACTGATTTTTTTAAGGTTTTTTTTTTTTACCCAATTTCATCCTTTCATGTTTAATGGGTTGAGAATTAAGTTATATCATTTATATTTCTTTGAAAAATAATTTTTTATAAGTTATCGTGATTATTTTTTTTAATTTGATCAATTTGTTGTCTTTGTCTTTTTCTTATTTAATTAAAATAAAACTAATTTGGGGCACTTTTATATATATATAAACAAATGCACGGCCAGTAATTATACTATAAACTAACACTAGACTTTAATTTCGATTAAAATTAAAATAAAGGAATATAAATGTATGGAGTGCGTCTCTAAAACGTTTTTATTTGGACATCTATAAAGCATTTATTTAATATCATGTTAACTTTATTAACAAACGTATATTTCTTATTAATTTTTTACCATCTACATGTCTATGATTCGTTAGTAATTATTAACTAATGATGTAAATAATTTTAAATTAACAAATAATAATTATTTATAAATCTGATATTAATGCTAATTGTAATTGTTTTTATACTTCGAGTGCAAAAGGTTATCTTTTTACTGTTGATAATAAAGGTAATGTTTTTCGAACATGAAAGAATAAAATTTTAAAAAAAAATTCATAAATTATTTTAGAATATTTAAGAGTGTAATAACTATTCTTTTTTAAAATATATTTTTATAAAATATATTAAAATATTTTTTAAAAATATATTTTTTGATATTAACACATCAAGAAAATAAAAAAATATTTTAAAAATTTAATTGAAAGCAAATTAAAAGCATTCATTTAGATGCATGTATAGAGTGATTCTGTCCATGCTTTTCACTGTTTTGTCTTGGAGCATGGCATCATTGTCCTTGCATGCAAATAGTATTAACTTTCAATAAATGCTAGATGATAAATTACAAACTACTGCAAGTGTTTTTTTAAATCTTTAAAGATTATTATAACACTGAAAGAAAAAGTTTATACAGAGTTTTGCATTTAACCTTAACTTTCAAAAATTCGGAACATAGAGATGAAAGAGTTTGGCAATCTTCATGCGTGTTCCTGGTGGGATGGAAGCATGTTTTTATTTTATTTTATTAACGTGGGTGTTTGAGTTAGCTTGCGTACAACTCGACTAATTTTATGGACTCTGAAGTTAACGACCATGTAAACCTCCAATAACCATCATATTAGCAACCACAGGATTCGAATTTAAAACCATAAAAAAAGCAAACACTTTGATCTCAAATTCTTACCACGAGACCACTTATTAGACGGTTAGTATGTTATAGTTGTTATATTTTAGGATTAGAACATATTTTGGGACATGTAACATTGATTTTTTTAAAAATAATTATTTTTTATGTAAGTATAAATTTAATTGTAAATGTAATGATGAAGACGAAAATAATGAGTGTTTTATTGCGGAGAAAGCAATAAGAACAATAATGAGGAATCATGAAACTTGGTAGTGTTCGGTAGAGATAATCTACATAGGAGGTATTGTAGCTTTTAGTATCTCGTATCAATTATAGTATTGATTGTAATTTAATTATCTCAACAATTAATTATATTTGTTTCGTATTTTCGCATCATTTGGGTTCCTAAACTCTTTTGAGACTTTTACTTTTAGCTTTGTATTTTATTTTCTTACAAATAAGTCCTTAATAAAATTACTATAAATACAATTTAGTCTCTATTTGATATTATTCATTTAAGACCCTACATGTCAAGTTATAAACTCAGTTAAAATTAATCAATAATTTAAATAGTTTTTTAATGGAAAAGATAATAGTTGAGTGGATATAAATAGGTATCTTAAAAAAAAAATGTTTTCTATAGTATCACATATCTATTTTCATAATTTTCTTGTTAAAAAAATTATTTTCAAAATCTCAACTAAAACAAATCAAGATAAAACATCATAAAAAAATTTAGAAAAAAAAGAAGAAGTATTCAAATGATAGTCTTAAGATATTATAATAAATAAAGGTTTTATCGAATATAAATTATTATTTTTAAGTCATTGAAGTGTTTTTACATTTTAGACATCAAAATATACATCAATAAAATATTCGGTACTATAAATAGATGACACTAGATAGGTGACACGTGTTTTGCCATGGACCTAAACTATTTTTTTTAAAACTTAAAAAATGATACTCTAGCATTGCTAGTATGTTTTATAAAAGGAAAAAAAAAATACAAGTTGATTTAATTACATGATAGAAAAAGCAACGACAAATAACAATAACCAGAAGAAAATGAACGATTGTTAAAAGGGAACAAATCACAAAACTAAATGTCAAGATAATTCAATGTTAAAGGATAAAATTAAAAAAAAAATTAAAAAATAACAAAATAAAACGCCTTGAATCAACCTGAGTTAGCATGTCAAACTCGCAACTCATAGAAAGCAAATTAAAAAAGATAATAACGGTCAATCCCCAACAATCTAAATATAGAAAGTAAAAAAAAAAATCAATAAAAAATCCCAAAGAAATAAAACACTTGTAAACCCGTGCAAAGCCGCCAAATCTTGTGACAAATCATGTAAATAAGATAATCTAATAATAAAAAAATAACAAAGTTAAATTTAAAAAAAAAAAATTTGAAAAATAAAACTGTGGGGCGTGCTTTCAAAAAGGATAAAGAAAGAAAAACAAAACAGTTAGTTTTTTTTTTCTTTAAGTTGTTCCTAGTGAAAGAGAGAGAGATGAGAAGAGGAGCTATGTCGTGCATGTAGTTGTGTTTTGATTTTGAAAATGGAGTGTCAGCGGAGAGAATGAGAGTTAGTCGGGACATTTTTTAGTTCACATTTTGTTTTTGGTTAATGACTCCTTAAATTTTTTTTTTTCAATAATTGTTTGGTTAAACAACTTCGGTCCTTTGTTCTCGTGAATTCTAATTTTTTATCTTGATTTTTTTATATAAGTTTTATTTATTTTTAATTTTATTTTTTAATTTTAATTTACTAAATATTATATTCTCTATTTGGTTGTAATTCTTTTAATTTTTATTTTTTTTCTAGCTATTTTTTTATAAAAGTTTTATTGCTTTTCAATTCCATTATTCAATTCAAATTGATAGTATTATGTTTTTTTAATTTGGTCCTTATTATTTTGATTTGTAATTCTTTTTCTTGGCTTTTCTGTAAATGTTATTATTCTTTTCAATTTCACCCTTAAAATATTGTTTTTATTTTTTATATCAATTTTTATCGTCATTCTTTTAATTTCATTATATCCTTTGAATTAATTGATTTTTCTTTTCAATGACTATTTTTTTATTATTTTTTTTCTCAATTTCATATTTTAATATTTGATCGATTGAGAATTAAAATTCATGATTTTTCCTGATTGGATACTTCGTGTCTAATGACTCAAGTTACGAATTTGAAAAGTTAACATAATTTTTTTAAGAAAAAAAGCTGCATAATCCTCTTGATTTTTTTTTATCAAGTTATTCCAATCTCATGATCTGGACCGCGAGTTTAGCGAGATTTCTCAGGTTGACTCAACCCTAATCATCATCATTACATGTTTATCATGCTAACTCGAGTTGACTATGACTGGTTTTTTTATGTCTTTTTTTGCCCTATTTCATAGTTTTTAAACCTGACCCGATGGTCAACCCTGTCTAAGACCCGAGTCATGGGTTTTAACCTGGTCATTTGATCATCCCGGTTCGATCTCTAATTTTTTTTATACAACAAAATGACATCATTTTCATTAAAAAGTAAATAGTTAACGGGTTACAATCGGGTCTTTCCAAGTAAACCGAATAATCAATTCAAACTAGGTTTTTGATCGGATCATTTGGGTTTTATCCTTCTTCTATTTTCTCTTAAACTCGGCCTGATTTTAGCCCTAAAGTTGCTAAGTCTCTATTCAACTTGCCAAGACGACCCAAATTTTAAAACTACATCAATTTCAGTACTGAACATCATTTTTTTTTATAGAAAAAAATAGTTCAACACCATGGGTTATAACACCATGCTAGTAGTTTGCTAAAACAATTGTGTTATTTTTTTTCCTCTCAACTCATCATAACATCATTATGGTGGAAGAAATTTTATTGTGAGAGTAATATTATATATTACTTTAAGTAATAAGCTAAAGGGCATGGGGAATTCATTATTTACCCACACCTAATGCACCGTGGATTATAATAGTAATCCATAGTGTATTCCTTTTTTATTTCTACTTTTTTTTTCGTTTATTTTTTTTCTAAAATTACATTCTTTTTTTTTTTCTAACTTTTCCCTTTTTTCTAGTTTATTTTTTTTTCAAAATTATCTTTGTCGATTTTACTTTTTTTAATATTGAGATGGTTAAAAATTTTGCTTTGTAATTTTTTTCCTTTAAAATATTGTGGATTGCTACGGTGTTTTCCCACATGGTTTTTCAATTTTATTTTTTTATTCTTCAAAATTAAATTTTTGATTTTATTTTTTTAATATTGAGCTGATTGAGAATTTAGTTTTGTAATTGTTTTTTCTTTAAAACATTCTTGATTGCTACAGTGTTTCTCCGCATGGTTTTTTTTTTCTTTTTGATGATTTTCTCTGAAATTATCCGTTTTGATTTTATTTTTTAATATTGAGCTGGTTAATAATTACAATTACAATATGTGAGAAAAAAAATTGTAACTTTCCTCGCAAATTACTGTGAATTGCCATAGTGTTTTTTCCCACATGGTTTTTTTCCAGTTTCTTTTATATTTTCTTTTTTTGTAATTTTTTTTTCAAAATTATCTTTGTCGATTTTATTTTTTTCCACATGGTTTTTTTCTAGTTTCTTAATCATGTGGGGAAAGCATTGTAGTTTTCCTCACAAAATACCGTGGATTGCTAGAGAGTCTCTCAACATGGCTTTTTTTCTTATGATTTTTTCAAAATTTTATTTGTCAATTTTATTTTTTTAATATTGATCTGGTTGAGAATTACAATTACAAGTCATTACAAATAAGGCTAAATCATGTGGGGAAGCACTATAGCTTTCATCACAAAACACTGTGAATTGCTATAGTGTTTCCAACATAGTTTTTTTTCCTGTTTTTTTGTTGATTTTTTTTCTAAAATTATCTCTGTCGATTTTATTTTTTTTAATACTGAGCTTATTGAGAATTTAGCGTTGTAATGATTTTTCTTTAAAACACTGTGAATTGTTGCAGTGTTTTCCCATATGATTTTATTATTATTTTTCCTAAAATTATCTTTGTCGATTCTTTTTTTGAATATTGAGTTGGTTAAGAATTATAATTACAATAAAGCTAAATTATATGGGGAAAGTGTTGTAGCTTTTCTCACAAAATACTGTGAATTGCTACAATATTTCTCTAAATGGTTTTTTTTATGATTTTTTCTAAAATTATGTTTGTTGATTTTATTGGAGAAAACACTATAGTTTTCCTCACAAAACATTGTCAATTGCTACAATGTTTTTCCTCATGGGTTTTTTTCTTCCAAAATTATCTTTGTTGGTTTTTTTTTAATATTAAGTTGGCAGAGAATTTAGCTTTGTAATTTTTTTTGCTTTATATTATTAGAAAAGCTAAATTATGTGGTGAAAGCACTGTATCTTTCTCACAAAACACTGTGGATTCCTACAAATCATTTTGTTCAGTCTCCAAGTTTTTTTTATCACCAACACAACTTTTTTTTCCATTATGAAATATTGGCTCCATCATACCTTTAGTTTTTATTACTTATCTAGCACTGATTCACAATTATAACACTATTAAATACATTTGTTTATAAGCCTACGACAGCGCGCGGGCATGCCATTTCGTAAATAAACTAAAATTGCTAGCTAATTCATTGTTTCTTCTCTTGTTCATCCAAAGACAAATTTATTGGGATTCGCAAAGTACCAAGCCATTACCCTCCTTTCTTCTTCTTTGATGGGTCATCTCCACTTTGCCATCAGACCTAATTAAGTTGCCCTACAACTGGCGTTTGATGGGGAAATGGGTTGGGATTTGTTGGTACGCTTATATTGTTATTTCAATTGTGTATCAAGAGATAAGACCATTGAATCTTCTTTTCTTTGTAATCACTAACAGACTAGTGAAGCTGGGTTACAACTAACAACTAGGATTTTTTGGGAAATGAGTAATAATAATATCCTAAAATCCAAGATGTATAAATAAGAAGTGTGTCAATATATTCAAGTGTTCAGATTTCTTCTTCTTAATCTAAGAAACTCCTGACTTAAAGACTGAACAAAATGATAGAAGATTGAGTACTTGTAAAAACAGTCTCAATTATAGGGACTTAAAGACTTTTGATGATAAAATCAGTATATTTATAAGAAAGATATTAAATGACTTGGGACAATAAATGACTTAAAATAGTTTTAAATTCAAGGAATAAATATGTTTGTTCTTGATTTTTAAGTTGATTAATGCTTTGAAATCTATATATCTTTATCTTAAGAGATGAAAAGTTATGACCTTATACCTAAATGGTTCACGGGGTATTTATACCCCCTGAACCTTGTCATTTTCAAAGAAAGGAAAGACTAAATAGCCCTCTGCTTCTGGCGATATTAATGAGAGACGAAGGTAGTTTACATATCATTAATAAGATAGGAAGTATGATAGATCCCTTAAGAGACCTGATATACACTTATAAGTATAGGCATGATGGTTTATCATGTCTTTTATACTTTTATTGTAAATGATCATCCACAATCAAGCATTTAGCTTTAGAACTTGGACATAACCAAGTTCTTTGGGTATGACATGTTCACCAAACCCACGTTACCTTGGGCTTGGCTGACTGTTAAGTTTAAGTTCTTTAGGTCTGACATGTTCACTAGATTTATGTTACCTTGGGTTTGGCTGACTGCCAAGCCAAAGTACTTTGGGTCTGCCATGTTTTCCAATCCCACTTTACCTTGGACTTGATAAAATGTCAAGCCCAAATATTTTGGGTTTAGCATGTTATTTAGATCGACATTACCTTGAACTTGACTAACTGCCAAGTCTAAGTTATTTGGGTTTGGTATGTTTATCAGATCCACGTTAACTTGGGCTTGGCTAACTGCCAAGCCCAAGTGCTTTGGATCTTGCATGTTCGCCAGACCCGTGTTACATTGGACTCGGTTGACTTCCAAGTCCAAGTTCTTTGGGTCTGACATGTTTACTAGATTCACGTTACCTTGGGCTTGGCTGACTATAGAGTCTAAGTACTTTGGGTCTGACATGTTCATTAGACCCATTTTATTTAAGATGATTTGTATTTATAAAAATTTTAATTAAAAAGTTGACTCACCAGTTGCCCCCCAAACCTTTAATGCTTAATCTTGCATTAGAAGTTTAAAATATTTTGAGGGAGACAATCAGTCATTAGATGTTTTATCATCCTTTGGAAAAAGACAGTAAGGTGTTGCACATCTAAAAAGATATCTAGAGAAAAGGTATAGGTTTTTGGGAAGACTACCTGATGACGCATAATAAATATTGCAGGTTTTTAGCCTTCCTTGGGTTATAAATGAGGTGTCATCTGTTTTGCATTCTTATTGTTGCACGTGTGCGACTTCGCTGGCGATCGTCCACCCTCTTGTGTGTGTGTCAATCTATCTGGCAAAGATGGGAGACAAGAAATTCATGTCTTTTATCAGTGGAAAATGGAAAGGAAGTTTGCACCTAGTATTTTGGTCACTAGGTACCCTAACAGGTCTCAGAGATCGGGTACGGGGACTGGTTGCTTAAAGAAAAGGCATTAGCACCTCAAATACGTCCTACCTAAGGTAAGCTGTAATGTTTTATTGTCCAATAAAAAACTAAGATCTTGCGCTTTCAAATTGTTGGTCAGTCTAAGGTTGAAGACAAGTCATTCTCAGTAAGGAGATCCTTATCTTATCGGGTTAAACCTAACCGTTCTAACGTTAATAAAAAAATTATTATTTTAATATCGAGACTACACTTTACGTATAAGTGCATAATTCTTAATATTAAAAGAAAACAAAATAATTTTTTAGAGTTTTTTGAAATATTGGCCTAGTTCTCATGACTTTACTAAACTGGTTATTAAAGCTAAAATGCATGCTAAAACATTTTTTGAAATTTTCTTTATTGTATGAAAGTACAATATGATTTTTTTTTAATCTTTGAAAAACTTGGTCGTATGCATGAAAACAAGACTTTTTTTGTTTTATGAATTTTTTTTATGAAAACCCGGTATTAAGAGAAATTGATAAATAAAAATACACGGGGAAAATCCTAATTTTTTGAAGATTACAAAGTTTCTTTTGAAAAATGCTTTTGATTTTTTTGTCTATTGAACTGGGATTGAGTCAAACCCGAAACATAATTGGGTTGGGACCAACCTGAATACAACCTACTACATTTGGGCTGGATCATCAGCCCAGACGCGACTGGGCTGATGATCAAGCCCGTAGCAACCATGCACTGGTTACTGTGCTTATGCACAGTAACCAGTTAATTATAATTAGTCGGTTATTGTTTTCTTGTTTGTAGAACCTGCACAGTGCATGTTCTGCATGCAAGAAGATGAACAGTGAACGGAGATGAGGGGAAGAGAATTACCTGGGATGATGAGCTGACAGTGATGATGGTGGCCGTTCTTGGTGGCATTGTTGTGGCGGTGGTTGGGAAGCCCGGTAACAGCGACTGTATGTTTCTTCTTTTCGATGCAAAGACACCAATCTCTGTGTCTTCTCCCCCTCGTCGGTTTGCTCCTCCTGTCTTTTTTCTTCCTTCCCCGTGTCTATCTCTCCTTCTGGTCTCTGTTTTTTTTTTGTCTGCTTTCTACTCTCTCTTTGGTTCTTTTTCTTTCTTTCTCCTTCCCTTTCCCTCCTCTATTCTCCCCTGTTTTTCTTCCCTTTCGTTTCTCTGTGGTTTCAGTCTTCTTGGTGAGAGTGTTTTTCTCTCTCAAAACCTCTCTTCCCTGCCAATGTCCCCCCCTTCTTTGTAATATTTCTCTCCGGTCGTTCCCTCCCCTCTGTTTTTTTCTTTTCTCTTCCCACTCTGTGTTTTCACTCTTTTTCTTCCCCTCTTTCTTTAAAATCCCCCACTTATTTTGCTCTCTTCCCCTGTATTTATAGGTGAAAAACAGGGGGTGGAGGGCTACTACCCCTGTCCAGTCATGGCACGGGGGTAGGGTGGCCGGGTGGCCACTGGGTAGTCGCCTTAGGGCCGCCTGAGGGGCTTGTCCCCTCTGTTTTTTTTATCTTGTGGTAGGCCACCGGTCAGAGTTTAGGCAAGTGGGGGTTTTTGGTCGGTTTCTTTTTTTTGGTTTTGGGAGAGAGAGGGAGAGGAGGAACAACTGCATCTTCTTCCCCTGCCTCGTGCGTCCAAGGGAAGAAGAAGACCCATAACGCCGTTCAAAAAGGCAATGTTTTGGGATTTTCCTTTTTTTTTTTAACAGTGAATGAAACGACGCCATTTTGAACAGAGCAAGCTGTTTCATTTAAAAGGAAATAGTGCCAAAAATGTATCAAAGACAAAATCAATCCTCAATTTGGGATTTGTTGAATCAAGTCCTAAATTGCAATTTTGATTTTAAAAATCAATTTAATTGCATCCTTGCCAAATTCAATCGTCGGCTCTGAAGTTGCCTGTCTTTTTCACTTTAGTACTTGATCTCCGATTTATGCAATTTGACCTTTAATTGATCAATAAACTTCCAATTTCTTCAATTTGACCCCTGATTCGGTCAATTACATCCCCTCTATTTATGCGCCTTTTCCAGTTTGGTCTTGGTTTCGAATTTCTTTAATTAAATTCCTAATTGGCCATCAAACTTCAATATTTATGCAATTAAGCCCTTGGTTTGACCAAATTAACTCTCAAAAGTTATAATTTAACCCCAGAACTTTAATTTCTTCCAGCTAAAGCCCAAATTGACTTCAAAATCAATTTTTCTTGCAATCAAACTCTTCATAAACTCCATTAAACCTTTAATAAATTTAATTGAGTCCAATAAACATCTGATTTTTGACATTTCTTCATCAAATTGAATTTTCTTTGTCAATCGGGCTCTCATCAGTCAACGATATACTGTCAAATTTCAATCCTTGTATTTTTAAACCTCCTCAACGAATTTTTAGTCATTTTCTGGGTGCTTTGACATCCTCTTCTCATTGCCTATCATTTGTTTTTATTTTTCTTCTAAATATTTTTTTGTACTTTCTCTTTTTTATACGGGGACCTAAAAATAGGTTACAACAGATGCCCCCTCTTTACAATACTTACAGAGCAAAGACTATGCATAGTAAGTTTTGTAAAGATAAACAAAAGTAAATTTTCAAAATTGATCTTCTCAAAGCTTAATTGATCTGAAACTCTATCTTTACAATAATCCCCTCCAACCGGAAGCTAATGATCAAAATCATGCACAACTTGGCTATTCTGAGATTCCAATTACATGATCTACTAAGTTTTATCTTTGGTTAGGTTAACCTGAAATCTCATCTGGTGATTTCCTTTAACCAGAACCTAAATAAACTGTCTTTTCTAACGACAAGGTTTGAGCTTCTCTTTCTCTTTATTTTTTTCTTTTTTTATTTTTTTTTCTTTTCCCTTTTTTTCTCTTTTTTTTCTTCTTTTTTATTTTTTTTTAGAATTTCCTAACGATAGAGTTCTTCTCATTTTTCTTTCAATGCTAAGATAATGTTGGTGGCTCGGTCATCCTGAGATCCCATCTAACGATATCCTTCAACCAAAACCAAAATCTGTTTATGGTTGGGATAAACTGAGATCCCTTCTGTTGATCCCCTTTAATCAGAACCAAAATCATATGTATAGTTGGGCTAACCGACATCCCTTCTGCCGATCCCTTTTAAACAAAACCAAAGTCATGTGTGTGGTTGGGCTAAACTAAGATCCCTTTTGTCGATCCCCTAACTAGAACCAAAGTCTATTTGTGGTTGAGCTAACATGAGATCCCTTCTACTGATCCCTTTTAACCAGAACCAAAGTCATGTGTGTGGTTGGGCTAAACTAAGATCCCTTCTGCCGATCCCCTTTAACCAGAACCAAAGTCTGTTTGTGGTTGGGCTAACTAGGCTAAACTAAGATCCCCTCTGTCGATCCCCTTTAACCATAACCAAAGTCTGTTAGTGGTTGGGCTAACCTAAGATCCCTTTTACTGATCCCCTTTAACCAGAACTAAAATCATGTGTGTGGTTGGGCTAGCCTGAGATCTCTTTTACTGATCCCCTTTAACCAGAACCAGAATCATGTGTGGTTGGGCTAACCTGAGATCCCTTCTGCCGATTCCCTTTAACTAGAACCAAATTCTGTTTGTAAGAAGTGGTCTCATTGTAATGGGTGACCTACCTAGAAAATGAAATGACAAGTGTGCTCACTTGAACCAACGTTTGTCTATGTGTAGCTTGGTCAACCTGAAATCTCATCTAGCGACTCCCTTTAACCAAAGCTTAAATCGGTGTTGTAGTTGGGTTAACTTGAGATCCCATCAGGCATTCTCCTTTAACCAAAATCTGTTTTGCGGCTCGGTCAATCTTAGATCTCATTTGACCCCCTTTAACCAGAACCAATCTTGGTGTGAAGCTTGGTCAACCTGAAACTCATATAGTGATTCCCTTTAACTAAAGCTAAATTCCATGTATTCTTCCTGATGACAGGGTTCGAACTGAAGACTCTCCTTGCTGACAAGGTTGATCTTTTCTTTTTCCTGTTCTAAGGTCAAAACTGTGATTTCTTTGCTATCATCAACTAAATGATTCTTTCTTTGTCCATAATCTCGTTAGACTTCATTGAGGATCTTTCTTGTACCAAATCAAAAAACATTTGATGTAATGTTTTGAGGTTAGATGACATGCATGCATCCTTACTTGGTTTGGATTATAGGTCCCCCCTCTTTTTTTGCTACTCGAAGCCTTCCTTGTTTTTATGTGCCGGCTCATTCGTGTGGTAGCCATCCATTTAATTATAAATGCAATGCCTATCACGGGCTATCCGTGATGATTACTACTCTCATTGTTTACCAAATATGATCGTGCCCCCAAGTGTGGTGTTGCTTGATTCATCATGAATGAGCTTAACCAATCATTCATCTTCTGGATTCTCCTGAGAATTCTTTTTTCATTGATCATGCGCATTATGCCAACCCTTATCAAGAGGTTTTCTATTTGTCGATCTCATCCTAGATTTCCAATCAGTCATGAACTTGCCTCCAGTTGAAACAATACTTTTCAAGTATATGTTATCATCAATCTTATTGGAAACTATCCAGTCGTCCAGGTATGCATCTCACAGCTCGCAGTAAAAGGCTCATGGTTGTATGCTCAGTGTTCTTCCCAATAAATTCTCCTCAGCTCATCTAATCTGATTGTGAAAATAATTATCTCGACCTCATCAATGATGTTGCTTTTATCACCCATACTCTTGCGGTGAAGTGCATCTTTGGGTTTCAAAATAGATGGTCCCTCAGTCAGTCTTGGTGGTGTGCATCTTTCAAACATTCATTCAAATGCAATTGCGATAACATCTATCAAAAGTTATAGCCATGTTCCAGAGGGTAAACCCAAGATAACGATATAAAGATGTCCTTTCAGTACAACATTGTCCCATAATCAGTCTTGGTAGGGTGCATCCTTCCGACATTCATTCAAAAGTAATCATGACCACATCAATCGATAGCCATGTTTCAAAGGATGACGATGTGAAGATGTCCTGCAGGTTCATCTTTGTTCCACAGTCAGTCTTGGTGATTTGCATCTTTTCGTCATTCATTTGAATGCAATTATATGCCCACATCGATGGATATCTATGTTTCAAACGATGACGATATGAAAATGTTCTTCAAGTACATCTTCGCTCTCAATTGTTGTCGGAGATTCATTTAGATCATGACTGTCATTGAACAATATTGCCCTTAGTATGATCTGAATGTGTTCATTCATTGATTATCTTTCTTTGAACACCATTGTCCTCAATTCACTAATTCATCATTTAATCATCTTTCATTGGCCCCTAGCCGATCTGAATACTGCTTTTTTTTTCCTTCTCAGGGTTCACTGTATTGCCCCAGCTGCTCATCTTTTCAAGGATTGTTGAGAAGTGTCAATGTCATTTCTGTCAAGGATTTTGCAGACTCAATTGATGTTCTTCTTTGTTCGATAATCTTTCTTGTTCTGGAATCAACTATCACATTTCAAAGATTATGTATATTAAAGTCTAATTATTGAAATGAAATCAGAGAGATGTCAGTTTTGAAAAGTGTTCTTAAAAATCAAACTTATTTAGTCAAAGACCCAACACATGTCATTCAAAATATGCAGTCCTTTGATTGCCTTGTGTTTTGAAAATAGAAATTGACCCGTTGTAAGATTAAAATGGTTTTTCCATGGTTCATTGTATCCATTTTAAACTCTGTTTTTGGGTACATCTTTGAATGGTTTGTGATGAGGTGACCTTTTTGTGAATTAAAAAAAAATATATGCTCAAGTCAAAACTCAAGGCTTTATCAAGAAAGATTATTTTCTTTTTTAACAGCAATTTTATCAGTTTGAATAATAACTAGTAGCTTAATTCATGAAGTCATGACCCTTATGAAAAAGTTCTTTAAGTTTCGAGAGCGTCATTTATCAGTTCAAATTGCCTACTTGATCCAAAAGGGTTTTTAGAAGCACGTAATGCAGGCTATGGTTCATGGTTATGAAAGAAAGGAATTTCACAAGCTCAAAAGGTGTTTGAGGGTTTCAAAAACCTAGGATCAACATCAATTATTCATCAATCTCTTTTCCTCTCGTTGTCTTTGTAGAGGAAATGACATATAACCATGTTAGCTTTCAAGATCAAAATTCTCTTAATATGGGTCATAATACAAATCCAACTTTTACTTTGATGAATAATCAGTCTGATAATTAGAAGACATCAAAGGCTTTATCATTGACATTAAAAGTTATATTTGTAGCTCAGTATTCTTTTGGTGTTGACTTTTTGAATTTGTTGTGTCTTCTAACTGTAACATGATCAATTCCAGCACTCATCTTCACTGTTTTGTCTAGATAATAATGTAAGACATCAAGCACATAGGACTGATCACAGTATTTTCTTCCCCCTAGTCTATGTCTTTTTTTTTAGCTCTCTCTCTAACGTTGGACTCTTGTTCTTAGCCCTCTTTTTTTTTTTACCATTGATTCCACTTTTGTCTTCTTCCTTTTCTAAAAAAAAATCTCTCATTGTCCCCAGTGTGGGGTGTGATTCTAGTTAGGATTTCTTTTTTTTTTTTAAGAAATGTTCTTATGAGGCTCGGGATTGCAGTGGATATATTTCAAGTATTGTGAAAAGGATAAAACAAAGATGGCCTTTTCTCATTTCAAGCAAGGTCGGTTAGAACTGATAAATTTGGATTTGTGAAGAGTCATGATTTGAGAGTCCATAACTACTGAATTCACTACATGTCATTACGCATACTATTAAAACTTAGCTATATAGTGGGTGGTTCAGTTTCATGTGTGAGTTCAAAATTTGTTTGGTCACCCCATATTGTTTATCTTGCTATTTTAACACATATTAAGTCATTTCTGCAATATCTATTGATAATTTAACACCCTTATTGGATCAATTTTCCTGGAAATATCTATGTTTTGCCAAACATCTTCAATCACTTGTCATTCTGAGGATGTTATGGTGACAATATGGCCGATGACATCATCTTTCACAAACTCAACTCGCCTCTTACTCACCATCCTTCAGACTCGATGCTTGAAATTCTTGTAATTATTCAACCGAAATGGCTTAGGATCCCACCATGATTTTCATATCTCTTTTCTAGATTATACCACCTAGAAAATGATGGTTGTATAGGATTCAACAGAGATGGGGCAATAAGTCTAGAGTCTAACAGATATTCGTAGACAAACTCAAGTGATAGAGCTATATCAATCTTGGCAAAGACATTTGAGCATTTAATACTACAGTGAGACCTAGCTAGACCATAAAACTAAGGTTTCCTACCTTTAAGGTCATCTTCTGATTCATCTCTCTTCTTTGTTTTGTAATCCATGACAGAACCTTCAAGCTTTCCCCTATTCATTGCTTGTTCAATTCTTTCAGTGATCTTCACAACATCATGTCGGTCTTCCAAAGTTGTGGTTGTTGACTAAGGATTGTTCGAAACCTTCCAACAGCTAGGTAATCTTGGCATCTTGGCACCACCCGAAGACATGCAGCATCGCCATTACCGACGTGTGAAATCATGAGTTGTCTCTATTGGGAGACCTGATGAATCTAAAACCCCTTAGTCTCCTCTTCAATTCTTCACTAATGGTGCGGCAAATGGACACTTGTAGAAGGAGTTATGTTATGTTGAAGGTTCAGTCTTCTTCATGTTTTTCAGTCTAGACATGTCTCTTCTCCCCACTTCTGCATTTTAATGTTAACACTGATAGAAGAAAATTATAGTTGATCTAAAACTATTGCATCCCTTCTTGGATTCCCCACTTACAGAGCCACAAACAAATTTCTATGGAGAGAGTTCTGCTATGTTGAAGTTTTATGTTTGCTTCTTGTTTTTCAGACCAGACCTGGCTCTTCTGCCTATTACAATGTTTTGGTGCTAAAATTAGTAGGGTAAATTCTCCACTGGTAGAGCTACAAACATATCTCTGTAGAAAGAGTTCTGTTACGTTGAAGTTCTATATTTGCTCTTATTTTTCAAACCAGGTCTGGCTTTTCTGCCTACTACTGTGTTTTGGTGCTACTATTGGTGGCAGAAACTTTTATAGCATACGAAACTACTACACCCCTTCTTGAATTCCCCACTGGTAGATCCACAAACAGGTCTCTGTAGAGAGAGCTCTACTACGTTGAAGTTCTATAGTTGCTCATGTTTTGCAGACTAGGTATGTCTCTTTTCTCTACTACTGTGTTTTGGTGTTGTTACTGGTGAGAGAAATTTTTGTAGCATACGAAATGACTACATTCCTGCTTGAATTCCCCACTAGAATATCCACAAATAGGTCTCTGTAGAGAGACCTCTGCCACATTGAAGTTTAACCTCTACTTATGTTTTTTTATTTTTAAGACCAACATCCTGTATTGTTGGACTACAATGGGGCTCACAATAGAGGTAGTTGTTGGACGCTAGTGTAAGGTGATGTTGAGACCTTGAACAACTAATTATGCATTTGAACCAAAAAAAAGATTATCTTTCATTGATGACTGAAGGCGTTGCTGCTACTATTCACGATTGAAATGAAGGAGAGGCGGTGCCACTTAAATGCGTATGGCCTCTACTGGTGGAATGCTGAGGAGAAGAGTCAATTATTTTTTCTGTATGTGGGATATAGGGTGATGATGTTCCCACAAAGAAAAACACTATGCAAATGTTACCTTTCCATTCTTGATGCTCAGCACTTGTTTAAATAGATTTGTGAGTCTAGCTACTCACCTTTGATGCTCTCAATTTCCTTTTGACAATCATTCCTTAGCTAACCTTTTTCTTCATTTTCCAATGTAGTAAACCTCATGTGGGGGAACCTATGTTTCAACCATAGAGCATATATAATAAATGTATGAATATGTAATCTATATGATGAACTCACCCTTCGAGGGGAGACATATGGTTGTAATTCTTGCATGATGAAACAAGAATTTCGATTCTTGCTCAAACTCTACAATAGAAATTTCTTGAGTGACGGCTATTGTGTCACACGTAAGTCCTAAATTCAACATGCTTCAAGAAGGGCTTGTATTGATACAAAATAATATATAGGGAACTTACATCCTAAAGGCATATTCTAATCTTTTTATGTGAGACAAGGGGTAGGTTTACTACACAAGCTCTAAAAAGGATCTCTTATTGTCCTAGTGATCACCCTCTTGAAGGCAATATGGGGGCTCAGCAGGTAATGAGATGGCATATGCACTAATCATTACCAGACTAAGCACTCAGCAAAAAGTTAGGGTTTACACAAACTTAAACCTTGACTAAAAGTCGTAAGGTAAGCTGCTAGTCCTCCACTTAACCTAAAGGTTTCCAGTATAAACTCTCACATAAAAAAAATGATGCCTGAAACAATTCTAAATGATGGATGAACAAATATGCACAAGAATTAAAGCGTATAAGCAAATAACCAAAGGAAATCCATATTAACAATAAACACACGAAACCAAACACAAAAATTAGACAAAACAATGCTTAGTACACAAGGTCCCAGTGGAGTTGTCATTCTGTCGCACGTGTGTGACATCGCTGGCAATCGTCCACCCTAATGTGTGTGTGTGTGTGTCAATCTATCTGGCAAATATGGGAGACAAGGAATTCTTGTCTTTTATCAGTGAAAAATAAAAAGGGAGTCGCCACCTAGTATTTTGGTAACAAGGAACCCTAACTAGTCTCAGAGATTGGGTACGGGCACTGGTTGCGTAAAGGGAATGTATTAGCACCCCAAATACGTCCTACCTAAGGTAAGTTGTAATGTTTTATTGTCTAATAAAAAACTAAGGTCTTGTGCTTTCTAATTGTTGGTCAGTCTAAGGTTGAAGGCAGATTCTCTTAATAAAGGAGATCCTTATCTTATCGAGTTAAACCTAACTGTTCTAACGTCAATAAAAAAAATTATATTTTTAATATCGAGACTACACCTTACGTATAAGCGCGTAATCCTTAATATTAAAAAAATATATATATTCTTTTGAAGTTTTTTGAAATATTGGCCTAGTTCTCGTGACTTTAATAAACTGGTTATTAAAGCCAAAATGCATGCTAAAACATTTTTGAAATTTTCTTTGTTGTATGAAAATACAATATGATTTTTTTATTTTTTTAATCTTTGAGAGACTTGGTCGTATGCATGGAAACAAGACTTTTTTTGTTTTATGAATTTTTTTTATGAAAACCCGGTATTTTAATACAAGATTTGTATTTTTACAGTATAAAAATACAATCTGGTATTAAGTGAAATTAATAAATAAAAATACACAGGGAAAATCCCAATTTTTCGAAGATTACAAAGTTTCTTTTGAAAAAGGCTTTTGATTTTTTTTTTGTCTATTGAACTGTGATTGAGTCAGACCCGAAACATAATTGGGCTAGGACTGACCTGAATACATCCTACTACATTTGGGCTGGGCTGATGATACAGCTCGTAGCAACCATGGATTGGTTAAACCAATTAATTATAATTAGTCGATTACTGTGCACATGCACAATAACCGGGTAATTGTTTTCTTGTTTGCAGAACGTGCACAGTGCATGTTCTGCATGCAAGAAGATGAACAATGAACGGAGATGAGGGGAAGAGAATTACCTGGGATGATGAGCTGACGGTGATGTTGGTGGCTGTTCTTTATGGTATTCCTGTGGTGGTGGTTGGGAAGCCCGGTGACAATGGTTGTATGCTTCTTCTTCTCGATGCAGAGACACCAATCTCTGTGTCTTCTCCCCCTTGTCGGTTTGCTCCTCTTGTCTTTTTTTCTTCCTTCCCTATGACTGTCTCTCCTTTTGGTCTCTGTTTTTTTCGTCTGCTTTGTACTCTCTCTTTAGTTCTTTTTCTTTCTTTCTCCTTCCTTTTCCCTCCTCTGTTCTCCCTTATTTTTCTTCCCTTTTGTTTTTTTGTGGTTTCAGTCTTCTTGGTGAGAGTGTTTCTCTCTCTCGAAACCTCTCTTCCTTGCCAATGTCCCCCCTTCTCTGTAATATTTCTCTCCGGTCGTTCCCTCCCCTTTGTTTTTTTCTCTGTTCTTTCCCATGTTTTTTTCTTTTCTCCTCCCTCCCTGTGTTTTAGCTCTTTTTCTTCCCCTCTCTCTTTAAAATCCCCCACTTGTTCTGCTCTCTTCCCCTGTATTTATAGGTGAAAAACGGGGGAGAGAGGGTTACTACCCTTGTCCAATCATGGCACGGGGGTAGGGTGGCCGGATAACCACTAGGCAGTCGCCTCAGGGCCGCCTGATGGGCTTGTCCCCTCTGTTTTTTGTCTCGTGGGAGGCCACCGGTCAGAGTTTAGGCAAGTGGGGGGTTTTTGGTCGGTTTTTTTTTTGTTTTGGGAGAGAGAGGGAGAGGAGGAACAACTGCATCTTCTTCCCCTACCTCGTGCGTCCAGGGGAAGAAGAAGAAGACTCATAACGCCGTTTAAAATGGCATCGTGTTAGGCTTTTCCTTTTTTTTTTAAATAGTGGATGGAAGGATGTCGTTTTGAACAGAACACGTCGTTTTATTTAAAAGGAAATGGCGCCAAAAACATGTCAAAGTCCAAATCAGTCCTCAATTTGTGATTTGTTGAATCAAGTCCTAATTTGCATTTTGATTTTAAAAATCAATTCAATTGCATCCCTGCCAAATTCAATCGTCGGCCCTGAAGTTGTCTGATTAGTACTTAAAAGTGTATTTTTATCAAGGTTTTATATCATCATTTTGCACTTGAAGTTTCAATAACTCCTTAACTAGAGCATGTTTTATAATAACATGTCTGATAATATAAGATACCTTTAATTTATGGTAAATGTTCATTTTAAATGCTCAAAATTGGGACACTACAAGCACTTATGAGGCACCAAGTAAAACTCAACCTCATACATATAGTGGAGGAATGTACAACCTTAGGGAAGATCATGACCTCCAAGCCAAATTTGCATCTTTAGCTAAAAATGTCAAGCCACTAGAATTGAAACGTAGTAGTCAATTAAAATCTGTGAAACCAATGAGCTAGAGTATGCGCATGTGCTGTCACTCCATGCAATTGTCCAGTCCCCACAGCTTCCTTTGTACCACCAGGGATTCAGTTTTTATTATCAATACAATCGACATCACAACTTTATTTAATTTTCATTTAACTAGTATTCTCAAACCAATCACAGGGAATTTCCTTAGGATCTCATACTCTTACCCATTTTCATGTTCATATTCATTCTTATAATTTTGTTATCAAAATCATCACTCAACAGCAATTCCAAGCAAAAATTAAAAATTATCTAATTCTGATCGATTTAGCTTAACCAACCTAGAACACTATTTAGTGTTTTAATCAAAACTAAATTGATAAAAATTAATTCTAGGCGTGATTTGTCTTTATGAAAGGATGAAGCATAAAAATACAACTTTCATGAAGAAATCAACTCCAAATTATTTAGTTTTAAGACTCAAAATCAACAATCACAATAACCCCTCCTTTATAGCTAAAATTTTGGACAACGAGGATTTTCATCTCTGGAAATCCTTTTCAACTTTTAATTTATTTTCATGCATAAACAACATTATCCAAAGTCATTTGTCATCATTAAATTACAAATTTAATCAATTCTAAAACAAAACATTCAAATAGTTTCCCTATCTCTATAATATTGCAAGATTCGGCCAAAATAGAGAAACTCATCCCTTTGGGATTTCTCCTATTATTATTATTATTATTATTATTATTATTATTATTATTATTATTATTACACACACTATATATGTCATTATCCTTGTTTAGCATTTTTAATACAATAAAATGATGAACCATTCATTTTCTTTCACTTTCTCCTCGTACGATTAAACATATGCAATAAACCTTAACAATTAATATTTTTATATCATTATCACAATAATAATTTCACCCTACTAGTTAAAATGCATGACAATCTTCATTAACTAATCAATTTGCCAAAAATATATTTATGGGTAGCTTTAACTTGTTGGTTCCACCCCATTCATATCCACACAACCAACAAGTTAGCTTTTTATTCAATCAACATGTTCATATAGCAATGTTCCTTTCTATTCTTACACAATAATCACTCTTCCCCTCATATAAAGGGTACACAATTAATCTATAACAATACTACTAACAAGAACATATTTTACCATTACATCTTCCATAAACCCTAACACCCACACAATTCTAATTTCATTAAAACATGTATTTAATCAAGCTTCCTAAATTTTGCCAAAAGTAGCAATAGATTCAAAAAGCAATAAGTCATCAACATCTGATTATTTGTTTGAACTTACGGTTAGAATATAGATCATAGAGTTTTGCACAATATATCTCAAAATCAAAATGATCCAACGGTTGGATCTCCCTAGATCTGAATAAAACCGAGCTAATATGAAAATGGACAAGTTACTGTTCAACATGAACACCACCTTGCTGGAGAGTGCATTTCCAATCTCCACCGTCCATAATGGAGTTCCTAAAAGCATTGTCTCTGATCGTGATACAAAGTTCTTAAGCCACTTTTTGAAGACTCTTTGGAGGAAGCTTGGAACGAAGTTACTTTTCAGTACGACATGTCATCCACAAACTGATGGACAAACTGAGGGAATAAACTGAACTTTATCTTCTTTGTTATGAGCTATTATACATAAGAATTTGAAGAGTTGGGATACTTGTTTGCCTATTGTGGAGTTTGCATATAATCATAGTGTGCATGGAGCTACAAAATTTTTACCATTTGAGGTTGTGTATGGCTTTAATCCTTATGTTCCTATTGATCTTGTTCATATTCCAATTGATGAGAGGACATTTATTGATGGAATTAGAAAGGCAGAATTGATGAAGAAACTACATGAGCATGTTCGATTACATATTGAGGAGAAAACGACAAAGTATGCTAAACAAGCTAACAAGGGGCAGAAAATGGTTAGGTTTGAACCTGGAGATCTTGTTTGGATTCATATTAGCAAGGGCAGATTCCCAAGCAAACGTAAGTCCAAGTTGATGCCAAGAGCTGATGGTCCATTT
>Ga0325410_1000513_pt1 | contig 40430 bp, 18 predicted proteins | sample PopdelMetagenome_16_FD_206182 | JGI IMG/M metagenome (GOLD analysis project Ga0325410, IMG submission 206182) | Populus deltoides microbial communities from Bellville, Georgia, United States - Xylem-PdIQD-R3 | ecosystem: Host-associated > Plants > Phyllosphere > Stem > Wood/Secondary xylem...
TCATTTCATGTTTTCTGTTCTGAAGTAGCAACGGAGCATTTCGATAGTGGGGCTAATTGGGTGACATCTGGAGGACCCGATTGAAAATTGTTTTGTTCGGCAACCCCATTAGGAATCAGAAAAAAAATGTTTCAAAAACAATAAAAAAAAAAAAAAAGAGATAGGCCTGGACATACACAGCCCAGATTCAAAGAGAAAAAAATGTTGAAAGTGTATTCTGGGCTCACATCACTAGCCATAAATCAACACGCGCCTGAAACTCTCAATTTACCTAGGTGTCGAAATATTCTCCATGCTAATTCACTAATGGCAACAATCATGGCCAGGCCATTTCAATATAAGAACCTAGCTTGTTTTTGAAGTGCACCAGGTTTTAAAACTATATATTTTTATTTAAAAAAAATATAAATAATTAATAAGTTGCAATTGGATGTATGATTGAGTCATTGAGTTTTTATTTTCTTTGTTTTTTTAAAATCTAGTTTAGATTATGAAATAACTTACCGAGTTAGGCTGAGTTTTAAAACTATAGGAGGTGACTAAATTATCCTATTTCCCAACTATTGAAGTAAAAATACTAGCCACAGCCAGAAAAGTACTGTTCGATTTTCCAAGCTTTAACCTTTACCAGGCTATTTGAGATTGATCGAAGTTGAATAATCTGAAACGATCGTTGACATTATCCAAACAGGCAAGCAAGAAGTTCACTGAGATTCCAGCATGTGAAGCTCAACTTCCTGCTGCAAAAAAACTTCATCCAGATGAGGCTTCAAATTTTCCACCATTGTCAAGTCCTGCTAAGAAGCATCAAAGGTTCCGAGTTTCCGACTATTCCCTGTCCAAAAAGGACATAGAACCACCGTTCATGAAGGCAGCACTCCTTGTTGGAGCAACAGATCCGTGAAAAACAAGGGTATTCCACTTTTGATCGCCTTAAGAACTAGTGCTTGTCTAATATTGTTGTTGTCGTTATCATCAAATTAACTTGGTCAAAGCAATGGACACGTACGTTGGAATCGACGAGAAAGTGGCAGTATAGAAATCTGAACCCAAATCAGGTAGCTTAATAAAATCCTTGGTGAAAGGATTTTAACTGAAAAAATATGTAGTCTTGTGTGGGTGTTCTAACGTAAAAGGCAAGTAATGATGTTTAGGAGCACAAACCTTCGTCTCAAAAGAGGTCTCCCTCCATGGATCATAAAAATCATACCTACCCTCAGCTTTTTAGTTTAATGGGTCAGATATCCAGCATTTAGTCACGATAACATTACATATACCCCTAAAAGGTACATTAAAGTAAAATTAAAAGGAACCTACAAGATTTGGTGTTTTCCATGTAGCTATTTTTACACATCACTATTCACGAAAACAATGCTTCTTCTTCTTTTTACGGTTCTTCAACTTTTTTCATTTGTTTTATTTTTGTTTAGTCCTTTAAATTATGTTTATTGGAACTTCATCTTTATAATTTGTTTATCCTCATCATCTATGGAATTATATATCATGGTCTCGACAAAGCATCTCGATATTGAATTGGCTCTCAATTTTATCAAGATATATTTAATAATATTGTTTTTATAAAATTAAAAGTTAGAGAATAAAAATTGAAGAATCCAAAAAAAGACAACCCTATTAAAAGACCAGTCCCTCTACTTTTTTTTCTCAATTTTGCCTTGGGTTTTATCAAAGTTTATTTTTGATCCCTTTAGTTTAGGGATCAAATTAACCTTTTAGTTAAAGAGTTTATTTTATTCTCACCTTGGTCATTGGTTTGAGAGGAAAGAGAAAATTGAAGAAAACAACAAAATAAAGAAAAAGTTATATGTTGGACAAGATTTTGGCCATGGGAAAAGTTGTTTTTAGTGTAAATAGTTTTTTTTCTGATGAGATGAGTTTTAATTAAGTGTTATTTGGTCTTCATTTTGTTTATAAAAGTAGATCATGACTTATAAAGTTTTTTAAAATTCAATTGGTTTTAGATTTTTTAAGTGATTTTAAAGTGTTTTCGAAGTTGTTGAAAATGATTTTTCCAGGTTTTGAAGATATTTTTAGATATTTATAGGAAAACCAAGTCTAAAATTAGATTTTTATGGTCAAAAAACTTAGATTCAAATTTTATAATCACCTAAGGTGATCGGAGATGCGACAATAAGATGAAATGCCATCTTCCACGGCATGCAACTTTTACAATATCTAAATGGCAATCATGTAAAAAAACTTCATTTCTCACTATAATAAGAATGGAAAAAGATTGGAGTTTTGCCTTCAAATGCTCTTTTTAAAACAACTAGATTAACCTATGGCAACAATAGTTCTTTTCAAACATTTATTAAGGCGAATAAAGTTAAGGTACTTTGGCAAATAATGTCACTTTTAGAATAAAATTCACTAAAATTGTATCATATTCTCTATTTTTTTCATTTTTTTTACCTTTATCTTTTCAGTTCAATTGGTTTTTAACTTTATTATTATAATACTTGAACATTTCAAGAGCCTCTTCTTTACTTCTTAATAAGTAGATATAACAATACCTTGTAAAACCATTATAAATATAATGTAATATGTTTTCTCATCTCTAATCTATACAAATTTTAAATCATAAACATCATAGTGAATTGAATCTTAATGTTCATTATTTTTTTCAATTATTTAAAATAAAATATTTATGAATTTTGATTATACATAGGTTTCATATGTATGTTTTTTTCTTAAAAATTATAGTTGGTAATAATTCAATATTAAATAATCTCTGTACATAATCATAGTTTGCATGCCCTCATCCAAAAGGTTATTCTTAAAAGTTATTTGTGAATTAAGTCTAGTCATTTTTTGTCCTTTTAAACTACTTTTTTTTTCTTTTAATTTCATCCTTCAACATTGAGTTAATTTAGAATTGAGTTCTATAATTTTTTTTAACTTTATTTTTATGAGTTATCTCGGTCTCATAACTCGAGTTACGAGTTTGACAGATAAAACCGAGTTGACTCAAATATTTTTTTATCCTTTTTTTTTAATTTTATCCTTCAATATTGAGTTGATTGAGAATTGGGCTTCATAATTTTTTTTTTCTCCAGGGTTATCGTGGTTTCATGACTTGGATTAGGGACTTGGCAGGTTAACATGGGTTAACCCGGGTCGATTTAGTATGTTGTCATCTCGATATTTTAGAAAAAATATGTCATCTTGAAAATTGTTTTGAGTCTAATTAATTTTTTACTAGTCATTCAGGATATTTTGAGACTTTCCAGGTTGATTGAGTCAACCCTTACATGATTTTTAAAAAAACTAACTGAAAAACATATTAACAATGCCTGAATATTTTTTTACATAAAAAAAAGTTTGATTCAACTTGTAGAATAACACTGGCCAATGCTCTAGCTTTTATCTTTACTAGTACACAACAAAAATACCTTAACATACCTTTACAAATAGGTACAATAGAGAAAAGAAAAAAGAGTTAGCACTAAGACACAACAAACCCTTTCTCCTAAAAGATTTAAAATATTTATGATATGGTGATTCATATGAATTATTATTAAAGACTAAATAGTTGAACAATTTATAGTTTATAATAACATACCCTTAAAGAGTTGATTAAACCTTGAATAAAAAAGTTGTTCTTCATATAATTTTTGTAAAATCCTTAAACAACCATAAATTATATAGCTAGATCTAGATATTCATACAAAAAATTAAAATTATTTTTTTCACTCTATTTATGTATTTTGAAAAACTCAACAAAACTATAAGTGCCCTCATAATCAATAAGAATTTTCAATGCTATAGTTTGTAATGCATGTCTTTTCTTTCCTAACAATGTTAAAAGTGATATTTACCAGATTTTACATTAACCGATAACCCATTTTCTTTTGCCACTTTCTCATCAATTCATGCTTCCTCTTTCCATTTATAATTAGCAACCTCTACCATAACATCTATTGTCCAGAAACATCATAAATTTCATAGTTTTAAAACCCGGCCTGGCCTAGTGGGTCGACTCGGGACCTGGCCAATTCAAGGCTAAAATCAGGCTGGGTTGAAGAAAAAATAGGGGAAGAAAAAACTCGGCGTGACTCAGCAAGACCTGGTCAAAAACCTGGTTGTGATTCGTTGACTTTTGTAATTTTTTTTTACTAAAACGACGTCGTTTTGATTTTAAAAAAAATTTGATCTGGTAACCCAGTCAAAACCTGGACCCAGGCCTTGGACTAGACCGGCCACCGAACCAGGTCTGAAAACAATGCTAAATTCTATATCAAAATTTGAAACTGCAAGATTAACACATATCTATCACTTAGCTTCTTTTTTTTTTATGAGAAAGAACTCGAGCTCACACCATTCTAATGTACATGATAAAACCTAGATAGTTACTGACACAATTTTCAATTAAAACCATAGTTTTGAAACCTGATCCGGTCATCAACCCGGTCAAGTGATTGGGTCACGGGTCAGATGGATTGACCCGGGTTGACCCAAAAAAAATAGAGACATAGAGAGGACAGAGAGACTTGTGACCTTCCTCCAGCAAAAGGGAACTTTAACTTCCCCTCACCGTAGGTTGTTGATCCAACCAATAAATACAAACCCAGAGAAACCAGGACGAACAGACAAAATCCACAAAGAAGGGGAGAACCACAAACAGATAATACAAAAAATCACAGACGAAAAATGAACTAACACAAATAATACAGAGAGAGACCAAGAGGAACCAGAACAGAGAGAGACAGAGGAAACAAGAGAAATAAAAAAATAAATAAAGAGAAGACAGGCAGAGAAAAGCAAGAACAGAGGTGAAGTGAACGAAAAACAGAAGTTGAGGGGAAGAAAGTAACATTGGTTAGCCAGCCCTCCATCACCATCGCCTTCGTCTTTAAGTAGCAGCTCCAAATAAGTCTTTCTTTCTCTTTCCCCCGCTTTCAATTCTTAATAATAATTATAATAATAATAACAAACATGGGTTGTGGATCATAAGGAACAACAAACGAAAGGCCTATTGTCAATATATATATATATATAACAGTATGTAAGAAATGGTTATGGTGACGAATCTAGAAGGTGACAGACCAGTAACAGTAGTTGTGGCAGTAAAGGTATTATGATGGGGGATCGTGAGGTAGCATGTTGATGGCAGTGTAGCGCCGCATCATGTGGGAGATTCAAACCTTTTTCGCAGAGATCAATGGTCATACGTTCGCTGCTCCTCAACTGAGTTTCAAAGACAAAGAGTAACATCAATTAGGTTTATTGCTTCGTTCTTCTTCTGTCTTCAGTCTTCAGTGTTTTGGCATTTTAGATGGCAAAAAACGATGTCGTTTAATGACAGTGAAAATAAAAAAAAAATTGACCGGGTCTCACCTGAGTTTGGCCGGGTGGACCGGGTCCCGGGTTGACCCGCCGGGTCGACCAGGTTTCCCCAGGCCAATTCCTGAGCGGGTTTTTGCCTCAACTAGGACTGGTCCCAGGCCCGGGTCGGCCAGGTCTCGGGTCAACCCGCCGGGGCGGTCCGGGTTTTAAAACTCTGATTAAAACAAAACCCTAAAATATTTTTTTTAAGAAAAAAATATATTGACTCTTTGATAATCTAATAATCTTTTTCATTTTGATTCTTTTGATTTTGTTGTTTGAGAAAATATATTTTATATTCTTAGTAAAAAATTTCATATTAGATAAATGATATTATTACTCTCGTATATAGAACTTATTTGGTATTGTGGTGATAATTGTTTTTCAAAATATTTTTTTACTTGAAAATACATGATAAACGTGTCATGTATTTAGTGTCCATTTCAAGGTTGTCAATTCCGTTTCGATAGGTGTTTCATTTTTTTAATTAAAATGGAATGTGTTTCGGCGTGCCGTTTCAGGGTTGTATTGTTCATATATATATAACCAATAAACATAATTCAAATTCAAGATAAATTAATTATAAATTATCCAATACAAACACAATATCAAACAAATATAATTTTAAAATTTTAAATATTTCTAAATAGTCAAGATTAAATAAATTTTGAACTTAAAGTAATTCAACTTAAACAAAATATCAAAATATTATGAAAGTAAAGTGTTTTAACACAAATATTTTAAATATAAAGCTAGGTCAATGTTATCAGGGCTAATAGGATCTAAAGCATCCTTTGTTTTGCTTAAATTCCTACAAAGTATAAACATGAAAAAAAACAACAACATGAATATAAACCATATATATTGGTGATAAATCTACTTTTTAAAAACTTATATCATTGTCAATGAAAATAGTAATAATAATTTTCAATATTATTATTAATATCATTGTTATTGAAAATAGTAATGAAAAAGAGCTTTTTATGCTTGAGTGATTTAATTCATTAAATTGAATTAGGTTCAATTTTATTCAATGGCTTTTCAAGACTGGAACGGAATATGTGAAATGAAACCGGAATATTCCGGCTGAAATTTAGCCGAAAAATCCGGAATTGACCGAATTTAAAATGAGATGAAAATTGTTCTGTTTTTTGAATTGGTATGAAATGTTTCGGCCATTTCAGATGAAACGAAATGGAATTGACAACCTTGATCCATTCTTTTAACCGGTTTTGTTGAAGGGTGCCAATGCAAACAGAATTGGAAGTAGAGGGATGCAATTCATCAAATTAAAAGAAAAGGGATTCAACTAGTCAAATTGACACGACGAAATTCAACGAGCAAAACTCATATTCCTTCGTCATTACGTAAAATCCTCGGAAGCGTCCAACCGACTTTAGGTGCTTTGGTGATAGGCTTTAGGTGTTAGGCAACTTTCAGAAATTGCAAAATTACTAATCCTCCATTCCACCCTTTGCCTGCCACCAAGGCATCACATGTTCCGCACGTGACATCTATTCTTTGCCTGGCATGAACTCACTTGCAAAATTCAAATCATAATGTTTATAAGTGTGTTAATTGATTGCTTTTTAAGATATTTTTTATTTAAAAATATTTAAATAATATTTTTATTTTTAAAAATTATTTTTAATATTGATATCTTAAATTAAAGTATTAAAAACAATTAATTTTAAAATAATTTTTTCCAATTTCTTTTAAAAAAAAAATTAAAACTTACTCTCAAATTCAAAAATTCGGTGGCATCTCAACGGCGTCAACTTTTCCCAAATTTGAAAAACTCACGCAACCTGACAAAACCGTAAATATTTCAAATCACAGTGTCAAACGGGAGCCCCCCAAAATTTTTAATCTTTGTCCCGCGTTACTCACAAGCCAGAAAAGGATTAAAAAAAAAAAAACCTCCCTTCAACTTCTAAAAAAAGCACCTGAACAACAACACTTCTTAACGACGAGTGTGTTTCTCTCTCTAAAAACACACACCCATCGAAACTTTCTCTCTCTAAAAGTTTTGTGTTCTGTTTGTCAAATTGAGGATCTGAAAGAATTCAGGAACTATGAGTCGATTCAACAGCGACCCTAACCCATTCGATGAAGAGGAAGAAGTGAATCCCTTCTCGGTAACTTTCCTTCTTTCCTTTCCGTTTTTGTCGTTTCTCAGATCCGCTTCCTCTTGGTTTTTTAAGTGGTTTAGTCTTGCTATATTTCGATCCATGCGAAGCGAGTGTGGGCAGGGCATTTATGTTTATCGATCTGGATCTGATATGGAAACTTCTTTTGTTTAAATTTACGGAAGGGAACCAGCGGACATTTTGTTTCGATTTTTTTTTTAATTTTAATTTTAATTTAATTAATATAATACACTGAGCTGAGTAACTGAACATGTACTTTTAGAGCTTAATTTTTTTAAAAGGAAGCTTTAATAGGATTGCTGGTTGGTTAAGTAAATGGCAAATAGTATTAGAGTGGACTAATTGCGGACTAAATTCCTACATGATAATAAATTTATTTCTTGGGGTACACTAAAATTTTGATTTGATTGATGATAATAACGGGGAAGGAAGTAGTAGTCAAGTTATGGGTACAATTGATGCAACACAACTGGGGTGAAGTTAGACTTGGTCAATGACTGGTCAACCTTAGTTTGACCAAGATTTGTCAACTGGGTTCTGTTAAACCAGTCAAATTTTCTCTCGAAAGCTTTTAGTTTTTATATATCAGTCCGAGTTTAACCCTGGTTAAATTTTGGACCACCGACACTTCCTGTTGTCCGATTTGATTAGGGAACTGGTTTTGAAAAAAATCAGTGTATGTTGATGCAATGCTCTTGTCTTTTAGTTTGTAGTTCCGTTCTGACCTTTTGTTTTGTTGTGGTTCATCGTGTTACTTGTGGTCTTTACAGAAGGGCTCAAGTGTTCCTGCATCAAAGGCACGCATTCCTCCTTTGGGGCATGAACCAATGGGATTTGGGCACAATGATGCAACAGTTGACATTCCGCTTGATACAATGAATGTAATGAAATTTGGATTTTCCCTGTTTACTAGTACACTTGAGCTTGCAGATTTCTGAGCTGTATGATTTCTGTATTGAATGTGCAGGACTCAAAGAAAAAGGAGAAAGATCTTGCATCTTGGGAAGCAGATCTTAAAAGGAGGGAAAAGGTTTTTTTTCTTTTCAATTCCACGCTTAATATCTTCTATATGCAAGCTTATCACCTGGTTTATGTTATTCTAAAAAACGTTTTTTGTTTTTTATTTTTTATCATGGATTCCCAATTGATTTTGAGTTTATTAGTTTCCTGTGCATGCTTTTATTAACTTATCATATAGTGAGAAATTATTATACTTAGATTTTAAGTTGTGTTGAAGCTTTTACTCTAACTATGTCATCGACAGGAAATCAAAAGGAGGGAAGATGCTGTTGCTAAGAGTAAGGACTACAGGATAGAAAATTTGTTGTTTCTAGAATCATTATTTATGGTTTTGTAGAATGTTTGACCAAGTTGCTAACTCAATTTCTTTTGTGTTTAATGTGGTATTTCAGCTGGCATCACCCCAGATGATAAAAACTGGCCACCATTTTTTCCCATCATCCATCATGATATAGCAAATGAAATACCTATCCATGCTCAAAGGCTACAGTATTTGGCTTTTGCCAGTTGGTTAGGTAGGAGCTCATTATTTTTTGTCTTTTGAAATTTCTCTCTTGTTATTTTTGTTTTAAAATCTTCTATATTGCAAATTTGATCAAACGCTTTCTTCTTGGATTCCAATTTACTTTTGGTGCTATTCAAACCAACAAATGTAACGTTTCCAGTCTTCACCTAGGGTTTCTAAAATAATTGAATGGCAAGTAAATTCATGGTAGTAGAGAATGTGTAATGTAAAAGCATTGGAGCAATTCTCATACAGCATTTGATAAGCACCAACAACCTTTCTATACATTGTAGACTTCTTCCATTGGGTACAATGCTTGTGCAACTCTTCTTTTGTCAAAACCCTGTACCAGAAGTTTTTGTCACTGGAAACCAGAAATTGGGTGTAAGTGGTTATAATTGTCAGTAAGAAAGGTGTGTGAGGACTCTGTGAAGTGTTTAGTGAAGGTTTAATAATAAGCAGCAATTATTAATCTTCTTTTGACACTCTAATTGCAGGTATAGTTCTATGTCTTGTCTTCAATTTAATTGCTGTGACAGTATGTTGGATTAGAGGTGGAGGTAAGCTCTTTCCCCAATGTTGTCAGTAACAATGTGTCTAAGGGACGCAATGCAATTTGAATTATCTCACAAAACTCATGATATGTAGGTGTCAAAATTTTTTTCCTTGCCGTAATCTATGTGCTGATGGGATGTCCTCTTTCATATGTCCTATGGTACAGGCCTCTCTATCGAGCAATGAGGCAAGTATTTGTTTATGCCTTCATATTTATTTGATTCAAAGCTTTCCAAATATGTCATGTAACTATTATCTGCATGGACTGACTTAGAAAACTAACATTTGTTTGAATCAATGAATTGGATTGCTTTGATTGACAAATTTCTGGACTGAAGGAATAATTGTAGAATCATAGTGTGGAGGCTAGTGCAGATTACCCTTAGGATTGGAGTTTAAAATTGTTGACTTATAAGTTTATCATGAGAATATAGTTGCTCTTTAATGGAAGATACTAGTTCTTCGCAACTCGTGTTTTGCTCTGGCTTTCTTTGATGCTTGTTCTATTACAGGAAAATTTTGCTTTTTATCTTCATAGGAAAAAACAGGTTACATTATTAGTAAACCATGGGTACCCTTTTTGACTAGCAGTCTAGACTTGGGAAAAGAATCCCGCAGTCAAAATCAAATTGCAAGAGTTTAGGCTTTGGCAGAACTGTATGGAATTGATTAAAGTTTTCGTGTGAGAGTCATCAATACTTGTTCAGTTGGATTAACCCTGGAGTTTTCTTTTCATAAAAAAAAAAAAAATGATTTGTTTTATTTTACTTGCCAAAAAGATCAATCCCACCTTATTAATTAATCAGATGTATCCAAAGAGTTTCCAATATTTGTTCGTTTAATGTTGAAACAATAGCCCAAAGCCCTGAAGAAATGAATCAGCTAAATCTAGGATTTGGATCTAGATAAAAATCCAAAGGGTTTCAGAGGGCAGATTTGGAAAAGAAGTTTCTTTCATAGGGTTTTGACTTAAAAGAGAGATGAATTACTGTGTATGTGTGTGAGAGTGATTTGAGTGTTTTTGGTTCTCGCATGCAGGCAAGAGAAAACTTGTATCAGAAACTCATGGCCACCAAACCAACCTCTTAAATCTGTGTTTGTGTTTGAGGAGAAAAAGAAGATTGCAAACTTACTATAAGCAGAAAACATGATTAATTATCTATGTGAATCCTAAACTGAACTTGGAAATATAACTATTAATCAAAACATCAGAAGTTTCCACATAGATTACATCAATGTACTAGTGGTGAGTAGACACATGGTTGCTCGATGTAAATTTGAACCAAAGATTTAGGGATTGGTGTTCTCATGGTTGTTAAAAACAGCTCATTGTTTTTAAACTTGCAGGACGGATAGCGCATTGAAGTTTGGCTGGTTTTTCTTGTTCTACCTGGTTAGCTTTATCTACCAACCATGACTATGCAATGCATCATTTCTTGTAATTAATGCATCCTTTTAACCTACTGATCAATGAATGTGCCCAGATACATATTGGTTTCTGTATATTTGCTGCTATTGCTCCTCCAATTGTCTTCCATGGGAAGTCATTGACGTAAGTTCTTATAGCTCTTGTACTTGATATCATGGCTGGCTATCACACTTGGTTAATACAAAATTTAAATTGATGATCTGTCTTATAATATTGATATTGATTGTCGTAACTTGTATTCTGAATACTAAGCTTTGAACCTTGTTGTCAATCACAGGGGCATCCTTCCAGCAGTTGATGTCATTTCTGATCATTTGTTGGTCGGGGTAAGTGGAATAGTGTTGGCATCTCACATTTATTTTATTTCTCTTACAAGGAACATGGTGTGGACATTTCAGAGTATAGGGGTTTCTTGTCCTCTAGAATGTCAAATTACATATATAATCTCTTTAATCGACAAGAAGACAAAAAAGAGATAGATTCTCTTTTATGACAATTATGATTTGCGACTCAAAATATTTATGACACTTCTAGCATGGCATTTCAGTAATTTTACTATTGTTCTCCATATATTTGACAAAAAAACTTTGTTTGTCTCAAAGAAGCTAAAGAATCTAATATTGTCTCTATTATTACAAGAATACCAATTAATTGTTGGAGAGGGACGTTTTCATTGTTTAAAATTGCCCTTTTGTGCACCAAGTCCCTTGGGGCCTCCTTATGGATTGGGAAAAGGGCAAATTGGACACTAACATTTTAATTCTCTTATTTCACCGCCCTCAGTTGTCAGGATATATTGTAATTTTAACTTAAGAGTTAACTGATCATGGTTTTATCTCTTATGTGTAATTTTAGCTTAGTTTTTTTTTGGGGGGCTTACAGGCATTGAAGGTATGAGAAGTCCTAGGATCCCCAATTGACTGTTGCCATTAACTTATCTCGCTATTTTTTCGCATGCTGCATTCTCCTATGATCTTTCCTTAAAAGGTCATCATGACAAGTATGCTTGGAGACAATCCAATCATTGTACATGATATATTTTGTTTTGGATATAACATCACATCATTTTCATTCTTGTATCCGCTACTGTCAAACGCCAATCTTGAACTAATGTTCTTTGGTGCAGATTTTCTACCTGGTAGGGTTTGGCCTGTTTTGCTTAGAGTCACTTCTTAGCTTGTGGGTCCTTCAGGTAACATTATTTTATATTTATATATTATTAATTTTTTTACCCCCCCCCCCCCCCCCCAAAAAAAAAAAAGAAAACCCAATCTAGGTTTTAGGGATTGAGTGAGAATTGACGTGCAAAAGACCTGGGAACCATTAACATGAGTATTGTATAAAAGCTATTGGACAAGGAGAAGGAAAAAAAACAGGTTATTATAAAAGAATATACCCCTTAATGGAGCATAACTTGCATTATTTCCTGCAACTTGCAGTAACTTCAACAACATTTTAAATCAAATCAGCCACAACCAAAAGTGATTTTTCTAAACTTATTTTTTTCAAACTACAACAACAAAAGCTACCTCAAAAACAAATATACTCTAAAATGCATATTGATGTTTAGTAGTCTCCTTTCTATTTTCATTTTCTTTTTTCTGACTTTGATTTTTGCTTCTTTTTTCCCCCCTCTGCAGAAAATTTATATGTATTTCAGGGGGCAGAAGTGAGAATTTAGGCGTGGGACTCATTCAGTTTTTCTAGTGTTTCTGCTTCCCGGGGTGGTTTAGTATATTCCTTTTTCTATAGCTATATACATGTTCATTTCTTTGTAGTGATTATTATGTGAGTTGATACAATCCGAGCGAGCATTATATTTCAAAAATTACTGAGCTGCTGTTCAGACTTCAGCATCAATATTAAAAAAATTTCTTTCTATAAATAAGCCTTACAGCACTCGTGAAGTTACTGAGCTTGTGGATTCCGGATGATTGTCTCCTGAACGTGTTTAATAGAGTTCCATCCCCCCCTAAATTTGGTATGCTAGCATTATAGCCATGGCCCATTGTATTGATTCCCAATGGAAGACCGGAATGGCGAAGTTGGGAAAAACTGCCCGCGGTGTTTTTGTTTTTGAACGGAGTTGGAAGCTGTCGAAGAATATGCGTTTCTGTTGAAGATGGGTTTACGTAGCAGTAGTCATCCAATGGGCTTTAGCAAACATGTCTTCGGTTTGAAGCATATATCATCAATTGCTTATGCATGTTGAACGAACTAACATGTTCCTCAAGGCAATAGTTCTCTTTTGTAGGATGGAAAGAATTAACAAGTCCAAAAATATTTAGATCATCAGGCCCCCGTTTTGCTACTGTGTGGAAAATGATTATCTGGCACTAGATGTTAGAATAGTGTGATGGCACCAGGCTTTGGACCCTTCGGTTATCGCAATTCATGGCCTAATAATAGCTGCCAAGATGAGCCCAAGCTCGAATAATAGCTTCCAATTCTCTTGGCAAATGTACATTGCATTTGTTGTGTACACTCCCTTTATGTTCGCGGCCTGAATTCCTATTTCCTTTTCTCAGCCACTGGTTTGAATAAATTTGTTTGAAATAGTGAATTTGAGGCTGTCAAACGGTTCAGATTCTTGCTCTTGCTGTTTTTTCTTGATATCCTGCGAGTATGATACGGTGGCTTATGAAGAGTTTGGCCCGAAACATGATTAGCAACAACAAAACTATGAGCGTTTACTTTCAGAGTATCTCAGCCTTTTACACATAAAAAAAAGTACATTCCGAGACCGAATAGGGGGGCGTATTGGCCCCATCTCCCCTCCATTTCCACACCCCAAAACCCTCATCTCCAACCATCCACCATCTTGATGCCACGTGGCATGGCATATATCCCAACCGCATCAAATGACCACCATGCTTCTCCATGACTTTGTTTATCATGTATATATACGTATGAAATTGTTGCGGTCGGGATATATAGTATAGTTCTCAGAATTAAAAGGAATTCGAAATGACAATCTTAGTCATGTACATTAAATTATACCCTTCCATGTCCCCTTTATTCCTCCCTTAATATCACCTCCATCTTTGTAAAAAACAAGGGGCAGTCACAGAAAACATAAACAAGACACATCAGCCTCCCATCACCAGCCAAAACACCCTTTTCTTTCCCCTACAAATTGCCATCTTTTTTTTTTTTTTTTTTGCCCACCCGTTTCCTCCACTCATTTGTGTTCCAAACTTTTCCTTTGAGGGAAAAGTGTCCACAAATCCATTACATGTCCTCGTTTCAAAACTAGCTGAGAAGCATAGGATTCCAAGACCTCATTTCACCTCCATCTCTTCCACTCTCAAGCTAGCTCTCTGAAAAAAAAATAAAAAAAAATGGCAGTTTGCACTGTATACACCCCTCAGTCCCTTAATTCAACATGCTCAATCTCCACGCCAACAAAAACCCACTTGGGATTTAACCAAAAACATGTAGTGTTCTATAGCAGTAACAAGAAAACAAGCAAGAGAGCTAGCAGTGCAGTGATAACCTGCTCAGCTGACACACAGACTGTTGTTATTGGTCTAGCTGCAGACTCTGGGTGTGGTAAAAGTACCTTCATGAGGAGGTTAACAAGTGTTTTTGGAGGTGCAGCAGAGCCACCAAAAGGTGGAAATCCTGACTCAAACACACTCATAAGTGACACAACAACTGTGATATGTTTAGATGATTATCACTCACTTGATAGGACTGGAAGGAAAGAAAAGGGTGTCACAGCACTTGACCCCAGAGCCAACGACTTCGATCTCATGTATGACCAAGTTAAGGCCATTAAAGATGGGATTGCTGTTGAGAAACCTATTTACAATCATGTTACGGGTCTCTTGGATCCTCCAGAGCTTATTAAGCCTCCTAAGATCTATGTCATTGAAGGTTTGCATCCAATGTAAGTAAAACTACAGCTTCGAATTTCCTTTATTATTTATTTATTTTTGTTTTTACGAAAAAAAAAATGAATATACTGAACTGTCTCTCTGCCTGTCTCCCTCACTCCCCTTACTACACATGCGTTGGTGAAATCATGGAATCATCTTTTTTTCCCCCTCCCCGTTTTTAATGAAAAGTTAAACAGAAGATTCCATCAACCGAATTTGTTACTTCTGCATGCATCATTAATAATGTTTTTTTTTTTCCTTTTCATAAAACTTAATGTAACATATATTTATTTATGATTTATACATGAAGGCATAAAGACAACATGCATGCATGTTTATATATCACATATTATATATTGATGATTTTTCTTAAGAATACCACGCATGATTTGAGAAAAGAAGCAAAAATGGATTGTTGATCCTGAGATAGTATATGTTAAATGTTCCTCTATCTCAATTACAAGGCAGAGGAATTAGAATTCTATACTGCGCGCCGAGGCTAGCTGTGGACTATGACTAGTGTCCAGGCCACCCAACACAATAGTTTTGGCCTCGGAGACCGCGGAAAGAAAATTTTGATCATTGGATGGCTCATGTAAGATGAGGATTATAGTATTATGCTGCTACACAAAACCAAATTGTACACAGGAAAGAGTAATGCAATATATTATTACAATCTTTCTGAGTAACATCTGTTTGCAAGAGCTTGGACTTGTAGTCACCGTCTATACAAAATATGTAGGTACGACCAACGTGTGAGAGATCTTTTAGACTTCAGTATCTACTTGGACATTAGCAACGAGGTTAAATTTGCATGGAAAATTCAGGTAATTAATTAACTAGCCATGTAAATCTACCTTTTCAACTTCTTTAAATCAATGGCCGCCATTTTCAGTTATCTAAAGTTGTCATGAATGATGGTTGTAGAGGGATATGGCAGAGCGAGGACACAGTCTCGAGAGCATTAAAGCTAGTATTGAAGCACGCAAGCCAGATTTTGATGCTTATATTGGTAATATTTCCTTCCAGCTGATGTGTTTGTATCCTGCTTGTTTATGAACCTATAATATCTTTCGGAAAGCTTGCTTATTTCGTTTTTTCTTCCCACTTTGCAGATCCACAAAAGCAATATGCTGATGCAGTCATTGAAGTGCTGCCAACCCAACTCATTCCAGACGACAATGAAGGGAAGGTTTTAAGAGTGAGGTTGATAATGAAAGAGGGGGTGAAGTTTTTCAGCCCTGTTTATTTGTTTGATGAAGGCTCTTCTATTTCATGGATACCATGTGGTAGGAAGCTCACCTGCTCTTACCCTGGCATCAAATTCTCCTATGGCCCCGACACTTATTACGGCCACGAGGTAACTGGTCTGAAGTTCTAAATATGATTAGGTTTGACCTGTTTTAGAATATACTGCAGGAGTATGGATCTTTCGGGATTGTTCTTTAGTTAATGATGCAGGAAGGGACCCATGGATTCGTTCTTTGGTCTGAGAAAACAATGAGCTCAAGTTCTACCGTTTTAATTTGTTTGTTATAACTTATACTCTGTTTTGTTTTGTTTGTTCTCAGGTGTCTGTACTGGAAATGGATGGGCAATTTGACAGATTAGATGAACTCATCTATGTCGAAAGCCATCTAAGCAACCTCTCCACCAAGTTCTACGGAGAAGTTACCCAACAAATGTTGAAGCATGCTGATTTCCCCGGAAGCAACAATGGAACAGGTCTCTTCCAAACAATCGTCGGATTGAAAATAAGAGACCTCTTTGAGCAAATCATTGCCAGCAGGGCCAAAACCCCAGTAGAAGCCACAAAAGCCTAATAAACTGCCTTACATATTGAACAATGCACTCATTCTCTAAAGCCTAATAAACTACCTTACATATTGAACAAGGCACTCATTCTCTAAAGTTACCCCCTTTCAGTTTCTCTTTTTCAGCGTTTCTTTTGTGCTTTAGTTGAGTGTTAGGTTGGTCTTCATAAGAATGAGAAGTTGAGAACACTGTATCTATTTGTTATAATTTTATGGAGATCTGTGTAATATAGATTATAAAAAACAGATGAATTATCAGCTCAAAATTTTCATACAAGATCAGGATCTTGCGGCATTCTTTTCTCTTTAGCCCAGAACTGTTTTTTCTTGCACCGCCAATTTTGCAGCTAGAACATGAACGGCCTAATCAAAATGCATGGTTTGTATTCTTTTCCATTGGGCGTGCAAAGAAAATGTGAAACGACCGGATGTCAAGAGACATGGTGTGAGGTTTGCAAGTATTACTGGCCCTCTCTTTTTTAGTGCGTGAGCTGATTCAGTCTGATTTCCCAAGACTGTCCAGAAAGAGTGTTTCCTTGGTTGAGAATCGACATATAAGAGGCAATATTATACATTATTGTGTTATTTTTGGAGAGCAGCAATTGAATGTAGAGGACACAAGTTGTGGTGAGAAAAATTAAAGGCGTAAATCATCAAAAAAAATTCTTCTTTATGAAGCATTTTAATCTGGAAAGAAAGCTAGATGACATAAGTTGTGAGAAGAATGCTGTTCTTTGACGCTCTGAAAAGACAGTGCTGATGTTCTTTTGTAAGGGTTGCAAAAGAGAAACTAACAAATTCGACCATACAAGCAAAGAGAAGCTTAGGCCTTATTCAAAGCAGTTTTTCCTGATGTCAGGTTCAAATTGGGAAACCTAGGGTGTGCGGATGGCGCTTGAAGTATCATTGGAAGTAGTCAGTTATTTGAAAATAGAAAGGAAATGACGTCTTGCAGAAAACGTTTTCCAGATGACATCCACTGCCATCACCATCTGGCGTTTAAATAATTATAATGACATAAAAAAGAAAGGAAGAGAAGGTCCAGGAAATCAAGAGATGATTGAATTTTCTAATTCAGTCTGTGTCTACATTTCATTCGGAATGCACATGACAGAATTCGTGATGAACTTGAGAACATAAAGTAAAAAATAAATAATCACCAGGAACAACATTCTCACATTTCGGTTTTCTATCTCTGACCAGCACTGTGCAGAAAGCTAGCAAATAATATACTGATTCAGAGGCAATAAAAAGATGCCAAGACAAGCATATCATGGAATGATGATACGCAACCGCTGCAAACTTCATTCTAAGAAAAGTTTCGGACAACAGGAAGCACTAGAGGAACTATTTTTACAATCTATACAAAAACATCCCTAGTATATAGCAGCAATACACTATAAATTACCCGAAGAAGGATGAGGATTAGGTATGCTACGAAATTATATATACATAGCTTCCAACATTCCAGATCTCTACTTGATTGTAACAAACTTGTTAGTACCATATCTAGCCCAGTGGTTCTTCATGTCAAGAGGATGAGAAAGATTGTAACCTTCAGCTGACAGTTTCAGGAGAAGTTTCACAAATGCTCCATTGCTCATTTTCCTCCCAGCCATGCGAACACTAGGCCTAGTTGAACTCATGGGAAGAGGATGCTCAGATATGCTATCAGTGCAACATGAGGATTGCCATCTACCAGCACCCCATTTGTAACAAACTCTAGGCATACCTGTACAAGAACAAAATGGAGAAGGAACCCCAGATAGATCAAAGTTTATTTTGCCAATATCGATAACGAGATTCTTTTTCTCATGTTTTGCTTCAAGTGTGATTTGTCCCTTTGTTTTCTTGGAAGATATCTCTTTGGGTTGCTTTCGCCCCAAAACCTTGGGTGGGATTTGATTAGAATCCTTGGCAGCAGACTTCTGCTTCCTAGCCTTTGTGGGTTTAGTTCCCGAGTTACTCTTAGCAAGATAAGCTGGAGATATGGAACGGATGGGAGCAACTGGAAGGCCACGTTGTGGATCAATCTGAGTTCTGTCAAGACCTGAATTTGTTTTCAGTGAAGAGAAGAAACTTCCAGGATAAAACCAGGAAAAATTTGCTTCTGGTATCAGATGGTTTCTAGAGTTTGTCCCCATCTTCTTTACCACTGGATTAACACTATGTGCAACAGGAGGTTGCCCAGGAAAATCAAAATTCTAGCGCTCAACTGCAATTGACATCTATATCAACCCAAATTCCACTTGTAATCCACTGGTTTTGTTGAAGGATAGTGAGTTTACCACTTTAAAATGCAAAACTTCCTCCTTCAAGCAATAAATAGGATATAATTAAAAAGGAGCTGGCTAATTCATGCCAGAATCAATTCCCTCATTATTAAAACCAAAAGGTAAAATCCTACATTAGCCAAACTAATAATGGAAAGCATATTGAAATAGGATAGTATGAATGCGGAAATGCATCATTCTCGACATTTGATGATGATAATTTGCACTGGAAAAGATTGAAGGGCAGAGTACTCGGAAAAGACTAGGCAGCGAGGCACAGCAGTAGGAAATGCATAAAGAAAGACATCGCTCAAATTCAGTAGAAAGACCTGAAATTGTACTTATTTGCAAGCTGTATCAAGTAAGAATACTCAAAAACAGGCTGAACCTGTAAATCACAAAAAGCATAAGAGCAGCACAGAAACTCATGAATGAGCAGAGAAAAAAACAGGCCAAAAGCTCATTCCATTGCTGGAAGATCGTATAGGATATGCGCCATAGTTACTACAAGGCAAGAGTTTATAAACATAATACAAGCCCCACATCACTTCATAAGGGGAAAAAACGTACAGTACCTAAAAAGGAAGAGCAATGTTGAAAGCATGCAGTAGAGTTCAAGCTCCCAAAAACAGATTATTTATAAAATTAAATTGAAAACCGATTAAACCTATAACAAAAGCACAAGTCTTGAAAAAAACAAAGGAAAAGAAAGGAAAACAACCCTTGTAAGAGAACCACTTCAGTCTTGAAAATCAAAGGGTAAAAATAGAAAAACCTACATCAAAGAAGTACTTACATCAAAACCCCATGAACCGAAAAAAGAAAAAGAAAAAAAAAGCAAGCTTGCAAGATCTTAGAAAAAAGAAGAAGCTGATTTCCGCTAATTTGACTGTTTCTAAATTTGAAGAACAACTTCAAGTTTGCATTCATTACCTTAAAGAGAGCGCCTTTTGAGTTTCTTGTGTCACACTTTCACTGTCATCACCAGCTGATGTTCTCGTTCCGTTTTTCTCATGCTGTCTTTCTCTATAAAGCAAGGTTGGAATTCCATTTTGATAGATATTTTATTTTTTTAATTGAAATAGAATATTTTAGTTTTGAATATTTTATCATACCATTTCAACATTGTATTGTTCATATATATATTTAATAAATATAATTTAAATTTAAGATAAATTAATTATAAATTATGGAATATAAATATAATACCAAACAAATATAATTTTAAAATTTAAAATATTTCTAAATAGTTAAGATTAAATAGATCTTTAACTTAAAGTAATTCAACTTAAACAAAATATCAAAATATTATGAAAGTAAAATATTTTAATACAAATATTTTAAATATAAAGTTAAGTCAATGTAATCAAGGCTAATGAAATCTAAAGCATTTCTTGTTTTGCTCAAATTCCTACAAAGTATAAACATGAAAAAAAAACAACATGAATATAACCATATATATTAGTGATAAATCTAATTTTAAAAAATTAATATCATTGTTAATGAAAATAGTAATAATAATTTTAATATTATTATTAATATCATTGTTATTGAAAATAGTAATGAAAAATAGCTTTTTATAATTGGGTGGTTTAATTAATTAAATTGAACAAGGTTCAATTTGATTCAATGACTTTTCAAGAGCGGAATGGAACATGTGGAATGAAACCGGAACGTTCCGGGTGGAATTTAGCTGAAAAATCCGGAACGAATCGAGATTTAAAATAAGATAAAATTTGTTCTATTTTATTCTGTTTTTTGAATTGAAATAGAATATTTTGGTTATTTCAAGAAAAATAAAACAGAAATAATAACCTTGCTATAAAATACAAACATGAAATATTTATTCGTTTTAATATCTACCTCGAGGGAGTCGGTCCTCCAGTTTTCTTCAAATCTCAAAACACTCATTGAAATTTTTTTGACTGTAAATAGTTTTTTTGGGACTTGTTTTCAGTGCGAAATATTTATGTTATGGATATGTTTCAGGGTATCATGATTTTTTATATATATATATAAATGCACCATTAAAAAATACAACTTATTTATATAAAATACAAGGCAAAACACTTGTAGACAAATTATAATCATTTTTTCAAAGCATTCTAAAATTTAAAAATATTTTAAAAAATCAATCACTATTTTTTTTATAAAAAAAACTAAGATAAATAGTTTAAAAAATAAAAGAAAAGATATTAATCAATATTTAAATAGAAACAATTAGGTGCTGCTAGGTCAGGCGGGCCTAGCACACTAACCTAGTTAACCTTCAAAGAACTCAAGCCCATATGTAAGCCCACATGTTTGGCTATGGTTTTTTTATATATTTTGAAGAGAGGACTACACGTCGCACACTCTTTTTTTTTTTTTTTCTGTTAATAGGTAATAGATTACTTGTTGTGACAAATAACATATCTCCTTCTAAATATACTTTGGTCACCTTCGATTATTGTAAAATCAGAATTCAAGTTTTTTTATGCAGGTGGAAACTAAAAGACAATAAACACACATAAAACACATGATTTCATAGGTGAAAAAGACTACAAATATAAACCCTAAATTCATAGTTTACCGTCTAAAAAATAAGAATGATCAAGTCCCTCTCTTTACAAGGTTTATAAAACCTTAAATAGCCTAAAAACCCTACCTCAACAAAAAAAATATATATATATACAAAAATACAAAGGAAACAATAATAGAATCCGAAGTAAGACATGAAATTCAAAAATAACAAAACTCCCAAAATCAAAGGCCTTAGTGAAATTCTCAATATCTCAAGATACGATGGTCCACGTAGTGAAATGGTAGCTATTACAGGGGAAACAACCTTTAGAAACTCCTGTAAAGATTTTAGTCGATCCAATGATTGAATTAAAAGTTATGACCCGTTTGAGCCATTATTTTGATCTGGCGCAACCAAACCTCCTCTTAGGTCTAGAAATGTTCCACTGGTTCATAAAAGCATATGTTAGGTCATTCACGTAATCTTTTTGGGTCTCATCATCTAGTTATGGAAGATCCACACTTGAGTGAACCGAATCACTTGTTATCGTAAATCCAACTATATCTTTTTTAAACCCCAAAAAACTCTCTCTCTAACTTGTTTTTAACTAAAAACACCTCAAAAAAAATCATAAGGACCTTGATATAACCGTTTTCAGCCCCAAAACACCCAAAAGCACTAAAAAAAATAAAGAGCAACCAAATAAGAAAACTAAACATACCCTTCTTTATTGTTTCCAACATTTTTATAGGGGAAAATAGCCTTTATAAAATTTCTCTTGAGAGGACTTACTCATTGAAATTAAAAAAATTAACCTTCTTGTGATCAAAATATAGCTTTCCTAGTATTCTTTCTCTCCTCAAAATTTTTTGATGACTTTCTCTTTTCTCTAGCAACATCCGGGGATTGAAATATGAGAAAAACAAAGTTTTATACCAAATAGGAATCGCTAAAGTAACAAGGATCAAATGATTGAAAAACTACAAATTAAGGGATTAAATTGAAGCCTTCCGTGACAAAAAAGTAATGGGGTCTCTCTCTCTGTTTTTTTTTCCCCCTTCAAAGTCTTCCTTCTTTTAATTTCTATTTTAACCACAATTAAATTTTGAGTTTGCTAAATTGATACTCAATTAATCTTCGAATGTTGCTCAAAATTATAGACATGAGAGAAAATGCAAAAGGAAAGAAATGTAAATAAACCATGTTAATGTAACATTTGCAGGATGAAAGTGAAAAGCTCAAAAGCTTGATGATAGAAAAAAGGTGTAGCTAAAAATGAGCAGTGCAACCAATAGTATTTTGCGAGGTGGGCTCCTGCAAAACACCCACCACTTTTAGTTCATTCTATAATCACTGTTGAGATACATGGTAAATACACTAATTAATTCTTTAATGCTATTTTTTAAATACATTGTCATAAAAAGTATAGTTTAGTCCCTGTAGTATTAATTTTTTCCTTTACGATCCTTTTTTTTTAGGTTTCACATTTCATCACTAATTTTTATTTCTTTTACATTTCAAACCCTGATTTTCAAGAAGAGAGAGAGTTGCTAGAAAATCCTTGTTTGTTTGCTGAAAGTAGTTTTTTTTTTAAAGCGAATTCCGGAAAAGTGAATTTCAGGAAAGTGAATTATTTTTTGATGTTTGGTAATGTAATGAAAAATAAGTTGGAAAACATTTTTCAATGTTTGGTTATGTCATGGAAAATGAGTTGGAAAATAACTTATTAATGTTTTATTTTCTCAAGTTTATTAAAATAATGAAGAACAAATCTTACAAATTAAAAAGTTGGATGAGGATGAAATTAAAAAATATATAATTTCATAAATTATCTCAAATAAAATAAACAATAATCAAAATAATAGAAATCAAATCTAAAAAATAAAATAAAAATGAAAGATGAAGAAATTAAAATAATAATAATTAACATTTCATAAATTATTTCAAATAAAATAAGTAACAATCAAAAGAATAAGAACCAAATTTGATAGATAAAAAATTTCAATAAAAAAATGATAAGGAATAAGCAGATAACAACTATAAAAATGAGGACTAAAGTTAATATAACAATTAAATTTTAAGAGATAAAATATAAAAATATATATACAAAAAAAAATATATAATTTTTATTTATATATATATATATATATATATATATATATATATATATATATATATATAGCAATCAAAAGTTTGAGAACTAAATTTGATATAATCAGCAAATAATATGACATTTCTAAATTTTTCACAACTTTCGGAAAGTGTTTTCCGTCCAAATTTTTCAGGAAAACACTTTCCTGGAAAGCAAGCCAAATTTTTCTTTGATTGAAAAATGTTTTCCGTTGGCCAACTTTTCTAATGGCAAACAAACACAGGAAAGTTTGGAAAGTGGTTTCCCGAAAACCACTTTCCAGAAAACAAACATGGCCTAAAAGAGAAGAAAGAGAAGTGGTTGACTACCATTTTTTTTCTACTAAAAAGATTGATCTTGGTGTTATTAAATTTCTCTTAACAAGAAAGGTGTCACTAAGATATTTTTAAACTTCCATCTCGCTAAAAAAACAAATCAAAGTTAAAGATGAATTTATTTTTTCAGTTTAATTTTGTGTTTTTTTTTTTATCAATTTGAAGTTTTTTTTTATGTTCGATGGGTTTCATTCAATGAGTGGAGTTCGATAGTGATGACTTTTGTTAAGTCCCTAATACGCTGGGCCACTCAGGCTCGACTTTAAATAAAAAAATCCTTGGGCATTGAGTTTTTGATCATTTTTTTATTTTTTTTAATTTCATGCTTTAATATTAGGTTATTTTGAATTGATCTTTTTTTATCAGACAATCAAAATAAATGTTATTGAACTCATTAAAATCCACAATTCAACCCAAGAGTTTAACGAGTTAACTCGGGTTGACTGAAATTGATCCAATACATCATCATCTTAGTGTTAAAAAAATGACGTGAGCTTCATTTTTTTTAAATTCAAATCCTTTTTTAACAGTTATTCGGGTTGCTTTTAACATGCGTGACTGGTCTTTGTTTTTATGTTATTTTTTGTACTTTGATTCCTTTTTCTCTTGGAATTCACTAAGTTGACTAAGTTATGTCAAAACAACTCTCACATGATTTAATTGAAAATCCAAACTTAATAAAAAATTGAATTGAAAGTTTGAAGTTTGACTCACTAATCATGCTTGATTATAATATCACAAAATTTCCCACAACTAGGATATTATTTCTTTTATATATTTAAAAAAGTTTTATTCCAACATGCAACATACCTCGTTAAGTAAACTCGTATTTTCTATATTGTTTCAACTTACAAGTACATATTATATATAAAAACCACATGATAGATCTTTAATTATATTATCAATTTTAAACATTGGTTGTCTTAGTTCACTAACATGAGATAGTTAGGCTCTATTTTGGAAATGTAGGCTAACATGTGTTTTTTTTAAAAATAATTTTTTTATTTAAGATTATTTTTTTTTAGTATTTTTGAATCGTTTTAATGTACTTATATCAAAAATAATTTTTAAAAAATAAAAAAAATCATATTAATATATTTCTAAATAAAAAATATTTTAAACTACAAAAACGGCCAGCAATCCCAAAAGACCCTTAAGTGTTTGGTTGGTAAAAGAATACATTAAACATCACTAAGCTTTTCTCAAAAGATTTAATATTTAATTCATCAGAATTAGAATTGGTATATTCATTATCCTCCAAACTAAACATGACAACATCAAAGCAAAATTTAACGAAAACTTCAAAATTCTTCAAGGAATATTTTTATATTCCAAAACACACACACATATATAATTAAAATATTAAAAAGTATCTACAAGATTCATAAATCTAACCATAGCTCTCCTCGTAAAACACGATTCACTAGAATATAGAGGTAATGAAAAACACCATTCTTATAGCTATATTTTTTTGTTTTTTATTTTTAAAAATGTTTTTCATTTAATTCTTTAGCATTGTATTTATTAGAATTTTATCTATATAACTTGTTTCTTTTTGCTTTTTATAGCACTCTCATAGTCTCGGCAAAATATCTCGCTATAAAGTTTATTCTTGATGCGGGATTGAAAGTTAAAAGATCAAAAGAGGGAGAAAGCTATTAAATTGAGCTTCCTAATTTATCAAACAGAAAATTGGTTATCATTTATCAAACAAGTTGGTGCCATAATTTTTCTCTAACATACAGAGGAATAAGAGATGTAACCAGTGTGTTACGACAAGTAAAACTTGCTAAAACAAAATTTTCAACGTATCATATTCTAGGCCCCTGAAGAACTATTGACTCATGTGCATGATAGTTTGGGGGTGGTGGAACCAGACATACACAGGTCCCCAAGTCTCACTCGACTCTTGGCCACTGCCCCCGCAGAATCTTTGCAACCGAACAACTACACTTGCTAGAACTCTCGCCTTTCCAGGAGAAATTCAAAAATAAAAAAGTAAGAAACGAAGTTTAGGATGCCTATGAAATTTCCCAAAGTCAAATATATAACATGCAGGTAATTCCATCATATTCTAGCCAGTAGTGATTACATCGACAAACCAATAATTACAATCTGGAAAAAAAGCTAAACAATCTAAATGAGCAGCCGAAATTGGGAATTTAAAAACAAAAACAAAAAATGGTTAGCAATCGATCTTGTAGATTAGTAGCTCCATAATATCAAGGCTCATTTTCGTAATGATAGGCATAATGGGGTGGGGTGGGGGCATGAAAGATATCGTTTTCGTAATGATACGCATAATGGGATGGAGAGGAAGGGTCATAGACATGCTGAGGTGGAGAAGAAGGATGATAGACATAATGTGGCGGGGAAGAAGGATGATTGACTTGATGTGGTGGGGAAGAAGGATGATTGACTTGATGTGGAGGAGAAGGGGAGCTGAGTTCACTGATTCGATCACTAGCAGTTTGTGGTTTGTTTTTTTCTACCTTGACCTCGACCAATGGTTCTTCAAATGAACGGAAAATTGGGTGCAAATATGCATCAGCCAAATATGCTTTCAAGTTCACATCAGATTCTGCAGTACGGTCTGTTATATCTTTCGCCATGGCTTCCTGAAGTAGTACCAAGAGGAAAACAGTGGGATTAGAACTTGAAGACAAACATACCTCGTGCCTCTATTCAAATTTAAAGTTGAAAAGGTGATTTCATAATGTAATGAGATTTTCGAAACTTGCAAAAAAACAAAACTTACCTCAAGAGGGTACTTCCTAAATGCAGGCTCAAAGCGAATCTTGCAATACTTGTGGAAGGATAATGTCAATATGGGCAAGATAACTAACAAAGGAGTGGAATTAGCTGCCTTTTTTGTGCTGAGCAAGCCCAAAAGTAAGAGTTGAGATATCAATAAGCTTGCAATTATACGGCTGTGAACATGTGGCCAGAATGCAGCAGCACTCTCGTATTGTTGATTGTAGACATTAACTATCTGCAACATTAAGTAGACATGCAAATCAACAAGTAAAACTAATGCGTACAAAACATACTGCAGTAACAATATTAAGATAATTGACCATGAAAAGAATTCTAGCATTACTTTTTTTAATCATATAAAAAATAGTGCATTCATTTATATAATCCATCTTCTTTAAATAGTTAGGCATTTAGAATTTGAGCTTTCCCTCCCGGCCTAAAGTGGGACTCAAACCATAGTCCCTGGTTGATCGGTTATCTACCAAATTAACTATGCGCAAGTTTCTTTGTAGAATACATTAAAAGAACAATAATACTACTAATAATATTGTAATAACAAATGACTATAAAAAATTATCAGCAAATTTAACACGTTTGTGGATATACTGAATGTTGCATTTGGATATGACAGTTCTGAAAAGGATATTGTTTTGGGGGAAAGAACTCTCCATCCCACTGATAGCAAGGTAGATCTAGCTGATTCTATAAGAAAAAGGCTATCGTAGGAGTTTAGCAGCGACATTACAAGCACTTCAGTGTTTAATTTTGAAGGTAAACCTACAAAAGAAGTTGTGTGGGCACCACAGACAAGATCACACCACTAAAGATATTAGATAACACCAAACAACTGGCTTTCTAGAATATCATATTGACAATCACAAACGCAACATGGTTATGGGTTCCAAATCTTGGCCAATCTAAAATCCCAAAGCAAATGTTTTCAGGTCAATTCAAAGATGTTGCTCAATCCATTTTAAAAGATGCCAATAACATAATGCTAGTAAACATAGTACAAAGGTTGTAAAAAATCAAGCATCCTGAAAATACTAACCTGATGACGGTAAACCAAGTATGCAAAAGCAAAGAATACTAGAACAAAAGGAAGCAGTATTGGAGTAACCACTGCATACACGATTCCCAAAAGAAAGTATAGTTGGAGGCTTGGGAGAGTCTCTGGGAAATCTACACTACCAGGGTCCATGGCCCTTTCTATGTCTCTTTCAGTCTTTACCAAAAACATATTCTTAAGATGAAATATGATCAATGGCTTCAATCTGAGAATCTCTCCAGCAATACCAGCCCATCCATCAACCATAATATATGTAATGAAAAAGGTAGCCTTCATTGGTATGGAAACCCCAATAGTCCTAGGAATCCTGCAATAAATTATTTTCTTCTTAAATCATTATTGGAACATATAGAGATAAAGATTGATGAAAAAATGAGTAAAACTTTGAAATATATGGTTGCTTTGCGCGAAATAATCAAGAATCATATAATGGTATATTGTGATATATGCATCATAAGGTAAAAGGTTAAACCCACAACTCATTTTCTATATATGTTTTTACTCCATCGCAGTCAACATTCCAAATAAAAATTTTAAACAATTAGATTTCAGTTGAATCATTATTGAAATTATGTATGTGCTTTTATCCCATCACAGTTAACATTGGTAATTTTCAGAGAAGCATTATAGGAAACTAAATCACAAAATCACTTGCTCATCCAAATTACCCACATCTATAAAAAACTTTTCAAATGTAGAAATTAGAAAAGCTAAGATTATAGAGATATCGAATTTACTGGGTTGGTGATTGGTGAAGAAAAGCATCCAGCTGCTCAAAAGCCGTTCCAGCAATTATGCTTCCCAAGAATACGTTCACTAACATAAAGTAATAATACTTTGCTGCTGCTCTTCGCTCCAGAGTTGAATGTGCAATGTATCCCTCGATTTTCGACATTATCATCAAAACTGTTGGTAGAATGTACAAAAAGATTTTAAGTGCTAGACCAGGAAGGAAACCTTGGAGGAATGACTTGATGAATTTCCTGCACAAAATTAACCCTTTAGTAAGGAGGTCAAGGCACTTTTATTTGCATTTCAAATCTTAAAAGGCATCTAAATCGTTGTATGATTAAAATGTCATTAATCCAAGCCTAGAATGCCTTAATTTCAAAACACATTGATGATCATCTAATCCACTATAATACAGTAGTGATGTTAAGACCAAAATCATCATGTTAAATTGCCAACAGTATTTTCAAATACTAAGGAAGCATAGATAAAGAAATGTGCATGGACAATAAAAATGGCAATAAGAACATCAGTTGCAAATGCTAATTACAATGACATCGTGAAGACTAAATATAAATTCTCTAAATATGTTAAAAGAGATTCAACAATGTTAAAAATATGAGACAGACACTTTTGTATAAATTTGATTCATTTGGCATGAAACTAGACAACTCACAAAATGAAGAAACATTTACACTACTTACAATTCTATGACTGGCCTGAGGAAAGGAGCAACTTTCTCGAGACCCTCTAAGTTTGCAAGGGATTGCACAAAAGCTATGGGTATCATGTAGAAAAACACTAAGGCAAAAACTGTCACAGATATTACAAGCTTTCGGACTGTCAATGACATGAACGGTATAGCCAGATTACGCCAATAAATATCACGAGGTTCTGGGGCCCAATTTGTCAACCATAAAGTCGGATTCTTGCTCTGTTGTGTTTGTGCACAAACAGCAGCCCCCCAACGCGAATTAAAAGAAACAAAAGAAACTGGCAATATAGATTTTGAGTCTTTGAGAATTGTTTGGCGTTCCGATGCCATCTGAAACATATGGGCAGAAAATAAATGCATTAAGCAACAAAATAGTCTTAAAATCGGTAACCTGAGTCTTAATCAACAATTTTGAGAAGTAAAACATTGAATTCAAAACAAGTTAAAAAATATGGCATGGGACAACTAAGCTTAACGTAATGAAATGTTGATAGGCTGAACACAGAAAAGAACTATGACTTACGTTTTTCTCCAAATGCTTCATTTGTTGTTTGTAGTGTTCAATAGAATCAACTCTTTCACCCCAAAGTCCTAGAAAACCATTCTGAAAAATAAACAAGTCAAACCATCAATGTGATGCTCTTTTAATAGAAAAAAAGACTTCTGGTCATGTAAGCTTAATACAAAAGGTGTATGATTTCCATGATTTACACCATTCCATGACATCTGACTACCACTGATTCAATCATTGAACTTGATGTTTATAACACACGTTAATTAATTTTCAAATCAATTGGAATGTCCTAATTTGTAAAATTTTGCATACATATAAACTATAATTCATTTGACAAGCTATAAAGTTAAAAGGTTTATTGGTCATGGATGGATGGACCTAATGAAATAAATTTTACATTCACTTGGAAAACTTGAATTATTTATGTGTTTTTCAATGGTGAAAGACTTGTTAGTTTTCCCAATGATCCTTGACAAACTCATGCTGACACATGCAGTGATGCACACACACATAATAGAAGAAAGTTACAACTACACATCTAAATACGCAAAACTTACCTTTCGAGTGGGCCTCTTGTCTGGATGTCTTTCAAATTTAAGCTGGTTGTAATCGAGCCAATTTTGAAGTCTATCTCTTTTTCTCACAAGCTTTGCAAATTTGTTTGCATTATAGACGGCCTGAAAAGAAAATTCAAATTCTCTTCAATAAATTATAAGGCTAAGAAAACATTAAGCACATCAATCATGCGTATACCATCCTTCCATAAAATCCATGCAAAGACGATTTTCATTTTAATCAAATTACTCGTGAAAATAGTCGGAAAATTAATCAAGAGAACTCGCAATCATGCATATATCATTCAAACATAAAATCCATAAGAAAACCATTTTCACATAACCAAATTAAAATTACAGAAAAAAAAAGATAAATTAGTCAAGATAAATCGTAATAAAACTATAATACCTGCTGACAAAGATAAGTATTTGGATGGTTTGTTTGAAAAAATTGTTCCACTGTGTCTAATACTGACTGGCCAGAAACATGGGGGACATTCCTCACCACTACCTGCGAAAGATAATAAGTTTATGAGAAGAATACCAGCTTTATCCTTTAATTTACTCATGAGATGCATCTACTTCTTTTCTTTCTTGATCATATCTCTTCAAATGTCAAATACACCAAAAAAATAACAAGAAGTAAGCCTTCTAAAAAACAGAACTAAGCATGTAGTTAGATCATCATATAAACTAATTTCCAATACAAGAAATTTGAGGACTGAAACGAACAATGTGGTTGTTTACTTTTGATTGATATCATGCAGAAAATTCTCTTGTAAACAGTGAAGAAAATTTGAATCCAACTCACAGTGAACTGTTCAGCATGTCTTCTTTTTGAAGCCAAGAAGCGCAATCTCATCAATGCTACATGATCGTATTCTTTGTAGAGCATGAAGCAAATCCATATAGTGAATGCATATTCCAATGCTATGTGGATAAAAAACCTGAAATTGATTAAAAAATATAACCTCAGAATATACTAAAATATATATCTTTAAAGTTGTAATAAAGCAATGGAACATAAAGAAGCCATTCTTTATGCGGCCTTTTTTTCCTAGGTTCTCAGGTTGGACTATCTAGACACAATGTTGCCAAAAAGTGAGAGAATTACACAATTTTACAACTAATATTTCTAATATTAGAGGTTTACAACTTCAAATGAAGATATATATGAAACAACGAAAAGACAAACCCAGTATGTAGTGCCATTCAACTAACAATATCCAAATAAGTCATGCCTACGTAATTCTGAAACTTCAACTGGAATATGCTATGTTATGCCTCTAAAAAACATACATAATCATGGATTTTCCCTTTTCTTCCTTCAGTTTGATGAGTAACACCAGCCAAGTGTCAATTTCATCCATTTGTTAGGAAATCAGAACCATTAACAGAAAGGTAATTCAAGCAGAAAAGAGTAGAGAAAGAATCATCAAAGTAATGATAAAGAAGTTAAAATACATATGCAAATGCAAAAACTTGCCTTATGGATTGAGGACGAACATTTGATATCGAAAGCTTGTCAATGTCACTCATAACCAATTCTTTCCTTAAGAAGAATAGTGTTCCGCTAGATACATTCACTGGAATGAGAATTAAGAGCGCTAGGATTGTAATTGGCACAAAAATCTTTAAGCTGCCAGATGAATTGGAAAACAGCAGTTGTTAAACATCTGTCAAAACTGATAATTAAGTCCTCAAAGTCTTAACTGGTGTTATAAGGAAAAGACAGCAAAATGGGATTTTCTTCTGAACCCATTTAAAAAAAAAAAAAAAACGCAATTTAAGAGCATTAGTCAGTGTCAATGGTACACGAAATGAACTTGCAAAGAAAGACAAGCATCTTCTCTCAATCTTCTTCAATAAGCAACTCAAGATGGACGTATGCAAAGATTACCATATGTACTGCATAGATACCCACATAAAGCTCCAAGAAGCCAAAGTTCAAAAATTGCCTCCAATTCACTTGAGCAACTTTCACTGTCACTCATAACCTTTCAAGATTTTCAATTTCCACTACCTACTGGTTTCATAGTCAAACAAATCGAGAGCATTTTATCAAACTGAGAAAATGGAGAGTTCTTAATGGAAAAAAGACGAGTACCCGAGAGTGTAAATCCTCAAAAAAACAGCAGAGTCAAGACCAGCATGATTGATAATCTCTGCTTCGGTCATCTTCAAGGCTTGAGGCATCCAATTCAAGAAAGTAAAGTAAGTCTTGACATTGAGGTTGACAAATTTGCCCACAAAGTTACCAGCCCTTCTTGGGCTGCTCCTTCCTCCACTAATGTACCACTTCGGAAAGTAAACTCTGTCATTGATGGGTTGGATTCTGAGGAGAGCAAAAGCTAGCAAGAATGCAAAAGCACCAAGAATGTTAATGAGAGCTGAGACTCCTATGTCCTGAAGAGTTGCCATGGTAGACAATAGAAGGACAGAGAGAGATAGAGTTGAGAGAAACAGAGGGAGAGAGTTGGTGAAGGAATTAGGAAGGAAAGAGAGAGGACCAGGAGAAACAAAAAGAAAAGAATATGGCTTTACTGTTGTAGTTAGTTTTCTGATAATTATAATATGTTAGGAAAGTTGAGTGAGTGGGCCTTTTTTTTCCCGGAAAAGGAAAGTGGAAGGAAGTGGAAACCTTTCCATGGTGATTTTTGTTTGGAAGAGAAAGTGGAGATGCCAAGTCCAATTGGGATCCCTCTGTAACACATGTGTTGTTGGGCTGAGGATGTCAAGGCTGTTATTCTGCACTTTCCATATCCTTTTTCTTTTTTAAAATTTCTTGAGGAATCTGGGATTAGTTAAGCTTGTTGCTTCTTCTCTTTTGTTTTGACTCGAGAGTGCATGTGCATGTGAGGCATTAATGGAGGAGTTATGGTGGGGATGAGGGAAAGGGAGAGGGAGAGAGGGGAGTTGAGAGTTGGTGGGTCTGTTTTCTGTTTTGCATGTGTCGCTTTTTGCTAGTTTTTGTTTCCTTGTGAAAAAAGTCTTTTTACCATCTTCAATGGAGTAATTCCAGCTTTTTTCTTGGCGGTGGAAAGCTAGACCTAATCTTGACAAGAATCCCTAAATCAGTGGCCAAAGATGGGCTTTTATCTTATTTTATTTTATTTTATTTTATTATTCAAATCAGTGGCCAAAGATGGGCTCACAGGGAGCGTTTCCTTCTCCAGGATTGAACTTTTTAATAAGAATTGGTTGTTTATTTAAGGCAATGGAGCGTTTTTCTTTGATAGAAAGCATAATCCGTGCCTGAATTATGCTTCTGTGTGCGAACTTGTGTCGGATAATGGAGATGCCTTCGATTTTTCCTTTCTGGTTTTTTGGGTTACAAGACAGGGCCGCGCAAGCTGCCTTCAATTATAATAGATGAGCTGTTTATGAACAGATCACAAGTAGTCAAATGATGCCTGTGATTTTGAATTTAAAATCTTAATACGACCCCGCATTAATTATCAAGAGTTATTTGGAGAAAACAATTAAATTATTTTTTCTTTCAATTCATAAAATTGCCGTACAATTATGACAACTCACACGTCACACAGGAGATTCACACCATGATACAAAAGGATCTTATCCAGCTAAGATTGTAATGATTAAACTATTTAAAGTTTTTTCTCCTCACGAGGTACCAAAACATTCAACTACTTCGGGAATAAAGATTATTCCCTGAATAATTCATTAATTTTTGTATTTTAGTAATTTGATTTTTTTTTTTTTTAAGTGAAGATGAATGATAGCTTTTACTTGTTCTATAGTAAATCAAGGTGATTGGTGGCTGATACATGTAAAATATTTTTTTTTATAAATTTAAGGATTCTTAAATGTTTAAATAAATAATTTTTAAAAAAAAATGTAATGATATTTTAGAAAAATAAACTCTGAAAATATATATATATATATATATTAAAAATATTGAGAATAAAAAGATCATAAACTCAATGCTTGAAATATTCATGAAATATTTATAACTCATGAGTCTTGTTTTTTTTTGAATAAGAGTGGTTGAAGAGTCATTTCACAAATGTGATATTTTGAATTGTATTCTACTAAAAAATAATATATATTGGATCAATATAAAATATTGATAATCCGAGCAAGGGACCAAAAAAAATAATGAGAGACCCAAATCCTGAAAAAATACAGAAAAATAATGTGGGGTCCTGAAAAAATCTCAAAAGAGTGTTGGGATCAAGAAAGTTGGGCTTGGGGCGTGCGCCTAGGAGCAAAAAATAATTGAATCGAAGCATCATGTTTGGACCCAATAGGTGTTTGGTGTATGCCAAATACCCAAAACTAATCGGATCCGGATGTTATGTCTGGAACTAATAGTGGATGCTTGCACGCCCAACACCCAAATTATTTGGGTCCGTGCGGACGCTGTTAACTGGATTCAAATATGATACCCGGATTAAATAATGGGTGTTGGCATGCCCAACACCTAAAAATTAATTGCATACTAAAATAATTAATTCGGATAATAGTTTAGGATCATTTCATTTGATGGAGATTTTAATCCAGTTAAATATGAGTTCATCGATCATCTTCCAGAATCTCTTACCTTTTTCTTCTTTTTAATTTGTTTTTCTTGTGTACAAGTGTGTTCCAATCTCTCAGCATGTTTGGTTTTTGAGATACCTTTACTTGCACGTGAATAAAAAAAATATATATACATGGCTGTTCTTTCTCCTCATCTTTTTATGTGAGGTGAAGTCATCGTCAGAAGTTCTTTAAATTAATATTAATAATTTTATTAATTCTATCAACTGATTAAAAATCTATCGATGAGCAATGATTCCTGTCCTCGTCGCGGCATTGTGCTGTAAAGACAAGACTGCCTCCGTTTTTTAAATTCTCTCGATCTTCTTATTCTTTCGATTATCCACTCATCAAATCTCCTTCAGTTGTACTGGAAATAATTCTTCAATCATGAAATTCTCAGAGTTTGCGCTGCAGGCTTCGGCGTTGATTGATTTTATGGAATCACTTTCTCTTGCAGGAAACGAAGGGTTGGGATTATTGCTGTCTCTGGAAGGCAAAGTGGTCTGGCAAGACAAACAGGTGGAGAGCAGGTGGAGGGGGTGACGATCAAGGTGTCACCTTACTACCGTAGGTTAATGCATGAAGCGTGGACGGCTGATGATTAATCTTACAAACAACGGTGCAGATGGAGCGAGATGGACGGTTGATGTTTATGGAACCATGCATGGCGGGCACGTGGAAGCAAAGGAAAACAACAGCGAATGGACAAGGGAGTAATCGGTCTTCAACAGATCCAAGCCCCCTAATCTGATTCAAAATTCAAACTGGTCTTTCAAATTCAAAAAAAATAATGTTAACAATTTCTATTATAAATATTGGAGGTTAGGCGAGCAATGAATTGTTTCTAGACTTAATTCAATCTTTAGTTATTTGACATTAAGTCCCTAGTTTTCTTAAATTTCAATTTCATCCACTGTAATCTCTTGATTTCTATTTCAATAAAATAATCTCAATCTTTCCATGATTCTTTCGCTCACAAAAAACAAATTCAATTCCAGCAATTTAATATAATTAAAAGAGGTATTTTACAACTTGTTATCATGGCCGGCGACTGTGGCACATGGAACACTCATGTTACAATTAATTGAAATCTCTCAAGCTTTTGATTTTTTTTTCTTTTATAAATTTATATTTTTTTTAATTTTATTATTTAATATTGAATTGACTAAGAATTAAATTTTTTTATTGAATCGGGGTCTAGAATTCACTGAGTTACAAGTCTAGAATATTAATTTAGGTTTAGAACCAAGTTAGCTTTTTTTATTTTCCTTTATTAAAGCTTAAAGTTTTTTTCAATTTCATCATTTAATATTTATTTTATTAGAGATTGGGCTTTGTTATTCTTTTATTTTCTTTCTCTAGGGTTTTTCTTCCTTTTTATTGAATATTTTTGTCAATTTTATCATTTTATTTTGTATTAGTTAGGGGTCAAGCTTGGTAATTTGTTTTGTGTTTACTTTTTATTGAGTTGTTAGTGTCAAGAGAACTTTTTGATATTCATTTGACACTTTATTTTGCAAAAACAATTCAATTTTATTTTGTATATAAAATTAAAAATAAAAAGACTAAAAATGAAAATGTGAGGGAAATGAAGGCTTTATCTTGGCACAAAATTGTTCATTCAACCGGTTTTTATATTTTTTTTATTTAGCCTTGATTTTTGTTTTAATTTTTATTTTGGTCGCTTTAGTTTTACAATTATATATTTTGATCTAAGAGTTCATTTTATTTATGTTTAAGTTCTTGGGTTTGATAAAGAAGAGAGTCTCTATATTATGAGAAGAGAAAGAAAATTATTAATTGTCTATTTTTCAAATACAAAATAACTCATTCCGGTATTAATGATTTTCACTCAAGGAGAGAAATTTAATTGAGATGTTTTTTTATACTGGATAAAGTGTATAAGAGGCTTTACCTTAAAGAAAACATTTTTTGGCTGGATTTTGTGCATTGGATTGACAGGTTGGTTAATTGAGGTTTTACTGTAGGTGTTTTCAAAGAGTTTTGGATAAAAATGCACATGCCCCCAATTTTTTAGCTGTTAAAATCTACACTGACGTGTGTCTATGCAGTTTTATTTAAAAAAAAATAAAAAGGTTGTTCGTTTAAAAAAAATAAAAAAAAATAAAAGGTGTGGTGCAAGGGCCGTGGCTCTTTCTTTATATGTTAGACCCATTTACCTAACTTTTTTTTTTCAACATTTTAAATTTCATCACATTAAAATAGATTAGTAAAAAAATACGATTGATTTTAGAATTTTTTTGATATTAAATACCATTGATTTTTCAAATCTTTAGTTATTTGACATTAAGTCCCTAGTTTTCTTAAATTTCAATTTCATCCACTGTAATCTCTTGATTTCTATTTCAATAAAATAATCTCAATCTTTCCATGATTCTTTCGCTCACAAAAAACAAATTCAATTCCAGCAATTTAATATAATTAAAAGAGGTATTTTACAACTTGTTATCATGGCCGGCGACTGTGGCACATGGAACACTCATGTTACAATTAATTGAAATCTCTCAAGCTTTTGATTTTTTTTTCTTTTATAAATTTATATTTTTTTCTAATTTTATTATTCAATATTGAATTGGCTAAGAATTAAAATTCTTTATTGAATCGGGATCTAGAATTCACTGATTTACAAGTCTAGAATATTAATTCAGGTTTAGAACCAAGTTAGCTTTTTTTATTTTTCTTTATTAAAGCTTAAAGTTTTTTTTCAATTTCATCATTCAATATTTATTTTATTGGAGATTGGGCTTTGTTATTTTTTTATTTTCTTTCTATAGGGTTTTTCTTCTTTTTTATTGAATATTTTTGCCAATTTCATCGTTTTATTTTGTATTAGTTAGGGGTCAAGCTTAGTAATTTGTTTTGTGTTTGCTTTCTATTGAGTTGTTAGTGTCAAGAGAACTTTTTGACATTCATTTGATACTGCAAAAACAATTCAATTTTATTTTGTATATAAAATTAAAAATAAAAAGACTAAAAATGAAAGTGTGAGGGAAATGAAGCTTTATCTTGGCACAAAATGGTTCATTCAACGGGTTTTTTTTATTTATTTAGCCTTGATTTTTGTTTTAATTTTTATTTTGGTTGCTTTAGTTTTACAATTATATATTTTGATCTAAGAGTTTATTTTATTTATGTTTAAGTTCTTGGGTTTGATAAAGAAGAAAGTCTCCATATTATGAGAAGAGAAAGAAAATTATTTTGGTCCCAATTTTTTAGCTGTTAAAATCTACACTGACGTGTGTCTATGCAGTTTTATTTAAAAAAAAAATAAAAGGGTTGTTCCTTTAAAAAAATAAAAAAAAATAAAAGGTGTGGTGCAAGGGCCGTGGCTCTTTCTTTATATGTTAGACCCATTTACCTAACTTTTTTTTTTCAACATTTTAAATTTCATCACATTAAAATAGATTAGTAAAAAAATACGATTGATTTTAGAATTTTTTTGATATTAAATACCATTGATTTTTCAAAAATATGTGGTGATGATCATAGCCTTTTTTTATCTATTGTATTGGCAAGTGCATTTTTTTGTTTAACCTTGATGAGATGTTATCTACGTTTCCTTTTTCCATTTGGGTTTATTCTGCTGAACAGGCCGAACGGTCATTTCCATGAAGCGATGCAAAACTGACTCAAAATGGAAAAACAATTTAAGGTGAGGGGCATTCCGAGAATCGAACTCGGGACCTCTCGCACCCAAAGCGAGAATCATACCACTAGACCAAATGCCCGTCTTGTTATTGCTTTCTACTTTATAATAAATAGACTTTATTTATATGACAGATTTTACCTTTCCGATTATGGATTAGCTCAACTCTAGTGGATCATTTTTTTTTTATGGGATTTTAGTTTGAGGTGATTTTCAACTCCATGTATTTAGCTTTAGAAACATGTTACATCATACTAATCCGGTTTGCAAGAATTCATCACATAAAAAATAATATTTTAGGTTTTATATCTTCTCTCTTTTTGTTTATTCGAGGAAACTTCATTCCTCGAAAAATGTATTTTATGGGTCTAAGTGAGTGAGTAAAACCCCGGCTATCCCAGGCTCTTGCAAGAGGTGCACGCCCTGATTCGAACTTGAGACCTGGATAAATTATGTAAAAGTTAACTCAATATGACATAGTGACTTTATAGGTTCAAAAATAATTTGAATGACCAATAAAAATATAATTTGATTAAAAGATAAAATCAAGACGACATATTTTTTAAATATTGAGACGACAACATATTGCATCTACTTGAATTTACTCGAATCAACTCAGATTTACTTTGATCAACTCAAATCAACTTATTGAATCTCTAACCCAGGTCATGAAACCTTAATAACCCTGTAGAAAACACATAAAAAGAAATAACTAAGCCTATTTCTCAATAAATTTAATATTGAAAGATGAAATTTAAAATAAAATTCAATTAGAAAAGTGAATCGAGTCAATCCTGATTAGCTTGTTAAACCTTAGTCATGGGACCGAGATAACCATATAGAAAGAAATTAAAATAAATTATGAAGCTTAATTCTTAATTCTTAATTAACCCAATGTTGAAAAATAAAATTAAAAAGAAAAACAATTAAAAAGAAGGACACGAGAAAACCACCTGAGTTAACTCGAGTTAACTGACCAAGCTCATGACCCGAGTCATGATAACGAGATAGCTTCATAGAAAGCAAACCAAAAAAAAATTATGAAGTCTAATTCTAAATCAATTCATTACTGAAGGATGAAATTGAAAAAAAAATAAATTAAAAAAAAAACCTGAGGCAACCAAGTTAACCCACGACCTGGATTATGAAACCATGATAACCCAAAAAAAAATCAAATAAGAAAGATTATGAAGCACAACTCTCAATCAACCCAATATTGAAGGATTAAATTGAAAAAAAAATCAATTAAGAAAATAAAAAAATATCTTGAGTCCATTCTGGTTAACTGGTTAAACCCTGATTATAAGACCGAGATAAATCCAAATAAATAAAATAAAAAAATATATAAAATCAAATTCTCAGTCAACCCGATATTGAAGAATGAAATAAAAAAATATTCAATTAAAAAAACAAAAAAAACCCGATCCAACCTGACTAACCTGCAAAACTCGTGATTCGAGTCATAAGACCATGATAACCCTATAGAAAGTAAATAAAAATCTATTGTAGCCAAGTTCTTAATCAATTGAATGTTGAAAAATGAAGTTGGGAAGAAAATTAATTAAAAAAATAACTCGAGTTAATATAGGTTAACTTGTTAAACTTATATTATAAGGTTGAAATAACTTCATGGAAAATACAAAATACATGTATGAAAATAATGAAATCCAATAGTGAGGTAGAAAGAAATATAAAGGCCTCGTAATGAGGAGAGACCAAGGCATGTAATTGTGTTAAAGCATATCGGGCAGCTCAATTACATCACTTAATCATGTTAAAATTATTAATATCTGATTTTGAGAATAGAAGAAGATTAACTCTTTTCAATCCACTCTTGTTAAGTTTGACTTCCAAGGAGGCTTCTAGTAATAATACAATGCAACGTCGCCGTCACCAAGGCATCGGTTGCATTGTGCAATGTTAATATTTTGGATTATTTCT